>OLIL01000024.1_pt1 | contig 214610 bp, 174 predicted proteins | sample 1609701 | NCBI WGS metagenome assembly OLIL01 (sample SAMEA4350146, study PRJEB24818) | metagenome | biome: human; feature: gut; material: faeces | place: Denmark | collected 2013-09
ATAGCAGCCATTTGTATTAGACTGCAAAGTTGCAAAATCAAGTCCGTTTCATTTCAAAAAACCGTGTAATTGACTATATTTCAATAATTTCAAAGAACTATTTATCCACTTTTACGGGACAGTAGTGGAAGTGTTAGTAATTAATAATAAGAATTTTGTTGTATGGACTATTGTAATATGAATAGTAGTGGGATTGTAAAAGATATGATGGTTTTATAGTAAAGATGTGACTCTTATGAATGATGTGTTTTCGGTATTTTTAACAGAGTTAGGCGTAAAGCATACTACTTATTCGAATGCTTTATACAAACAGCATCCATATAGAGATACTCTATATGGTATATCTGCTGCTTTGGAAAAATATAATATACCTAATGTTAGCATAAGAATGGAGTCAGATGATTTGAAAAAAATAGAAACTCCTTTTATTGCATATTTAGAAAAGGATTTCATCGTAGTAAAAGAAATCTTGCCTAATGATATAAAATATATTTGGAATGATAAGAAGTTTATAATATCCTTTCACGATTTTGTAAAAGTTTGGTCTGGTATCCTTCTTGTTGCAGAACCTAATGCTAATTCTAAAGAGCCAAACTATAAAAAGCATTTGATTTATTCTTTTATGCAATTGCTAAAGAAAATTTGGTTTATAGTATTGATGCTGTTAATAATTTCTTTTTCTATAAAGCTCCCTTCACAAATAAGCGTTGGCATATTAGCTTTATTAAATCTGTTTGGTGTTTATATTAGTAGTTTATTGTTTGTAAAACAGATTAACAAGGGTTCTAAAATAGCAGATCGAATATGTACATTTTTGAAACAACTAGATTGTAATAGTGTTCTGAATAGTGATGCTTCAAAGATAGCGACGTTTAGTTGGAGTGAAATCGGACTTAGTTATTTTGTTGGTAATTTAATCATTATATTATACTTTCCTAGGTATCTTCTTCTTACTGTATGTTTGAATGCTTTTTCTCTACCATATACAGTTTGGAGTATATGGTATCAATTTAAGAAAGTTCATCAATGGTGTACGTTGTGTTTAATTGTACAAATTTTGCTATGGTGTATTTTTGCTGTTAATATGTTGTTGGAAAATTCCTATTGGGGAAGTGATGAAAACTATATGTTTGCATATTTTATTGTTATATATATGTTCCTGTTATTAATTGTAAATAAACTTTCTGATTGGATGACTAAGAAACAAGATTATTATAATCTGTTGTATAGATATAATAATGTTAAGATGAAGGAGGAGGTTTTTAAGTTACTACTTTACAAGCAACCACGATTTGAAATTGGTAAATTGGTATCGCAAATAATTTGGGGTAATGTAAATTCTTCAATAAGAATTACAGTTTTGACTAACCCACATTGTAGCCCTTGTGGTCAAATGCATTTTAGACTTCAGAAAGTTATGTCAGAATTAAAATCTAGAGCTTGTATACAGTATGTTTTCTCAGCATTTAATTCGAATTTGCAAGATAGTAATCGTATCTTGATTGCTGCATATTTGCAAAAGGAAAGGAGTGTGGCTAATGCTATATTTGATAAGTGGTTTAAATGGGGAAAATATGATCCGATAAAATTTTCTCAGAAATATGAGTTGTATATAAATGATTTAAGTGTTGTTGAAGAGTTCGATAGGCATGAACAATGGAAACTGGAAAATGCACTAAAGGAAACTCCTACAATTCTTTTAAATGGTTATTTGTTACCTTCGGAATATAGTGTGGAAGATTTGGTTTATCTTATAAATAATCTTGTATTGTCAGACGATGGGATGATATAAGGCGATGGAAAACATCGAAAACAAGTCTATCGTAAAGTTTAATTAAACATTACTCAAAATGAAAACATTAAAGAAAATTTCATTGAAAAATGCAAAAATCCTTCAACCTTCTGAAATGAAAGAGATTATTGGGCATGGTACTGGTTGTGAAGGGAAAAACCAGGGCTCTTGCAGCGGAAGTTGTACTGTTTCTGGAGGATATTCGGGGACATGTGGTTGGACTTCTGCATGGGGGCGTTGCACATGTGGAGCAGGCTATGTTGGATAATTGTGCAATAAATTCTATTGTCTAATAATTGACTTTAGCTTTGTTGCGGTATCTTAAATGAACCTTTTGAGTTTTTTTAGAATCTCAAAAGGTTTTTATTCTTTTGTAAAATATTTCAATGGTAATAAAATGAGATATATGTGGAAATACCTTTTATTATTGATGTTAGTTATAACTTCATGTTCCGAAAAGCAGATTGATGACAATGTAATTAATGTTGCGGGAGCAATGAGTAGATTGTCAGAAGGACAATCTGTACAAAATTTGTTTTCCAGCATAAGTTATATTCCTTTGGAGACTAATGAGCAGGCTATTATTGGAAAATATCCGGAGTGCATAATTATGGATAGTGCGATATTGGTATCTTCTGTTCATCAGAATCTGAAGCTTTTTGACCGTACTAACGGGAAGTATATTCGGGATATTGGACATGTAGGTACTGATCCGGAAGGATATGCAAAGGATTCATGGGGAAAAGTGAGCTTTTGGGCTGATGCGGTTCGGAGAACCGTTTATCTATTGGGATGGAATAATGATTTCCTACTATATGGATTTGATGGGAAATATAAGGATAGAATCCGATTGCAAGATACAGCAAATTGCATTCTGTCCCAAAATTACTATTTGATGGATGCGGACAGAATTTGGGGGCATAATAAAATGAAACTCTCTCCAGAGATGCCATCAGTCTTTTATATGGATAGAAATATAATGTCATTGACTGGTATTGCTACATGGAATTCAGCCCTGCTTCCCATGGATGAGGTTTTGTCGGTTTCAAATTTGTTGGGGGGCAATGTTGCTTATGGAGGTGACTTGGCAATGGCAGAATTTGTTGGTGACCGGAAATATTATACGGCAATCAATAGCCCTTCGTTATGGAAATCTAAGGATGCCATCCGAGTGAAACAAGCTTTTAATGATACTATCTATACTATTTCAGAGCAGGGACTTACTCCATATCTGGTTTTTGAACTGGGTGAGTGGCACTGGAGTGAGCAGCAGCAATTGGATGTAGAAGGATGTGATAAGAAAATAGCCATAGACTATATTCTGGAGAATGCAGAATACATCTATTTCCATTTTCATACAAGCTTATATTTAGAAGAAAGCCAGTCATATTGTGGATTTTACCATAAGGAAAAGAAAACTGTTGTTTGCCAAAAGGGTGATAGCTTATTTGATAAAATGAATAATCAGCATATCCAAATCAGGGGAGTCACTTCGGATGGACATTTTTTTGCTTTGTTACAACCGGATGAACTCAGTGGTGATAATCAACGGAGAATGGGAGTAGGAGAAGAAGGTAACCCAGTTATAGCTATTTTAGATTAAAAAGTTGATATAAAAATGAAGTCATCTTTCCCATATTATCGTCAGCTTGATGCTATGGATTGTGGACCTACTTGCCTACGTATGATAGCCAAATATTACGGTAAGAGCTATTCATTGCAGACTCTGTGTATTCGTTCATTCGTTTCTAGGGAAGGTGTTTCCATGTTAGGCATCAGCGATGCCGCTGAGTCTATTGGTTTCAGAACGTCCGGAGTTCGTGTCTCTTTTGAACAATTGGCGGAAGATGTTCCTCTGCCCTGCATTTTGCATTGGAATCAGAGTCATTTTGTGGTTTGCTATGATGTTAAGAAAAAGAAAGGGCAATACACGTTTAGGATAGCAGACCCTGCAACTCAGTTGGTTACGTATAATGAACTGGAATTGAAGCGATGCTGGTTGGCTACCAAATCGGACGGAGAAGAGAAAGGTACGGCGCTTGCACTGGAACCCACTCCTGACTTTTATAATGGTGAGGGAGAACCGGAACTGAAAGAAAGAGGGCTGCGTTTTTTCTTCCGTTATCTGACTCCCTATAGGAAAGAGTTGTTTCAGCTGATATTGGGCATGTTGGTGGTGAGCTTACTTCAGCTTATCCTGCCTTTTCTTACGCAAGCCTTGGTGGATGTGGGTATCAGTGACGGAAATTTGAGCTTTATTACCTTAGTGCTGGTTGCGCAGATTATAATTTCGGTATCACAACTATCGGTAGAGTTTATCCGTAGCTGGATATTGTTGCATGTGAATACGCGTATATCCATCTCCCTTATTTCGGACTTTTTGGCAAAGTTGATGAAGTTGCCGCTTCATTTTTTTGATACGAAGATGGTGGGAGACATTATACAGCGCATTGGTGACCATGACCGTATAAAGAATTTTCTGACAGGTTCTTCTATTAGTACGCTCTTTTCCTTTGTCAGTTTTTTCATCTTTGCTATTGTACTTGCTTACTACAATTTGGTGGTATTGGGAATCTTTCTTTTAGGTAACAGCTTGTATATCGCTTGGATACTTGCTTTTATGAAATATCGCCGTGAATTGGATATCCGTCGGTTTGCACAAGCAGCCGGAGAGCAGAGTAACCTTGTGCAGATGGTAACTGCCATGCAGGAGATAAAGTTGAACAATTGCGAGACACAGAAGCGCTGGCAGTGGGAGCGTATTCAGGTGAAACTGTTTAAAATCAGCGTAAAAGGGTTGGCTTTGGGGCAAGTACAACAAGTAGGTTCTGTATTTTTCAATCAGACCACGAATATTATAATCTCCTTTATAGCGGCAAAAGCAGTGGTAGACGGTCAGATGACATTGGGTATGATGATGTCTCTGACTTATATCATCGGCCAGCTCAGTGCGCCGGTCTCTTCTTTTATAGGATTTGTGCAGCAGTTTCAGGACGCCAAGATAAGTCTGGAACGGCTGAATGAGGTACATGGGAAACCGGATGAGGAGCAGGATATTGCTTCCAAATTGTCCGTTTTGCCTGAGAGACGGGATATAAAGATGGAAAATGTGTGCTTCAGTTACGATGGAGCGGATAGAGACTATGTGCTGGATAATGTCTCTTTAGTGATTCCCGAACATAAAGTGACAGCTATTGTAGGTGCGAGCGGGAGTGGAAAGACCACTCTGGTGAAACTGATGCTAGGTTTCTATTCGCCCAATAAAGGAAGCATGAAGGTAGGGGATGCTTTGTTGGAGAACATCAATCCTCATTTGTGGCGTGCCAAGACGGGAGCCGTGATGCAGGACGGCTTTATTTTTTCGGAAACCATTGCGCAGAATATTGCTGTGGGAGAGGAGCAGGTTGATGTGGAGCGACTACGTCACGCCGTGACGGTGGCCAATATCCGTGATTTTATAGATTCTCTTCCATTGGGATATAACACCAAAATCGGTATGGAGGGAAACGGTATCAGTCAGGGGCAGAAACAACGTTTGCTGATAGCGCGTGCCGTGTATAAAAATCCGGAATTTCTTTTCTTCGACGAAGCCACCAATGCCTTGGATGCGAATAATGAAAAGGAGATTATGGAACATCTGCATGAATTCTATAAAGGGAAAACCGTAGTGGTAGTGGCGCATAGGCTCAGTACGGTGAAGGATGCCGACAAGATTGTGGTGCTGGATAGGGGATGCATTGCGGAAGAAGGTACCCATCGGGAACTGACGGAGCGGAAAGGAATGTATTATCGGCTGGTTAAGAATCAGCTGGAATTGGGTAGCTAATGAATGGAGGAAGAGAAGATATATAAGGATATAGAACTTCGCAGTGAAGAAGTGCAGGAGGTGATGAACCACATTTCTCCTTGGGTGGTGAGGTGTGGGATTACTGTCTTGGCAGTGATTCTGTTGATGGTACTGGTTGGTTGTTGGATATTCAGGTATCCGGACACCTTGGCGGCAGAGGTGACTCTGGCCACGGAGGAACCTCCCGCCTTTGTGCTGTCACATGCTACTGGGAAACTCGATACGCTTTATGTGAAGAACGGGAGTTCGGTGGAGGCAGATACGGATTTGGGTGTGATTGGTAATGCGGCATGTTCTGAAGATGTACGTCTCCTTAAGAAATGGATGAAGGCATGGGAAACGCAGGATTATGATTGGCAGAAAGGAGTGGAGCTTTTTATCGGCAGGCGCTGGCAGTTGGGGGAACTGCAATCGGCTTTTGCAGCTTTCATTACTTCACTTACAGAATATGCACGTTTTATGGAGTTGGACTATTACGCTCGGAAACTTCGTTTTCAGGAAAAACAACTGGGTGGACAACGCTCCTATCTTCGGTTGGCAGAGCGGGAATATGAGTTGATTGATAAGGATATAAAGCTTGCCGAGAGTATGTATATCCGTGATTCTATTTTATATGTGCGCAAGGCGATGATTGCTGCGGAATTTGAGGAGTCTGGAAGCAGATATTTGCAAAGTTTGCGTTCTAAAGAAGAGGTACGTATGAGTTTGCTTCAGGCAGAAATGCAGTTGGTGCAACATGAGGAGAATATGTTGGATATACGTAAGCAAGCATACGATGAGGAACAGAGTCGTCGGACTGATTTAAAGAATGCCATAGGGCAGTTAGCCGCGCAATTGAGTGCATGGGAGCACTCTTATTTATTGAAAAGTCCGGTCAGGGGGAAGGTTACTTTTATGACGGTTTGGAGTCGTAACCAGAATGTGAAAGCCGGTGAAACGGTTTTCACGATTCAGCCATCCGACAGTTCAAGGGTGTTAGGTAAGGCTCTACTTCCTTTGCAGGGTTCGGGTAAGGTACATGTGGGACAGCGGGTGCATATACGTCTGAATAATTATCCCGACCAGGAGTTTGGCTATGTAAAAGGGCAGGTCGCAAGTATCTCTCCTGCTCCAACGGAAGAGGGAATGTATATAGTGGAAATAACTTTGCCTGACGGCATGCAGACCAACTACGGCAAACAGCTACCTGTTTCGCGTGAGTTGAAAGGTACGGCAGACATTATCCTTGCTGACAAGAATGTACTGGAAAGGTTGTTGGCTCCGTTGAGGAAAGTGGTGGAATATGAAAAATGAAAAATAGTTCTATGTAAATTTCGTAATTCATTTGTTTTTAGTATGTTTGTGCTATTCGTATATATAGTATGAAATACTAAGGAAGAGAATGTTCTTAATGAAAGTATGAAAAGAAGAGTTAAAGCATTGACTGTTGTTTTGGCAATATGTCTTATAACTGTTTTTATTCGATGTCAGTCGAATGAAACTCCTATTCAGCAACTTGTAGTTGTTGTGAATGGGGATTCTATTGAGATGGTTTTTGTGAAAGGAGGTACATTTATGATGGGATGTACAGATGAGCAGGGATGTGACTGTGAGGATAACGAGAAACCAGCACGTAAGGAGTCGGTATCTGATTTTTACATAGGAAAATATGAAGTTACTCAAAGGCTGTGGAGGGCGGTTATGGATACTGATTCCATTTTGCCGTTTAATGGGGGATGCGAAGATTGCCCGATGGAAAATGTAAGCTGGAAAAATGCGCAGGAGTTTATCGGTAGATTAAATGCTATGACCGGTAAAACATTTCGTCTTCCGACTGAGGCCGAATGGGAATACGCAGCGCGTGGTGGACACAAAAGTAAGCACTATAAATACAGTGGCAGCAATCAGGTAAGTGAGGTGGCTTGGTATGTTGGGAATTCCTCTGGCGGACAATATGGAGAAGCTGGAACTACCCGTCCGGTAGGTCTGAAAAAAAGCAATGAATTGGGATTGTATGATATGAGTGGCAATGTTTGGGAGTGGTGCGGTGATTTGTACACTAAAGAATACAAGCAAGGTGGTAAGTCTATCCATCCGGGATGGCCTTTTGAGGGTACTTATCTTTTTTTCCGCCGAATATTGCGAGGTGGAAGTTGGGGAGGAACAGCAAAGGGGTGTCGGGTGTCGTACATTGATTACGACATTGAAAATTATAGTGACGAGTATGGAGGTTTCCGTCTTGTGATGGAATCGGAATCTATAAACAAAGGCATGTAAGGATGGGTTGTTTCCCAAACCGGCTTACTCTTGGAGTATAGGTTTAGAGTAAGTCCCTTTTCCCCACATCCAGATACCCCCTTTTGAACATATCCACGAACAGGAAAAATAAGGAAAGCAGCAGCGGACCGAAAATAATTCCCATAAACCCGAAAAGGGATAAGCCTATAACCACTCCGAAAACGGTGATGAGCGGGTGAATATCTGCCATTTTCTTCTGGATGATGAAACGTATCAGGTTGTCGAGTTGTGAAATGACCGCACCGCCATATATAGCCAAGCCGATGGCCTGAACCCAGTTGCCTATCAATGCCATATATACGGCTATTGGAAACCATATCAGCGCAGTCCCCACCATGGGGATGATACTGGCGAAACAAGTCAGGAAGCCGGCGAACAAGATGTTGGGCGCACCGAAAATCCAGTAGCCTATCATGGCTACTCCTCCTTGTATGACGGCGAGTAAGGGGATGCCGATGGCATTGGAGCGGACAATCATGTTGATTTCGTGGATGACGTTTTGTGTATTGTCATCGTTGAACGGCAGTAGGTCGTTGACGTACTGTTCCATCTTTTTGCCCCCTATCAGCATGAAGTAGAGTACAAAGACCAGTACGAAGATGTTGACGGCAAAACTGCTGATACCTCCCATGATGGCTTGCCCGATGCGGGGAAGAATTGAAATGACGTATGCCACCGTGTCTTTCCCCAAGATATAGTAGCCGGTTTTGGCTTTAATGATGTTGGCCGCTTCTTCGAAAGGAGCTATAATGGCTTGCGGGTCCAGATTGATGTTTTGAAGATTGACCACAGCCAGCCATACCACCAGCCCAAGCGGAACCAGAAAGCAGAGAATTGCCTCTGCTGTAATGAGGGTGGCAGCTATGCTGCGCTTCATTTTCCGCTTGTCGGAAAGATACATCATCTGCTTTCTCACCAGGATATAGATAGTCAAGGCTCTCAGCAGACCGCCCATGAATGGGGCTATTTGTCTGAAAAGAATGATTCCCAGCCCGATAATGATAGCTATCAATGAATATTTCCAGTATTGTTCTTTTGTGCTCATAAAGTTCCTGTATTTCTTAGTAAAGAAACATAAAAGAAGTTGAAAAGGTTTGGAAATTGTGGCCGGAATTCAATATTTATCCTTCGTCCAGCCAGCCTAACCCCTGGCGTATGATTTCCGGCTCCCCATTGGTGCAATCCACTACGGTAGAGCCTTCCGTACCGCCGATACCGCCGTCTATTACCAAATCGACAATATCACCGAATTTCTCGTCAATCAGTTCCGGGTCTGTGCAGTATTCAATGTCCTCATTGTCATCATGCGGCAATGTAGTTGTCATGATGGGAGCATCCAGCAGGCGGGCTATTTCTTGAATGATGGAATTGTCCGGCATACGAATGCCGACCTCCTTACGGTTACGGAATATCTTGGGCAGGCGGGTGGTGCCGTTCAGAATGAAGGTGAAAGCTCCGGGCAGATTACGCTTCATCAGCTTGAAAGTGGCGTTATCTACTTTGGCGTATTCGCTTACTTTGCTCAAGTCGTAGCAGATGATGGAAAGATTGTTCTTCTTGGGGTCGATATTCTTAAGACGGCAGATACGTTCGATGGCTCGTTCCTTCAGTCCGTGGCAGCCGATGGCATACATGGTGTCGGTAGGGTAGATAAGGATACCACCGTCATTCAGTAGGTCGACCACCTGCTGCAGGTCGGCGGGATTGTTATTTTTTTCATAAAGTTTCAGAAGCATGGCAGAAATGGATTTGAGTTTTATATTACATGCAAAAATAGATAATAATCGGCTTATAAACAAGCAATTCACCTTTTTAGCATCTCTTTCTCCAGTTTCTTTATCTTCTTCCAGGCCTCTTTGAATTTGGGACAGAGGGTGACGGCTTTCTCATAGTTTTTCATGGCCGCCTCCTTCATGTCATGCTTTAGGCATTCGTCACCCATAAGGATGTATTCGCGGGCATACTTCACGAGGGCTTTCTCTTTCTCCAATGCTGCTTGTTTCAGTGCACGGTTTTCCTCTTTCAGACGGTTGATGATGTTCAGCTTCCGGCGGATGAGGCGCTGCACGTTGGGCTTCTCGATGTCGTAGCGGGAATGGATGGCTTTGAAAAACTCATTCAGGAAAGTGCCGAAGTCCCCTTTGTCGAAGGCTTTGGCGGCGGCAACGTATTGAACGTCTGCCTGTGCTTGCTTCAAGGCACGGTCGATGGCGGTGCGGTTGTTGAAGCGTTCGGAGAAGCTGACAATCTCCGGACGCACGAATACATCGGCACGGCTGATGGGCTTTTTCAGCTGGATGCCTTCCAGCGAGGTGCAGCGGCTGAGGGCTACGTATGCCTGCCCACCGGCAAACACGCCGCCGGTAAAGTCGATGACTACCCGGCTGAAGGTCAGCCCTTGGCTCTTGTGGACGGTGATGGCCCATGCCAGGCGCACGGGATATTGTGTAAAGGTACCCAGCTCTTCCTCTTCAATCTGTTTCTTTTCTTCGTTGTATTTGTAGCGGATGTTTCGCCACGACTCTCGTTTGACGTCACATTCCTTGCCGTCGTCGGTGATGACGTAGAGGGTCTCTTCAATAGGGTCGAAGCCGCTGATGACGCCGATGGTGCCGTTCACCCAGCGGCGGTCGAAGTCATTCTTGATGAAGATGATTTGTGCGCCCGGTTTCAGTACCAGTTCCTGCGAGGTGGGGAGGCTGCTTTCGGGAAAGTCTCCCATGATTTCGCCGTAGAAGGTGACCGGGTCACCGGGAAGTTCCGCCAGTTTCTTGTCGTTGATGTAGTCCACATTGTCACGGCGGGTGGCGAGGGTGATGTACATGTCGGCTTCCGATTGCTCTATTTGGGTGCCATAGCGGGTGTTGAGCAGCTGAAGTTCGGTAGAGCCGACGGTATTGTTGCGGATGTGGTCCAGCACATGGATGAACTTGCTGTCTGTTTGACGGTATACTTTCTGCAGTTCGATGGAGACAAGGTCTATCTGGCCGAATACCCTGGCAGAGAAGAAATAAGGGGTAGGGTAGAATCGGTTCAGTATCTCCCGTTCATCTCCCTTGACGACGGGTTCCAGCTGGAACACATCGCCCACCAATAGTATCTGTTTGCCACCGAAGGGTTCGCGCAGGTTGCGGGAATAGACGCGCAGGATGCGGTCTACGGCGTCGATGATGTCGGCGCGTACCATGGAAATCTCGTCGATGATGACCAGTTCCAGTTCTTCCAGTAGTTTGCGGTGGGGTTTGGTGTATTTGAAAAATTCGTGGATGCGTCCCCGTTGCAGACTGAAGTTCGGGTCGTCGGGCAGCAGGGGGTAGAAGGGCAGTTTGAAGAAGCTGTGCAGGGTACTGCCTCCGGCATTGATGGCGGCTATGCCGGTAGGGGCAAGCACTACATGCTTTTTCTTCGTATTCGCGCAGATATATTTCAGGAAGGTCGATTTGCCCGTACCTGCCTTGCCCGTCAGGAATACGGACTGACGGGTATACTGGATGAGGTTCAAGGCGTCTTGAAACTCTTTGTTTTGTGTATCGGGAACGAAGCTCAAAAGATTTCAGATTTATGATGGATTCCCGACTATGCCGAAATATTTCAGGGCGTTGGCGATGCCGTCTTCATCAACAGAAGTGGTTGTGTAGTTACTGGCAGCTTTTACGTCGTCATTGGCATTGCCCATGGCTACACCGATACCGGCATGGCGCAACATGCTGATGTCATTTCCTCCGTCGCCGAAGGCCATGGTCTCTTCCAGCTTGATGCCGAAGTGGCGGATAATCTGGTCGATACCGTTCTGCTTGGTGTTTCCTTTGGCTGTCACGTCAACGAAGGCAGGATGCCAGCGGCCCATCTCGCAGTGGGGGACGGCGGGCAGGATGATTGCTTCTTCCTCGGCGTTGATAAAAGGAGTCAGCTGGAAGAAGGCTTTGTCGGCATGGCTGTCGGTATAGGGCTTTGCTTCGATGGGGTCCACTTTGAGTTGGCGGTGGAAGATTTCCTCCACTACTTCGCCGGGCTGGTTCACGCAGATGTCGTGCTCTCCCACCAGGATGCATGGGATGTTGCGTTCGTGGCAGAAAGCTGTCAAGGCATCCACTTCCGCTGTCGGTATGGGGCTTTTGTAGATAACGGTGTCTTCTACAAAGCAATAGGCGCCGTTCATCGTGATGTAGCCGTCTATCAGATTCCGTTCTTGCAAGGCAGACAAGTTGTCGATGATGACGCGTGGACGTCCGGTAGAAATGAAGATATGTATGCCTTTGGCTTTGGCGGCAGTCAACGCTTCAATAGTGGAAACGGGAATTTCGTGGGTCTTGAAGCTGACCAAGGTTCCGTCGATGTCAAAAAACAGAGCTTTTATCATAAGGGGTTCTTTTATCTTGTGCGCGAAATTACTTAAAAAAGCGAAGATATTTCGTACTTTTGCGCACAAATAAATGATAAATAACAAATGAAGAAACATTCTTTGAAAGATTGGATGATAGCGGTGCGTCCGTGGTCATTCCCCGCCTCTTCGATGCCGGTGGTGGTGACGTTGGCATATCTGTATTGGATGCAGCAGGACATAAACTGGGTGAACGGCATCTGGGCATTGCTGAACATCGTCGTGTTTCACGCTGCCGGGAATACCTGGAGTGATTATTTTGACTACAAACATAAGGTCGATGCAAAGGACACCTTTGGCGCCAAGACCTTGACCGACGGGATGTTTGCTCCGCGCGAGATATATAGCTTGTCGATGGCATTGCTGGCAGTTGCCCTTGTTGCGGGTGTCGGCCTGCTGTGGCGTACGGGGTTGCCGTTGCTGTACATCGGTATAGGCGGTGCAGCTTGCTCGTTGCTTTATCCACCGCTCAAGTATCGTGCGTTGGGCGATGTCGTCATCTTTTTGGCGTATGCCTTGCTGCCGACGTTGGGCACCTGCTATGTGGCTACGGGAGTAGTTGACTGGAATGTCTTGTGGATAGCTCTGCCGGTGGGACTGATTACGGTGGCCATTCTGCATGCCAATAATACACGGGATATGCGTACCGATGCCCGTGCAGAGATTCAGACACTGGCCATGAAGCTGGGAGGAAAGGCGTCGATGTACGTTTATTGTGCCGAAGTCCTTTTTCCTTTTGGCTGGATAGCCGGCTTGATAGCTGCGGGAACTCTTCCTTTATGGACCCTGCTGGTGATGCCGGCACTGGTTCCTGCCATAGGCAATGTACGGGTGGTGTCCCGTTTTCCCGGAAAGGGAGAAAGTGCCATAGCCGGTCTGGATGAGATGACTGCAAAACTCCAGTTGTTGTTCAGTCTGCTGTTCACGTTGTCGTTCGTTGTAGCCGGTCTGCTGTCATGAAGAAGCTGATTTTTACCATTCTGCTGGCTGCCGTGCTGTGGACGGTCATGTTTTCGCCTTGGACGGCTCCTTTCGTGAATTTCTGGTGGATGATGACCGGTTCTGCGCTCACACTGTCCGTGTTTGCCACCTTGTTCAATCCCGGCTGGTGGCGGGAGGTGAAGTGGAGCTTGCCGAATGTCTTGCTGGGACTTGGCATTGCTGTTGCTTTGTGGGGCGTTTTCTGGTTGGGAGACAAGGTGTCATCTTGGATGTTCGATTTTGCCCGTCCGCAGGTGGACTCCATTTATGGGATGAAAGAGGGAGAGTCTCCTTGGCTGCTGGCAGCATTGCTGCTGTTGCTGATAGGGCCGGCGGAAGAGATTTTCTGGCGCGGCTATGTGCAACGCACGCTTTCCAAACGCTGGAATCCGAATGCGGGTTTTGTGGTGGCTACTTTGATTTATGCACTGGTGCATGCCGGTTCCTGCAACTTCATGCTGGTCATGGCGGCTCTGGTGGTGGGGGCGGCATGGGGGGCGCTTTACCGTTTCTTTCCGAACCGCTTTGCCGCTATTATCTTGTCTCATGCAGTGTGGGATGTGGCGGTATTTATATTTTTCCCGATATGATTATTGTTTACAAAAATAAGGTGGCGGTAATGGGTCGTATAAAAACAAGACAAATTGATGCGTTGAATTATAAAAAAGCAAGCATATGACTTACAATTTTGATGAAGTAATAGAGCGCCGTGGTACCGACTCCGTGAAATGGGACGGTGTGAAGAGTGTATGGGGACGCGATGACCTCCTCCCCATGTGGGTGGCGGATATGGATTTCCGCACGCCCCCGTTTGTGATGGAAGCCTTGCGGAAGCGTCTTGAACATGAAGTGCTGGGCTATACGTCTGCGTGTGAGGAATGGTATACTTCCATTTGTAGCTGGCTCAGTCGTCGCCACGGTTGGGACGTCACTCGCGAGATGCTGACTTTTGTACCCGGCATTGTCCGCGGTCAAGCCTTCGCATTGCAATGCTTCACCAATCCCGGCGACCGGGTAATGGTGATGACTCCCGTTTATCATCCCTTCTTCCTGGTGACGCAACGCATGAAGCGCGAAGTGGTTTACTCTCCGCTCGACCTGAAAGACGGACAGTATCAGATTGACTTTGAGCGTTTCCGTAAGGATATACAAGGATGCAAAGTATTGATTCTCTGCAATCCCCATAACCCGGGCGGGCGTGTATGGACGGTGGACGAATTACGCCGGATTGCTGATATTTGTACGGAAAGCCATACGTTTGTCATCTCCGATGAAATTCATGCCGACTTGACTCTGCCACCTTACAAACACCATCCTTTTGCTACTGTTTCGGGGGCTGCCGCGCAGAATTCCCTCACCTTCATGGCACCCAGCAAAACATTCAATATGCCGGGATTGGGAAGTTCGTACGCCATTATCCTCAATGAGGACATCCGCCACCGTTTTCAGGAGTTCATGGAAGCGGGCGAGTTCAGCGAAGGGCACATGTTGGCCTATATCGGTGCGGCTGCTGCCTATATGCATGGTGAGGAATGGTTGGAACAGCTGCTGGACTATATAAAGGGCAATATCGATTTCACGGAGAACTACCTGCGCGAGCATATTCCGGGCATCGGCATGATACGTCCGCAGGCTTCTTACCTGATTTATCTGGACTGCCGGGGATTGGGGCTGACTCAGGAGGAACTGGTGAGACTATTTGTGGACAAGGCACACCTGGCACTGAATGACGGCACCATGTTCGGTGAACCGGGTAAGGGATTTATGCGGCTGAATATCGGCTGCCCGCGTTCGGTGTTGGAGCAGGCGCTGAAGCAACTGGAAACTGCGGTTGCAGACAAATGATAGAAAAAACTATATCTCCTATATTATGAATAGATTACCTTTCCTTGGACTATTGTTTGCGTTGCTGTGCCTTGTTGCCTGCCGGCAGATGAATGAGGCACATCTGTTACATCTGGCAGAAAAGCAGGTGAATATGAATGTGGACAGCGTGTATGCCTTGCTGGTACAGATAGAGAGGCCATCGCAACTTTCGGATGAGGAGAGGCTGTTGTATGGATGGCTGAATGCTTATGTGCACTATAAGCGGCACAACTCGATGGCGGAAGATTCCTTGATATTGCCTGCTTCCGATTATTACGTCTTCCGCAACGACACGGCGAAGAATCTGTTTTCCTATCAGTTGAAAGCCTGGTACTGGTATTGGCTGAAAGAGCACGAACGGTGTATAGCTGCCATTGACAGCGGCGTAGCTTTGGCCAAGGCGCTGCAGGACACGGGAAGAATGGCTGATATGCTGATTGATAAGGCATACTGGTATGTGTATGTCTGGAAAGATTATGAGAAAGCGATAGAAACTTTCCGTACCGCCATAGCTTTGGACGCAAGAGCCGGAAGCTTCTTCTCTATGGGAATTGCCATGGGGCTGAACAAGAATGATTCTGCATCCTATTACATGGAGCGCAGCATAGAACTGGCAGTGGAGGCAGAAGATACCAGTAAGATAGTGCATTATTTGCGTAACTATGCCCAGATGCAGGCTTACTCTTTTGATGAACCTTCCGGTGCAATAGCTACTATTCGTCGTATGGAGCAGTATGTCGTCGACCCGGTGCAGTTGCGTATGGGAGATCTGGTGAAAGTGGAAGTGTTCTTGAAAGAAGGGCTGCTTGATTCGGCGGAATACTATTTGAATAAGGAAAGGAAACGTGGCGAGGGCCGGAACCGGTTTCTGACGGAAGAGAATATGGTGGCAGTATATAGGGCATTGATAGATTATACACGTCACCGTACGTTTGATGTGCTGGACGTGGCGCGCTATAATGATTCTGTTGCCAATGCTCTTACTGCGTTGCAGAGTACCGTCCGGCGTAAGGATGAGTCGAAGGAGACGCTTTCGCAAGCCAACTTGATTCTGACGGTGGAACGGAAGCAGGCACAGTTGAATTTGTTGCTGGCACTGTTGGTACTGGTGCTTGCAGGTGGCGGTGTGTCCCTTTATGTCCGTAACCGGCGTAACCGGTTGATTGAAGCGGAAGAACGGGCGGAAACACTGACCCGGCTGTTGGAAGATGCGACCAAGAACCAGTCGAAGGAGGAAGACGGACAGTTTTTCCGGAAAATACTGTTGCAGCAATTAGGCATGATACGGCTGGTGGCTAAACAACCTACCTCACAGAATCAGGAGCTGCTTCGCCGCATTTCGGGTATTACCAGCCATGAACTGCCAGTAGAGAGTTTGCTGGTATGGGAGGACTTGTACCCTATCATAGACCGGATGTATGATAACTTCTACACAAAGATGGACAGCCGTTTTGGCGATGTGCTCATTGACAAAGAAAAGCAGCTTTGCTGCCTGCTCTGTGCGGACTTCTCGACGAAGGAGATTAGTGTGGTGACACAACAAAGTATTCCCACCATTTACCAGCGAAAGACGAATATCCGCAAGAAGCTGGGGATGGAGGAGAAAGAGGGCATCGTAGAGTTTATAAAGAGCATATAGACCGGGAAAGGTATAATATAGAGTGTTGTAAAGTTAAAACGTTGATATATAGTGATTTGGTGTTCGAGGATATAGGCTTTTTATTCCTTGGTATAGACTGTTTGAGGTATGTTTTACCTCTATCTTTGTTTCAGCGAAATACAAAGAGTAAAACATTGAAATCAAACGCATAATGAAAGAAAATCTACTGAACAATGTTAGAAAAAGAGTGATGGTATGGATGGCCTTGGCAAGTATGGCCACTTTCCTTTCCGCCCAGACTTACCGGCTTTCCGGTTGTGTGCAGGACGAGAACCGCCAACCGGTAGAGGTGGCGAATGTGCTGCTGAAGCAGGCAAAAGACAGTGCCTATATTACCGGTATGCTGACCGACACGCAAGGTTGTTTTTCCTTTGACCAGCCACTGGGAGAATACTTGTTGCACATTACCCTTATCGGCAGCGAAGACCTCTACGTTCCCGTTGTGCTGCGAGGAAACAAAAACGTTGGCGAATTGACATTGAAATCTTCTTCCGCCTTGCTGGACGAAGTGACCGTTACGGCCGCGCGTCCTGTTATCAAGCGTCTGGTAGATAGGGTAGTATTCGATGCACATAATACCATAGCCTCTGCCGGTGGCAGTGCACTCGACCTTCTGCGTGAAGTGCCCGGTCTGCAGGTTGGACAAAACAGTATTGGTATTATAGGTAAAGGGGGTATCAAGGTTTATATCAACGACCGTGAGACGAAGCTGTCGGGAGATGAACTGATAGATTACCTCCGTTCCTATGACGCCTCCCAGATACTGAAGGTGGAGGTGATTACCACGCCTCCGTCCAAATACGATGCCGCCGGAAATGCAGGCATCATCAATATCCGCTTGAAGTCACGTCCCAAAGATTACGTGGGTGGTACGGCTTCCGCTTCCTACAGCACTGGTGAAAAGGACAATTACGGATATGGCGGGGTAAGCCTGAACCTCAGCAAGGGGCGCGTGTCATCCTTCCTCAACGGGGGTACTACGCAGGGCAACTATGAGACGCGTGAGAAGAATTACCGCTATTTTCCGCAGAACACCTGGAACAGCCGTGCCGACTACACCAATTACATGAATAGCTTCTACCTTCAGGGAGGTGTGGACGTATCGTTGGAACGGGACTGGACTGTAGGTATGCAGGCCATCTATAATCACAGTGCTCCCAAACCGGGCAACGCCCTTTCATGGACGGAAGTTTACGATGCCTCTACCGCCGTATTGGATTCTTTGCTGTACTCCAACAGTGACAAGGATACCAGTTCCGACCGCCTCAATCTGAATTTTCATACCGATAAGGTCTGGGATGACAAAGGCAAGAAAATGACTTGGGATGTGGATTACCTGCGTGACAACCGGGACGAAAATATGGGCTTTCTCTCGAAAACCCTCCTGCCTGACGGTACGGAGATTCCGGGTACAAACTTCGACTACAACTATCTGCAACATCGCAAGGTGGATGTAGTCTCCTCCGCTCTTGATTTCATCCTTCCTTTTGAAAAGTACAAGATAACGGCAGGTGCCAAGGTCTCCTTTACCAACACTCGCAACGGTATCAATTACGATACGTCGGACCCTACGCTGGTGCAGGATGATTATTTCCGTTACAAGGAGCAAATCTATGCCTTATATGCTGATTATAGCCGTGAATATTCCGAACGTTTTTCCATGCAGTTGGGCTTGCGTATGGAGCACACCCGCACTACCGGTATTTCCGAAGCGAAGGATACGGAGGACAAGCACGACTATACGCGCTTGTTCCCTACTGTCTATCTGCTTTATTCGCCTACAGACGGGCATGCGCTGAACTTCAGTTTCTCCAACCGCATCTCCCGTCCGTCGCAGAATATGGTCAATCCTTTTCCGTTCTATCAGAACAAATATACGTATGCCTGCGGACGTGAGGACTTGAAACCCAGCTACACTTACAATGCAGAACTGGGATATACGTTGAAGAACAACTTCAATGTTTCCGCTTATTATTCTTATTCGGACGATGTATTCTTCCAGGTTGTGGACTTGGATGCCGAAACGAATGTGACTTCTTTCCTTTGGGAGAATTTCATGAAGACGCATGCTTTCGGGCTTAACAATTCGTACACTTTCCGTACCAAATGGCTGCAAGCTTACGCCCAGCATGGAGTGAGCTATCGCCGGACTACCTCCAGCGCTGTCACCACCTCTCCCGAGGAGAAAGGATGGGCTTATGACGCCAGTCTGCGCAACACTTTCTTCTTCAATGAAAAGAAGACTCTTCTGGCCACGTTGTCCGGTTCCTATTCTTCCCGTCAGTATCAGGGCATCTATCTGATGAGTCCCACTTACAGCGTCAGTGCAGGTATGCTTTACCGGTTGTTGGACAATAAGCTCAACCTCAGCCTGAATGTCAACAATCTGTTTGTCAGCCATTCCAAATTGGAAACCATGTCCAACGGGCTGAAGATAATTGCAGATAACCAGTTCTCCTTTACCAGTTTCCGTATCGGTGTATCCTATACTTTCGGTGGAGATATACGTAGCAAGGGGCAGCGGAACAGTAACGAGGATATTCAGAGAAGATTATAATAAGAAGTTTATTGCGTGTTGGCAATTGGGAGAAAATATTTATCTTTGTGATACAAGCGATTGTAACAACGATTAATATAAAACCATGATGAAACAGAAACTTCTTTACCTATTGCCACTCTTCCTATTGTCGGGATGCGGGCAGGCTACTTACAAGAATGCATCTCTGCCGGCAGAAGAGCGTGCTGGACTTTTGCTGAAGGAACTGACGCTCGAAGAGAAGGTGTCCTTGATGATGGACAGCTCCAAACCGGTGGAACGTCTGGGTATCAAGCCCTATAACTGGTGGAATGAAGCGTTGCATGGAGTGGCGCGTGCCGGGCTGGCCACAGTGTTTCCCCAACCGATTGGTATGGCGGCATCCTTCTCGCCGGAGACTGTATACGAGGTATTTACTGCTGTTTCTGATGAGGCCCGTGCCAAGAATGCCTACTATACATCCCAGGAAAGCCATGAACGCTATCAAGGATTGACGATGTGGACGCCTACGGTGAACATCTACCGCGACCCTCGCTGGGGAAGGGGTATAGAGACTTATGGGGAAGACCCTTATCTGACCAGCCGTATGGGAGTGATGGTTGTAAAGGGGTTGCAGGGTACGAACGATGGAAAATATGACAAGCTGCATGCTTGTGCCAAGCACTTTGCCGTACACTCAGGTCCGGAATGGAACCGCCATGAGTTTAATGCGGAAAATATCAAGCCCCGTGATTTGTATGAAACTTATCTTCCTCCTTTCGAAGCTTTGGTGAAAGAAGGAAAAGTGAAGGAGGTGATGTGTGCCTACAACCGTTTTGAGGGCGATCCTTGTTGCGGTAGCGACCGCCTGCTGATGCAGATTTTGCGCGATGAGTGGGGATTTGACGGTATTGTCCTTTCGGACTGTGGAGCTATTGCCGATTTTTACAGAGATTATGGTCATAAGACGCATCCTGATGCAGAGTCCGCTTCGGCGGCTGCGGTGCTGAGTGGGACTGACTTGGAATGCGGTTCGAGTTACGAGGCCCTGGTAGAAGCGGTGAAGCAGGGAAAGATTGATGAAAAAGCAGTGGATGTAGCAGTCAAGCGCCTTTTGACGGCCCGCTTTGCACTGGGTGAAATGGACGAGCCGGAGAAGGTGTCCTGGACCGGCATTCCTTTCTCTGTGGTGGCTTCTGCCGGACACGATTCTCTGGCGCTCGACATGGCGCGCAAGTCAATGACACTGCTTATGAACAAGGATAATACCTTGCCGTTGAAGCGTGGAGGTCTGACTATAGCCGTGATGGGTCCGAATGCCAATGATTCTGTGATGCAATGGGGAAATTATAACGGTATGCCTCCGCACACAGTTACCATTCTGGACGGAATTAGAAAAGCTTTGGGGAGTGATGACCGGCTTATTTATGAACAAGGCTGCGGATGGGTGGAGAGAGCTCAGATACAGAGCGTCTTCAATCGTTGCAAGACTGCCGACGGGAAACCCGGATTCAGTGCACGCTACTGGAATAACGTGACTCGTGACGGTGAGCCAGTCACTACTGCTCAAGTGACCACTCCTTTCCATTTCTGTACATCCGGTGCCACGGTTTTTGCTCCGGGTGTGAACCTTACCGACTTCTCGGCTACCTATAACAGCGTATTCACTCCCGACCAGTCGGGAGAGGTGGTCTTTGACATCTATGCTTATGGCTCAGGGAGATTGCGGATAAATGGGGAGGAAGTGAGAGGATTCTCCAATCAGCACGGTGGGCAGAAGAGTGCTTATACTTTGCAGGTACAAGCAGGAAAAACGTATGACGTTGAATTGGATTTTGAATATTTCCGTAGCGATGCACTGCTGAACTTCGACCTTGGATTTAAGAATGAAGTGGATGTGAGGAAATCTGTGGAGCGTGTAAAGGATGCTGATATCGTGGTCTTTGTGGGAGGAGTCTCTCCGAACCTCGAAGGCGAGGAGATGGGTGTTGAGCTTCCCGGATTCAGAGGAGGTGACCGTACCGATATCGAGTTGCCTGCTGTCCAACGGGAACTGATTGCCGCCTTGCACCGTGCCGGCAAAAAGGTGGTGTTGGTGAACTGTTCGGGTTCTCCCATCGGTCTGGAGCCGGAAACCGGGAGGTGTGGAGCCATTCTGCAGGCATGGTATCCCGGTCAGGCAGGCGGTACGGCTGTAGCCGAAGTATTGTTCGGCGATTACAATCCGGCAGGACGCTTGCCGGTCACCTTCTACCGCAATGTGTCTCAGCTCCCGGATTTTGAGGATTATAACATGACCGGCCGGACTTACCGTTACATGACCCAGGAACCGCTTTTTCCCTTCGGTCATGGATTGAGCTATACCTCTTTCAGCTATGGTGCTGTGGTGCTTGGTTCGGATAATATAAAGTCCGGTGAGAAATTGAGATTGAGTGTCCCCGTAACCAATACCGGCAAATGTGACGGTGAAGAGGTTGTGCAGGTCTATTTGAAGAAAAACGATGATGTAGAAGGACCGAGCAAGGCATTGCGTGCTTTCAAGCGGGTACATATCCCAGCAGGAAAGACGGTCGATGTAGAGTTTGATTTGGGTGATAAAGAGTTGGTGTGGTGGAATCCGCAAAGCAATACCATGTGCGTTTCCGAAGGCAGTTATGAACTGATGGTGGGCGGTAGCTCGCAAACTGCTGGTTTGCTGCGCCGGTCTTTTGTCATTCAGCCTTGATACATCACTGACAGAGTCAAAAAAAGCTTTCCGCTTGAGGGTGAGTTATGACCCTCAAGCGGAATTTTTATATACTGGGAATACATGTTCTTAATAATCCTTAATACTATATGTTAACTCCCTTGTTTCTTTGTACTTCTCTAATTTTAATTGATATATTTGTGATATCATTATGATATCAATTAAATTTATAGAATATGGAAACAAAAGAGTGTGGTTTCAGTGGTTTCAAGATGAATGGCTTTCTGGCCTTGTTCCTTCATTTGGTAGTGCTTACGGCAGTGATAATCTTTGGGTTTATCATTTCTGTGCCTACCTTGATCCTTTCGGTGTGTCTGTGCCTGGTATGGTTCATTATGTTTGCCGGCTATATGGAGCTGGAGCCGAACGAGGCGCGTGCCATGGTGTTCTTTGGCAAATATAAAGGGACGTTCAAGGAGACCGGCTTTTTCTGGGTAAACCCTTTTCTTAATAAGAAGAAGCTTTCGCTTCGTGCACGCAACCTGGATGTGGAGCCGATAAAGGTGAACGATAAGATTGGCAATCCCATACTTATAGGATTGGTATTGGTGTGGAAGTTGAAAGATACTTATAAAGCCATGTTTGAGATTGACTCGCAGACGATGGCTGCATCCACTCCCACAGCAGGCAATGCCAACCAGGTGAGCCTTGGTAATGCGGTGGCCAACCGTATGAATGCGTTCGAGAACTTTGTGAAGATACAGAGTGATGCCGCCCTTCGTCAAGTTGCCGGTCAGTATGCCTATGATGATAATGAGGCTGATACGGAGGAACTGACGCTTCGCTCCGGTGGCGAGGAAATCAATGAGCAGTTGGAACAGAAGTTGAACGAGCGTCTGGCCATGGCGGGTATGGAAGTGGTGGAAGCCCGCATCAACTATCTGGCGTATGCACCCGAAATTGCTGCTGTGATGCTGCGTCGCCAGCAAGCATCCGCCATCATTACGGCACGCGAGAAGATTGTGGAAGGGGCAGTCTCTATGGTAAAAATGGCGCTCCATAAACTTTCTGAAGAAGAAATTGTTGAACTGGACGAAGACAAGAAAGCAGCAATGGTCAGCAATCTGTTGGTAGTGCTTTGTGCGGATGAGGCTGCTCAACCGGTAGTCAATACGGGAACGTTGAACCATTGATAAAGGATACGGATGAAAGAGATGGGGGTTATAGGACGATGGGCTCTTATACTGCTCTTGCTGGGCAATGTATATGGGGGCTTTGCACAAGATGCGAATACTGTGCGCGCGCAGCACATTTATGAATTGTTTGTGGTAGGGCAAGGTGACAGTATCCATGCGGCATTGAACCGGGAGTTGCAGAAGAAACTAGCTCCGGCACTCTTCAATGATTCTTTCCGGCAAGCAGAGAAAATGTTTGGTAAATCCATATCAAAAGGAGAATGGAAGACCGATTCTGCCCAGGGAATTACTATCTATTATTCCGATGTGGAATTTGAACGTTATAATCTCCGTTTTCTGGTGGCTTTTGATGTTGACGGGGCACTGAATACAATCCGGCTGGTCCCTGCACCTGCTGTTAGCACTGCCCAACCGGTAGCCTATGATAAGACAAAAATGGATGAAAGGGATATTACGCTGGGAGCCGACGGCTACAAGCTTCCCGGAACGTTGACTTTGCCCAAGCGGGCAGTCGGTCCGGATGCATGCAGGGTTCCTTGTGTTATTTTGGTACATGGTTCCGGTCCTCACGACCGTGACGAGACGATAGGTCCCAACAAGCCTTTCCGTGACCTTGCCTGGGGATTGGCGAAACGCGGCATTGCTGTCGTCCGCTATGAAAAACGGACAAAGGCATATGGTGCGGCTTGCGTTCCTGCCGGTCGCGAACTCGATTATGATACTGAGGCCGTGGACGATGCCGTTGCCATAGTGGAGCAGGTAAGGGCTTTACCCGAGCTGGCTCCTGACAGTGTGTATGTGTTGGGGCACAGCCTGGGAGGTACATTGGCTCCCCGTATTGCCGGGCGTTCGAAAGGTTTGGCAGGTATCATTATCCTTGCCGGACTGGCAAGATCGCTTGAAGATGCTCTTGAGGAACAGTTTTATTATACCTCTTCTTTGACGGATTCTTCAGTCAATGTAAAGGTTCAACTTGATGAGTTGAAACAACAGTTGGCTAATGTCAAAAAGCTTGGTACGGAAGAGTTTGATGAAACGATTTCCTTGCCATTGGGGCAGCCCCGCTCATATTGGCTGTTTGCCAATGCTTACAAACCGGTGGAAGTTGCCGCTAAACTAAAGCTGCCTATATTTGTTCTTCAAGGGGAGAGAGATTATCAGGTGACTATGGAAGACTTCGGTTTATGGCGTTCCGGTTTGTTGCGCTGCAAGAATGCATATTTCAAATCTTATCCGAAATTGAATCACTTGTTGCAGGAAGGCAGCGGCAAGGCGACTCCGTTTGAGTATAGCCATGCTTCGCCCGTCCCAGCATATGTTATGGATGACATTGCCTCCTTCGTGCGGGGCAAGCAGAATACTCTTTGATTGGTACTTGGTTATATCAAAGTAACTTCAATCGTAAATCGTAAATTGTTAAATAGTAAATAAATAGTGGCTAAAAAAGAAACTTCAACCAAAAGCTTTGTCCTCCGTGTGGATGCTGCAACGATGGATGCCATTGAAAAATGGGCAGCCGACGAGTTTCGTAGTACCAATGGACAGCTTCAGTGGATTATCGCTGAAGCATTGCGGAAGAGTGGGCGGATGAAGAAGTCCAAGAATCCTCCTCCGTCTGAAGAGAAAGCAGAGGAGGATTCGTAATAACAGATTCTAAATCGCAGATAGTATGATTAATCTTGGTCCTTATTCCGGCAAGAATTGCCCTAATGTCCGTTTTCAACCCACTGTGATTGACCGTATTCTGGAAGGTACGGCCCTGCTTATCGTGCTCGTTACGTGGATTAGCATTTACTGGCTGTATACCCAAAGAGAAGGTGCCCTGCTGCCCGCCGTCTGGGTGATGGGTGGCTGTTCCATTTTCTGTTTCCTCTTGATGGGAGGATTGGCGTATCTTCCCGTCCGTTTCATCAATTTCCCTATTCGGGTCACCGAGCGCAATGCGGCTGTTCAATATTTGTTTGCCATACGCCTTACGCGGGTGATGAACATCATTCTGCTGTTGGTGCTTTTGGGCAGTGTTTGGGGCTTGTATTATGCATTCGGCAAACTCCTGCTCCTTGTCTCGTTTGTTTTGTTGGGGGTGGCATTTATAGGATACTATATACTGGCGTTTAAATATAAGTAGCCTTACAGTCTGTTTAATAGCCCTTTTTACCACTTACCCTCCTTTCTCATCTTTATTTGTTGTTATAAATCTGCCATTACCTACTAATGGTTACTCCTTCTCTTCTTTTCGTAATTTTTAGGTATTGTTCTCCTTTTTAACTACCTCTACCTTTGCCCCAATAAAATTTAAGATAAAAGATGAGAAAATTAACAGGCTTATTCGTTTTATGTTTCTTGCTTTCTGCCAATGCTTTGCAGGCTGCTGAACCTGAAAAAGTTACTTCTGCAGCAGAGAGTACGGAAATTTCAACAGACAAAGAGAAAAAGGAAAAAGTAGCGAATGATGGCGACAACTACAAGAAATTCCGTTTCGGTGGATACGGAGAAATGGTTGCAAGTTTTAAGGATTATGGTATTAACCGTTTCTATGGTGCGCCTGAAGGCAATCCAGACAAACATAGGAATACAATTTCTATACCCCGTTTCGTGTTGGCTCTGGATTACAAGTTCAATTCCAAATGGATACTCGGTGCTGAAATCGAGTTTGAATCCGGTGGTACGGGTACTGCTTATGAACTTGAGAATACGGAAAACGGTGAGTATGAAACGGAGGTGGAAAAGGGTGGCGAAGTGGCTATCGAGCAATTCCACATTACCCGTTTAATTGTTCCACAATTCAACATACGTGCCGGTCACGTCATTGTCCCGGTAGGATTGACCAACGCCCATCATGAACCAATCAATTTCTTTGGAACTTATCGGCCGGAAGGAGAGACAACCATCCTTCCTTCTACGTGGCATGAAAACGGACTCGAGTTTTTTGGTTCTTTTGGAAAAGGATATGCCAGCTTTGATTATCAAGCCATGATAGTGGCCGGTCTGAATGCCAATGGTTTTGACCGTAACACCTGGATAGCAAGTGGCAAACAAGGCATCTTTGAAGAAGACAACTTTACTTCACCGGGCTATGTGGCTCGTCTGGACTACAAGGGGGTTCCGGGGTTGCGTATAGGCGCTTCGTTTTATTACTGCGCTGATGCCGGTTCCAATTCTGACAAAGCGGATACTTATTCGTCTACCGGTAAGATTCCGGTAAGAATCTACACGGCAGATGCCCAATACCGTAATAAATATGTGATTGCCCGTGCCAATATGGTATACGGAAATTTGGGCAATTCAGCGAAGCTTAGTGAGGCAAATACCAAATTATCGAATAAATCTCCTTACAGCCGTATAACCCCCATTGCAAAGAATGTAGTCAGTTATGCAGCCGAGGCCGGTTTGAATATCAGCGCTTTCTTCAAAGGAAACAAGAAAGTTCCGGTTATCTACCCCTTTGCACGTTATGAATATTACAATCCGCAAGAAAAGGGAGAGGCTAGCCAGATAATGGAGAAACGTTGTCAAGTAAGCATGTGGACTGCTGGATTGAATTGGTATGCCTTGCCTAATCTGGTGGTAAAGGCTGATTACACCACCCGCCAAATCGGAACAAACAAGGTTTTTGGAACTGGTAAGTATAATAGTGAAAATGAGTTTTCGATCGGTATTGCCTATATCGGTTGGTTTGTCAAGAAGTAGATGAATAGTAATCAATTAATTTTATACAAATGAAGAAAAATTTCTTTTATGCGACAGCTTTGGTATTAGGGCTGGCATTTACGGCTACTGCTTGTAGCGATGATGATGACAACAGTACAGTTAATCCTGCTGACATTGAGTATAATTCGGAGAATGCAGCAAGTTGGCACAACTACATGAGAAATGTGGCGGCTTTGTTGAAGACAGATGCCACCAATCTTTATGATTCTTGGAATACGAGTTATAAGGGTGGGGCAAGTTTTGCAACTTCCTTCAAAGCTCATAATGGTGCCTATAACTTTTCAAGTGCCTGGAACTGTATAGAGCAGGTTATCGACGGTTGTGTTGAAATCTCCAATGAGGTAGGTGAGACGAAGATTGGTGATCCATATAATAAATATATGGCAAACAATGTTACAGAGGCCCTCTATGCTGTTGAGTCATGGTATAGCTGGCATTCCCGTGATGATTATACCAATAATATTTACTCAATCCGCAATGCCTATTACGGCTCTTTGGACGGTAAGGTGAGCGACAAGTCAATTTCAAAATTGGTGGCTGGAGCCAATGCGGAGTTGGATACGAAAGTGTCGGCAGCTATCACTACGGCAGCATCGGCTATTCAGGCTATTCCCCAACCTTTCCGTAATAATATCAACAGTCAGGAAACGGTATCGGCTATCAAGGCTTGTGAAGAACTGGAAAGTGTATTGGATAAGGAGTTGAAACCTTATATCAGGGACAATAGCACCATTAACAGCAATGAAGCACTTGACCCGATTGTTGAAAATTATGTCAATGTTGTGGTTTTGCCTACCTATAAGGATTTGAAGGAGAAGAATAGTACGCTGTATGACGCTGTGGTGGCTCTTGCCAACAATCCCTCTAACAGTGCTTTTGAGACGGCATGCAATGCTTGGATAACAGCCCGTGAACCTTGGGAGGAAAGTGAGGCGTTCCTGTTCGGTCCGGTGGATGAGCTGGGGCTTGACCCGAATATGGATAGTTGGCCTTTGGACCAGAATGCCATTGTCCAGATTCTGAATTCCCAGAAATGGAGTGATTTGGAATGGAGTGAGGGTGATGATGATGCAAAAGTTGAATCTGCCCAAAATGTACGCGGATTCCATACTTTGGAATTCCTGCTTTTCAAGGATGGCAAGCCTCGTACAGTTAAATAAGAATTATTTATAAACAATACTCAAGAAGTAAAGGGGAGGATTTGGAGAATCCTGCCTTTACTTCTTTGGCATGTTTGGATATGCCATTTTAAAAAGTAGATAAAGATGATGAATCGTTTAATGAGATATTCATGTCTTCTCCTTTGTTTGTCGGCAGGTCTGACTGCTTGTGATGATGATGGGATTGACGTGTTGGATATAGAGATTCCTGAAGGATATGCTCTGTCTGCCGGAACGTCCACAATCTTCATGAATTCATCCAAGGCCTATGATTCACCGGCAGACTGGGTGTCGGGTGTTTACAACAGTCGCTTTAATGATGGTGACGGGCTTTACGATGATGTGCGTACGAGTAGCAATGGCATGGGAGGTGGTCTTGGCCCGGTCTATGCGGGGTATTCTTGTGGCAGTTGTCATCGTAATGCCGGCCGTACCAAACCGACACTGTGGAGTGAAGGCGGATCGGGTAGTTACGGGTTTTCCTCGATGCTGGTTTATATAAGCCGCAAGAATGGTGCGTTTTTTCAGGATTATGGTCGTGTTCTCCATGACCAGGCCATTTATGGAGTGAAACCAGAGGGAAAGCTTTCTGTGGAGTATACTTATGAGACTTTTACCTTTCCCGACGGAGAGAAGTATGAACTTTGCAGACCGGCTTATTCCATATCCGAATGGTATGCTGACAGTATAAAGCCTGAAGATATGTTCTGTACGGTGCGTATCCCGTTGAGACATGTCGGTATGGGGCAAATGATGGCCTTGGACCCTACGGAGATTGAAGCGCTTGCTGCAAAAAGTAATTATCCGGAGTATGGTATAAGTGGCCGTTGCAATTACATTACCGAACGTGGTGTGAGAAGCTTGGGGCTGTCGGGAAATAAGGCCCAGCATGCGGATTTGACTGTTGAACTTGGTTTTTCAAGTGACATGGGCGTTACCAATAGCCGCTATCCGGAAGAGATATGCGAGGGGCAGGCCCAGGTGAATCAAGGCAGCATGATGGGGCTTTCTTATGCTCAGTTGGATGTTTCTACAGAAGATATGGAAGATGTTGACTTGTATATGCAGAGTCTCGGTGTTCCTGCACGGCGTAATGTGAATGACCCGCAGGTGATAAGGGGAGAACAGAATTTCTATAAAGCCAAGTGCCATCTTTGCCATGTCACCACGTTGCATACCAAGCCTCGGGGCTCCGTGCTGTTGAACGGTACCCGTTTGCCATGGTTGGGAAGTCAGACAATTCACCCCTATTCGGATTTTTTGCTGCATGATATGGGCTCCGAAATTATGGGAGTCGGTCTGAATGATAACTATGTAAGTGGGTTGGCGCGTGGCAATGAATGGCGCACTACTCCGCTTTGGGGTATCGGGCTTCAGGAAAAGGTAAACGGACATACCTACTTCTTGCACGATGGTCGTGCCCGCAATCTTGTTGAAGCCATAATGTGGCATGGGGGAGAGGGAGAAGCATCGAAAAATCTCTTTAAGAACATGAGCAAGGATGACCGTGATGCCCTGATTGCATTTTTAAATTCACTTTAGAACTAATAAGCTTTATACAATAAGTAATTATGAAGAAATTTTTATATGTCGCCATGCTGGCTGTTTTGCCTTTGACTGCTATGGCGCAACATGAGGAAGATACGGAGAATGGTGTGGTGTCATTGGCCGGAAGAGAAGGTTTTACCATTGAAACAAAGAAAGGTGACTTTGTTTTCAAGCCTTATTTGTTGGTACAAACGAGTGCTAATTTCAATTGGTATGATGATGAAGGCTTGGATAAGGCTTATAACCAAGATAATATTGCCAATTCGGGTTTTTCCATTCCTTATGCCGTACTTGGCTTTACCGGCAAGGCTTTTGGAAAAGTCGCTTTCAATCTGTCCATCAATGCTGCTGCAAGTGGAGGAGCGCTGTTGCAGCAGGCGTGGTTCGATGTACAGCTGAAAAAACAATTTGCGATTCGTGTCGGAAAGTTCAAGACTCCATTCTCGCATGCCTATCTGACAACTCTTGGCGAAACACTGCTTCCCCAGTTGCCGGTTTCTCTGACGTCTTCTGTAATTTTGCCTTATTCGTTGAATGCCGTGACGCCTAATATCGGTACGGGATTTGACCTGGGTGTTGAAATCCACGGTCTGGTGGCAGATAAGTTCGGTTATGAAGTCGGCTTGTTCAATGGAACCGGAGCTTCCGTGAATACAGCTTCAAAGACGATGAGTGATGACTGGCATATCCCTTCATTGCTGTATGCCGGACGTCTGACTTATATGCCCAAGGGGGTGATGCCTTCCACACAAGGTAATCCTAACCGTTTGAACGAGGACAAGATATTATTCGGTCTTTCGGGTTCTATCAATGTGGAGAGTGAAAATGAGAGTACCAATGATACCCGTGTGGGGTTGGAATTTGCCATGTTGAAGAACAAGCTCTATCTGGCGGCTGAAGCTTATTATATGAATGTAGGTTTCACCAAACGGCAAAAGATAAATGAATCGTATAACTTTTTAGGCGGTTATGTGCAAGGTGGTTACTTTGTCGCTCCCCGTCTGCAGCTTGCCGCACGCTACGATGTCTTCAATCGTAACGGTACGGATGACGACGGTTTCCTGAATATGCCTGCCGTAGGTATGAACTACTTTTTCAGAGGATGCAACCTGAAATTGCAGGCAATGTATCAGTATGTAGCCCGTTGGGGACACGACACGCAGCTCGACCGTGATAATGATAATTTAGGTCTGGCCACTCACTCTGCCACGGTGATGCTTCAATATACATTCTAAATGAAGTCAGGAAAGGATTCGTCTATGAAGAAATACATTCTTTTCTTTTTTCTGCCCGTGCTTCTTATAGGCCTGCATGCATGCGATGAGGGGAGAATTTATGAGAATGCCGTTGTGGCCACGGGTGAAGGACGCACAGTGAAGATGACAGGCCGGATTAGTGGTGTGGATAAGTGGTCGGGCGACTATAGTGTGGTAGTGGCAGGATTTGATGATGAAAGCGATTATGCCATTGTTTCAAAGGTTGTTCCGGCATCCGAATCGGATAATGATGAAATCCAGTTGACAATGTCCGGCATAACGGATGAGGTGACAACTGTCGAGCTATGTGTAATCAATAAGTTGAGGAAGCGCATTGTCAGTTTGGTGGCAATGGAATGTACTGAAATCGCTGATACCATACTCATGGATGCAGGAACAGTTGATGCAAGTATGTACAATGCCATTCAACAAAAAATATTCAATGCCACTTGTACGGCTTGCCATGGTCTTAGCACCACTCCGGGTGGTGGCTTGAATCTGCTGGAAGGACATAGCCATGCTGATCTGGTCAACCGGGCTTCAACGACGGTGGACGGTAAAATGAGGGTTATGCCCGGCAATGCGTCAGAAAGTGTCTTGCATCTCATATTGGGTACGGACATCAGCTCGGATTGGCGTATAGACCATTCTCAGATGATAATCTCATCTGATATGCAGTCTTTGATTGGCAACTGGATTGACGATGGCGCACAGCCGTAATAATGATGGGCCTTACTGGTAATACCGGTACTTTTTTGGACAACAACGACTAATTGATATTTAATATGAAAAATAAACAACAACAAACTAATCAATTGGAGAATACCTTAACCGAAATCTTTAAATATGAGGTAGAAGCGGGTGTTTCGGAATATCATGTAATGATTCATGCCACCAGACCGGAAGCGACTTATGAAGAACAGCTGAATGCGGTGGTCGACACTTACTGCCAACTGCGTGAAAGTGAACTACAAGGTGCTGTTGCCATCTTTAAACGCTACTTTCTAAGTGACGCCGCCAATCAGGCAGATATGCTACTGGCGCTTTCGGCAGAATGTTCGGATTGTGCACTCTCCGTGGTAGAGCAGCCGCCGTTGAACGGTACAAAGATTGCACTGTGGGTCTATCTGCAGAAAGGTGTAGAAACACAGGTGCTTCATAACGGATTGTTCGAAGTGAGACATGGCGCCTACCGTCACCTTTGGGGAGGCGGCTCTTTCAATCGTGCTGCCAATTCGGAATACCAGACCCGTCTGCTGTTGAATGACTATGTGATGCAGCTGATGGAACAGGGCTGTAAGCTGGCTGATAATTGCATACGTACCTGGTTCTTTGTACAGAACGTGGATGTGAATTATGCCGGAGTGGTGAAGGCGCGTAATGAGGTGTTTGTTACCCAGGACTTGACGGAGAAGACTCATTATATTTCCAGTACCGGTATCGGTGGCCGTCATGCCGACCCAAAAGTGACGGTTCAGATGGATACTTATGCTGTAGATGGTTTGAAATCTGAACAAATTCACTACCTTTACGCACCGACACATCTGAATCCCACATACGAATACGGTGTGAGTTTCGAGCGAGGTACGTATGTGGATTATGGCGACCGTCGCCAGGTGTTTATTTCGGGTACTGCGAGCATCAATAATAAAGGTGAGGTGGTATGTCCCGGAGACATTCGCAAGCAGACGGAACGTATGTGGGAGAATGTGGAGGCTTTGTTGAAAGAGGCTGGCTGTACGTTTGATGATTTAGGACAGATGATTGTTTATCTGCGGGATGTTGCAGACTATACCGTGGTCAAAGGAATGTATGACGAGCGTTTTCCGGATACTCCGAGAGTGTTTGTATATGCTCCCGTATGTCGTCCGGGTTGGCTGATAGAGATGGAATGTATGGGAGTCAAGTCTTTAGAAAACAAGGAGTTTGCTCCATATTGATTTTTTACTTTTAATTGATAGCTCTTAATTGAAAAAGTTTCTCATAGCTGTTTATGGTTGTTTGCTGCTCTTACTTGCTGCAACTACGTTTGTAGAGCAGACATACAGTACGGATTTTGTAGAAAAGCATGTTTATCATACGATTTGGTTCTGTTGTTTGTGGGGAGCCCTTGCTGCGATGACTGTTGTTGTGCTTGTAAGACAGCGGTTGTGGCGGCGTCTCCCGACGTTGTTGTTGCATGGCTCCTTCCTCGTGATTTTGGCGGGAGCCATGACTACGTTTCTTTGTGGCCGAAAAGGATATGTGCATCTTACTGTCGGCAGTGAGGTGAACTGCTTTTTGGAACAAGACGGCAGGCAGGTTGTAGAGTTACCGTTCACCTTACGTCTGGACAGTTTCCGGATTGAGTACTATCCGGGTACGGATGCTCCTGCAGATTATATCAGCTATATTCACGGTGAGACGCCCGTCTCCATGAACCGTATTCTTTCACGGCAGGGGTTCCGCTTTTATCAGTCTTCCTTTGATGAGGATATGCAGGGGAGCTGGCTGACAGTGAATTATGACCCGTGGGGGATAGGGATTACCTATAGTGGATACCTCTTGTTAGGTGTCTCCATGCTCTGGATGCTGGTCAGCCGGGGCGGAGAGTTCCGCAGGCTGCTGAGGCATCCGTTGTTGAAGAAGGGAGGAATGTTTGTTCTATTGTTGCTGTGTCTGGGAAGTGGGGTACATGCGCAGAAGAAAAGCCTTCCGGCACTGGCACGCAAGCAGGCGGATAGTCTCGCCCGTAAGCAGGTGATTTATAATGACCGTGTGGTTCCTTTCAATACCCTTGCGCGCGATTTTGTACTGAAACTGACGGGAAAAACGTCTTATGGAGGCATGACGCCGGAGCAGGTGATTGGTGGATGGCTTCTGCGTCCGGAAGTTTGGCAGAATGAGCCGATGATTTATATCAAAAACGAGGCACTCCGTCGCCTGCTTCATTTGGAGACACCCTATGCATGTCTGGCTGATTTGTTCGACGGTGAGAAGTATCGCTTGCAGAAGTTCTGGAAGGGGAAGCAAGACCATCATCAGAAAATGACTTCTCTGGAAAAGGCCATTGTAGAGGCGGATGAAAAGGTGGGACTGATTTTGATGCTCCAGAATGGTACATTGATTCGTCCTTTGCCGGAAGACGGGAGTGTGGAGCCTGTTTCCGATACTAAAATACAAGCCGAATTGCTGTATAACCGTATTCCTTTCAGCAAATTGCTGTTCATGTTCAACCTTACGGTGGGGATGCTGGCTTTCTTCCGTCTGCTGTATCGCGGCCTGCGTCGTTCGTCGGCATTGTCAGACTCTTCCGGTAGGATTGTAGCGCTCTCTTTCTCTTCGCGTTTGGCAGATACTTTTTTCCCGTTTTCTCTTTATGCGGCGTTTCTCTTTCAGCTCTTCGGGTATGGCCTGAGGTGGTACATCGGTGGGCGAATACCGTTGGGCAACGGATACGAAACGATGCAGTTCATGGCATTGTGTGCGCTGTTCCTGGCTTGTCTGTTTCGGCGGCGCTTCCCGTTTATGGTGCCTTTCGGCTTTTTGCTGTCCGGTTTTGCCTTGCTAGTGTCTTATTTGGGACAGATGAATCCCCAAATCACTCCCTTGATGCCCGTGCTTGTTTCTCCATGGCTCAGTACGCATGTGTCGTTGATAATGATGTCTTATGCTTTGTTTGCCTTTATGATGCTGAACGGCATACTGGCATTGTGTCTTCGCCGTTCAGCCCGGATGTTGATGCTGCTCAGCCGATTGCTGCTTTATCCCGCCGTTTTCTTTTTGGGAACCGGTATTTTTCTGGGTGCGGTTTGGGCCAATGCTTCTTGGGGGCGATATTGGGCTTGGGACCCGAAGGAAGTATGGGCGCTGATTACCTTTATGGTTTATGGAGCGGCGTTCCATGCGCGCAGCCTACGCATTTTCCGCAGGCCGTTATTCTTCCACATCTATATGATTGTCGCCTTTCTGACAGTCTTGATGACCTATTTTGGGGTGAACTACATCCTTGGAGGAATGCATAGCTATGCCAATGCTTGATTTACGGGTGGTTCTACCTATTTATAATGACTGGCTTTTTTCATTATACCTAATTTGAGCGATTGCGCACTGTCTGCCGATGCCTTATCTTTGCAACATCAGATTTGAATGAATTAGTTAGTCATAATTACGTAACCACTTTTATGAAGATAAAAGGATCCCCACTTTCCGATGTGATATCGTGAAGTGGGGATTTGTGTATGGCGTGGCGGATACTGTGGGCAAGGTTGGTTAAGGCTACTTGTCAGACTGCTTGAGCCATAGCATGGGGAGGGCTGACATAGGGGATGAGCTTTGTCTTCAGCCTGAAGATGCACATCTCTATGCTGGCGATATACATCTTTACGCTAAAGATGTATATCGCCAGTCACAAGATAAACCTTAATCAATAGCCAGAGGCCTTTTCCCGTATGGGGGAGAATACTTTTGCAAGGGATTCATCCGTTTTTTCCCTATAGGCCGTAGTGGGTAGGGAGACAGTTGCCGGAAGAACCTTATAGAGAGTCCTTGATGTCGCCCAATTCCACCAGCTTGTTCACAATAGCGTAGATGGTAAGCCCTGCCGGAGAATGTATCTGCAGTTTGCGTGCAATGTTACGGCGATGGGTAATGACAGTATGAATGGAGAGGTAGAGTTTGTCGGCGATGGCTTTGTTGGTCATGCCCTTCACAACGCAGGTGATGATTTCTTTTTCGCGCTGGCTCAGGGTTTCTTGTTCGCTGTCTTTTTCCTCTTCCTCCTCGGTGTGCAGCAAGTGGTTGATTTTGGAGGTGATGACATCTATGTCATCGCACATGGCGAAGTTCTCGTCATATTCCTTCAATATGTTGTTGTCAATGACGGAGCATACCATAGCAATGTACTTGATGCCGGATTTTCCGTGTTCTGCCTTGAAGGCGGGCAGGTCGAACCAGCCACCGAAAGTGGGGTTGATGATGATAATGTCTGCCGGATGCATGTGAATATAGTTTTGCAGCGATTCCGGAGAAGAAACCTCAATAGGGTGTGCATTCAAGTTGGGAATACGCTTCAAAACAGCCGTCAGACCACTCCGGATGATGACCGAAGTTTCTGCAATGACAATCTTCAAAGAAGTATTATTGTTCATTTTTCAGTTTCCTTTCTATTTGCGCTACGGCGGGAACAAACATATAATCTTCTACCTGGCAGTGGGTGGCAAGGTCTTGTTCGCAGTTGAATATATCGAACAAGACCGCATTCAGGAGATTGTTGTTCTCCTTTTCCGGGTAGTATTTGATGATGATGTTCTTCAGCTCTTTCAGTTTGGTGTCTATCTGATTATGTTTGCTGGCAAAAGTGGCGATGTTGTATTCGTCCGATAGTCTGCCTTGGAGCAATTGCTCTACATAGGTGAATACGGCCTGGTTTTCATATTCCATGTGGCGGCGTACCTCCTTGGCATATTCATCGAAGAACTTCAGGATGAGGTAGGCTACATCGTTTGTACTGGAACAATCGATGGCTTCGATGAGTTTGCGGCGGATGGCCGGCAGGTTGAAGTCGAGGAAATACGTGTGGGCACGCTTCAGATAATCCATAAGGGCGGGAATGGAAAAGTCACTTTCATTGCCGCTGTAAGAGTATTGTTCTTCGCTGATAAAGTTGGCTACGGCGAGGAATGTGGGGCAATCTACGCCTTGCGCTTCGCAGACGTCCTTCACGCTCTTGTCTCCGAATCCTAATGACAGTCCGAAGCGGCTCATCACCATTAATAAGGAGTAATTGTCACAGATGAGGTCACTCATCTTGTCCGTGGAGCGGTACTTATGTTGCTCATTCATTGTATGTTATTGTTTTTAATTCTTTAATTCGTGCGCAAAGTAACGGCTTTTATCCGAGAACTGCAATCACTATTAGTAGGTATTTTGCTTGTCGGGAGATGGTTGGAGAGTGGTGTTTGCCGGATAAACTAAAAGCTTTAGTTTTATTTAACGAGAGAAATTAGTTTTTGAACTAAATAATTTAGTTATTTGCAGAAAACAAAGAATGTTATGAAAGGATTGACTGCAAAAGAAGAAGAAATCATGGGCTTTTTCTGGGAAAAAGGACCCTTGTTTGTGAAGGAAATGCTGGCATTCTATGAAGAGCCGAAACCCCATTTCAATACTTTGTCCACCATTGTGAGGGGATTGGAGGATAAGGGATTCCTGAGCCATCATACATATGGTAACACCTATCAGTATTATGCGGTGGTCAGCGAGGAGGATTTTCGCAAGCGGACACTGAAGAACGTTATCAGTAAATATTTCAATAATTCCTACCTCAGCGCAGTGTCGTCTTTGGTGAAGGAAGAGGATATATCCTTGGAAGAATTGAAGCAGTTGATACAAGACGTGGAAAAGGGAAGGGACTGAGATTGTTGAGACTCTAATAACTCTGGCTTATGAAAAATATCGGATTGGTTTGTTTGCTGCTGGTAAGTATTTGCTGCGGATTGCAGGCAAAGAAAATCGTAGAGGTACCTTATTTCATGGCATGCAATACGCGTAGCATTGAAGTGGAGCAAGTGACGCTTGGAAAAGATACGACCTGGCTGGCGGTAAGGCTTTATGGTATGCAGGGCGATAAGGTCAGGATTGATTCGACAGCTGTGTTGCGGGCATCCGGAAAGGATTACGGATATTTGGGAAATACCGGTTTTGCCAGGGATGAGTGGACGCATATTCCCGCTTCCGGTGAAATGGCTGCTGTTTTGAAGTTTAGTCCGCTTCCGATGGATACTGAGAGCTTTGATTTCGTAGAGATGCCGGGTAGTGATGAAGGATGGATAATTTATGGTATACAGCTCAACGGAGAGAAACCTCGGGTGGATATTCCCGAACGTTTGCGGAATAAGAAACCGGATGAGGTTTTGCCATTGCCCGGACCGGAACTGAATGTGGGAAAGACTGTCATAAAGGGGCGGATATTGGGGTATAAACCAGAGTATGGAGTGACGTTACGCTACTATGACTCGCCTTGGTTCTTCATGTATTTCACCGGTAAGGACTTGAAGATAGCGGAGGATGGCACGTTCCGCTATGAGACGGAGGTGCTGTTGCCGAGCGGTGCTACGCTGTGGATATCCCGTTCGAAAATAGAATTGTTTCTCGTTCCGGGTGGAGAACTGGATGTCACAATCAATCTGCCTGAAATATTCTATTCGCAAAGCCGTCTTTTAAGCCGGAAAAGGGATGGTGTAACGGATAGCCGTGTTTGGTTTGAAGGAGACTATGCCGGTCTGAATACCGAGTTGCTGCGGTTCGGTGAAATGAAAAGCTTATCGGGAACTGATGATTTTTATGCAGATATTTGTGGGATGACTCCGCAGGCATATAAAAAGTATCTGTTCAGGCATTATGAAGATGTGCAAAAGAAACTTGTAAAAAACAAGGATATGAGCCAGGCTTGCCGTACTTATATCCGGGCAAATCTGGATATGAATCTGTTCAGCCTTATCTATAATTACAAGAGTAACCTTAGTTATGCCCCGATGTTTTCGGGCAGGAAGGGGGTGAAAAGGGCGGACATGACGGTGGACAGTACCTCATACTTCAAGGAAATACTGCAACTGGATATTCTGCATACCCCCGAACAGAAATATTACAATTATTATACGGACTTTGTGAAGACCGCTACCGGAAATCTCCGGGATAAGTTTGTGCAAGATCCTCTTTGGCCGGACATGCTTCTTGCCGGGCGTGCTTCCCGTAATCTGAGCAAGTACATGCCTTTGACTGAGGAAGAGTGTCGGACGGTGGACAGCATCGCTTCTCCCGACCTCAGGCAATTGTTCCTGATGAGAAACGGGAGGATTGAAGCCGAACTGAAATCAGAGTTGGAAGCTACTAAGGGAAAGACCGGATATAAGATTGTTGAGGTGGAAAAGGAGGTAGCGGCAGACAGTTTGTTGCAGGTCATTACTCGTCCTTATCGTGGCAAGGTGGTACTGGTGGATATGTGGAACACCTGGTGTGGTCCTTGTATGCGGGCCATGAAAAGCCTGAAACCGTTGAAAGAGGAGCTGAAAGAGGTGGTTTATCTATATATTGCCGACGAAACATCTCCTGAAGGAAAATGGAAAGTAACGATACCGGATATACCCGGTATTCACTGTCGCATTAGCAATGAGCAAAGTACGGCATTGGCAAAGCTGTACGAATATCCGGGTATCCCGACCTATTTCGTCGTGAACCGTGAAGGAGATATCTCCTACAAAGCAACCGGATTTCCCGGAGTGGAGATACTACGGAATGAACTGACCAAGTAACTGTAAATAGTAAATCGTAAATCCTTAAATAGTAAATAACTCCATGGGTCTGTTTTTTGTTTATATACTCAAATCTTCTGTTTGCCTGGCGATATTCTATCTGTTTTATCGCTTGTTGCTGGCACGCGAGACGTTTCATCGTTTCAACCGTTTTTCATTGTTGGGCATTTTGCTGTTGTCCTGCCTATTGCCTTTGGTAGAGGTAAGTGTGAAGCAGGAGACGGAAGTGCACCAGACGATGCTGACATTGGAACAGTTGCTGATGATGGCGGATGCAGTGAATGCCACTGAGGCCGGAGCAAGTGCTGAAACGGCAACAGTCACCTGGATACAAGTGGCACTGCTTGTCTATCTGGCAGGAATCGTTTTCTTTGCCTTCCGCAACGTATGTTCGTTGGTACGGTTACTGATGTTGCTGAAATCGGGTAAAAAAGAGGATATCGGCAGCTACTTACCGAGCAGAAAGGAACGTGTCACTCTGATTGTGCACAATCGTGACATAGCTCCGTTCAGTTGGATGGGATATATTGTCATTTCACGGAAAGACTTGGAGGAGAACGGACGGGAAATCCTTATCCATGAGCTTGCTCATATCCATAACCGCCATTCCTGGGACTTGCTGGTGGCCGATGTCTGCATTTTCTTCCAGTGGTTCAATCCGGCATCATGGCTACTGAAGCAGGAGCTGCAGAATATCCATGAGTTTGAAGCGGATGAAACGGTAATAAAGGAAGGTGTGGACGCAAAACAGTATCAACTATTATTAATTAAAAAAGCTGTCGGCACAAGGCTCTACTCTATAGCCAACAGCTTTAATCACAGTAAACTTAAAAAACGTATCACTATGATGTTAAAAGAAAAATCAAGTCCGTGGGCACGTTTGAAGTATCTTTATGTACTTCCGGTAGCTGCTATTGCAGTAACAGCTTTTGCCCGTCCCGAAGTCTCCAATAAAGTGGAGGAGATTTCAAGCGTCAAAGTTAACGATTTGGCTGCAATTGTAGAAACAAAAATGACGGAAAGTGTAGGAGACACAATGAAACCTGCTGATGTGAAGTATGTACCGACGGAAGTCCGCAAGCAGTTGAAGGGGACTCCGGTCTTTGAAGTGGTAGAGGAGATGCCGGAATTTCCTGGAGGTGGAATGAGTGCTCTTATGAGTTATCTGAAAGACAATATGCGCTATCCGGCATCTGCCAAAGAGAAAGGTACGCAAGGGCGTGTGACTGTCCAATTTGTGGTGGATAAAGATGGAAGTATCAAGGAACCGAAACTTCTCCGTTCTGTAGATAAGGATATGGATGCTGAAGCGTTACGTTTGATAAGTAATATGCCGAAGTGGAAACCAGGGAGACAGAAGGGGCAGCCGGTGGCGGTGAAATATACGGTTCCGGTGATGTTCAGTTTGGATGATGACAAACTTGAGAAAACTTCTTCTGCCAATGGTATTACAGTTGAAGGATATGCAGGTAATGGGAAAGAACCACTGTATATTGTGGATGGAAAAGAGGTGACGCCATCTGTCATGAGTGCATTGGATCCTAATAAGATAGAGCGTGTAACGGTTTTGAAAGATAAATCTGCCACGGAATTATATGGAGAAAAGGGAAAGAATGGTGTTCTTTTGATAACCCTGAAACAAGGAACTCCAGGTATAGTTATCCGTCGGGATAAAGAGGTGACAGAGAACGCTAAAGTACAGCATAACGGTAGTCTTGATTTAACGAAGACTATTTATATTGATGGAGAAAAGGTTGATTTGGGTACTAAAACTATCGATGATTTAATACCTGCGGAGAATATTGAGAGCATTGAGGTGAAGAAAGAGGCAGGTGGAAAAGGTGAGATTTACATTGCTACTAAAAAAACTAAAGCTGTAGAAAAGACTTCCGTTCAAGGTAATATGAAAGTGGAAGGCAAAGTGGTGGATGAGCAGGGCGAGCCTATTATTGGTGCGGCTGTTCTGATAGAAGGTACCACTACGGGAAGCGTTACCGATGTCAATGGTAATTTTGTCCTTTCTGTACCTTCTAAGGATGCTGTATTGGTTGCTTCGTATATAGGCATGGCTACCGGCAAAGTGAAGGCACGACCCAAGCTTACGATTACACTAAAAAATGAATAGTCTCTAACAACTATGATAAAGAAAATTCTCTCTTTGTTTCTAATTCTGATAGCTGTGGGGGCAGGGCTTTGCTCTGCCCAGACAGCCGGTAAGAAATATTATTTGGTGGACGGGCTTTTCTTCGAAGGCATGCCGCCTTGTGTGAGTTCGGACAATGTGGCAACCTTCATTACACATGAGGACGGCGTGGGACACGAGGTTACGGAACTCCGTTTGCGCAAAGGCTTTGCGCTGCCTGAGGATGTAAGAAAATACGCCACTCCTGCCGAAGAGGTCCTTGGTGCGGAAGCCTTCTTGATGAGTTACCGCGGAGGGATGGGGAAGAAATGGCCGATAAGCGGTGCCGTGCAGACTTTGAAGAAGGAAGAATGGATAGGGAAGGCTTTCCCGGATTTTAAAGTGAAAGATACGGAAGGGAAGGAGTGGAGCAATACCGATGTGACGGGACGTCCTATGGTCCTGAACTTCTGGTATACCGGCTGTGGTCCTTGTATCCGTGAAATGCCGGAGCTGAACAAATGGATGGAAGTCTATCCTGATGTAACCTATCTTGCTACGACTTTTGACAGTGCTGCACAAATAAAGAAAATTGTAGAGAGCCGTCCTTTTCTCTTTACCCAGATAGCCGATGACTTGTTTTTCTTCGAGACCTTTCATGTGAGCGGTATGCCGGTCACTATACTGGTGGATAAGAAAGGCATTATCCGCCATATAGAACAAGGTACTGGAACTGCGAAACTTCGGTATATGCAGGATAAGTTGCAGAAACTTGTCAGCGAATAATTCTTTCTTGATGAATAGGGGATAAGGATTTCAGAGGATTTCTTTTGCTCTTTCACAGATTATCATACCTTTGCGAATATAAATCTAAGGAAGGGGAAGGTTATGATAAAACATCTTTTTTTAATATTGGGACTGCTTGCTGCGCTCACTCTTGCCGAGCCGGTTCTGGCTTGTACATCTGCCGTCGTTTCCGGAAAGGTTACTCTTGACGGCCGTTCGTTGCTATGGAAAAACCGTGATACAGACTATCTGCGAAATCATGTAGCTTATGTGAAAGGTGAGAAGTATGACTTCATTGCCGATGTGAATAGTGACAACTTCCCTGATTTGAAGGAGGCATGGGTCGGTACCAATTCCGCCGGCTTTGCCTTGATGAACACCCAATCCTACAATCTGGTGGAAGTGAAGGACGGGGAAGAACGGGGTACCGCCAACGGGAGGATTATCTACCGTGCTTTGGAGGTTTGTGCCACGGTGGAGGACTTCTGCCATTTTCTTGATACCATCACCAAGCCCAGCCTGATAGAAGCCAATTTTGGCGTGATTGATGCCAAAGGCGGTGCCGCCATGTTTGAGGTGGATTACTATAAATATACGATGTATGATGCCAATGATCCGAAGGATGCTCCTTACGGTTACATTGCCCGTACGAACTTTTCTTTTGCCGGTGAGGTGAACCGGGGAGCGGGTTATGTACGCTATATGGAGGCAGACCGGGTATTGATGAAGGCTTCTGCAACGGGTGGGGTGACACCTCAGGGTATCTTCAATGACCTTTCACGTTCGTTCCGCAATTGCATGCTCGATATTGATTTGAGGAGCGGGAAGTTTAATCGCCCGCAAGGTTCCGGTTGGTTTGTCGACCAGGATTTTATTCCCCGTAACAGCACTTCTTGTTCCATTGTGGTGCAGGGCGTAAAACCGGGTGAGAAGGCGGAACTTACTACGATGTGGACAATGCTGGGATATCCTCCTACGGGCATTGCCGTGCCACTTTGGGTGAAGGATGCGGATAAATTTCTGCCTTCGATGGTATGTTGGGACAAGGCGTGTGCTGCCGCTCCGCTCAGTGATTGGTCACTCCGGCTTTCCAATAATGTCTTCTGTTACAATCAGGGGATGGGAACCAATCGTTATCTGAATTGGGAAAAACTGTACAATATGGAGAATAACGGCTATATGCAACAGCTTGTTCCGGTGGAGGCGGAGGTGTTTCGCCGTACATGCCCATTGTTGGACAGTTGGAGACAGCAAGGAAGCATTGATTCTCAAGAAATGCAGAAGCTTTATCAAGATGTGGAAGCACTTGTCCGAAAGGCTTATACGCCTTTGATGGAGCAATGACAGTATTCCAGTATTTCCCTTTCCTGCTCCGGGTGGAACCAGCGGATTTCCTCGTCCCGTTTGAACCAGGTCATTTGCTTACGGGAATAGATGCGTGAGTTCTGCTTTATCTTCTCAATGGCAAAGGGTAATGTCCATTCGCCGTCCAGGTACTTGAATATTTCTTTGTAGCCTACTGTATTCAGGGAATTTAGACTTTTATGCGGATAGACCATGCGCGCTTCTTCCACCAAACCCTCTTCCACCATTTGGTCCACCCGGCAGTTGATGCGTTCATAAAGCTCTTCCCGGTCACGCGTTAATCCTATTTTGATAATACGGAAGGGGCGTTCTTTCTTTTGTTGGGTGCGGAAGGAAGTGTAGGTCTTGCCCGTCATATAGCAGATTTCCAAAGCATGGACTACGCGTTTTGGGTTTTTCAAATCTACTATTTTGTAATATTCCGGGTCCAACAGCTTAAGTTCCGCACAAAGTCTTTCCAGACCTTCTGTTTCGTATTTGTGCAGCATGAGCTGGCGTGTATCGGCATCTACGGTCGGAATGTCGTCAATGCCTTTACAGACTGCATCTACATACATCATTGAGCCTCCGGTCAGCAGTATGGTGTTATGCTTTGTAAACAAGTCTTCCAGCAGCTTCATCACTTCCGCTTCGTATTGGGCGGCACTGTAATAGTCTGTCAGCTTTAGGGTACCGACGAAGTGATGCTGTACCCGTTGTAGCTGCTCCGGTGTAGGGGCAGCCGTGCCTATCTTTAAATCTGCATAGAGTTGTCTCGAATCGGCCGAGACGATACAAGTATGGAAATGTTCTGCCAATCGGAGGCTTAATTCTGTTTTGCCTACTCCGGTGGGGCCGATAAGTACGATTAGGGTGTGCATGCGGGTATAAAATTCAGGCGCGAACCATAACAATCCGCGCCTTTCTGAAGGGGAATAATGTCTGTTTAATATTTTTCTTCTTCGAAGGAGTTCCCGGCTTCGTCCAAACCGCCGAAACCCTCTTTGTCGAAATCTTCCATATCGAAGTCTTGGTCGCCGTAAAAGTTTTCGTCCAAATCCAGGGAACCGCCGGCAGCTGCCATTTCTTCAAAGTCAACGGTCTGCTTGGGAGCTTCACCCGCTTTCTTGGTGCATTTGGCGCCTTTCATTTCTTTTCCGGTAATGATTTCAGAAAGCTCGATGAAGAAGCAGCGTTCAGTCATATAATCGAATACATAGAGAAGTTTCTGCTTCTCGTCTTCAACCAGTTCGCTCAGCTGGGTCTCTTTCATCACCCAACTGTCCATTTCCGGATTGTCGTCCATTTCTTCCAGCGTAATTTCTTTCTCTTTTTCCCAGTCATCATCGCAAATGAAGAAAGAAGTCATCTGGTCGTTGGTGTAGCCTGCCGACTTTAGAATCGCTTCATGGAAGTCATAAAAGGTAGCTTCCGGGTCTATCTGTATTTCTCTGACAAAATCGTCCACCTCATCAGAGATGATTGTAAATCTGTAGATCATGATGATTTATAATTTATGATTTCTGACTTCTGATTTTGTGTAAATCATACGTTTTTCATTTTCCTGCGGGGATAATGCCGCGGGCTGATTCACGTATAAAGTTTACGATATAGCTTATTTCCGGTGTCATTTCCATTTCATCCTCGATTTTCTTCAAGGCATCCGTATTGTTCAGACCGCCTTGATAGATAATACGATAGGCATCATGGATTTTCTCGATGGTCTCGTTGGAGAAGCCACGGCGGCGTAACCCTACCACATTGATTCCCGCATAGCAGATAGGCTCGCGTCCGGCAATGATGTACGGCGGGATGTCCTTGCTGAAACGGCAGCCGCCCTGTATCATACCATAACCGCCCACATGGCAGAATTGGTGCATCAGTACATTGGCGCTGATGATGGAATAATCGTCGATGACAATTTCACCCGCCATTTTTGTAGAGTTGCCAATGATACAGCCGTTGCCTATCAGGGCATCGTGCGCCACGTGCACACTTTCCATTAGGAGATTGTTATTGCCGACGATGGTTCTGCCTTTGGCAGCTGTACCGCGGTTGACAGTTACGTTTTCACGTATGATATTGTTGTCTCCGATTTCAGCAGTGCTTTCCTCCCCTCTGAACTTTAAATCCTGGGGAATGGCACCGATAACGGCTCCCGGGAAAATGGTGTTTCCATTACCGATGCGTGCACCGTACAGAATGTTGGCGTTTGCCATAATCTTGTTGTTATCACCGATTACCACATTCTTGTCAATGAAAACAAAAGGAGCAATCTCTACGTTTTCCCCGATTTTAGCTTCGGGATGAATATACGCTAAGGGACTTATCATATTATTTACGATTTAGCTATTTACGATTTACGATTGAGAATACTTGCGATTTACTGTATATACGATTTTATCCGAATGTGATAATTCTCACGAGTAATTTGAATCGTAAATCGTAAATAGTCTAATCGTAAATTTTATTATTTGTTCTTAACTATTTGTGCCATAAACTCTGCTTCGCAGACCACCTTTTCGCCTACGAACACATAACCTTTCATGGTGGAGATGCCGCGGCGTATGGGGGCCATCAGCTCTACACGGAAGATGAGCGTGTCTCCCGGTACCACTTTCTGGCGGAATTTCACACCGTCAATCTTCATGAAGTAGGTGGAGTAACGTTCCGGTTCGTCCACTGAATTCAGTACAAGCAAACCTCCCGTCTGTGCCATTGCCTCTATCTGCAATACACCGGGCATTACGGGTTCCTGCGGGAAGTGTCCCTGGAAGAAAGGTTCGTTGGAAGTTACGTTCTTGACACCTACAATGTAGTTGGCACCTATTTCTATGACTTTGTCCACCAATTGCATCGGGTAACGGTGAGGCAGAAGTTCTCGGATGCGGTTTACATCCATAATCGGTTCGCGGTTGCAGTCGTAGGTAGGAGCCTGGATTTCGTGCAGGCGGATTTCCTTGCGCATCTGGCGAGCGAACTTATTGTTGATGGTGTGTCCCGGGCGGGTAGCGATGATACGGCCCTTGATGGGCTTGCCTATCAAAGCCAGGTCACCGATGACGTCGAGCAACTTGTGGCGGGCGCATTCATTGGGCCACACCAAAGGTTTGTGGTTGATATATCCCAATTGTTTGGCGTCCATGTGAGGAACACCCATCACATCGGCCAGCTTGTCATAGTTCTCCTGGGACATTTCGCGTTCGTAAATAACAATCGCATTGTCAAGGTCACCGCCCTTGATAAGACCGGCTTGCAGCAACGGCTCAATTTCGCGTACAAACACGAAAGTACGGCTTGCGGCGATTTCATCCTTGAACTTCGTCATGTCCTCCAGTGTTGCAAACTGGTTGGGGAGGATGTTGGAGTCGTATGATACCAATACATTCAAGCTGAAGTTCTCGTCCGGCAACACGATGATGGAAGAGCCGGTTGTTTCGTCACGGAATTCAATTTTGGACTTGATGATATAGAAATCTTTTACGGCATTTTGTTCTACAGTGCCTACGCGCTCTATTTCGTTGACATAATATTGGGCGCTTCCGTCCAGAATGGGAAATTCCGGTCCGTTTACCTGTATCAGGCAGTTATCGATACCCAATGCATAGAGGGCTGCCATACCATGCTCCACTGTGCTCACCTTTACTCCGTTTTTGGAGATTACAGTTCCACGGGTAGTTTCGGATACGTTGTCTGCAACGGCATCGAAGGTAGGCTGTCCTTCCAGGTCGATACGTTGGATTTTGTATCCATGGTTATCCGGAGCAGGATTGAAAGTAACGGTTAGGTCAAGTCCCGTATGAAGACCTTTTCCACTAAGCGAAAAGCTATCTTTCAGAGTCTTTTGTTTTAACATTGGTTACTTATTTAATTGTTGTTTAAGTTCATTCAATTCTTTGCGGAGCTGGCGTAGCTCCACTTGCATTTCCGGCAGACTTCTTTGTACGATGGATGCCTTGAAATATTGTTTCAGCTCCATAGGAGGGGTGCCGATAAGCTGGCTGCCGTCCTTTATGCTACTGGGAACACCGGACTGTGCACCGAGGTTCACTTTATTACCGATATGTATATGGCCTGCAATGCCTACCTGACCGCCGAACATACACCATTCGCCTATCTTGGTAGAACCTGCCACACCTACTTGCGCTGCCATAACGGTGTGGGAGCCTATTTCATCATTGTGTGCCACTTGAATCAGATTGTCCAGTTTCACACCACTATGTACGATTGTAGCCCCCATAGTGGCACGGTCCACACAAGTATTGGCACCGATTTCCACATGATCTTCTAGAATAGTGATGCCGATTTGCGGAATTTTCTCATAACCTTCGGGAGTGGGAGCGAAGCCGAAACCGTCTGCACCAATGACACAACCGGAGTGCAGGATACAATGGTTTCCTACGCGGCAGTCGTGATAGACGGTTGCGTTGGCGTAAATTATACAGTCACTGCCTATTTGGGCACCGCTACCAATCGTGACATGCGGATGAATGACTGTATTATCTCCTACTTCTGCATGTTCGCCAATGCAGGCAAAAGGCGCAATGTAAACATCCTTGCCAATTTTAGCTGTCTCGGCAACAAAGGCCAGAGAGTCAATTCCCATCCGCTTTGGCTTGCTTTGCTCATAAAGATTTAGCAATTTAGCAAGACTTTCATACGCATTGTCCACTTTAATCAAGGTGGCTTTCACTTCTTGTTCCGGAACAAAGTCCTTGTTTACCAGAACAATGCTTGATTGGGTTTCGTATATGTAGGGGGTATATTTGGGGTTGGATAGGAAAGAGATGGCTCCCGGTATTCCCTCTTCGATTTTCGCAAAGGTGTGAACGGTAGCATTCTCGTCTCCAACAATTTCTCCTTGGATAAATGTTGCAATTTGTTTAGCAGAGAACTCCATGTCTTATTCTTGTTAGATGGTTTCAAAACGCAAATAACGGACTTTTTTTTTATATTTCCTTGTCCTGAGGTGAATATTTTATACTTATCTATGCAAACGTTGGTAGCATAAGTAGTACTTTTTTACTTTCTTGGACAGAAGAGAGATATTGAGCATATCCGATGCTTCGGCAATATTCTTGATGCTGCCGTCGTTGTAGAGGATGTCAATGCTGTCATCTGCCTCGTCGTACATATTCTTCTCGATGCTGGGGGTAGAGATGAAATATCTCGCTTCGGAGAGAGGGATGTCCAGTTGTTCACTGATTTGCAAAGTTAGTTCTTTTTTCCGTTCCTCGCTAATAGGTTTAGTAGAAATCTCAACTTTGAAGATGTTTCGGTTAATCATGCCGGCGCTTAGTGTGGACAGAACCTTGTCTGGATGATGGCTCCAGACTTTGAGGGCAGTCCAAATGTCATTATCGTCCAACTGAATGAAATTTTCCAAACATTCGGGATTGTTGTAGAATGCTTCCCGGTTGATGTCGTTATATAAGAAGAATTGCAATGCCGGTGATGCAAAGAGGTCTATGCCACGGCTTGCCAACTCCTTGGCACGGAGCAGGGCGCTTATCAGCATCTTCTCGTAGGCAACAGATGTCTTATGCAGGTAGACCTGCCAGTACATCAGGCGACGGGCGGTGAGGAAGTTTTCGATGGAGTAGATGCCTTTGGACTCTACCACCAGATGGTCGTCCTTTACATCCAGCATCTTGATGATGCGGGCGGAGCCAATGTTGCCTTCGGTCACTCCGGTATAGAAACTGTCGCGGCGCAGGTAGTCCAGGCGGTCCATATCCAGTTGCCCGCTTACCAGTTGGTGCAGGAAGCGTTTGGGATATTCGTCCTTGAAGATTTGAATGGCGAGTGTCAGCTGTCCGTTCATCTCCTTGTTGATGCGTTCCATCAGCATCAAGGAGATGTCTTCGTGTGAAACGCCGCGCACGATGGTATTTTCCAGTACATGGGAGAAAGGACCGTGACCGATGTCGTGCATCAGGATGGCTGCTTCCACAGCTTCGGCTTCGCTGTCGAAGATAAAGTTTCCTTTGGTGGCAAGTTGTTGGATGGTCTCACTCATCAGGTAGAAGGCTCCCAAAGAGTGTTGGAACCGTGTATGCTGCGCACCGGGATAGACCACGGAGGACAAGCCCAGTTGCTTGATACGGTTTAAACGTTGCAAAAGGGGATGCCGCACGACATCGTACAGCAGTCCCTTCGGTATGTTGATGAACCCGAAAACCGGGTCGTTGATTATTTTACGTTCGTGGGACATAGTCGGGGATTTAATTTGTTCAGACTAAAAAGTTCATTACTAATCTCGTCATTAGTTCTTTCTCCTCAATTCCGGATTCGGCAATCATGATGGTGATTGCCACAAGAGTGCTGTCATCAATGCGTTTTTCTCCGTTCTCGCGGTAGAGGATTCCGTTCTTTTGCAGAAAATAAAGGAATATTGTAGCTGCAATGCGTTTGTTGCCATCGCTGAATGAATGGTTCTTTGTCACAAAATAAAGCAGGTTGGCAGCCTTTTCCTCTACAGAAGGATATACATCTTCTCCGCCAAAAGTCTGATAGATGGCACCGATACTGCTGTGAAAAGAATCGTCTTTCTCATTTCCGAAAAGGTCGTTGTCGGTATTGAATTTCATGTCATTGATTACATCCCGGCATTCTTCGTAGCTTAATATATAGGTTGCCTTGCTGCCTTCAGGTTTCCCGATGCATTGGTGGTCGTAGTCATCCAGCAGGTCGAGTGCCATTGTGTATTGCTCTACGACGGCAAGCACCTGTTTGGCATCAAGCTGGTCGGTGGTGCGTTTCAGAATCTTGATGGCTTCTCCTAACTGCTTCAAGCGGTTGTCGTTGATGGCTATGCCGCGAATAAGGTATTCTTTTAATATATTTGTAGCCCATCTACGAAATGTTGTAGCTCTTCTTGAGTTTACCCGATAACCTACACTGATAATAACATCTAGGGTATAGACAGCTACACTTTGCTTCACTCCAACAACACGCATTTTTTGCGTGTTGTTATCTTTATCAACTTCGCCTTCTTTGAAAACATTATTTATATGCTTTCTGATAGTTTTTTCATCTTTGTCGAACAATAAACTCATTTGGTTGGCAGTAAGCCACACCGTATCTTGCTCCAACTTCACGTCAATAGAAGTCTTCCCGTCTTGGGTTTGATAGATAACAATCTTGTTTTGGTCCATGAGGTAGATAATTAGTGCTCAGTAAGATTGGTGACAAGCATACTGAGGTGCAAATATCCGAATCAAATCCCGAACTTCAAAATTTAATCCGGATATTCGTAACTACTGTGTAAAAATCCCATTTCCTACCTCGCTTGGTATAAGAAATGGGATTACAAACAAAACAAACAAAGCTTCTCCGGTCTTCACAGAGGGGAGGAAGCGCAAAATATACCGTGATGTGGGAGGAAAAGTTCCTCCCCACTATTATTCTATATCGCGTACTCCTAAATAGCCGGAGATTCCATCACTATCTCCCGAAGACATTGTGATGATTTTACTTACAGTTGTGTAGAAATAACCATGCGGCCGGAACCATCCGGATGTTTGTCCTGCATGGTTTCCGAAGAATTTGCTATTAGAGAAAGAGGTGCGGCAGTGCAGATATAGGTTTGTAGAGGCGGCAGAGTGCTTCCACTTATGCTGAAAAAAGAGATAACTGCAATCTGCTTTTATTTCCGTTGTTTTACAATCATTATATTCCGCACCGGTTAAATCATCTGTATGGTAGGCTGATAAGTCCGTTACCATCACCATCAAGGCTAATTCTCGTTGGTTAGGCAATCTCCAAGAATCCTTGTCCGTTCCTCCCGTCTCTTGCGTATAGTTACTTAGCATTCTGTCTGTACTTCGCTTGGCGTTTTCTGCATTCCCGGTTTGAAGTTGCCACCATGTCACCGTAAGAGGGTCACCATTATATGGCCAATGCCCGGGACATTCAAACGTTGATACTTTCTTTTCCACATACGGATGCTTTGCTATCTGGAACTTTTTATAAGGCCGGTTAATATCTATATCTCTTTCATGATGCGGAGCGAGTTCTCTGCCTTTAACGGCCTCGTCTCTCAATGCGGCACTGTTCAAGTAAAGAGTGATTGTTCCGGTATTTTCTTCGTATTAATAAAAGGGATCCGGTGTTTCCTTATAGTCCTTCTCTTTGGCTTCTTTTGCAGACAGTGTACGCACGGCACGTACCCTTCCTCCTATCTCGCTTGCATTTGAATTGGCTCCGAAACTACATCCTTCTTCTCCCCAAACAACTCTTCCCTTCTGTTCGGAACTGGTAAAAATAGGATATTGTGAATTACTGTCGAACTTTTTATCTGTACTTAAATTTTGGGTATCGTTGGTGTATAAAGCCGATTCTGCTGAAGGAAGTCCGGGTTCTCCTACCCAAATGCCCAATACTTGGTCGAGTGAAGGAGTGTACCAGCGAAGTTCATCTCCGCTTATTTCACCATCTCCATTGAAGTCGCGGTTACGCGTCAGGCAGGCATAGCGACCTTCTATCGTATTCAAACGGTTGGCCGGTTTGGGCAGATATGCTCCTCCATCACCATCCAACAAATAACCGTTTTTCTCCCAATTGACATGCTTGCCGCTTTTGCCGTTGTCAGAGGAAATCCCTAAATCTTCCTTTGTATTTTTATATCCCTCCCCTATGCCGGTTTTTTGGGGACTGTCTTCTCCGTTGTTTTCCCCACCATAATCTTCCATTTTCAAATCGCTTCCCTCCAGTTCATCTACTGTCTCCAATCCGTAAATGAAGTCAATGCCGCCTATGGGATTGTTTATGTCATAGAACGTGGCGATGGAGCGCTGTTTCAGAACATAGACGGCATTGGCAATGCCACTTTTGCCATCAGCGCTATACTTTACGTCGGAAGCCAGGGAAAAGGTACGGTCGGGCTTGTTGACAAATTCATGGACTTGAGGAACCCTTGTGGGTTGATGGGGATCTTTTGCATAGTAGTATTCATCTACAAAGCAAGTGTAATACTCTTTGTAGCCGGTGGATGAGTTCCGGGCATTTGACCAAAAATCATCCAATGCCTTGAAGATGGATATGGCTTTTATTTCTCCGTTTGAGTCTGCATAAGGAGCCAGAGCATTCTTTTCATTTTGTTTTCTGAATGATACCCACTCAAAATAGGGGGCTGCATCTTCAAACGGTATAGGAGTTCCTTGCTCATTATAGAACTGTCCCGTGTTTCCGTCTTGTGGAAAGATATAAGTTCCAAACATATTTCCGAAAGGAGTTTCCGTATAAAGATAGATACCCGGAACCTTAGCGCCATCCGGATTGTCTGGAGCCGCTACTTGCATGGCATCCTTATTGAATAGCATCTCTACTGTTTCATAATGTGCATCCAGCCGCAGTTGGGCACCTTCTTTGAAGATGATGCCTTCTACGCCGGGATTTGGCTCATTGGCCTCATCGCCCGAATGTACTTCCGTCTCAATGTCATCAATCCCTTTTATTGTCACATTGAAGGTATAGTGATGGTCACGTATCAGGTTGAAGTTGTCGTATCCCTTGCCTTCCGTCAGATTTCCTTTTTGGCTGAAGTCTCCCAGATGAATCATATATCGGGTATCGCCGGATTCTGTCACTTTGCCGTTTTTCTGTTTCTCATAATGTCCTGCTATCTCTACATAGGTGGAGCCGGAGGGGCGTGTCTGAATTTATAATGTCCCTTGTGGTCATTAGCGTACAAGCTCCCTCCCGGAATGTCATCTGCTTCTTCGTAAGTATTCTTATGGGTATCGGTTTTCACTACTTTATCGCGCATGGCGTAAGTGAACGCTGACTGACCGGTGGGAAGAGGGGCATGTCCTCTTATGTTTTCGGGCAGATATACCGTAAAGCTATTGGGGGACTGTGTACCGAAGATATGGGTTTCGGAGTCAACCACGGGAATCGCCTTCATGGCTTCGGGCCAATATTCATCGGGAGCCGTATTTGGCGGTGCCGGAACGTACCGGGCCACATGCCGGAAAGTATAGTTACGGGGGGTAAACTTTATCGTAGCGCCTTTATCATTGTCCGGAGTACCGGTCTTGATGTTGAATGTTACTTTCGATACCATGCGGCGAAGCATAAAAGAGTGTTCTTCCTCATCCATATCAGGAGAAATTTCTGTCCATTCTTCTGTGCCGTCCTTTTGGTACCAGATGCTTCCTTTGTCCTTTTCTCCGGTTTGGGTAACCGGAATGCCGATGAAACACCTTCCGTCCTTGTTGTCCGCCATCCCCGTCATAGGCAGGATGCCGTCGGTAGGAACCAGGTTCTCTTTCCATTTGGGCTGGATGATATGGAAGAAGTCGGCCCGGTTCGTCATTTTGATATTCTCGTCATCTGCAACATAGTCGTCACCTACTTTGTAGAAATCGAACAATGTTCCCTTGGTGTTTGCCAACAGATAGATATAGACCTTACCCGTAGGGGCATAAAAACGCAGCAGTCCATCATTGGCTGTGTCAGGCCCGTGGCCGGTGTCTTCCCAAAAGCCGCTGCCGCCTTCATCGGGGTTGTCTTTGCGGTTGTACAATTTCCACAGAATGAGTTCGTCGTTTTCCGGGGCTCCTCCATTGTCTTTGAATACGGCAAGGTGTATGCCGGACAGTGTTGCATCCTCCATCTGCACTTCTTCTCCATTTGCACGGGTCACTACGGTTGCCGTCATGCGCTTGGGCAGGCTGAAGGGCAGCCCCACTGCCACTGTGCGCCCTTCTTCATCCATTTGGAAAGGTACTTCGCTTTTTACTGTCCATTCTTCGTCCATACACGATGCTGCCAGTGCAGCGGTCAGTATCAGGCATCCTGCTGTTATGTCTTTTATGAATCGTTTCATATATATCCCTTCTTCTTTTTAGTTGAAATCAATGTCTCCGCCTCCGGTTTTCCATGCTGCCACCATCCAGTGGAGCTGAAGTTCTATATATCCTTTCATGTAGACGCGCGAAAAGACTTGAACTTCGTCATTGGCATTTACTTCAGGTAGGAAGATTCTGTAAATCTCTCCGTCATGTTTGTCATATTCACTGTTTCCTCCTTCATCGTCATTGTTCTCGTGCTTGTGAAAAAGAAATTTCACATAATATCCTTTGTCTGTTTCCACTGTCCCGGTTCCGGTTCCATTTGTTACTCCGGTGTAGTGGGCGAACATATATATCGGCTTTGCGGGCAACAGCTGATAATTGCCGGTATTCTCTGTTCCTCCTCCCGTCAGGGGATATTCTGCTGTTATGGCATTTGTGTGTGCCGGGGTCGTTCCGCTTCCCGTGTAAGATGGAGGCAAGAGCTCTTTTCCTCCTCTTTGGTGGTTACTGTCCGGTGCCTCTGCTTTACCCGGGTCGGTTTCTTGGTTTCCTATAATCCCTATGTTGTCTTGTGTCAGAGATGTTGGTGGAAACAGATACCCTTCCTCCGGTACATTATACAGATATATCCCTCTGTCTATGTACAGTTCTCCGGCACCGTATTTTGCAAAGTACAGACTCAGTTTTGCCACCGAGCGTTGTAGCGGAATAGTAATCTCTTGGGTACTCTTCCTGATATTTTCCGAATGATATACTTATAAGAAAGGTGAAGAAACTCCATACTTCTGGCACATTACAGATGAAGCTCATTCATATGCCTACGCCCGTGGATAATGCAGCGGATGGAATACCTTTCCTGCCGTCTGTATTGCTTTGCTTGAATGACGAAGAAGATGGGCTGTTCCCCGTCTTCTGTATGGAGGATGGAGAAGAGGCGCCTCGGCAGATGCTTGTTGAACTTGCCGAAAACTTGTGCCGCTTGGATTGCAAACCGGATACGATGGAGGTGGAGGATGGCAGAACGGAATCGCTCTTGAAAGATTTCTGTGACCGGTGCGGCATCCGTCTGTCCCGCAAAGAAGAACTTCCGGAGCTTGATGACGCTTGCAGTTTCCTAATTGGTAATTTCATGCAGTAAGGCAGCTGCTGTTCCTTTGCTTGCCGGCATGCTGCGACGACGAATTCCGAGCGTATCGCACAGTAGAGAATGAATATCGGGAGGGGGATTATTCTATAATCCACTTCCCGATGTTTCTTGTTTTGTTGCAGAAGCTCACTCCTACCTTGAACAACTTCCGCGGGTCTGCTTCGAAAGGAAGGGCGTAGTGTTTCTCGTTTATCTGGCGGATGGCCTCTTCGGCTGTGCCTTCCAGCTTGAATTCCATCACGTAGATGTAGTCCGTGGTTTTTACCACCAAGTCTACGCGTCCTTCCGACGTGTGATATTCCGCCTGGGTATAGAAACCTACCAGCTTGAAGATGATGAACAGCACATTCTGATAATGCAGCTCCAGTTCGCGCACCAGTTCGTAGGGAGTGTCGGCAAAGAAGCTTTGCAGGCGTTTGAGGAAGGCTTCGGGCTGCCCCTGCTCAATCTCACGGACAAATTTCTGTATCTCAAACGGTGCCTCTATCTTCGAGAAACGGGTATAGAAGGGCATCAGGAACTTGATGAAACCCTCCTCTACCTCCCGGTTGGGGAAGCCGAGACGGTACAGGCCGAAACGTTTGTCATATTCCTTGATGGTGAGATAGCCGCTTTGAAAGATGACCGGTATAGGTTCTTCGTCGCCGTAGATGCTGTTCAGCACGTCGGCATCGGTTTCCTCGTGCGTCATGCGTTCCAGGTCGTAATGGTTGTTTCGGAGCAAATCGACTAAATAGGTGGGCGTTCCCGTCTCGAACCAATAGCTGCCGAACTTCTTGTATTTGAAGGTGTTGAGCAGGCTGAACGGATTGTAGATTCCTTCCGTGTTCTCCACGAAGTGATAACCGTCGTAACATTTCTTCAGTTCCGAGCAAGCTTCCGGATAGGTCATGCCCTGCGCCGTGGCCAGTTCGTGGATTTCCTCCTCAAAGTTGTCATGAATCTCCTGTTCCGTTATTCCGCACAGGCTGACGTAGGGTTCGCGCATTGTAATGTCGTCCAGGTTGTTCAGGTCGCTGAACACGCTGACCTTGCCGAACTTGGTGACACCCGTCAGCAAGGCGAACTTGATGCAGCCGTCCATCGTCTTGAGTACGCCGTAGAAAGGTTTCAGCGTATTGCGGAATTCGCGCTGAAGGTCATAGTTGCCGATAGCCTGAAGCAAGGGTTTGTCGTATTCGTCGATGAGGATGGCCACACGCTCGCCCGTCTGTTCGCAGGCACGTTCCACGATGCCTTTGAAGCGCAGCGCAAGGGTGGACTCTGCCACTCCGGTGCCATAGAGGGATTCCCATTTGGAGAGGGCATTGTCCAGCATCTTGTCCAGACTGTCCGGCGTGTCATACTTTCCGATGTTCAGATCCAGATGCAGTACGGGACGTTTCACCCACTCTTTCTCCAGGGTAGCCATCGCCAACCCCTCAAAAAGTTCACGTTTTCCCTGGAAGTAGGCTTCCAGCGTGGAGATGAGGAGGCTTTTGCCGAAGCGCCGCGGACGGTTCAGGAAGTAATAACGGCCGCTGCTCACCAACTGGTGGATAAGAGCCGTCTTGTCTATATAGACATAGCCGTCTTTGCGTAAACTCTCGAAATTCTGTATTCCAATCGGGTATATTCGTGGCTGCTGTCCCATTTGGTTCCTCCCTTATTTGTTAATGTCTATACAAAGAAAGGCTTTTTTACTTGGATTTGCAACCATGCGGGAGGTTTTTCTTTTCTGTGTGCTTTTGCTTCAGTCGCAATCAAGCGCTGCCTTATCGCTGCTGAAGCGTTGCTTTATCGCTATTGAAGCGCCACTTTATCACTAATAAAGCATCACTTTATCACTAATAAAGTGGCACTTTATTGGGAATAAAGTATCACTTTATTGGCGATAAAGAAAAATAAAGTTGTAATCCGTTGATTGATAGTGCAGTTACAAACTTACCCTTCCCATGCTAAATCGTACCGGAATTCATCGAACTTCGGCTCTCCGACCACGCCTGCCGAGCGGAATACGTTGCGGATGGCTTCTTGTTCTTGGGGAGAGATGAGGCGCTTTCCTTTGCGGCTCTGGTAGAAGTAGCTTTCGCACGAAAAGCATTGCATCACCCGTAGGCGAACGATGCGGGACTGTTTTAAGGGGAGGTCTTCGAAGAGTTGGGTTATCCCCTTGGCATAGCGCACGGGCTTGTTGTTACGGTAATATCGGCAACTGTCTGTGGGCGAAAGGCGCTGCACATAAACGGGGTTTACGCAGTATAGTATATGCTTTCCTTCTTCCTCGCTTTCCGCGAGGGTCTGCGCTGCAATGGCTCGCAGGCAGGTGGCTGCTTGGGGGCAAAGGTCTTTGCCCCCAAAGCAGTATGCATAATATGGAGGTATGTCTTGTAGGAGCATTTTGGCGTTGCTTACAGAATTGCTTTCAACTGTTCCTCCATCTGTGCCTGCACCTCTTGGGCAGCCTTACGGCTGGCGGCGGCGAAGTTCTCTGTCTTGTCCACGTAGATGATGCCACGGCTGGAGTTGACAATCAGCCCACAAGTCTTGTTCATGCCGTACTTGCAGACTTCTTCCAGCGAACCGCCTTGTGCGCCTACACCGGGGACAAGCAGGAAGTGTTCGGGCACAATCTTGCGGATGTCCTCGAAGGCGCGGCCCTGGGTGGCGCCTACCACGTACATCATCTGTTCGTCACTTGCCCATTCTTGGGATTTGCGGAGCACCTTCTCGAAGAGGCGTTCGCCTTGCGGGTCTTCTGTCAGTTGAAAGTCGTGCGAGCCTTTGTTGCTGGTCAATGCAAGCAGGATTACCCATTTGCCCTCGTAGGTGAGGAACGGGGTAACACTGTCCTCGCCCATATAGGGGGCAACGGTTACGGAGTCTATATCCAGTTCTTCGAAGAACGTGCGGGCATACATGGCAGAGGTGTTTCCGATGTCACCGCGTTTGGCGTCGGCAATGATGAATTGGTCGGGATAGTTCTGCTTGATGTAGTTCACGGTCTTCTCGAAAGCTATCCAGCCTTTCACGCCCATGCTTTCGTAAAAAGCAAGGTTGGGCTTGTAGGCAATGCAGAGGTCGGCTGTTGCATCGATGATAGCTTTATTGAAAGCGAAGATAGGGTCTTCTTCTTTCAGCAGATGTTCGGGGATTTTCTTGATGTCGGTATCAAGACCTACGCAAAGAAATGATTTCTTGCGCTTTATGTTTTCAAATAATTCTTGTTTGTTCATCTTTATATTTACGATTTAACGATTTACGATTGGGATTACTTTACCACCTGTCTACAGTTCGCTTTCCTTCAGTCTTTCTGCGTTTTCCGCTACGATGAGGTGGTCGATGCAGTCCTGGATGTCTCCGTCCATAAAGGCGGCGAGATTATAAATGGTGTAGTTGATGCGGTGGTCCGTGATACGTCCTTGGGGATAGTTGTAGGTACGTATCTTGGCAGAGCGGTCGCCGGTGCTGACCATCGTCTTGCGCTTGCTGGCGATGTCGTCGATGTATTTCTGGTGTTCCTTGTCGTAGATGAAGGTACGCAGGCGCGAGAGGGCGCGTTCCTTGTTCTTGGGCTGGTCGCGCGTCTCGGTACACTCGATGAGGATTTCTTCGACTACGCCCGTGTTGGGGTTCTTCCAGTTGTAGCGCAGGCGCACGCCGGATTCTACCTTGTTCACGTTCTGACCGCCTGCACCGCCGCTTCGGAAGGTGTCCCACTTGATTTCGCCTTCGTTGATGACTACGTCGAACTCTTCGGCTTCGGGAAGTACGGCTACGGAGGCGGCAGAGGTGTGTACGCGTCCTTGTGTTTCGGTGGCAGGCACACGCTGCACGCGGTGTACGCCCGATTCATATTTCAGCGTGCCGTATACGTTGTCGCCCGTCACGGAGCATACTATTTCCTTGAAACCGCCGGCCGCACCTTCGTTGGCGCTGGATATTTCCAGCTTCCAGCCTTTTGTTTCACAGAATTTGGTGTACATGCGGAAGAGGTCGCCTGCAAAGATGGCGGCTTCATCGCCGCCCGTACCGCCACGTATCTCCAGAATGGCGTTGCGTCCGTCCTGCGGGTCGGCGGGAACGAGGAGCAGCTTTATCTGTTCTTCCAGTTCCGGTTGGCGGGTCTGGCAGGCATCCAGCTCTTCGCGTGCCATTTCACGCATCTCCTGGTCTGTTTCGTTGGCAATGATTTCTTTGGCTTCTTCGATGCCGCTCAACACTTGCATGTATTCTTTGCGGGCATTCATCAGGTCGCCCAGTTCCTTGTACTCTTTGGTGAGCTTGACGTAACGTTTCTGGTCGGCAATCACTGCCGGGTCCGTAATCAAAGTCGATACTTCCTCGAAGCGGGCTACGAGGCCTTCCAATTTCTCAAGTATGGTGTTATTTTCTGCCATATATTAGTATTTGAACTCCCCGAATTCGCTCTTGATAATCAACTCTTTCTTGTCGCTCTCTTCGATGCGGCCTACAATCTGTGCGTCGATGTTGAAACTCTTCGAGATGGCAATCACCTCTTCCGCATGTTCGGGAGAGAGGTACACTTCCAGACGGTGTCCCATGTTGAACACCTTGTACATCTCGCTCCAGTCCGTATCGCTCTGTTCTTTAATGGTCTTGAACAACGGTGGAACGGGGAAGAGATTGTCTTTGATGACACGGCAGTTGTCGCCTACAAAGTGCAGCACTTTGGTCTGTGCGCCGCCGGAGCAATGAACCATACCGTGAATCTCGGGACGGAGTGCGTCGAGCAGCTTCTTTACTACCGGTGCATACGTACGGGTAGGAGAGAGTACCAGCTTTCCTGCATCTATCGGACTGCCTTCGACGCTGTCCGTCAGTTTCAGCTTACCGCTGTAAACCAGTTCTTCGGGCACTGCCTTGTCGTAGCTTTCGGGATAGTTCTCTGCCAGATATTTGGCGAACACGTCGTGGCGTGCGCTGGTCAGACCATTGCTGCCCATACCGCCGTTGTATTCTTTTTCGTAGGTGGCCTGTCCGTAGGAAGCCAGTCCCACAATCACGTCTCCCGGACGTATGTTGGCATTATCAATGACATCGCTGCGCTTCATGCGGCAGGTCACTGTCGAGTCTACGATAATGGTACGTACAAGGTCGCCCACGTCGGCTGTTTCGCCACCGGTGGCATAAACGCCTACTCCCATTTCGCGGAGTTCGGCAAGCAGTTCATCCGTACCGTTGATGATGGCTGAGATTACTTCGCCGGGGATGAGCAGTTTATTACGTCCGATGGTAGAGGATACCAGAATGTTGTCTACCGCACCCACACAAAGCAGGTCGTCGATGTTCATAATCAGTGCATCTTGTGCAATGCCTTTCCACACACCCAGGTCGCCGGTTTCCTTCCAGTACATATAGGCAAGACTGGACTTGGTGCCTGCTCCATCGGCATGCATAATGTTGCAATACTCCGGGTCACCGCCCAAAATGTCGGGGATAATTTTGCAGAAAGCCTGCGGGAAAATACCTTTGTCGATATTCTTGATGGCGTTGTGCACATCTTCCTTTGATGCGCTGACGCCTCGCATCATGTATCGTTGATTACTCATGAGATAATAGGTTTGTTCAATTGAATGTGCAAAGATACATCTAATCTTCTACAACACAAAGCGAGGCACAAAGTTTCTCGCCTTTGTGCCTCGCTATAGAGTTGTGTATTTATCAGAATTGTACCTGGGGAGCTTGTTCCGCTCCTTCTGCCGCTTCGAAATAAGCTCGTTTCTCAAAACCGAAGAGACCGGCAAGGATATTCTTGGGGAAACGGCGAATGGCTGTATTGAAGTTCTTGGCTGCATTGTTGAAGTTGGTACGTGCTACGTTGATACGGTTTTCCGTACCTTCCAGCTGTGCCTGCAGTTCCAGGAAATTCTGATTTGCTTTCAAGTCCGGATAGTTTTCTGTGATGGCAAGCAATTTGCCGAGGGCGGAAGTCACCGCACCTTGTGCTTTCTGATATTCAGCCAGCTTTTCCGGAGTAAGGTTTGCAGCATCCACTTTGATTTGAGTGGCTTTGCTGCGGGCTTCTACTACACCTTCCAGTGTTTCCTTCTCGTGCGTGGCATATCCTTTCACGGTATTCACCAAGTTCGGAATCAGGTCGGCACGGCGTTGGTATTGGGTTTCTACGTTCGACCATTGTCCGCTGACATTTTCGTCCATGGTTACGAGTCCGTTATAGCCAGTTACCCCCCAAATGGCGAGAAGAGCTATAACAACGATAATGATAATGGTTGATTTCTTCATACTTTTCATTTTTAGGCCTCACCTCCGATTCCTCTCCGATAGAGAGAGGGGAGGAGGGGAAGGCAGTTATTAATCATTTAATTATATTCTATGTAAACGTTTTATTTTCTTCCAGTATCCTCGAAGGTGTGTCAAAACGGTTGATGGCACACAGATGACACATCCTCGGCGTTAGAACCGGGAACCGGCTCCACCGCCACCTCCCATACCGCCTCCGAAGCTGCCGCCGCTGAAGCCTCCTCCGCCACTTCCGCCGAAGAGACCTCCACCACCGAAGATGACCGGACCACCTCCGCCTCCTCCCCGGTAATTTTCATCGTATGACTGCTGGCGGCGCACTACTTTATGTCCGCAATTGCGGCAGGTGTAGGTCACATCTTCCGTTTTCACTCCATTGCGGCGTGAGATGAGTATGCTGCTGCTACGTTGCAATTTATGTTGTCCGCAGTTGGGGCATTTGTTGGCAGCGCGTTGGGCAAGGATGCCTATAATAGATGCCACTGCGAGGAAACCGATAAGCCCCAGTAGGATACCTCCTACGGAGAGATCATCCTCCTCTTCCGTGTCATTCACCATAGTGCCGTCAAGACGTGAACAGACTGCCTTTACACCCGCTACCATTCCAGCATCCCAATTACCGTCTTTCAGATAGGGAATCATGTTTTTGGTCTGTATACGTTTGCAGATGGCATCAGGAAGGTCCCCTTCTAAACCGTATCCCGTATAAAACTGGATGCAGCGTTGGTCGGTTACCAGCAGAATGACCAAACCGTTGTTTTTTTCTTTTTTCCCTACTCCCCATTCATTGAGCAGCTGGTGTGAGAAATCAAAACAGTCTTCTTGTCCGATGGACGGGACAACGGCAACTACCGTTTCAATGCCAGTTTGCTGCTCCAATGCATAGAGCATACGGTCTATATTGTCGCATGCCTCCGTGGATAGGATTCCGGCTGGGTTGCACACATAGCGTGTCTTGTCCTGAAGGTGTACTTTAGGAATATTCTTAGTGGTGTAGACTTCTTGTGCCTGCAAGGATAAGAGCAGGCATAAGAAGAATGTTATGGAAATAAATCGTCTCATACTACCAATATTTGTTGCGGCGAAGATAGGTAAAATCACATCAATGTATGTATTTCCCTACGAATTTCTTTACATGCTCGGTGTATTCCTGCGGATAATCCTTGTAAGACATGGCATGTGTGGCACCGGGTACAATCCATAATTCTTTGGGTTCGGGCTTGGCTTCATAGAGGGGATAAACCATCCACGTCGGTACAAAGGTGTCGGCATCACCGTGGATGAAGAGCATCGGCAAAGTACATTTCTTTACTTGCTCCAGGGCAGAAGCTTCGCGGAAGTCCCATCCGTACTCCTGCCGGCAAAGCCAGCTTGCAGTATGCAGTAGGGGGAAAGCGGGCAGTCCGAACTGTTCTTTCAACTCCCCGCGAAACTCATCCCATACGCTTGTGTAACCGCAGTCTTCCACAAAACACTTGATGAATGGCTGTTGGTATTGTCCGTGTTCCACTTCGCCGGATACCATCATGGTGGTGGCGGCTCCCATGGAGATGCCGTGTACTACCATCTTTGTACTGCGGGACGCTATGCTGTCCGCATGGTTGCGTCCGAAAAGCTCATCGGCGGTCTCGGTCCATTGCAACACGTCGAGCCGGTCTTTCCAGCCCATCTGTACATGGTTCCCTTCGCTCATCCCGTGTCCGTAAAGGTCGGGCAGCAGGATGTTGAACCCCATCTCCTTGCTGTACAGATAGCCTATCATCAGCATGCGCACGGCATTATCCGTATATCCGTGTACGATGACTGCTGTTTTGAGGGTGGGGTGGGCGGCGGCAACGTAGAGTGCATGCAGCGTCTCTCCGCGGTCGTTCTCGATGTAGAAGTCCTTCAGTGCTCCTGCGGTCATCAGGCTATCCACCCAGGGGTGCAGTTCGGGATAGCGCTCGTACATGAAATCGTAGGATGCGGCTATGTTGCGGCTGCGTGAAACGAGGTCGTCCGGTTTCAGGGAATAGCCCAGCATATAGTACCCTCCGCACAACAGTACGGTGCAGAGGGCAGCCAGACCGAGAATCGAATATTTTATGGCTTTCTTCATTATTTATTCCAAATTTCCCATGCAGCAAAGGCTTGCAGCAGCAACATCTCCAGTCCGTTCTTGGTGACGGCTCCTTGTGCCTGGCCTTTCTTCATGAAGAGGGTTTCGTTTGGATTATATAACAAATCGTAGAGCAAATGGTTGGGAGTCAGTAGCTCGTAAGGAATGTTGGGGCAGAAGTCCACTTTGGGATACATGCCTACTGGGGTACAGTTGACAATCACTGTGTACTCTTGCATGATTTCCGGTGTCAGTTCCTCATAAGTGAGGTATTTATCCTCTTTCTTGGCGCGTGATACGAAGGTACTTTTTATACCCAGGTTCTCCAGCCCGCGATATACGGCTTTCGATGCGCCGCCGGTGCCCAGAATCAAGGCTTTTTTGTGATGTGGTTGCAAAAGTGGTTCTATGGATTGTGTAAATCCTATGATGTCGGAGTTGTAGCCAACCAGTTTCACTTTGCCTTTGGGAAGGCGGATAATCTTAATGACATTGACGGCGCCTATCTTGGCCGTGTCTTTGTCCAGTTCGTCCAGGTAGGGGATGACTTGCTCCTTGTAAGGGATAGTCACATTCAGTCCACAGAGGTTGGGATTTTCCTCGATAACTTCCATGAAATCCTCGATACGTGGAATTTCGAAGTTTACATATTCTGCATCAATATTTTCTGCCTTGAATTTCTCATTGAAATATCCGATAGAAAAGGAATGTTTCAACGGGTAACCTATTAAACCGTATTTCTGCATAATATTTTAGTTATTGATTGAACTATATTCGTTTGTTTATGGAGTACATTATTGGTCGGAAGTAGTTGAGGAGGTGATTACCGGTTCTTTGATGATAACAAAACCTCCGAATTGCAATCCGTTGTCTTTTCCGTTCAAACAGAACTTTCTGTCGAATACGGGTTTATTTTTTGATTTCCAGGTCAGTTTGCTAGAGAAGGTGATGACGTCTTGAGTACCATCGTTCCAGTCTATTATCACTTTTTCGTTATCGAATGTATCGTCGCCATTGAATTCTCCAAAAGTGAGAAAGTATTTGCCAGTTTCAAATTTCATTGTTTGCAGACCGTTGAAGTGTGCAAGGTAAGCTTTGGTTTGGTTTATAGGAACGTCCTTTTCATAAATTTTTCCATTATAGATTGCCTTGATTCCTTGCTTGGCAATGTTGCCGGGAGTTTTAGGATTCAACAAATCATTACCTTGAACATCTTGTACTGCGATATGCAGTTCGATAGGAGCAAAATCCCATATCATATCATCACTTCCCGAATCATCGCAAGCTGTGAAACCGGCAACGCAAAGGAGGGAAATAAATAATAAATAGAGGGTGTGTGTAGCTTTCATAAGGTCTCTTTCTTATATAAGTTTCTTCTTTTTATTTAGTTGCCACATAAAGTGTACATATCCCGAAAGTCAGCCGCTTGAAGTGCACTTCGCTGAAGCCTGCCTTGCGGATAACTCCCTGCATCACTTCTCCTTGCGGGAAGGCGCGAATACTTTCCGGTAGATAGGTATAGGCGCTGTTGTCTTTCGAAATACATTTACCGAGCAGGGGGATAACGACTTTGGAGTAGATGGTGAACAGTTGTTTCATCGGGAAGCGGTCCGGTGTAGAGAGTTCCAGTATGACGAGATGTCCGCCGGTCTTTAGTACGCGGCACATCTCAGACAGTCCTTTGTCCAGCCCTTCGAAGTTGCGGATGCCGAACGCTACGGTCACGGCGTCGAAGCTTTCGTCGGCAAACGAGAGGGAGGTGCAGTCCTCCCGGGCAAATGAAATCTTGTCCGAGAGGTGCGCCTGCTTTACTTTTTCACGTCCCACGTTCATCATGCCTTCCGAGATGTCGGTGCCAATCAGGCTATCGGGTTGCAGTTCGCGGCATGCAAGGATGGCGAAATCGCCGGTGCCGGTAGCTACGTCCATAATGCGCCGGGGGCGGAAAGGACGTAGGTACTTGATTGCTTTCCTACGCCAGCTGCGGTCAATACCCATGGATAGAGTGTGATTCAGCTTGTCGTAGGCAGGAGCGATGTTGTCGAACATTTCTTCCACTTGTTCGCTCTTCTTGCCGTCATTGCCGTAGGGCTTGATGTGTTCTTGGGGGTAATCCATGATTTTTTAATGTGCTAATGTGCTGATATGCCAATGTGCTAATTGGCTGCGCTATTATGCCGCAAGGTCATTAGCACATTGGCATATTATCACATTAAGTAATTAGTTACATTCTTTTCAATGCGTTCGGCAATGTTGCTGGTATCTTCCTTTACAAACTTCTCGCCGGTGATGTGTTCGTACAGTTCGATGTAACGTTCACTGATTGAAGTAACGATTTCGTCTGTCATTTCCGGTACTTGCTGTCCTTCTTTACCTTGGAAGCCGTTGTCCATCAGCCATTCGCGTACAAACTCCTTGGAGAGTTGCTTTTGCGGTTCGCCGTTGGCAAAACGTTCTTCGTAGCCTTCGGAGTAGAAGTAGCGGCTGGAGTCGGGCGTATGGATTTCGTCCATCAGGTAAATCTTGCCGTCGTGCTTGCCGAATTCGTATTTGGTATCTACCAGAATCAATCCGCGTTCAGCTGCAATCTCGGTGCCGCGTTTGAAGAGGGCCATGGTATATTGCTCCAATACGGCATATTCTTCGGGTGTAGCCAGACCTTGTGCCAGGATTTCTTCTTTGGAGATGTCGGCATCGTGTTCGCCAATCTCGGCCTTTGTGGTCGGGGTGATGATGGGTTCGGGGAATTTCTGGTTTTCCTTCATCCCTTCGGGCAGTTTCACGCCGCAGATTTCACGTACGCCGCTCTTGTAGGCACGCCATGCGCTGCCGCAGAGATAACCGCGTACAATCATTTCTACGGGGAATCCCTCGCACATCACACCTACCGTCACCATCGGGTCGGGCGTAGCCATTTTCCAGTTGGGACAGATGTCGGTTGTGGCATCCAGGAATTTTGCTGCAATCTGGTTCAGCATTTGTCCTTTGAAGGGAATACCTTTCGGCAATACTACGTCGAAGGCTGAGATGCGGTCGGTAGCTACCATGACCAACTTTTCACCATTGATGTTGTACACATCACGAACTTTTCCGTGGTACACGCTTTTCTGTCCGGGAAAGTTAAATTCAGTTGCTGTTAATGCTTTCATCTTTGTAATATTTACGATTTGAGAATTTACTGTTTCTGTTCAATCTTGCTATCAGCTTGTTCGGCTTTGCGTCGTTCACGCTCCGCTTTCGCTTCCTTGTCGAACTTCTCGTAGGCCTCCACAATCTGAGTTACCAACTTGTGGCGTACGATGTCTTTCTTGTTCAGCTCCACAAAACTGATGCCTTTTACGCCTTTCAGAATCTTCAGTGCCTGCACCAGACCGGAAGTCTGGGAAGAAGGCAAGTCAATCTGCGTCATGTCCCCCGTGACAATCATCTTGGTGTTCATGCCCATGCGGGTGAGGAACATCTTGATTTGCTGGGTGGTCGTGTTCTGCGCTTCATCCAGAATGACAACGGCATCGTTCAGTGTACGTCCGCGCATAAAGGCGAGAGGGGCAATCTGGATGATGTTCAGCTCCATATACTCTTTCAGCTTGGCGGCAGGTATCATGTCCTGCAGGGCGTCATAGAGTGGTTGCAGATACGGGTCTATCTTGTCCTTCATGTCGCCGGGCAGGAAACCGAGCTTTTCTCCGGCTTCTACGGCGGGGCGGCTGAGAATGATTTTCTTTATCTCCTTATTCTTTAGTGCCCGCACGGCAAGCGCGATGGCAGTATAGGTTTTTCCTGAACCGGCAGGACCGATGGCAAACAGCATGTCATTCTTGGCAAATGCCTCTACCAGCTTCAGCTGGTTCTCGCTGCGCGGGATAATCGGCTTTCCGGTTACGCTGAATACAATGACATTGCCCGACTTTTCCGCTTGCGGGGCATTGCCTTTGATGATGTCTATAATGACCTCTTCTTTCAAAGAATTGTATTCGGCACAGTATTTCTCCAGTTTGGTGATGTTTTCCTCAAATGCACACATTTCCTCCTCATCACCCAATACTTTGATGACATTGCCGCGGGCAACGATGCGGAGCTTGGGATACAAGGCTTTTATCAGCTGCATGTTGGCGTTGTTTACGCCATAAAATATTACCGGGTCAATATCTTCAAGAACAATCAGTTTTTCTATCATTGATATGTTTTAAGTTCAATTCGTTCTTTTAGTGAAACGTTCTGCAAATGTAGTGAAACGTTTGGATACTTAAACAGTTCCATTGGGTATTTTTTTTGCAGTGGCTTCGGGTAGATTGTCGGTAATTGTTGCACGACGATGCCGTTTCCTTTTTTTGAGCATCCGATACGTTGTCGGTTCAGCGTCTGTTCCTTCATGTTGAAGATGATATTGGGGTCGAAGTGCTGCCCGTTGACGCGTGTCTCGAAGTGCAGATGCTCAGTAGAGGCGCGTCCGGTGCGTCCGGTCAGTGCGATGGGCTGTCCGGCTTTGACTGTGTCGCCACAATGTACAAGGTTTTTGAAGTTGTGGCTGTATATCGTTTCCAGTCCGAAGTCATGGCGTACGACGACGACATTGCCGTAGGCGCTATAAGGCTTGGACATCCGTACTACGCCGTTGAAGGCACTCCGTATGGTGTCTTTGGCGCAGGTCTTGATGTCTATGCCGCTGTGGCGTCCCCGCCCCCGTCCGTAAGGGGAGATGACTTTTCCTCCAGGCAGGGGAAAGGAGTATTCCGTGTCCGGAATGTCCTCCAAAGGTAGCTCTATCAGTTCTCTTTGCGAAAACAGTCCCGGAGTGGCAACGCGAATATGGTTGGTTTCCATGGCGGAAAAGACCGTTTTCTTCCCTTGTGCCGTGGCACCAAGGGCTATGAGCAGGAGAGGGACAAGAATACGGATTTTCATTTATTCAAAATATTGTATACTCCCACCGGTAGAGGAAGCATATTTCTCCAACAGTTCCAATATCATTTCGGCTGCTTCTTTCAGACCTTCCTGCCCGTTGTAGCCGTTGACAATGGCAAGGATATGGCGGGTTTCAAGTTTCATCTTGGTGCGTTCGTGGTCGCTGGTCGGGGTACCGATACCGCCTATACGGTCGCGGTAGACGGGCAGCCCTTCTATGTTCAGCATGCCGCGGCCTATACCCTCGAACGATTCCTCGGCACGTCCTATGCCCAGCTCAAGGTCGCTTCCTTGTATCTCGTCGGCATCAAATCCGCCGATAGAGTGGCCCGTACGTAGGGAGACAAGGTTGATAAGGTCTACCAACGTATCTATCTGATAGAGTTCCAATCCGCGCAGCAGTCGCCGTCTCAGTGCTTCGGCCGAGGGACGGTAGCGGCTGGGATCCTTGCCGCAACGTTTGTAGGCTTCGCGGGTGGCGGCAATGACGGGTTGGTACTTGATGCTGTCCGTGGTTTCACGGGCTCTTAGCTCTTGGGTGAAAGTTGCGATTTCCTGCCACAACCCTTCGCAATATGGGGTATTTGTCACTTCGGCAAATACGGCTGCACCGCGGAATTCGGGGCAATTCTGCTTGATTTCTTTAGAAAGTGCGATATGATACATTAATGCAATCCGTTTGAATGGGTTAACATGATTCCCGACAATATCCTTCCGGATTTGATACCCATCCGGCGTGCCGAGAAGAACTCTTCATATTGGGTAAAAGTACATATATTGGCTGTCTCCACTTGTGCGGAAGGTACTCCGAAGTCCAGCAGTTGCAGTCGGTTGGCAGCCCATAGGTCGATATGGTATTTGTGGGTGGCGGGTTTCCATTCGGAGATGTAATCCATCTGGAAACCGTTCTTGCGGAATGCTTCATAGACTTCGTCGCCTACCTCGAAGGCGGAAAGAGAGATGCCGGGGCCGATGCAGGCTATCACTTCTTTGCCCTCTGTACCATAGCGGGCACGCATCTTGTCGAGTGTGTGGCCGAGGATGTAATTCACAGTGCCGCGCCATCCGGCATGAACAGCGGCTATCACGGCATTCTTCCGGTCGTAGAGCAGGATGGGAATGCAGTCTGCCGTAGAGATACAGATGCAGTAGCCCGGTTCACGGGTTATCAGTGCATCAATGCCCTGCAACATGGAGTGGCGTTCTTCTGCTGTTGCATGCAGATAAGTTCCGTCAATGACAAGTGCCTTTGTCCCGTGGGTCTGAAACGGGATGACCAGTTCTTGGGGGCGTTGGGGCAGGGAAGAACATACTATTTCCTGGTTGCGGCGTACAGCTTCGGCTTCGTCTCCCGTGTAAGGTGTACAGTTGAGGGAGGCATAGTTACCTTGGCTGCATCCACCGTGGCGGGTGGTTACAAAACAAGAAATGCCGGGATATGAGGCAAGCAGCTCATATCCCAACATTTTCCTATCTTCTGTAAGAGGAATCATTTTTTATCTTCCTCCCAATCTTCTTCGTATTCAAAGTCCTCGAGGTCCTCTATGTCCTCGTCGTCATTGACGTATTCATAGCTGAGGTCCTCGTCCTCACCCTCTTCTTTCAATTCTTCCTGCAGGTGGCTGAGGTCTTTGGCGCGATGGGCAATGCTGTCCACTTTGCCTTCTATCTTATTACTTTCCTTGTTCAGCTCTTCCCAAAGGATGTCTTTCAGCGTAGAGATGCCCATGCCGGAGACAGCAGAGATGAATATATGCGGAATCCCTTCGGGCAGTGTCGGCTCTATCTCGTCCATCAGTTCCTGGTCGAGCATGTCGCATTTGGTGACGGCAAGCACTCTCTGTTTGTCCAGCATTTCGGGGTTGAAAGTGCGAAGCTCGTTCAACAGGATTTCGTATTCCTTACGGATGTCGTCACTGTCGGCAGGCACCATGAACAGCAACAATGAGTTGCGCTCGATGTGGCGCAGGAAACGCAATCCTAAGCCTTTGCCGGCACTGGCTCCTTCGATGATGCCGGGAATGTCCGCCATCACAAACGATTTGCTGTCGCGATAGGACACGATGCCCAGATTGGGTTCCAGCGTTGTAAACGGATAATTGGCGATTTTGGGCTTCGCCGCAGAAACGGATGCCAGTAAAGTGGATTTTCCTGCATTGGGGAAACCTACCAGACCGACGTCTGCCAGCAGCTTCAGTTCCATGATTACCGTCAACTCCTGCATCGGTTCGCCCGGTTGTGCAAAGCGGGGAGCCTGGCGTGTGGCGGTTTTGAAGTGCCAGTTGCCCAGACCTCCGCGTCCGCCTTTCAGCAAGATGACTTCTTGTTCGTGCTCGGTGACGTCGCAGATATATTCACCCGTTTCGGCGTTGTACACCACCGTGCCGCAGGGCACTTCAATCACCTTGTCCGCTCCGTCTTTTCCGAAACTACGGTTTTTGGAACCGGATTCTCCGTGACCTGCCAGGATGTGGCGATCGTACTTCAGATGGAGTAGCGTCCAGTAGTTGCGGTTACCCCGCAGGATGACATGGCCTCCTCGTCCTCCGTCACCTCCGTCGGGGCCTCCGTTGGGTATGTATTTCTCACGCCGCATATGCGTAGAACCTCGTCCGCCCTTTCCGGAGCGGCAATATATTTTTACGTAGTCAACAAAATTCGATTCAGCCATATTCTGTTTTATTGTTATTTCACTGCGTCAATAGCCTTGCAAACATCGGCAAAGATTTCTTCCAATACGCCGAAGCCCTGGATGTGTTGGTATTTGCCGTCCTGCTTGTACCAGTCAATCAGCGGAGCTGTCTGTGAGTGGTAAACCACCAGACGCTTCTTGATTGTCTCTTCATTGTCGTCTGCACGTCCTGATTCTTGTCCGCGCTTGATGAGGCGCTTCATCAGTTCTTCTTCGGGCACGTCGAGGTCGAGCATCACGCTGACTTCCTGTCCGCGTTCGGCGAGCATCTTCTTTAATGCTTCAGCCTGGGCGATTGTTCTGGGGAAGCCGTCGAAAATCACGCCTTTGCTATCCTTGAAGCTGTCGAATACGCTTGCCAGAATATCAATCATCAACTCATCGGGGATCAACTGGCCCTGGTCGATATAACCTTTAGCAGTCTTGCCCAGTTCTGTACCGTTTTTCATTTCAGCACGGAGCACGTCTCCGGTAGAGATGTGGTTGATGCCATACTTTTCTACAATCTTTTCACTTTGTGTTCCCTTACCTGAACCGGGAGCACCAAAAATTACAATGTTCAACATTTGCTTAGTTATTATTTAATGATTTACTATATTATGTCTGTATCAGTCTACTACAGTATAAATGTCGGGATAGTTGCGCCCGAAGCCGTCATAATCCAACCCGTAGCCCACGATGAAGTCGTTCGGAATATTCATGGCCACATATTCTATGTTTAAATCAACTTTCAGCTTATCAGGTTTCACCAGTAGGGAGGCAATATGAATCTCCCTGGGACCGCGAGTGCCGAGGGTGTCCAGTAAGCGTTGCATGGTGAGTCCCGTATCTACTATGTCCTCTACAATGACCACTGTACGGTCTGTGAGGTCTTCATTGATGCCTATTACTTCCTTGATTACCCCGGTAGAGGATACTCCTTGATAAGATGCCAATTTGACAAATGAAATTTCGCAGGGAATCGTGATTCGTTTCAGCAAATCGGCGGTAAACATGAACGAACCGTTCAGTACGCTGAGGAATAGAGGATTCTTTCCTGCCAGGTCGCGGTTGATTTCGTTCGCTACACGGGTTACTTCTTTCAGTATGTCCTGCTCCTTGATGGAGACTGTGAACATCTTGTCTTTTATTTGTATGGTATCCATAGATGGGATGTTTTTAGAAAGTTGCCGCAAAAATACGATTTTTATTCCACTCCATGCATCATCTTCTGTAATTTCTTTGAAAGCAGGAAGAGGATAAGCGATGCCGTGGCAGACATGACGACGAACACCATGAAGAAATCGTACATTGTCTCGATGCGATAACCCAGCAGCGTCTTTACCTTTCCGGCTTCGGGGTAGAGCCCGCTCAGCGTGCCTGCAAACTTATTGGCAGTGGCGGTGGAGAGGTACCATATCCCCATCATCAGCGAGGCGAAGCGGATGGGCGTGAGCTTGTTCACCATGGAGAGTCCGATGGGCGAGAGGCAGATTTCGCCCATGGTATGGATGAAGTAGAGCCCCGTCAGCCAAATGAGACTCACCTTGATGCCCGGCTGAACATCTTTCACCCCAAAGCAGATGACGAGATAGCCCAGTGAAAGCAGTAGCAGGCCGATGGCTTGCTTGGTGGGCGAGGCGGGCTCCATGCCCCGTTTGCCCAGGGCGCCCCATACGCCCGGCATGATGGCGGCAAGTATCACCACAAAGAAGGGGTTGAAGGACTGAATCCAGGAGGCGGGCATTTCCCACCCCAGGATGACGCGGTCGGTCTGCTCGGAGGCGAAAAGCGTGAGCGAGGCGCCTGCCTGCTCGTAGGCCGCCCAGAAGAAAATGACGAAGAAGGCGATGATGTAGATGACGAAGATGCGGTCGCGCTCCGTCTTGGTGAGTGAGCCTTCCAGCAGGATGCTGACGGGAAACACGATGCAGGCGGTGAAGATGCCGATGCTTATCCAATCGCTCCCGAAACACCAGTAGAAGAAACCGGCAAGCGCGATGGCAAGCAGGGCGAGCAGCAGGTAGTTGCGCATGGGCCGTCCGTTGGCGTGGGCACTCTTCCGGGCGGTGTTGTCTGCCTGGGGCCGTTCCTTGCGGGCGTCGGGGATGATGCCGAGGGGCTTGCCGTCGGGGCCGATGAGGTACTTGTTCTTCTGGGTTTCGAAGAGGACGACCGTCAGCACGGTGACGATGGCGGCAATGAGGAAGCCCCATCGGAAGTCGTGAGGGTTGCCCGTCTCGCCAAAATAGCCGCAGACCAGCGGGGCGAGGAAGGAACCCACGTTGACACCCATATAGAAGATAGTGTAGGCGGAATCCAGCCGTTTGTCACCCGGCTCGTAGAGCTGCCCCACCAGGGAGGAGACGGTGGGCTTGAAGCAGCCGTTGCCCAATATAAGGAAAGTCAGTCCGCCGTACATCAGCCAATGCGAAAGCTCACGCGCCTCCAGCATCGAGGCACTGGCAAACATCAGGAACTGGCCGACTGCCATCATCATGGCCCCCCAGAAGACGGAACGGCGGATGCCCCAGTATTTGTCGGCGATGTAGCCGCCGATTAAGGGTGTCAGGTACACCAGTCCGGTGTAGCTGCCGTAGATGGAGGCGGCGTGCTCCTTGTCGAAAAGGAGTGCCTGGGTGAGGAACAGAATGAAGATGGCACGCATGCCGTAGTAGCTGAAACGCTCTGCCGTGCTGGTGGCGAAGATAAGGTAAAGACCTTTCGGGTGTCGGGATGTACTCATTGAATATGCTTTTATTGTTTTGGCTTTTATTATATGTTGAGGGTACAAAATTAGTCATTATTTTGCGTAAGTTAATGGGTATAATTAGAAACTTGCCGACAAGCCTGCGGGAACTTGCCGACAAGCTTGTGCAAACTTGTCCGTAAGCCTACGCAAACTTAAAACAGAATTTCTGTTTCTGTAAATAAAGCTTTTGTTTATAGAAATAGAGCTTTTGTTTCTAAGAATAAAGGCTTTGTTCTAAGAATCCTTTGCATTGAAGACAACTTTTCCTTACGGAGCAGATATTTTTTCCCGGGGGGCAAAGCAACTTGATAAAAAACGTCTTCTCTTTGTACAGTTGAAATCAAAGCCCTATCTTTGCTCTACGATTTTAAGATAATCCTATTATGAAGATATTTCCTACTACAAGCATCAAGCAACTGGATGCAGATACCATAAAGAATGAACCGATTGCCTCCATCGACCTGATGGAACGTGCCTCACGCGCATTGGCCCGTGCCATTGCCGAGCGTTGGGAGCCGGACACGCCGCTCACCGTTTTTGCCGGACCGGGGAACAACGGTGGCGATGCGCTTGCCCTGGCGCGACTGCTGGCCGGGAAGGGCTACCGGCTCGAGGTGTATCTCTTCAATACGAAAGGGACGCTTTCGCCGGACTGCGAGACGAACAAGGAGCGGCTGGCCGACGTGCCGGGCGTGGACTTCCACGAAGTGACCACTCAGTTTGTGCCTCCCGTGCTGACGGCAGACCATGTGGTGATAGACGGCCTCTTCGGCAGCGGTCTGAACAAGGCTCTGAGCGGCGGTTTTGCAGCCGTAGTGAAGTACATCAATGCCTCGCCCGCCACGGTGGTGTCCATCGACATCCCGTCGGGACTGATGGGTGAGGACAACACCTACAACGTACATACGAATATCGTCCGTGCCCATCTGACGCTGAGCCTGCAACTGCCGAAACTGGCATTTCTCTTTGCCGAGAACGAGCCGTATGTGGGCGAATGGCAGTTGCTGGACATCGGGCTCAGCGAGGATGCCATCCATGACATGGAAACGGACTTCCGCTTGCTGGAGCATGAAGACGTGTCTGCCCTGCTGAAGCCGCGCAGCCGGTTTGCCCATAAGGGGAACTTCGGCCGCGCACTGCTGATAGCCGGTTCGCAGGGGATGGCGGGGGCCTCGGTGCTGGCTGCGCGTGCGTGTCTGCGTTCAGGTGTGGGGCTGCTGACGGTACATGTGCCGTTCTGCAACAACTTCATTGTGCAGACTTCCGTGCCCGAAGCCATGACGGAGCTGGATATCAGCGACACCTGCTTTGCCGCTGCTACCGATACGGACGATTACCAGGCCGTGGCGATAGGCCCGGGACTGGGAAAGGCGGCGGAGACCGAGGCGGCTCTGCTGGAGCAGATAGAGACATGCCAGACTCCGATGGTGGTGGATGCTGATGCCCTGAACTTGCTGGGCGAGAAGCGTAACTATATAGGGCGTCTGCCCAAAGGGAGTATTCTGACTCCGCACCCCAAGGAGCTGGAGCGTCTTGTAGGCAAATGCCAGAATTCGTACGAGCGCCTGATGAAGGCTCGTGAGCTGGCGAAGAGCGCCGGAGTGCACATCATCTTGAAAGGCGCTTATTCTGCCATTGTCACTCCTGCCGGGAAATGTTTTTTCAACCCTACCGGCAATCCGGGTATGGCAACGGGAGGCAGCGGTGATGTGCTGACCGGAGTGGTGCTTGCCTTGCTTGCCCAAGGCTATGAGCCGGAGAAGGCTGCCTGCCTGGCCACGTATGTGCACGGACTGGCGGGAGATGTTGCCTGCAAGAAGCAGGGGGCAGTGGGGATGACGGTGGGGGATATAGTTGCCTGCCTGCCGCTAGCGTGGAAGATGCTGGAAGAATAAGGAGAGAAGTGTAATTTGGATGGCTTGTCATGTCAACAGAAATAAGATATTTTGAAAACAGAAAAGATTGGCGGAAGTGGCTGGCTGACAATTTCGATACTGCCGATGGAGTCTGGTTTGTGTTTCCTACTAAATCTTCAAGCGAGAAAAGTATTGTATATAATGACGCTGTTGAAGAGGCCCTTTGTTTCGGGTGGATTGACAGCACGATAAAGTCACTTGACAAAGAACATAAAATTCAGCGTTTCACGCCCAGGAATCCTAAAAGTACCTATTCGCAAGCCAACAAAGAAAGGTTGAAATGGTTGCTGGAGCATAAAATGATACATCTTGAATTTGAGGATAAAATACGAACTGTCTTGTCGGTTCCTTTTGTTTTTCCAAATGATATAATCGACAGATTGAAAGAGGATGAAAGAATATGGAAGAATTATCAGAGTTTCTCTGACCCCTATAAACGTATCCGAATCGCATACATTGAAGCGGCGAGGAAACGACCGGAAGAATTTGAAAGGCGATTAAATAACTTTATCTGTAAAACGAAAGAGAACAAAATAATAATAGGGTTTGGCGGGATTGAAAAATACTATTAACGCTAATTCTTTTCCGCTTATTTCTCTCTTGTCGTAATGTGGAAGCATCCTTGCTTCAACTCGTACTTGATGTAGCATTTATCGGCTTTCCGCAGGTCACGGAGCACTTCCGAAAGAACCAGTTTTAAGGTATCTGCGCTGACATCCTGCAAAGGACGTCCATCCTCGTCTTCTATTTTCTGAAAGCGCTTCCAACTGACATCGAATGTCGTTCCGTAAAAATGTGCCGAGTTTGGAGAAGCATTGCCGTTACGGCGGCGCAGGCGTTTTACGTCGTCTTGGGTGCGGAGTACGGAAGTCACAATTATCTTGTTTGGATTCAGCCCCTTGGCGGTCAGTGAATCAAGGAAGTTGTGTCCGATGGTGTCCAGCAGGCTGGCGGCGCCCGGAATGAGATAAGGGATGGAATGCGTCAGTGAATCCACGGCATAGAGCTCGTTTGTCGTGATAGGTTGCAGTTGCTCTCTCATCTTTTCTGCTTCCTCGCGGGATGAAAGTACACGTATGCCGATGGCTTGGGCTACATTGAGATGTTTCTCATTCAAGTCTCCGAACGAGCGTTTGTAGCTGACAACGCCCCGAATGTTGCGCGGTTCGTTCAACTTGAGCGACATGTCTTTCTTCTTGCAGCCGGCAAAGGTGAATGTTGCGGCAGCTGCGACAATTATCAGTATAGGTAGGATTCTGGAAGAATATCTCATCTTATAAATGTACTATGTCTGTGAAAAATCTGCGTTAATCTGTGTAATCTGTGGTGAAAACCTTGCAAAGATAATTCAAACCTTCTTAAGTTTGCACTATCTTTGCACACAAAAAAGACCGTGCAACGATATTTTATATACCTGGCTTATGATGGCACCGCTTATCACGGCTGGCAAATCCAGCCGAATGGAGTGAGTGTGCAGGAGTGTTTGATGAAGGCGCTGAGTACCTTGCTGCGTCGTGAGGTGGAAGTCGTGGGAGCGGGGCGTACCGATGCCGGGGTGCATGCCTCACTGATGGTAGCTCACTTTGATAGTGATTCTCCTCTGGACACTGTTTTTATGACGGATAAGCTGAATCGTCTGCTTCCTCCCGATATTTCCGTATACCGCTTGCGGGCCGTGAAGTCCGATGCACATGCCCGCTTTGATGCTACGGCGCGTATGTATAAATATTATGTCACTACCGCCAAGTCTCCTTTCAACCGCCAATATCGCTGCCGTCTGTTCCAAACGCCGGACTTTGAGCGGATGAATGAGGCTGCCCAAACCTTGTTTGACTATACGGACTTTACCAGCTTCAGCAAACTCCATACGGATGTCAAAACCAATAATTGCAAGATTATGCATGCCGCCTGGACCCGGGTAGACGATGTGACTTGGGTATTCACCATCCAGGCCGACCGGTTCCTGCGGAACATGGTACGTGCCATTGTCGGCACTCTGCTCGAAGTGGGTCGCGGAAAACTTTCTGTTGAAGGTTTCCGACGCGTCGTCGAACAGAAGGACCGTTGCCAGGCAGGAACTTCCGTTCCCGGAAATGCATTGTTTCTGGTGGACGTAGCCTATCCGGAAACTACTTTTCTAGAATAAAAGAGGGATGTACTACAAAAACGTAGGCCCCTCCCTTTAATTTTTAATTCTTAATTTTTAATTGACTCTATGTGGTTATTACTTGCTTTCCTCTCTGCTGCCTTATTGGGATTTTACGATGTCTTCAAGAAGAAGTCGCTTCGTGACAATGCCGTACTGCCGGTGCTTTTCCTGAACACGCTGTTCTCGAGCCTGATATTTCTTCCTTTCATTCTGGTATCTGCCTTTGCGCCGTCGGTGTTGGGAGGTACGATGTTTGATGTTCCCGTGGTGGGGTGGGAGGTGCATAAGTTCATTATTGTCAAGTCGTTTATCGTGCTCTCTTCCTGGATATTCGGTTATTTCGGGATGAAGCATCTGCCGCTGACCATCGTGGGACCGATTAATGCGACGCGTCCCGTAATGGTGCTTGTAGGTGCCATGGTTGTGTTTGGCGAACGCTTGAACCTTTATCAATGGATTGGCGTGCTGCTTGCCATAGTGTCCTTCTTCATGCTGAGCCGTTCGGGCAAGAAAGAGGGAATCGACTTCAAGCATAACAAATGGATTCTTTTCATCGTGCTGGCTGCCGTTGCCGGAGCTGTCAGCGGGCTGTATGACAAATATCTGATGAAGCAGCTCAACCCGATGCTGGTGCAGTCGTGGTATAATGTCTACCAAGTCTTTATCATGTGCCCCATCATCCTGCTGTTGTGGTACCCCAAGCGAAAAGAAAGTACCCCGTTTCGTTGGGACTGGACCATTATCTGTATCTCCATTTTCCTTTGTGCGGCAGACTTTGTCTATTTTTATGCCCTGAGCTATGAGGACTCTATGATTTCCATCGTTTCGATGGTGCGTCGTGGAAGCGTTGTTGTTTCCTTCCTTTTCGGTGCGCTTTTCTTCCGTGAAAAGAATTTAAAAAGCAAGGCTGTCGACCTCATTTTGGTGTTGATTGGAATGTTCTTCCTATATTTGGGGAGTAAATAAACAAGAGATATATGGCAGAAGACCTATATATAAATGCTGGTAGCAAGACAGAGAAATATCGCGCTTTGCTTCCTCAACTGAAAAATCTGCTGGCAGGTGAAGATGACTTGATAGCCAATCTGGCGAATGTTTCGGCGGCGCTGAAAGAGACTTTCCATTTCTTTTGGGTAGGCTTCTATTTGGTGAAGGGTGAAGAATTGGTGTTAGGACCTTTCCAGGGACCGATAGCTTGTACGCGCATCAGGAAAGGCCGTGGTGTTTGCGGCACGGCATGGGATAGAGCCGAGACGTTGGTTGTGCCCGATGTGGATGCATTTCCCGGACATATAGCCTGCAGCTCGCTGTCGCGTTCGGAGATCGTGGTTCCGCTGAAGCGTGAGGACGGTGAAGTGTGGGGAGTATTGGATATTGACAGTGACGATTTGGGCGGTTTTGATGAAACAGATGCCCGTTTCCTTGAAGAAATGATTAAAATGTTATGATAAGAAAACTGAGTGCTTTTTTGATTTTGGCTTTCATCGGATGGGGGTATTTGCAGGCCCAGGAAGCCAAGACGTGTTTTAAGAATATGCCGGATTCTATATGTCCGTTGCTTAGCGCCGTGAACCGTGCGGATTTTATAGACTTTCTGGAAAGTAAGATGAAAGCTGAGGTGACCAACAGCTTTGGTGGTAAATCGGAAATGACGGAACTTTCTCCAGACTATATACATGTGAAGATGACGCCCCAGAGTTCATGGCAGATGAAGCTCTTGTCTATTAACGACAGTACGAAGGTGATTTGTGTGGTTGCTACGGTTTGTGCTCCGGCTTGCGACAGCCATGTCAAGTTCTATACGACAGACTGGAAGGAGCTGGTTGCTTCGTCCTACCTGCCGGCATTGCCCGTTCTGGATGATTTTATCGCTGAGGCCGCGGATACGGTGGATGTCTATGAGTATCAGGATGCCCGTCGCCAGGCCGACATGCTGCTGATGAAAGCGGACCTTTCTGCGAAGGATGCCACGTTGGCATTCACTTTTACCACGACCGATTACATGGGTAAAGAAGCGGCGGAGAAACTGAAACCGTTTGTCCGCCGTCCTATTGTTTATACTTGGAATCAAGGGAAGTTCGAGAAATCCTCTACTTCACTTTGATTCTGTCGAATCCCTCTCCATAGACTCCGATGACTGCACTTTGTGATACAAAGGCATTGGGGTCTATGTCTTTTATGAGCCGGAAAATGATGGTGGACTCCCGCTTCTTGGCCAGCACGAACAGCATTTTTATCTCTTTTCCCGTATAGAAGCCCGAGGCGTTGATGACCGTTGCACCTCTGTGAGGATATACCTGGATGTGCTTGGCTATCTCCTCATATTTATCGCTGATAATAAAGAATTGTACGGACTGGCGGGCACTGTTCACCACTTGGTCGAGCACGAAGCTGCATATGTATAGAGTAACGTAGCCATACACCACCTTTTCCCAATCTTTTAGAACAAAGTAACTGGACGAGATGATGATAAGGTCACATATCAACATGACTCTGCCCAGCGTGATGTCGCGGTACTTGTTGATTACGGCGGCAATGATGTCCGTGCCGCCAGTACTGCCGTTGTTGGAAAAGGCGATGCCGATGCCGCTACCGCAGAAGGAGGCACCGATGACACAAGCCATGAAAGGCTGGTCGTGCAGGAGGACAACACCCTCGGTCAGTTTCTGGATAATGGAAAGGAAAAAGGTCAGGGTGAATACGGCAAAGATTGTCTTTACGCTGAACTTCCATCCCAACACACGTAGGGCAAGCAATAGAAGCAGAAAATTGATGGCGAAGTACGTATATTGGACGGGAAATCCAGTGGCAAAATATACGATGGATGCAATGCCCGGTACGCCACCGGTAGTAATATCGTTGGGAAGCAGGAAGACTGTCCAGCCGATACCATATAAGACCATACCCAGGGCAATCATCAGATAATCCCGCAGTTCGCGCATGGTGTTCTGTCGGGAGGGAACATTTACTATTGTTTTCATTATAATTTTATGTGGTTGTGAAAATGCGGGGACAAAGATACAAAAGATATCATTTGTTTGTTTGAGTATAAGATTGATATTTATATTTTGATGTTACTATGAGTTTTAACATACAATAGCTTGCTTTGATAAAATAATTATCTATATTCGCTTTTATAATTAACGGTGATTATTGACTTAGATGACTATGAAACCACTTTACCAAGATCTGCCATTCCCAATAGACAGTCATATACATTATTATATAGAAGACTTGCCGCACTTCATTGTACCTTGGCATTATCATCCGGCCATAGAGATAATGTATATAACTAGAGGTATAGGAACCCGTTTTGTTGGGGATTGCATAGAACAGTATGAGGAGGGGGATGTATGTATGATTGGCCCTAATCTCCCTCATGAATGGCGTAATGATGATGCTTATTTTGATAAGGAGTCTGGTTTGCGTGCTACGTGTATCTGTCTGTTCTTTAAACGTGAGATATTTGATCCGAATTTTATCAGATTACCAGAAATGAATAATATTCGTGATTTGATAGAGAGATCACGGCGTGGACTGAAGTTTACCGGAAAATCGAAATTAGAGATAACCCGGTTTATAAGGAGTTCGGTGAATGATGTAGGGGTTCGGAAGGTAACGAATCTTTTAACACTTCTTGAGCTGATGGCCACATCGACTGAGTATGAGTTACTGGCCTCAGTGGGATTTACGAATTCTGTAAATTCAGAAGATTTTGAGAGATTTAATAAGGTATACAAGTTTCTCGTCAAGAACTTTGCGACTTCCATTAGGTTGGAAGAAGTTTCGACTTTGGTTGGATTGACCCCGACAGCTTTTTGCCGTTATTTCAAGGAGAGGACCAAGAAAACCTTTGTAGAATATCTGAACGAAATGCGTATCGGTTATTCGAAAAAACTATTACTGGAAAACAAAATGAAGATTTCTACTATCAGTGGGGAAGTCGGATTCCCTAACTTATCTAATTTTATATCCCAATTTAAAAAAGTGACAGGAATGTCCCCGTCGCAGTTCCAAAAGCAGTTTGGAGTAAAGGCTAAACAAGCCATTTGATTCTACTATTTTATCATTGAATATTTGGTGGTTAGAGCCTTGGTTTTCTACTTTTTTTGCAAGGTTTTATCCATTTGCTGCGAATAATGGTAAAATACCATAATTATCGGAAAATATAGAGGAAAGAGCGAGTTCCATATCAGCGTACTTTTGCAATATAAGATTTTAAAAGTATGATGCTGATGAATGATAAGAGAACAAATGAGTCGCCTTTGCTCTTTATAAAGGATTCTTTGATCGGTGAAAATGTGAAGAGGAGTTTGAAGACTTTGGCTGATTTACGAGGTGTTTTTCATAATTGTGAGGCTTATGAACAGATGTCTCCTGATACTTTATTGTATGAGGTGACTTGTCATCTGCCGGTTGAAGAAGGAACGCCAGGGGGACTCTATTTCGGAATCACGAGAATTTATCCAGGTAAGGTTGGTGATGAGTATTTCATGACCAAAGGACATTTTCATGCCAATATGAATCGTGGGGAGTACTATTGGGGAGTGGAAGGTGAAGGCAGATTGATTATGATGGATCAGAACCGAAGGGTTTGGAGTGAGCGGATGTTTCCGGGTAGTCTTCATTATATACCTGGAGGGGTGGCCCATCGTGTGGCAAATATAGGATATTCTGTTCTGTCATTCGCTGCTTGTTGGCCTTCGGACGCAGGACATGATTATCAAGTGATTTTGGAGAACGGGTTTTCTGCATCTTTACAGTGTGTGAATGGCAATCCCCAATTGATAGAAATATGAATATGAAGTATATCATAGCTGTAGATTTGGGAGGAACCATTACAAAAGTCGGTCTCTTACGCAATGGAGAACTGGTAGACTATGTAAAAATGCCTTCTCGTCAAGATTTGGATATGACAGCAAGTTTGCCGGAGATTGAAAATGCAATTGATTTCCTGCTAAATTCAAATGGTGTGAAGCGCCTCTTTGGAGTGGGTATAGCTTTTCCAGGGCTAGTAAATAATAAAAAAAGCATTATTATATCTACGAATGAAAAATATGATGATGGAGTGGAGCTTGATTTGGATAGATGGGCGGATGAACATTGGGGAGCCCCCTTTTACATTGATAATGACGCACGGCTTGCAGCAATTGGAGAATGGCAATATGGGAGCGGCAGAGGATATGATAGCGTTGTTATGATGACTATTGGTACGGGCATAGGATCGGGAGTCATTATGAATGGTGAGGTAATGTATGGAAAGCACTTTCAAGCAGGTTCGTTGGGTGGCCATTTTGTAGTAGACTACAAAGGAAGGTTATGCTCTTGTGGAAACAAGGGGTGTGTGGAGGCTTTGTCCTCTTCATTCTTCCTTCATAAAATTATAAAGGATCATGCTTGCCTGTCTCCTTCGTTTAAAATGTCATCTCAGAATTATGATTTTAAAGAAATCTTCCAATTGGCGGAACAAGGAAATAGAGACGCGTTATTGGTACGAAATGAATGCATTGAAATATGGGGAGCTGCTGTTATAAATTTTATTCATGCTTATGATCCTGAAGTGGTGATACTTGGAGGGGGAATCATGAATAGCCATAAAGTGATAGTGCCTTATATCGAGGAACGGGTGTCAAAGTTTGCCTGGACTCCGAGTGCAAAAGTATCTGTGGTAGTTTCTAGCTTGGGAGATTATGCAGCTTTGTATGGTTTGGAATATTGTTTAAGAAAAAAGATAAAAGATGAAGTATTCTGCTAATTACGATAAATATCCTTTTGTGCAGGTGTCCTATAATTCGGATGACTGTATTTCCGGTTGGTTTGCCATTACCGATAGTATCAGTGAACGTTTGAAGGTACTGGAGAAGCCGTTGAAAGTGGTTGCGATTGAGTGCTATCAAGGAGTGTTTGAGAATGATATACGTAATGCTTTTGCCGGTAGGTTCAATAATGCTTTATTTGTTCATACAGATAGTGCGATGTTGCCGGAAGAGAAAATCAATGATTTTTTCTATCCTGATATTACCGATGATGAATTATTCGGCTATCTGACCCGGTATACAATGGAATGTTTTTTTGATTTCGATAAAGTTACTGGTATCCGGCAACAGATAGAAGATTTGCAGTCTGGTATTGTAATAGTCTATGGGGTTGGTGCGGCCTATCTTTGTGAACATCCTGATTTGTTGATTTATGCCGATATGGCAAGATGGGAGATACAGTCCAGATTCCGTAAAAATGAAATATCAAATATAGGTGTCAACAATAAAGAAGAACGAACCTCCTTGCAGTATAAAAGAGCTTTTTTCGTAGATTGGAGAATATGCGATAGGCACAAAAAGATGCTGATGGCAAAGGTGGATTATGTTTTGGATACGAACCGGCGCAATCATCCTAAGATGATTACAGGCAAAGCGATGTTTGAGGGATTGGAGAAAGCGGTAAATGGTCCGTTTCGTGTAGTTCCCTTTTTTGATCCGGGGCCTTGGGGAGGACAGTGGATGAAAGATGTTTGCGATTTAGAACGGACGATGCCTAATTATGCTTGGTGTTTTGACTGTGTACCTGAAGAAAACAGTCTGTTGTTGGCCTTTGGGGATGAGAAAGTGGAAATACCGTCAATTGATTTGATTTTTGCTTATCCCCGACAGTTATTGGGTGATGCTGTGTATGGCAGGTTTGGTGATGAGTTTCCAATACGGTTTGACTTTCTTGATACGATAGAAGGCGGCAATCTAAGCTTACAAGTTCATCCTTTGACTGAATATATACAACAGAAATTTGGAATGCATTATACGCAGGATGAGAGCTACTATATTTTGGATGCTAAGGAGGGGGCAACTGTATATTTGGGTTTGAAGGATAATATTAAACCGGAGGAGATGCTTGATGAATTGGAAAAATCGCAAAGGACTGGTGAATTTGAAGTGGAGAAGTATGTAGGTATTTATCCGGCAAAGAAGCATGATCATTTTTTAATTCCGGCTGGTACGGTACATTGTTCGGGAAGGAATAGCATGGTACTTGAGATTAGTGCAACCCCATACATCTTTACATTTAAGTTGTGGGATTGGGGACGGATGGGACTGGATGGCAGACCGCGTCCGATTAATATAGCTCATGGGGCTAATGTGATACAATGGAATAGAACGGAGTCTTGGGTGAAAGAAGAACTGATAAACAAGGTCTCTGTTATTGGTGAAGGAGATTCTTGGCGTGAAGAAAAGACGGGACTTCATGAATGGGAATTTATAGAAACAAGAAGACATTGGTTCACGGACAAAGTTTTGCATAAGAATGAGTCGGGTGTTAATGTTCTGAATCTGATTGAGGGACGTTCGGTGATAGTGGAAAGTCCTATAGGACAATTTTCTCCGTTTGTTGTCCATTATGCGGAAACTTTTATTATTCCTGCTGCCATAAAGGAATATACAATAAAACCTTATGGGGAGTCTGAAGGAATGGAATGTGGAACAATTAAAGCTTTTGTAAGACATCATGCATAAAGATAATTTTGATAAGGGGATTGATATAGGGATAACAGAAAATCCGTTAGGTTTTATTTATGGTAAGGACGTTTTTGGCCCGACAGTAGAAAACCGGCGGTTGGATGATATCCGGTCTAGTTTGTTGGATCCGAAATGTGAAGGACCGGATATTGTCTATTCTATAGCTATGGATGTGGGTAAGACTGTTCATAAAGCGCTTTTGCAAAAACAGCATTTGCTTTTTGGAGTAGTGGCTTATGCCAAAGGAAGTTTGGGAATGGAACCCATTCGCAGTCAGGGACATATTCATAAGGTCTCACCTTTTAGTCAATGGTCCACTCCAGAGGTTTATGAGATATGGAATGGAGAGGCGGTCATTTACATGCAAGAGTCGGCTACAGATGAACCGGGGAGGTGTTATGCTGTTTATGCACAGCCTGGCGATGTGGTGGTGGTCCCTCCATATTGGGTACATGCTACCATTAGTACGAATGCAGATGAATCTCTTGTGTTTGGTGCATGGTGTGACCGTGAATATGGTTTTGAATATGCTGAGATTCGTCGTCATAAAGGTATTGCATGGTATCCTGTTTTTGAGGGTGATGGATTGAAGTGGATCAGAAATACAAACTATCATTTTTCGGAACTGGTAAGAAAGGCTCCAAGAGAGTATCATGATTTAGGTATTGGGAAAGGTAAATCCATTTATAAAATTTTTGAAGATGCTCCGGATACTTTCTTATATGTTCCGAATCCGTCAGTGAAAAAGGAAGTTTGGATAAGTTTTGAACCCTAAAATATAAGTTTAATATGAAAAACAGACATATAATATTTTTAATAGCTACAGTTGTAGCAACAGGAGGATTGCTTTTCGGCTTTGATACTGGGGTAATTTCAGGAGCGATTCCATTTCTTCAGTCAGATTGGGGAATAGATAATAATGATGTTGAATGGATTACGGCGGCTGGTTTGTTGGGAGCTATGTTGGGGGCTGTATGTTGTGGGCGTTTATCTGATATATTTGGAAGAAGAAAAATCATATTGGTTTCTGCTGTGATATTTGCAGTGGGAGCGTTATGGTCAGGACTGGCAACGGATTTGACGAGCTTGGTTTTTTCTCGTCTGTTTCTTGGTATAGCTATAGGTGTGGCATCATTTACTGTTCCATTGTATATAGCAGAAATTGCTCCAGCTAAATCCAGGGGACGTCTGGTTTCAATGTTTCAGTTAATGGTTACAATAGGTATTTTACTTTCATACATGTCAGATACCTTTTGGGCTGATGAAAACAAGTTGGATTGTTGGAGATGGATGTTTTGGGCAGGTGTCGTACCGGCTTTGGTATTACTGGTAGGTATGTGTTTTGTGCCTGAAACACCTCGGTGGCTGTTGAGTAAAGGACGGTTGAAAGAATGTAGGAAAGTGTTGCAGAAAATAGAACCGGAAAATACAGTAAATGATTTAATTGGACAAATGGAGGTGGAAATAGAGAAAGATAGGAATAGTGCGGTAGGATGGCGATATTTGATGCAGCCTTGGTTGAGAACTCCTCTAATGATTGCTGTTTGTATTATGTTTTTTCAACAGTTTGTAGGTATTAACACAGTTATTTATTATAGTCCGAAGATTTTCCTGATGGCAGGATTTGAAAGTACACTCTCTGCTATTTGGGCTTCTGTAGGTATTGGAATTGTAAATGTTGTATTTACAGTGATTTCTCTTTATTTAGTGGATAGAATCGGACGACGAAAGTTGTATTTTATTGGTCTGTCAGGAATTGCCTTTTCTGTTTTGTGCCTTAGTGCTTGTTTTATTTATGCTAATCAGTTGGGCGAAATCGGAAGGTGGTTAATGGTCATTTTTATGTTTGGATATGTTGCATTTTTTGCAATTAGTATTGGACCTTTGGGATGGTTGGTCATTTCCGAGATATTTCCGCAGAAAGTACGGGGATTGGGGACTTCGATAGGTTCATTGGCTGTATGGATATTTAATTGCATTGTCTCCTTTACTTTCTTTAAGATTATAGATTTTTTTTCTATACCAGGTACCGAAATTGTTGTTGGACAAACGACTTCTGAGAATCCGGCAGGTGCATTTTTTCTTTATGGATTTATTGCCGTGTTGGGTTTGGTATGGGGGTATTTATTCTTGCCGGAGACAAAAGGGTTATCATTGGAGGAGATTGAACAGAAATGGAGAAAAAATAGAGAATGTTGAAGGAATAAATCATTAAAAAAATGATATATGAAAAATGGATTTTATTTTTTAGGTCTATGTATCTGCTTGTGTTTATGGGCTTCTTGCTCCAGTATGGAAGAAGTACGTGATTATAATGAAAAATATACGGGAGAGTATACGAGCAGGATTGCTTTCCCTATTGGGGGATTGGGGACGGGAATGTTTTGTGTAGAAGGTAGTGGTGCAATTTCTAATATGAATATTAGGCATAAAACTGAGATGTTGAATGAACCGACAATGTTTGCCGGATTATATTTGAAAGGGGTAGATAATGGTAGTATTGTTGTGGAAGGACAAGTACCGGATTGGAAAAAATTTGGCCAACCACAGTCAACAAAAGGATACGGCGGCACGTGGGGATTACCTCGATTTAAAGATTGTGATTTTGAAGTAAAATTCCCTTTTGCCAAATTGAGAATGAGTGACGATGAACTGAAGATGGACGTGACAATGAAGGTTTGGAATCCATTTATTCCTACAGATGAAAATAACTCAGGGCTTCCAGTTGCTGGTTTTGAATATACGTTTAAAAATAAATATGCTAAAGAAGTAGAAGCCATATTTTCTTATAATTCAAAGAACTTTGTAGATATTCGTAATGGAGGAGCATCTATTAGGCCAATTGAAAATGGTTTTATAATATCACAGAAAGGAACAGAAACGCAGCCGTTTCATCAGGCTGATTTTGCAATCTTTACAGATGAACCGGAAACTAAGGTTAATTATTGTTGGTTTAGAGGATGGTCTTTTGACTCATTCACGATGTGCTGGAATGAGATGAGCAGTGGGGTAATTAAAGAAAATCCTGCTAATATGGCGGATGCTCCCGGAGCTTCCTTGTATGTACCGTTTAGATTGCAACCGGGAGAGTCAAAGACAATCCGTTTATATATGGCATGGTACGTTCCTTTCTCATTAGTTCGTGAGGGATTGGAACCGATTGATGATGTAGATGTACCTATCGTACCTGTAGTTAATGAAAGAGGAGAGCCCGCAGGCTATATTGATACTTCCATTCAGTTGTCCGATAAATACCGTCCCTGGTATAGCAGTAGATTTGCAAATATAGAGGAAGTCGCAGACTATTGGATGAAAAATTATAATACGTTGAAAGAAAAAACAGAGCTGTTTACTGATGCATTTTATGCTACAACTTTGCCTGCTGAAGTTGTTGAAGCTGTTGCTGCTAATCTTACTATATTAAAATCACCTACGATTTTTCGGCAATACGATGGTCGGATGTGGAATTGGGAAGGTTGCGGTAATGAATATGGCTCTTGCTATGGTTCTTGTACACATGTTTGGAATTATGCTCAAGCTATACCTCATTTGTTTCCTAAAATGGAAAGAACACTGAGGGAAACGGAATTTTTTGTTAGTCAAGCTAAGAATGGGCACCAAGCATTTCGCTCTGCACTTCCTATCCGACCCATCAGACATAATTTTCATGCAGCAGCTGATGGGCAGTTAGGTGGTATTATGAAAGTATACCGTGATTGGCATATATATGGTAATGACGAATGGTTGAAGTTGATTTATTCATACGTACAGAATAGTCTTGATTATTGCATTAATACGTGGGATCCTAAAAGGAAAGGTGTTATAGAGGAACCTCATCATAATACTTATGACATTGAATTTTGGGGGCCTAGTGGTATGATTAATAGTTACTATACTGGCGCATTACAAGCATTTGTTGCTATGGGTGAACATTTGGAGAAAGATATGACAGAATATAGAGAGTTGCTAGATAAGAGTATTGACTACATGGAAAATCAATTGTACGACGGTGAATATTTTATTCAAAATATTCGTTGGAAGGAGTTGCAGGCTTCTGATCCGACGAAAGTACAGTCTGTCAATTCTAATTATTCGAAAGAGGGTTTGGATTTATTGGAAAAGGAAGGGCCGAAATATCAATACGGAAAAGGCTGTTTATCTGATGGAGTAGTAGGAGCATGGCTTTCTTTGGTCTGTGGACTGGACGAGGCTATAGATAGAAAGAAAATATTAAGTCATTTATTGTCTGTTCATAAATATAATTTAAAGAGGAATCTCAGAAAACATGTAAATCCTCAGCGCTCGACTTTTGCTTTAGGTGATGAAGGAGGCTTATTATTATGTTCATGGCCCAAAGGAGGAAAGTTACAACTTCCTTTTGTTTACTCCAATGAGGTATGGACAGGTATTGAATATCAAGTGGCTTCTCATTTGATGTTTGAAGGTGAGGTTGAGAAAGGACTTGATATTGTCCGTACTTGTCGTGATCGGTATGATGGAAGAGTACGTAACCCATTTAATGAATATGAATGTGGGGCATGGTATGCCCGTGCAATGTCTAGTTATGCTATGCTCCAAGCTTTGACTGGAATACAGTATGATGCAGTGGATTCTACTTTATATATTGATTCAAGGATAGGTGATGATTTTACGTCTTTTTTGTCGACGGAAACAGGTTTTGGTAATGTTGGTCTAAAAGATGGTAAACCTTTCATTGAGGTGAAATATGGGAAGATTGATGTGAAAAAGTGCTTTGTTTCTGACATAGAAACAGATTTTGTTAATTGATAGAGAAAGGAGGAATAATGGAAATAAGAAGAAAGTAATTATACAGTGGTGAATCTAATAATAGTTTGAAACACAAATAATCAAAAAAAATGAAAACAATAGACATTAAATCTAATAGCAGGATATTACATTGGGCATTTTATATTTTCCTTTTTACTGTTTTGAGTGTGGGAAGTGTATATGCATCGGAAGATACTCCGTCTGTATTATCCACTAATCAATCAGAAAAGAAAACAGTAAAAGGAAATGTGATGGATGAATATGGACAACCATTGGTGGGGGTAGCTGTACAAGTTAAAGGAACTTCATTAGGTGTTGTTACTGATTTGGATGGAAATTTTAGTTTTAGTATTCCAGTTGATAGTCGTGCCTTGTTATTTTCTTATTTGGGAATGAAAACTCAAGAGGTATCTGCCAATAAGAGTAACTATAAAATAGTGATGGTAGAGGATGCCACCCAAATGGAGGAAGTTGTAGTCATTGGGTATGGTTCTCAGTCTCGTGAGAAGATTACGACATCTGTGACCAAGCTTGATAAAGAGGCTTTGAAGAATGTACCCTATGCAAATGCAGCTTCAGCCTTACAAGGTACAGTGTCTGGTGTACGTGTGCAAAGTATTTCAGGGCAACCAGGTGCAGAACCTCGTATTATAGTCCGTGGTGGTACTTCCATTAATAATCCTAATGGTGCTACTCCACTATATATTATTGATGGTGTTATGAGGGCGAATATGGTTCATATAGCTTCGGAAGATATTGAATCCATCCAAATTCTGAAAGATGCTGCTGCTACTTCTATTTATGGAGCCCAAGGTTCAAATGGTGTTGTAATTGTTACTACTAAAAAGGGGAAGGCCGGTAAAACCAGAGTTGAATATAGATATAATCTGACAATTTCTGATATTGGTAAAAAATATGAATTTGCCAATGCTGAAGAATTTTTGACCCTTATGAGGAAAGGTATGATTTCACCAGCGAAATTTGGAAAAGCTACCGAACAAAGATTGATAGGACATTTAGGTTATGGAACAGGAAATGATCTGACTAATAATACTGCCTTCTCTACTCAATACTTGACTGATGAGAATCGCTATAAATTAGATCAAGGGTGGAAATCAATGCCAGATCCAGTAAATCCGAGTAAGACATTGTTATACTCAGATACTGATTTTCAGGATAAAATTTATCGTACTGGTTTTTCTCATAATCACCATATTGAAGTTTCAGGTGGAACGGAAAAGGCTACCTTTAATATGGGATTAGGGTATATGACTAATGAAGGAACTGTTATTACAACTTCATATAAACGGTATAATTTTAGTTTGAATGGTTCTTTGCAAGCACGGGATAATTTGAAAATTTCAGCTAGAACTACTTATTCAAACTCGTTTACGTATGGTTCTCCATTAGCTGCAGATGCAACATTCTATCGTTCACCGGCTGCCTCACCTACCACTAAATTCAGATTTGAAGATGGTAGTCTGGCTCCAGGAGCTGCCCAGTATCTGGGAAATGCTGTATATCATATGAACAAGGCACAAAGAGAGTATGACTATCAGAATTTATCAATAGGAGTAGATGCAGATTGGACTATATTGCCAGGATTGTCTTTCAAACCAGCTCTTTCTTTATTTGAAGTGAACAGTAATAACTATACTTTTTGGGATGCTTTTTGGAATGGACCGAGAGATTATATAACTACAAGAAATGCAAATGCTGATACTTACAAATGGCGGCAATATCAGGCAGATGCTGTATTCAACTATGTTAAATCTTTCAATGAAAAACACAATTTGAATGTAACAGCTGGTTATGCTTATTATTTTAGGAAAGAGGCCCGTTTAGCAGCTGCTGGTAGAGGTGCTTCTACTGATTTGATTCCTACTTTGAATGCCTCAAGTGTTCCTGTAAGTGTGAGTAGTTCTATTACAGAGCGATCTATGCAAGGTATTTTTGCTCGTATAGGGTATGATTATAAGGATAAATATTTGATTTCTGTATCTGCAAGATATGACGGTGCTTCCAATTTGGGTACGAACAACAAATGGGGATTTTTTCCTGGCGTGTCATTAGGGTGGCATGTGGATAAAGAAAAGTTCTGGTCATTTATGCCTGAGAATCTAATGCGTCTGAAATTGCGTGCCAGCTATGGAGTAAATGGTAATATTTCAGGCTTGGGGGATTATACGGCTCAAGGTAGTTATAGTGTAGGATCTAAATATTTAGGTAATGCAGGTATCACTATGGGAACTATGGCAAATCAAGACTTGAGTTGGGAGGAGTCTAAGACATTTGATATCGGTACTGATATTTCCTTTTTTAATAATCGGTTAAACTTTATCTTTGATTATTTCAATCGTACCACAGATAATTTGCTGACAAATCGCACTTTACCTCATTCTACAGGCTTTGGCTCTATTTTCACTAATTTAGGGCGTTTACAAAATAGAGGTATTGAGTTGGAAATGAATGCAAGAATATTACCGGTATCCAGTTCTATTCAATGGTCATTAGGTTTTAATGCCTCGAAGGTGACCAATAAAATATTGAAGCTGCCAGATAATGGGGTTGAAAATAATCGGATTGGTGGTGAGTACATTTGGGATGCTAAACTGGGTAAACATACTTGGCAAGGTGGTTTACAGGAAGGAGGACGAATTGGAGATTTGTTTGCCTATAAGATGATAGGTGTATATTCTACTGATGAGGAAGCACAGAATGCTAATGAGCCGATAGATAATGTTATTACAGTCCCTGATAAAACCAAATATGGTGGTGATGCAAAGTGGCAAGATACTGATGGTAATGGTGTGATTGACAGTAAAGACCGTGTATATGTTGGTAATATTTATCCGGATTGGACTGGGGGTATTAATACTTCTCTATCTTATAAAGGGTTCGATTTGTATTGCAGACTTGATTTTACATTGGGTCATACCATATATAATTTTGCCAAAGGCTTTTTGGATTATAATTGGCAGGGTGATAATAATATGACGAAAGATGTCGTAAATCGCTCCTGGAAAGAACAAGGTGACAAAGCGGACATGCCGAGATTCTATTGGCATGGTGATCGTGGACAGCAGAATGCTATCCGAGGTAGCTCTTTGTATCATGAATCAGGAGATTTTCTAGCCATTAGAGAAGTTTCTTTAAGTTATACAGTTCCTGCAAATATCATACAAAAGATTCGTTTAAGCGGACTTCGGTTTACGGTTACGGGAAATAATCTGCACTATTTTACTAAATATTCTGGTCTTAATCCAGAAGAAGGTGGACAGGATAATGGTAGATATGCTATGCCGAGAAATATTATTTTTAGTGCAAATGTATCATTTTAATAAAGTAAAGTTATGAAAATTAGAAATATAATAAATAGTACAATAGCTTTGTTTATGGTCCTGACATTTGCTTCTTGTGATGCACTAGACCTTAAGCCAATAAGCTTTATAACGAATGAATCTTTCTGGCAGACAGAAGATGACGTGAAGGGTGCGTTAAATGGTATTTATGTCCAGTTACGAGGAGCTGCTGAACATGATTTGTATATATTGGGGGAAGCGCGTAGCGAAATACTGACTGTAGGTATCGGTGGATATGGCGGATATGATATTTATTATTATAATACGTTGACACAAGCTAATATGCCTATATCCTGGATACGTTATTATCAGATAGTCAATTCATGCAATCTTCTTTTAAAGTATGCTCCCAATGTGACTTTTAATAACGAGACTTCCCGCAATAAAATGTTGGCTCAAGCTTATACAATGAGGGCTTTCATGTATTTTGTGATGACTCGTACATGGGGGGATTTGATAATCCATACAGATCCTATTGAAAACACAAATTCAGAAGTCCTTTATAAAGAAAGAAGACCCCAAACGGAAGTTTTCCAACTGATAAAAGATGATTTGGAGAAAGCTTTGTCTTTATATCCGGATGACAATTTCGGTGATCAAAGAGCTATGTGGTCAAAACCGGCAACATTGGCTTTGAAAGCTGAAGTATATCTTTGGAGTGGAAAAAAAATGAATGGTGGAAGCAGTGATATTGAAACTGCATTAAATGCTTTGAATTCAATTAAAACGGATAAGCTTCGTTTACAGCCGGATTTTGCTGATGTATTTGCTTATGATAATAAGGGTAATGATGAAATCTTGATGAGTGTTAGATTTCAGGATTTGGAATCTGGTATTAACTATTTCAGATATATGTGGATACATGCGAGTGCTGTTCCTGGAGATGCTCCTCAAGAGGTAAAGGATATAGTTTATCCGATAGGGCCGGGACAAGGTATTATAGTAGCTTCGGACGAGTATAGAAAGCAATATACAGAAGATGATACTCGAAAAAATGCTTCTTTTCTTGAGATTTATTCTAAAGATCAGGAAACTGGAGAAAATAAATTTTATGTTAGTGTAGTATTAAAAGGTAAAGGCTTGGTGCGAGATGGTGATCGTATTTTTGCAGATGATATCATATTGTACCGTTATGCTGATATTTTATTAATGAAGGCTGAGGCTAAAAATGCTTTGGGACAAGATCCTTCTGCAGAAATTAATGAGGTCAGGAAACGTGCATATAAAGACAAGTATGAAGAGCATATTTATGTGAATAGCACAAAAGAGGCGAATGATGCAGCTATCTTGAAAGAAAGACTTTTAGAATTGGCTTTTGAAGGTAAAAGGTGGTGGGATTTGGTACGTTTTGACAAAGCCTTTGATTTGGTTCCTTCTTTGAGAGAGCATAAGGGGGAAGATTATATGATGCTGTTCCCCATTCCTTTGTCAACAATAAGCGTGGAGCCGAAAGTTACTCAAAATCCTGGTTGGGATAAATAAAGTATATTATTGAAATCTTTCCAATATGTTGTAACTTTACAGCATATTGGAAAGATTGATAAACGAACATAATAAAATTATATATGAAAAAGTCTATATTTCTCTTTTATTGTCTGCTTGTCCACTTGTGTTCTGCGACAACATTGTTTGCTCAACAGAATGACGTTTTGATACCAGGTGTCAAGAAAATAAAGGATGTAATAATATATAAGGATACCATGTTTTACTCCGCTTTTCCTTCAGCTGTAAAATTATCGAATGGAGAGATACTGGTATCGTTCAGAAGAGCTCCAGACCGTAAAGTCTTTAAGGAGAAGAAGAATAATCATTTGGACCCGAATAGTTATCTGGTAGTAGTGAGATCCAAAGATGGCGAACATTGGACCAAGGAACCGGAACTGCTTTATGCCCATCCGTTTGGAGGCTCACAAGATCCATGTTTGTTGAAGTTGAAAGATGGAACACTGCTATGTGCTAGTTATTTGTGGACATTTATTCGTCCGGATGGTTTAGCTGTTCTTAAGAAACCGTTCGTACAGAATACAGACGCTGTTTTTGCAGGAGGATATTTGCTCCGTTCTTATGATGATGGTAGAACTTGGAATGATTTGATTATACCTTGTAGCGTTCCGTCTGAAATAAATTATAGTGGATTGGGAGGTAAATTGCCGGCTTATAATCGTGGCGCTTTGTATGAAGGAAAAGATGGACGTATTTTTTGGGCAGTAGTAGCTTCTGATACAGAAGCTTTAAGAAATACGTCGGTCTATTTGCTTATATCCAAAGATAAAGGAAAAACATGGGAATACGGTACGAAAATTGCTAAAGATAAAAAGGTCTCGTTTAATGAGACTTCCATGTATGAAACGCCTAATGGGGATTTGATTGCTTTTATGCGTTCGGAAGCGTTTGGTGACCAAGCTTGTATTGCACGGTCCATAGATGGTGGGAAAACATTTGGTGAATGGAAAAGTATGGGGTTCAAAGGACATCCTCTCCAGGCAATGAGGCTGCCAGACAATAGAGTTTTGTTGACATATGGTTATCGTCATGAACCTTGTGGAGTTAGAGCCAGAATTCTTAATGCAGAATGTACAGATTTTGCCACGGCTCCTGAGATTATCATAAGAGATGATGCGGATGATGGAGATGTCGGATATACATGGGCTGTACAGCTGGATGAGAAGAGGGTATTGGTGGTATACTATATAAACTTTGACAGAGCCAAAGGTACTAGACATATACAAGGCTCTATTTTAGAGATTGAACCGCAAGGATAATTGTTAATACATAATATGATGAAGAGAAAACAAATTCCGGGCAATATGGATTCCAGCCCTCAAAAGATGTCTCGTCGTAAAGCATTGGCTACTATGGCAGGTGCCGTAGGATTGGCAGCATTACCTGGTGTAGGGCATGCATTGAATCCCATCAAGAAAGAACGGAGAGACATTCAAACCTCTGCTTTTACATCTATCCATACTATGCGTAACGCTGTATCTCGTCAGTTTACGACTTTTGACTTGAATACTAAGATTAAAGCCCATTTGGTTGGACCGGGTGAGAAATCCGTACTGGTAGATCACACTTCTCCTGGTGTAATTACCCGTATGTGGTTTACTATTAATGGTTGGTTTTGGGAAAATTGGGATTTAAGTAAGGAGCGGTGGCCTGATCCTACTATTTTGAAAATGCTGATTTTGCGTATTTATTGGGATGGTGAGGACTATCCTTCTGTAGAATGTCCGATTGGTGACTTCTTTGGTATAGGGCATTGTGAATATAAGCATTATATGTCCAAATATATAGGTATGTCCAGTGGAGGTTTCTATTGTTATTTTCCGATGCCATTTAAAAAGGTAAGGATAGAAGTGGAAAATCTTCATCACCGTTTGACTACAAGCGTTTTCTTAAATGCCAATTATGATCAATTGGAGAGTTTACCTGAGGGTATGGGACGATTCCATTGTTTATATAATGCTGGTACCAATCCTGGTTATGAACCATTAACCATATTGCAGACTAAAGGACATGGACATTTTATTGGCTGTTCCTTGTCCATGCAGAGTTGGCTTCCAAACTACTTGGGATATTTGGAAGCACCCGAGTTTATTTATATCGATACGGAAGACAAAAGTGTACCGACTATAGTTGGTTCTGGACTTGAAGATTATTTTAATGGTGGCTGGTATTTTAGGGAAGGTGAATTCTGTGGAGAGTTGCATGGAGTTCCTATAAAGGATCCGCTCCGTTCGATGGTGAGTATGTATCGTTATCATGAGCAAGATGCAATCTGTTTCAATGAAAGTTTTATTTTTGATTTTATAAATCCCCGTAAACCGGAGCAGACCCGGCCCTTTAAATTCTCTTCGGCGGCTTTCTGGTATCAAGACAAAGCTGTACCTCTGGCGTTCAAATTACCAGAGAAAGAAAAGTTGGTTGATTGGTATAGAATGCGTGATACAGACCATCAAGCTATACCATAAGATTGATATTTATATTTACTTTTTGAATTACTGAAATATGTTACTTGAAGATAGGATTTTGAAAAAATGGTTATTACCTTTTATATTGTCGGTTCTTATTGCCGTAGATTCCATGGCTCAATGCATTCCGGTGTACAAGGATTCTAGTATGTCTGTTGAACGACGGGTTACAGATTTATTGGGCAGAATGACATTACGAGAAAAAATAGCACAATTAAGTCATTTGCATGGTTATCAATTATACAATGGTCAAGAGGTGGATTACCAAAAATTAAGAGATGCAGCTGGTGATATTAGTTACGGCTGTATTGAGGGATTCAATCTTACTGGTGAAAATGTGCGGAAAGCATTTCATGCAATTCAGAAATATATGGTTGAAGAGACACGCTTGGGAATCCCAGTTTTTACAGTAACTGAGTCTTTACATGGCTCGGTACATGATGGTTCTACCATTTTTCCTCAATCTGTAGCCGTTGGTAGTACTTTTAATTTAGATTTGGCTTATCAGATGACTAAAGCAATTGCTACAGAATTAAGGTCCCAAGGGGTAATTCAGACTCTTTCACCAGGATTGGATGTTGTTCGGGATTTGCGATGGGGGCGTGTTGAGGAATCGTTTGGTGAAGATCCTTGGCTAGTGGGACAGATGGGGATTGCACAAGTGAAAGGTTATATTGACGGAGGAATATCTCCAATGTTGAAACCTTTTGGACCGGGAGGAGCTCCTTTGGGAGGGCTGAACTTGGCTTCAGTTGAGAGTGGAGAACGGGATATACGTAATATCCATATCAAGCCGTATGAGATGGCTGTTCGGAATACGGAAGTGAAGGCGGTGATGACCTCCTATAATTCTTGGAATGGCATCCCTAATTCTGCTTCTTCTTATTTACTGACGAATATTTTACGCAATGAATGGGGATTCAAAGGATATGTATATTCCGATTGGGGGGCAGTGGCTATGTTGAAGGATTTTCAGCATACAGCTAAGGATGATAGTGAAGCGGCTATCCAAGCCTTGACTGCGGGGGTGGACTTGGAAGCTTCCAGTAATTGCTATTGGGCTTTGGAGCAATTGATAGAGCAAGGCAGGTTTGATGAAAAATATGTGGATTTGGCTGTTGGACGTATCTTACGTGTTAAATTTGAATTAGGATTGTTCGAGAATCCATATCAGGGCGCTGACATGCCGGGAGTAGCCATGCGTACTAAAGAAGCGGTGGAGCTATCGCGCAGAGTGGCTGATGAATCGATTGTTTTATTGAAGAATGAAAATACTCTTTTACCCTTAAATTTGAATAAAATAAAATCATTAGCAGTGATTGGGCCGAATGCTAATCAAGTACAGTTCGGGGATTATACATGGAGCCGGAGTAATAAAGATGGGGTTACTCCACTTGAAGGCCTAAAGAAACGGGTTGGAAATAAGATAAAAATAAATTATGCGGCAGGATGTGATCTTATTACAGATAATAAATCCGGATTTGATGAAGCTGTAGCTGCTGTAAAAGCGAGTGACATGGCTGTTGTATTTGTTGGTTCTTCTAGTGCTTCACTGGCACGTGACTATTCAGATGCTACATGTGGGGAGGGGTTTGACCTCTCTTCTCTGGATCTGACAGGTGTACAAGAAGAATTGGTGGAAGAAATCTATGCAATAGGAAAACCTGTTATAGTTGTATTGGTTACAGGTAAGCCTTTTTCTATTTCTTGGATAAAAGAACATATTCCAGCCATAGTTGTACAATGGTACGGTGGTGAGAAAGCTGGAGATGCAATAGCTGATATGTTATTGGGAAATATTAATCCTTCAGCCAAACTTCCATTCTCGTTTCCGCAGAGCGTAGGACATTTACCGGTTTTTTATAATCATTTGCCAACGGACAAAGGATTCTATCGTCGTCCTGGTAGACCAAATGAACCTGGACGTGATTATGTTTTTTCTTCACCAGCTCCGTTATGGTCTTTTGGGCATGGATTGAGTTATACTACATTTGAGTATTTGAATGCTCATTATTCTGCAGAGTTATTACATCCATCTGATACCTTGATTGTCAGTGTATCTTTGAAGAATACGGGTAGTGTAGCGGGAAAGGAGGTAGTACAGCTTTATGTTCGAGATGTGGTCAGTTCGGTTGTGACTCCAGTCAAGCAACTGAAGGCATTCTCAAAACCATTCTTACAACCAGGCGAAATGCAGACAGTTGTTTTGAAGCTACCAATACAAGAATTGGCCTTATATGATTTGAGCATGAAAAAAGTAGTAGAAGAAGGGGAGTATGAAATACAGATAGGAACAGCCTCAGATGATATCAGATTACGAAGGACAATCTTTGTTGGCAGACAGCCGGTGACTAGTAATAGTCTTGGTCATAACGACTTCTGCATGGATGAAATTGTGAAGAATCCAGGAAGAAAGATAAAGGTTGCTGGTTGTGTCAGAGATGTACAAGCAACCCCTATAAGTGGAATTGAAATCAAATCTAATTATTCTGGTAGAACGGTTATAAGTAAGGAAGGCGGAAGATATTCCATTCTGACTGTAGAAAACGATGTGCTAACGGTTTCTGCCAAAGGATTCGAGACAGTAAATATCAAGGTGAATAAACAAAAGGATATAGATATAAAATTGAATTACAGTCATGATTAAACACGAAATCAGATGGGAATACATATTGGTAATATGTATTATTCTCGGTACGTTACCTTGTAATGCACAGTCAGTAATTCCTATGCCAAAAGAAATGGTGATGGGAGAAGGTTCTTGGGATGTATCTGCCGATACACGTATAAATTACAGTAATGATGCGCTTACCAAAACAGTCAGTCTCTTTAATAATTATTTAGATGGACGGTTTGGGGTGACTTTGAAGAAAGGATCGAAAGGAAAGAATGCCATTCATTTGCAGATAGACAAGAAAATGCCTTTAGAGGCATATTCATTAGTTGTGGATGATAAGGGAGTAACAATCAAGGGAAGTGAAGCTGGAATATTTTATGGAATTCAGACATTGCAGCAGTTACTTGTTGATAAGGGAAATGGATGCATACAGCTTCCGTATATTATGATAAATGATGAACCCCGTTTTGGTTATCGTGGTTTGATGTTGGATGTTGCACGTTATTTTTACTCAGTGGAATATGTAAAAGAGTATATAGATTTAATGGCTCGTTATAAAATAAATAGATTCCATTGGCATTTGACAGAAGATGCCGGGTGGCGTATTGAAATAAAAAAGTATCCAGAATTGACCAAAATTGGGGCATGGCGTAATAGTACTCAGTGGGGGCATAATCCGACAGAACAAGATCGTATTCCACATGGAGGATTCTATACTCAGGAGCAGATTAAGGAGATTATCCAATATGCGGCAGATAGGTACATCACTATTGTTCCGGAGATCGATTTACCAGGACATACAATGTCTGTTTTAGCTACATATCCGGAGCTGTCTTGCACGGGCGGACCATTTCGGATACCGGAAACTTGGGGTATTAAGGAGGAAGTTCTTTGTCTCGGTAATGATAAAACCTATCGGTTTGTAGAAGATGTTTTATCTGAGGTGATAGATTTGTTTCCCGGTGAGTATATTCATATAGGCGGTGATGAGGCACCTAAAAGACGTTGGAAAGAATGTCCGAAGTGTCAACGACGCATTAAGGAAAATAAATTGAAAGATGAACATGAATTACAAAGTTACTTCATCCATCATTTGGATGAATTTGTAACGGGGAAGGGGCGAAAAATCATTGGTTGGGATGAAATCTTAGAAGGTGGTCTGGCACCGAATGCTGCTGTAATGAGCTGGAGAGGAGAAAACGGTGGAATTGCTGCAGCGGGAATGGGGCATAAAGTGGTGATGGCTCCCAATAACTATATGTATATTGATTATTATCAGAGTGAGGATTATACTAATGAGCCTTTAAATATAGGAGGACTGGTTACGTTGGAACATATCTACAGCTATGAACCTTATACGCCTAAGCTTACAAAAGAGCAATGCGGTTATATAATGGGGGTACAAGCTAATGTTTGGGGAGAATTTATACATCATCCTGATAAAGTGAACTATATGGCATATCCTCGGGCTATGGCCCTTTCAGAAATAGGTTGGTCACCTGCGGAAAAGAAGAATTATGCAGATTTCCGTGAAAGATTAGCGGGATGTTTGGCTGAACTGGATAGACAAGGGGTTACTTTCCGTATTCCCGAACCGATTGGTTGGGATAAAGCTATTGTTAGAGGCGGTAACGCGATAGTGGATTTGAAGCCGTCAGTAGAGGGTGCTGATATATATTATACCACAGATGGTACCGATCCTCGTTTATATGGAAAACTCTATACGGATACATTGCAGTTACCTTTATCTTTCAGTGGAGTAAATATAAAATGTTATCTCCGCCTTTCTTCCGGTAGAAGTAGTGCTGTTTATACAGTTGTAGCTCCTGATACAAAATAAAAAAATGATAATAAATACAGTATTTATGACGAAATATTTATTAATATGTCTGGTAGTTTGTGCACTGATTTTTCAAGGGTGCTGGCATCATGAGAGTGCGGTTGAACGTGGCTATAATGAGAAGTATATAGGTGAATATACGCGTAAAATAGCTTTCCCTATAGGAGGTATAGGCACGGGCATGTTCTGTATTGAAGGAACAGGAGCATTGAGTAATATGTCTATACGTCATAGACCGAATGTTTTCAATGAACCAACGATGTTTGCTGCAATTCATGTGAAAGGTTATGAGTATGGTACACGCATTCTGGAAGGGCCGGTTCCAGAATGGAAAAAATTTGGTGCTCCTAATTCCAGCCGTGGAGACGGCGGCTCATGGGGAATGCCCCGGTTTAAGGAGTATAGTTTCCAGTCACGTTTCCCTTTTGCGGAGGTAGAGTTGGCAGATCAGAATGTCCCTATAGATGTGAAACTGGTTGCCTGGAATCCATTTATACCAACGGATGAAGATAATTCAAGTCTACCGGTTGCTGGGTTTGAATATGAGTTTCATAATACCAGTAATGAGGAAGTACAAGCCGTCTTTTCATATAATAGTATGAATTTTATGCAAACTCCGGGTAGAGGTAAAGCGTATATAGATGCAGCAAAGAATGGATTCATTCTAAGACAGACAGGCACAGAGAATGAACCTTTCTGTCAAGGTGATTTTATGATTTATACTGACAATCCCCAGACGGTAGTTAATCATAACTGGTTTCGTGGAGGTTGGTTCGACCCATTGAGCATTTGTTGGGATAACTTGGAAGAGGGCAGAATGGAAGAGAATCCAGCAGGCTTGGAAGGAGCAGTGGGAGCTTCGTTATATGTGCCGTTTACTTTAGCACCTGGTGAGACTCGTAATATAAGGTTGTACATGGCTTGGCATGTCCCTTATTCACAAGAACGAATAGGTGGAATCCCACGTACAGATACTGATATCCCTGATGCACCAGTTTGTCCAGATGAATTGAGTAACTGTTATACTTATGAGAATAATTTTGAAGGGAATTACCGCCCTTGGTATAGCAGTAGGTTTGGCAGTATACAAGATGTTGCAAACTACTGGTTGGATAATTATGATGCATTGAAAAAGAATACTCAGTTGTTCACTGATGCTTTCTATGATTCTACTCTTCCACCTGAAGTTAAGGAGGCTGTTGCTGCTAATTTGAGTATATTGAAATCTACTACAGTACTTCGCCAATACGATGGGCGTATGTGGAATTGGGAGGGAAGTCATGATAATTGGGGCTCTTGTCATGGTTCATGCACGCATGTTTGGAATTATGCGCAAGCTGTATCTCATCTTTTCCCAAAATTAGAACGTACATTACGTGAAACAGAATTTTTTGTGAGCCAGGATAAAAGGGGACATCAAGTGTTCCGTACGAATCTGCCTATCAGTCCTACTGTCCATGATTTTCATTCGGCGGCAGATGGGCAATTAGGAGGTATAATGAAGGTATATCGTGAATGGAGAATTATGGGTGATATAAATTGGCTGAAGATGATGTATCCAGCTGTGAAGAAAAGTATGGATTATTGTATCCGTACTTGGGATCCGAGAGAGGTTGGAGCTGTTGAAGAACCTCACCATAATACGTATGATATAGAGTTTTGGGGCGCGAATGGGATGATTACCAGTTTTTATGTAGGAGCATTACAAGCTATTTGCTTGATGGGTAAAACGGTAGGCGATGATATTTCCCGTTATGAAGAATTGATGAATAAAAGTAAAGCATATTTGGAGAGCAAACTTTTTGATGGAGAGTATTTTATTCAGAACATTCAATGGACTGGATTGGACGCTCCAGACCCAGTTGATGCCCAATCGTTTGTGACCCATTATACGCCAGAAGCTTTAAAAATCCTACAAGAAGAAGGTCCGAAATATCAGTATGGTAAAGGTTGTTTGTCTGACGGAATATTGGGCTCTTGGATGACATTGGTATGTGGAATGCCGGAGGTGGTCGATCGTCTGAAAGTAAAAAGTCATTTGATTTCTGTCCATAAGTATAACTTTAAAAAGAGCTTAAGTAACCATGTCAACCCTCAACGTTCCACCTTTGCATTGGGAGAGGATGGGGGATTATTACTTTGTACCTGGCCGAAAGGTGGTAAGCTAAAATTGCCTTTTGTATACAGTAACGAAGTGTGGACTGGAATTGAATATCAAGTGGCTGCTCATCTTATGTTTGAAGGAGAAGTGGAAAAAGGGCTTGAAATAGTGAGAACTTGCCGTGATCGTTATAATGGTCGTGTTCGTAATCCGTTTAATGAATATGAGTGTGGAGCATGGTATGCTCGTGCAATGGCCAGTTATGCTATGCTAGAAGGCCTTACGGGAATACGCTATGATGCAGTAGACAAAATTTTGTATATAGATTCGCGGATTGGAGATGATTTCACTTCATTCTTGTCTACGGAAACGGGTTTTGGTAATGTTGGACTTAAGGAAGGAAAGCCGTTTATAGATGTGAAATATGGGGTAATAGATGTACAGAAATGTATCGTTTCCGGTAAGGAAATTCAATTATAGTTTGGATAAGGTTCTTGATTATATACAAATTGTGAAATTTGTAGTATTGTAAGATTTACATGTATAGATTAGATGGTTTTATGAGAGTTCTGTGGGGCTGTGATTGTTCCACAGAACTATTTTTATGTTATTTGCAGATTTTTGCAACCAAACTTCATCTTTCTGCGTCTAATAAATAAAAAGAGGAGATTATGAATATGAAAATGAATTTTTCTATGGACGAGATTCGTCTTAAAGTAGAGGAGTATATAAAGAAAGGTAGTCGGGCAGCTGGTCGTCCCGTACTGACAGCTTATTATGTCCTGACTGCTGATTCTACTCCAGAGAGTGAAAGGACAAATATCATGATTGCTTTGGTGGCCATTGTGTTTCCTGCCGGTATAGAAGACCTCTTGGGACAAGTCTTTATGGTAGGGAAGGGATTTGCTGCAATCTATGCTTATAAGAAAATGAAGAAATACATCACTCCACAGATAAAGGATAAGGTAGAGGCAAAATTGGATGAGTGGTTCCATGAGAATGTGATGGAAGTAGTGGAACCGCTTTATCTGGAATAACAGTTCGCCACAAAGATCATACTGATTTGCGCAGATTGAATTTATATCGGGAATTTGTATCTGTGCGAATCAGCATAATCTCCGTGACGGACTGTTTATTGTTTTTTGCTCAAGAAGCGTCTGGCCAGATATTTCCGTACCGGTTCATCATAGAATTTTAAGCATAGATAAGCCAATAATATGTTCCATGCGTAAACACACAAGGCAACCTGCCAAGTTTGTTCCAACGTGAAGAGCTGGTTCTTGATGAGCCATGCATAGAACAAGTACATGAATGGATAATGTATCACATAGATTGGATAGGATATATCTCCCAGGAATTTGCATATCCGGGTTGATTTCTTATCTGTTGTGGTACCGGAAGCTCCTAACCAGACGAGAGCCGGAAAAGCGATGATTACACAGAATGCTTCATAAATGCCATTTGTACAGACCGGTGCTGCACCTTCCAGGTAGGGCACTGAAAACAAGGCAACCAACGCAATGGTACATATCCAGAAAGCACCTTTCACCTTGATAGGCTTGAAGTTGCGCGACAAAAGCATGCCCATGGAGAAAGGAAAAAGCATCCTCAGCAATCCGCCGCCAAAGTTTATTCCGTCCAGTGTCCAGCCTACTCCCATATTTCCGTATCCGGAGACATCGAAAATGGCGAATGATGCCAATGCCACTCCCAGCAATATTGTCAGTACGGCGAGGGCTTTGTTTGATAAGTGGCGGATAAACAAGGCATAAAGGATGTTGCCTATATATTCAAAGAACAAGGACCAGCATGGACCATTCAAAGGAAACATTTCGCCATTACCACGGACTTCATAACCTGCACCTGGCATTGCGGGAATAAAAAATATAGTGCAAAGAAGGGACAGCATAATCATGGAGAGGGCAATATGTGTTCCGTCCCATTGTACGCATCCTTGAAGACAGAAAGTAATGGCACCCAGGACAGCTCCCATAATGACCATCGGATGGAGACGTATCAGGCGCCGTTTAAAGAAGTTTTTCATTGTGAGGTTCCTGCCCCAACGGTCGTCATAAGCATACCCGATAACGAATCCCGATAGTATAAAGAAGAAATCTACAGCTAAATAGCCGTGGTTGAAGGTTTCGATAATGCTACCACCGGCAAAAGCATAGCCTTCGAATATATGATACCATATAACCATCAAGGCTGCTACGCCACGGAGCCCGTCGAGAAGGTCATAATGTGCTTTGGTGTCTGAAAAGGCAGAAGATGAAATGTGCGACATCTGTTTTTTTTCTGTTGTTTGGTTAATGTTTTCGGATCTCAAAGATACGCCATGCGAAGCGAAGTTCTTTTGCTTAAAAGCAAAAAAGAACGGCAATCTTCTATTTTTTTGCGCGTACCCGGCTGAGAGTATAGATGGAAATACCCAGGAAGGCTGCCACATATTTTAGCTTCACCCGATTTATCAGTCTGGGGTAACGGCGGTTAAATTGTTCATACCGCTCTTTGGGAGGCAGTTGGAGCCTTTCCACAAACATATGACTGAGCTCTTTGTTTACGTTCTGATGCAGTATTCTGCCCCAGTTGGCTATATCAATATATGTTTCGTAGAGAGCATTTAACTTGTCTATGTGGATGACGTAGATTTTGCAGTCCGAAAGAGTTTCAATGCTTTCTACTGACGGCTGCTGATAGTACAGTGAATCCATTCCGAAGGTTACATCACCTTCCTGGCTGAACCAAGTGGTGGTATCTTGTCCGTCGTGATGAAATACGGAACGGGTGACCCCTTCCTCAATGAAATAAACCAAACGGTCTGTCACTCCTGCTTGTACTATATAAGTTCCTTTAGGGTAGTGTCTTACCTGCATATTCATCAGCAATGCCTGAAGAGCTTCTTCGGAAACCGGATAAATCTGCCTGATTTTATGAATGATGTTGTTCATTGGAGGGGAGCTTTTTATTCGTTTACAAACTTACATAATTTTATTAACTAAAACTGAACTTTGATATACAAATGTGTGCGTTGCCTTATAAGCGTTTATGGTATAATGGAATTTTTTTTGTAAAAGAGATGTTTGTTCTTTGAATATTGTATCTTTGTAGAAAACAGTAGCGTATGAATAAAATATTGGTAACATTATTGGCTCTAATCGGAGGTAGCTGCATTTCATTCGCACAGATGGAGACTGGAAGAGTTTCCGATACAGCTGAGGATACATTGAGAATAGAAAATGAAATTGTCGCTGTTGATACCGGATTTTACCAGTCAGTAGTCCGCTATGATACGGTGCGCTATAATTTGAAAATGCAGAGTGTTTACAAAAAGGCTTTTCAACTAAAGAATGATGTTTTTGTGGAAAAGATGAAAGAGCCGTGGTTAGATGATATTCTCAGAAATATCTTATTTAAATAACCATGAATTTGTGCTTTGCGTCATTCGGTTGACTTCCTGGTTTAACTCACTCGGTTAAACCACACTAAATTCAGCATTCTCTAAAAACAAAAATCAGATAGAAATCTTGCGATAACTATCTGATTTTCAGAAGAGCGGAAGACGGGGCTCAAACCCGCGACCCTCAGCTTGGAAGGCTAATGCTCTATCAACTGAGCTACTTCCGCAATTTTTTGTGGGCAAAGATGGATTCGAACCACCGAAGGCGTAAGCCAGCAGATTTACAGTCTGCCCCATTTGGCCACTCTGGTATTTGCCCTTTTGCACTTAAGATTCTATCTCAATTCTCTCATTGAGTAGGTTTGTTTCTCAATTGCGGTGCAAAGATACGACTATTTTTGTAAACTCCAAGCAAAATCTATCATTTTTATTGCAGTAATTGCACATTCGTCTCCTTTATTACCCAGCTTGCCACCGGCGCGGTCTTCTGCTTGCTCCATAGTATTGGTAGTAATTAATCCGTAAATTACTGGTACATCGCCACTTGCGTTTAATTGGGTAATTCCTTGGGTAGCACCCATGCAAACATAGTCAAAATGTGGAGTATCTCCTCTGACTACACAACCAATTGCAATAACTGCATCGACTTCGCTGTATTCGATAAGTTGGTTGGCGCCGAAAGTCAGTTCAAAACTGCCGGGTACTGTTTTTACCAGAATATTTTCATCTTTGGCTCCATGTTTTTTTAAGGTGTCTATGGCACCTTTTAGGAGAGCGCCGGTAATATTATAATTCCACTCAGATACAACGATGCCGAATTTCATTTTTTCCGCGCTGGGTACAGAACTGAAATCGTAGTCTGAAAGATTGTGATAAGCTGTTGCCATAAATAAGGAATTAAGAATTAAAAATTAATAATTGAAAATTAAAGGGAGAGAGGAGATAAAAGAGGCACGGACTACACGGATTCACGGCTATTGTGTCTTTCCGTGTTTTCCGTGTAATCCGTGCCTGAGATGTTTTTATAATAAGGTATATTACTTCTTCAATAGTTTGGCTTGTTCGATATACTTATCGATATCCATTGCCTGGTATGAACGGAAGTATTTATCCTTGATAGTGGTATACGCCTGGATTGCATCGTCATACTTACCTTGCTTTACCAGGATTTCTCCAGCTTGCAGCAGGTAGATGGGGCTGAGGGAGTTGTTGTCGGCTTCGTTGGCGGCTTTCAGCAGCATGGAAGCGGCTTTGTCCAGTTGGCCGAGCTGCGCATAGCAGTTACCCATAGCACCTTTCATGGCAGGAGCTACCATTTGGTCGTCTCCGTCAAAGCTGTCCAATGCTTTCACTGCTTCGTCATATTTGCCGAGGTGTGCATAGCAGAGACCCATATAGGCTTTTGCAAGATTGGCTGCTTTTGTGCCGCTGTATTCGTCTGCCACTTTTACAAATCCGGCAAAACCGATGCTGTCACCGTTCAGTGCTTGTGCATAAGCGTCTGCTTCGAAGTATTCTTGTCCTTTGAATAAGGCAGCTTGTGCTTTTTCTTCACGGGGGTCTGCATAAAGGTTCTTGTACATCACTACACCGGCAATGATGATGATTACTGCTACTACAGCGCCGATGATTGCTTTTTTGTTCTTAATGAAAAAGGCCTCCGATTGTGTCAGTGCATCCTCCACGTTTAAGGCTTCATTCGTCTTTTTTTGTTCTGCCATTTTTATATAATCTTTTTGTTATTATTCTTATTTATCTATTTCGACCCGCAAAAGTAAGTTTTTTATAGCTATCAACGAAATTTAGCGGCATCTTTTTTTGTTTTGTATCAGAAAACACCGAAATTATTTCTACTTTTCAATAAGCCGGGCTTCACCTCTATATTAAAAATAAGCAGGCTTATTTTGTACTGCTTTCGGTTTTGCATTATCTTTGTAACCGAACTCATCGTTACTATAATGATACTGAAACGTATATCTATACTCAATTATAAGAACTTGGAGCAGGTGGAGCTTTCATTCTCGCCCAAGTTAAACTGCTTTTTCGGACAGAACGGCATGGGGAAAACGAACCTGCTGGATGCGGTGTATTTCTTGTCTTTCTGTAAAAGTGCCGGTAATCCCATTGATTCCCAGAATATCCGCCATGATGCCGACTTCTTTGTTATTCAAGGGTTTTATGAGGCTGCCGATGGGACTCCTGAGGAAATCTACTGTGGTATGAAGAGGCGCCAGAAGAAACAGTTTAAGCGAAACAAGAAGGAGTATACGCGTTTGTCGGACCATATCGGCTTCCTGCCTTTGGTCATGGTCTCGCCTGCCGATTCGGAGTTGATAGCAGGAGGCAGTGATGAACGCCGACGTTTTATGGATGTGGTTATCTCGCAGTACGACAAAGAGTATCTGGATGCTTTGATACGATACAATAAAGCTTTGGTGCAGCGGAATACCTTACTGAAGAGTGAACAGCCGGTGGAGGAAGAGCTCTTTCTGGTCTGGGAGGAGATGATGGCACAAGCCGGTGAAGTGGTGTTCCGCAAACGTGAGGCCTTTATCCGTGAGTTTATTCCTATTTTCCAGTCTTTCTATTCATTCATTTCGCAAGATAGGGAGAAGGTGGGATTAAGCTATGACTCCCATGCCCGCGATGCCTCTTTGCTGGAAGTGCTGAAGGAAAGCCGTGCTCGCGACCAGATTATGGGCTATTCGTTGCGCGGTGTGCACAAGGACGAGCTGAATATGCTTTTGGGAGATTTCCCCATCAAGCGTGAAGGGTCGCAGGGGCAGAACAAGACTTATCTGGTAGCGTTGAAGCTGGCACAGTTTGATTTCCTGAAACGTACCGGGACCACTGTTCCCTTGTTGTTGTTGGACGATATCTTTGACAAGCTGGATGCCTCGCGTGTGGAGCAAATCATCAAGTTGGTGGCAGGCGACAGTTTTGGACAGATTTTTATAACCGATACCAACCGCGAACACCTGGACCGTATTCTGCATAAAGTGGGCAGTGATTATAAGATGTTCCGTGTGGAGCGGGGAACGGTTGCCGAAATGAAGGAGGAAGAGGCATGAAGCGCAATAATGCCGAACAGATAGGTGAACTTATCCGTCATTACCTCAGGCAGGAAAGTCTGGAGTCTCCGCTGAATGAACGGCGGCTTATCAGTGCGTGGCCCGAAGTGCTGGGGCCTACCATTGCCTCCTACACCCGTGAACTTTATATAAAGAACCAGGTGCTTTATGTGCACCTCACTTCTGCTGCTTTGCGCCAGGAACTGATGATGGGGCGCGAGTTGCTGGTGCGCAACTTGAATCGTCATGTGGGGGCCCAGGTCATAACGAATATCATATTCAGATGAGCATCCTCAGCTCATCTATTCTTTCAATCTTCAGTTCCTTCAATTCCCGGACTGCCCGGTCATAATACATCGGAGTTTCCAAATCCTTGTTGTCATGCGCATCCAGTCCGATGATAGCTGTACAGCCTTCATTGGCAGCGATTCGCCAGAACTCCGGGCACGGGTAGGTGGATAAGCCGTGCGCTTCATTGTAGGCTACATAGCCTATATTGTATTCCAACGGGACATTCAGGCGTGCAGCAGTACGGCAGATGTGCCGGCTGATGGTAGTGCAATGGTGGTCGAACTTCGGATAGGAGCGCATGAACAAGTCCGGATGGGCAAGGCAGGAGAATAATCCGCTTTCCATACCTTCGATGGCGCTCTCTTCGTAAAGTTCGAGCATGTCGCGGCTGTCTGTATGATGGCCGAAGTAGGGGAACTTTTCATCGGTGTGGTAGTGATGGTTTCCGAGGATGATATAGTCCAGTTGGTACTTCTTGGTTTGCTCTTTCAGCCAATGGATATATTGGGGGAAGTATTCACATTCAAGTCCTATTCTGATGTCTATCCGGTCGTGGTATTTCTCACGGAGCGTCTTGAGACTCTCCACGTAGCCGGGGAGCTCCTCGGGGAGCATCCGCATGTCGGCTACGTAGTCGGTACGGTATTTCCAGGGAGTATGGTCTGAAAACCCGAGTATCCGGTAACCGCCTTTGATGGCACTGAGCACATAGTCTTCGTCATCTCCGGTGGCATGCATGCAGCGTGTGGTGTGTGTATGATAATTAGTTTTCATTGCGTAATGATTTCATCCATGCGTATATCAAACGGTTCCGCAGGAACTTTTTCTACGAGTTGAAACGGGAAGCAGATGCCGGCTTTGTAGGCTGATGGGATGCGGGGCAGAAGCCGGTCATAGTAACCTTTACCGCGCCCCAGGCGGTTGCCGTTACGGTCGAATGCCACGCCGGGAACCACTATGAAGTCTATGTCTGCATAGTCGGTAAATAGCTCGCCGGTTGGTTCTTCGATGCCGTATGCGCCAGGTTTCAAGTCTTCGGGTCCGGTGTACAGCCGCAGTTCCAGGTCGTCACCTACAACTACCGGAAGCAGTATCCGCTTTTCGCGGCTCCACTTCCGGATAAATTCGTGTGTGTCCACTTCGTCTTTGAGAGAGTGGTAAAGCAGTACGGTGGTTGCCGCCCTGAAAGCAGGATGTGCCTCGAGGGCGGCAAGTATTTCAGCAGACTGACGCGTAGTGGAAGAGCTGTGTCGGGTCTTCAACAAAGCTACCTGCCTGCGCAGTTCTTTTTTCCTTTCCATCATCTTTTGTATCCTCTATGATTGGTGTCGCTTCCGGGGCTTTTGGGAATGCCTCGCCACGTTCCAGAATATCCAATGCCTTCTTGACGGTAGCATCGCTCTGGTTGATGTAGCGGATGTATTGCTCCCTTCCCAGTATGTTATAGATAATGTTGCCGTAAAGACTTCTTTCCAGTAGCTTGTAGGACTTGTGGATAAGCAGGTTGCGCCGCTTTACTCCCTTGGAGTCTGCAAAACGTACAAACTGCTCCACGATACCTTGGTGGCGAAGGTACTTCAACAAATCTTCTTCATTGTCGTATTCACTCAATTTCGCACGGTTGCGGTCGGTATACTGGAAGCTGAATTGCAGAATCAGTCCCTTGTTGCTTACTTCTATCAGGTAAGAAGATACTCCGGTTGTGTCTTGCGGAACGAATACGTCCGGCATAATGCCACCGCCGCCGTATACGGGTCTGCCCAAACCGGTAGAGTAACGCAGGTTTTCGTCCAGTTTGATGCTGTCTTTGGAGAAGAACTCGCCGTGTTCGTAACGGGTAATCCAGTCCATTTCGTATTTGCTGTCCTTGCCGTTCTCGTAGGGGCGCTGGATGCAACGGCCCGATGGGGTGTAATAACGGGCAATGGTCAGGCGGATGGCAGAACCGTCACTAAAATCGATAGGCTGCTGTACCAGTCCCTTACCGAAGGAACGGCGTCCTACGATTGTTCCGCGATCATTGTCCTGAATGGCTCCTGCAAAGATTTCACTGGCAGAAGCTGAACCTTCGTTCACCAATACTACCAGCGGCAGCTTCTGGCAACTGCCGGTACCGTTGGCATATTCCTCCATGCGGGGATATTTGCGGCCGTGGGTATATACAATCAACTTCCCTTCCGGCAGGAATTCGTTCACCATGCGTGTGGCGGCTTCCATGTATCCTCCGGTATTGTCGCGCAGGTCGATAATCAGGCCTTTGCACTTCTCGTGGCTCAGTTGGGCAATCGCATTCAGCAGCTCCACGTGTGTGGTACGTCCGAATTTGCTGATTTGTATATAGCCATAGTCATCATCGAGCATATAGGCTGCATCAATGGTGTTTTGCGGGATGTCACCGCGTGTGATGGTGAAGTCGAGCAACTCCTTTTCCGTGGCACGCTTGACGCCTAACTTCACTTGGCTTCCTTTCGGACCTTTCAGGTTACGCATGGCCTTTTCGTTTGTCAAGCCTTTGCCTGCAAAAAGACTGTCGTTGACCATCACAATGCGGTCGCCTGCCATCAGGCCCACTTTCTCGGACGGTCCGCCGGGAATCACGCTGTTTACGTGTATCGTGTCTTCCTGAATGGTGAACTGGATGCCTATACCGCTGAAGCTGCCTTCAAGTTCGGAATTAACCTCCTCCAGTTTCTGTGCGGGGATGTAGGTGGAGTGGGGGTCGAGTTCCGCCAATATCTGCGGCATGGCCTTCTCTACCAAATCGGTCATGTTGACGGTATCCACATACTGGTCGTCAATAACACGCAGCAAGGCATTCAGCTTGTTGGACGAGCTATTGATGATTCCCAGTTTATTACCGGCAAAATGCCTGGCGTAAAATGTTCCGATAAGGATTCCCGCGACTACGCTGATTGCGATGATGAGCGGCATAAAGCGGGAAGTATTTTTTGTACTCATGATGTTTATTTACTATTAGACTATTTACAATTTACTATTTGGCTGCGCATGCAACTTTCAACTTTCCATTTTCAACTTTTCATTATCCATTGAAATAAACACTACCTCGATGCCTGCCCGTTTCAAAAGTTCGATACCATCTTCCAGGCGGTATTTCTCGGAGTAGACTACCCGTTTGATGCCTGCCTGGATAATCAGTTTGGAGCATTCTATGCAGGGGGAGGCAGTGACGTACATGGTGGCACCGTTACTGCTGTTGTTTGAACGGGCTATTTTGGTAATGGCGTTTGCTTCGGCATGGAGCACGTATGGTTTGGTGACGTTATTCTCATCTTCGCACACATTCTCAAAACCGGAAGGGGTACCGTTGTAGCCGTCAGAGATAATCATCTTGTCTTTTACAATCAGTGCACCGACCTGGCGGCGTTGGCAATACGAATTTTCGGCCCAAATGCTTGCCATACGTATATAACGCCTATCCAATGCTTCTTGTTTGTCTTTTGTAGAATCGTCCATCATATTTATGTTTTATCGTTGCGGGGTGAATCCCATGACTCTGGTTGTCGGTCCGTCTTTAAAATAGAGGGTCAGTGAATTGGCATCCCCTTCATACTTGTATACGTTTTGCAATCCGGAGATGAATGCCTTGGCCAGTGCATCGCTTTCTGCAGACCCCGTAACCTTCACGCTGATGCTGAGCGAGCCTGAAGCTCCGTCGGCTTTCCAAGTGCCGTTGACGCTTGAGTTGATGCCTTGTCCGTTGACGGTGGTGCCCATCAGTTCTCCATCCAGTTCGGTACCTTCAAAATTGAGGGTGAAGGTGTTTTTCTGATTATATAGCTTGTCCAGACTCTTCTTCATCTCTTCCTCATTGTTGTTCCAAAGGTTTGGATAGAATTGGGCATTGCTGCCTTTATTGGTGAGTCGGCTGAGCTTCCATGTCTTCCCGGTGAATATTCCGATAACATCGTCCTCGTTGTCGCAACCGCTTAGCAGGGGGAGCAGCGAAAACATGAGCAACATGCAAAAGATGTTCCTTATAAGTCTCTTCATTTCTTTATTCCATTTCTGATTAATAATGCGTCGATTGTAGGCTCTTGTCCGCGGAAGCGTTTATAGAGCGTCATCGGATGTTCCGTTCCGCCTTTGGAAAGGATATTCTCTCGGAAGGAGGCGGCAGTCTCCGGGTTGAAGATGCCCGTCTGCTTGAATAGCGAGAAAGCATCTGCATCCAGCACCTCTGCCCACTTGTAGCTGTAGTATCCGGCAGAATACCCTCCGGCAAAGATATGCGAGAATTGTGTGCTCATGCAGGTCTCCTCCACAGAGGGCAGAATCTGCGCTTTTTCCCAAGCCTTCTTTTCATAGGCTTTCACGTCACCTTCAAACGGGGTGTTGCGTGTGTACCAGGCCATGTCGAGCAAGCCGAAGCTTACCTGGCGGAGGCAGGCGTATGCCGCGTTGAAGTTGGACGAATCCACAATGCGCTGCACCAGTTCGTCCGGTATCAGCTCTCCGGTCTGGTAATGGCGGGCAAACGTATGCAGGAATTCCTTTTCGATGGCGAAGTTCTCCATGAATTGGGAGGGGAGTTCCACAAAGTCCCAATACACGTTGGTCCCGCTCAGGCTCCCGTAGGTGGTATTGGCAAACATACCATGCAGGCTGTGGCCGAATTCGTGCAGGAATGTCTCCACCTCGCCGAAGGTAAGCAGGGCAGGCTTGTCCTGTGTCGGTTTGGTGAAGTTCATCACAATGGATATGTGCGGACGGCTGTTCTCACCGGTCTTTTCGTCAATCCACTGTTCCTTGTAGCTGGTCATCCAGGCTCCCGAGCGCTTGCCTGCTCTGGGGTGGAAGTCGGTATAGAACACGGCAAGGAATTTCCCGTCTTTGTCGAAGACTTCGTAGGCATCCACATCCTTGTGATAAACGGGAATATCCGGATTCTTTTTGAAGGTGATGCCATACAGTCTGGTTGCCAGGCCGAATACACCTTCCTTCACGTTGTTCAGCTCAAAGTAAGGGCGGAGCAGCTCATCGTCGATATTGAACTTCCGGTCCTTCAGTTTATGGGAATAGTACGCCCAGTCCCACGGCATCAGGACGAAGTCTTCTCCTTCCGCTTGGCGTGCCAGGGCTTGCACTTCTGCATATTCTTGTTTGGCGGTGGGCGTGTAAGCCTCCAGCAGTTGGTCCAGCAGCTTATACACGGACTCACTGTTTTGTGCCATGCGCTCCTGGAGGTTGTATTCGGCGAAGTTGTCATAGCCTAGGAGTTGGGCAATCTCCATACGGACATTGGCCAGTTTCTTTACGATTTCCAGATTATTGCTGGCGTTGTCATGCGTACACTTCGTATTGTAGGCCATATACAGCTCACGGCGCAGGTCACGGCTGTCTGCATAGGTCAGGAAAGGGCCATAGCTGGGAGCCTGCAAGGTGAATACCCAGCCTTCGACGCCTTTTTCCCCGGCTGTCTCTGCAGCGGCTTCTACCGCGCTCTCGGGTAGCCCGGCCAGTTGTGACTTGTCGGTGATGACAAGCTTGTAGTCGTTCGTTTCTTTCAGGTTGTTTTCACTGAACTGCAGCGTCAGCAGGCTGAGCTCTTTGCATAAAGCCCGGTATTTCTCCTTGGCTTCTCCCTGGAGGTTGGCTCCATTGCGTACAAAGCCGTTGTAAATATCTTCCAGCAGCTTGTGCTGTTCCGGGTTCAGCGTCTCTTTGTCTTGCTGCTCGTAAACCGCTTTGATGCGTGCAAACAGCTCTTCGTTCAGGCTGATGTTGTTTTCATGCTCGCTCATCATCGGCATGATTTCCTTGGCCAGTTCCTGCAGGTCATCGTTCGTTTCTGCGCTGAGCAGATTGCCGAATACGGTACCGACACGGTGGAGCATTTCGCCGGACTTCTCATAGGCCAGCACAGTGTTGGCAAATGTCGGGACTTCCGGATTGCGGATGATGGCATCTATTTCCGCATTCTGGCGGCGGATGCCTTCGCGGACGGCGGGTACATAGTCTCCGGTCTTGATTTTGTCGAACGGGACAGTGCCGTGCAGCGTGGAGTATGTTTCAAAAAAAGGATTTTGAGACGATATAGTGTTCATAAAGCAAAGCAATATTAGAGTTAGTATAATCTTCATCATTTTTAAAGGTGCTGATAAAAAACGAACTAGCTGCAAAATTGCAAAAAAAATAGGCGACTTCCGCAGAAGTCACCTATTTTTTATTATTTTCTAACTGTATATTAGCAGTTAACTGATGCCATGTGAGCAATCAGGTCAAGAACCTTGTTAGAATAACCGATTTCGTTATCATACCAAGATACAACCTTAACGAAAGTATCAGTCAAAGCGATACCAGCCTTAGCGTCGAAGATAGAAGTGCGAGTGTCACCCAAGAAGTCAGAAGAAACAACTGCATCTTCTGTGTAACCCAGAACACCCTTCAATTCGCCTTCAGAAGCTTCCTTCATGGCAGCGCAGATTTCAGCGTAAGTAGCGGGTTTAGCCAAGTTAACTGTCAAGTCAACTACAGATACGTCCAAAGTCGGAACACGCATAGACATACCAGTCAGTTTGCCGTTCAATGCCGGGATAACTTTACCTACAGCCTTAGCAGCACCGGTAGAAGACGGGATAATGTTGCCAGAAGCAGCACGACCACCTCTCCAGTCTTTCATAGAAGGACCGTCAACTGTCTTCTGAGTAGCAGTTGTAGAGTGAACAGTAGTCATCAAACCGTCAGTGATACCCCATTTGTCGTTCAATACCTTAGCGATAGGAGCCAAGCAGTTGGTAGTACAAGAAGCGTTAGATACGAATTGAGTACCCTTAACGTAAGTCTTTTCGTTAACACCGCAAACGAACATCGGAGTGTCGTCCTTAGAAGGAGCAGACATTACAACATATTTTGCGCCAGCTTCGATGTGAGCTTGAGCTTTGTCCTTGCTCAGGAACAAGCCAGTAGACTCAACAACGTATTCAGCTTCTACTTCGTTCCATTTCAAGTCAGCCGGGTTTCTTTCTGCAGTGATGCGGATAGCCTGACCGTTAACGATCAATTTGCTGTTTTCAACATCAGCTTCGATAGTACCGTCGAACTGGCCGTGCATAGTGTCATACTTCAGCATGTAAGCCAAGTAATCTACCGGGCAAAGGTCGTTGATACCTACGATCTGAATATCGTTTCTCTTCATTGCAGCGCGGAATACGAAACGTCCGATACGTCCGAATCCATTAATACCTACTTTAATCATTTTGTTTAAACTTTTAAGGGTTTTATAATGTTTAAAAATAAACTTTCGCTTACTAATTGCAATTCTTTCTGATTTGCGGTGCAAAAGTAAGAAAATGTTTTTATATTCGTAACCAAAATCATAATTAAATAATTGAAAAGATGGGAAAAAGTTCATTTTTACAGGAATTTAAGGCTTTTGCCATGAAGGGCAATGTGATAGACATGGCCGTCGGTGTGATTATCGGTGGGGCATTCGGAAAAATCGTCTCCTCCATTGTGGCAGATGTGATTATGCCTCCTATCGGGCTGCTGGTGGGCGGTGTCAACTTTACAGACTTGAAGTGGGTGCTGAAACCTGCCGAAATGGTGGACGGAAAAGAAATTGCTGCCGTGACCCTGAATTACGGTAATTTCTTGCAGGTCACCTTCGACTTCCTGATTATAGCATTCTCTATCTTCATGTTCATAAAGTTGTTGACCAAGCTGACTGAAAAGAAGAAAGAAGAGGCGCCTGCCGCTCCTCCGGCTCCCCCTGCCCCGAGCAAGGAAGAGGTGCTGCTGACTGAAATCCGTGATTTGCTGAAAGAAAAGTAATATCGAAGCGGAACTTCATAGGGATGTCAAAACCCTCTTGACGCTTTTTTTAGGCGCGGAATTCTAAGACCTACACAAGTTTTTGCACAGGAAACTTGCGTAGGTCTTAGAATTCCGCGCCTAATATTATAACATGATGAAAGCGTTCATGGCTTTTGATACATCCCCTAATGCATTTAACTCTCCCCGGTACCGCCGGAAACTGTCCCTTTTTATACTAATCAGTAATCTTACCACAGCCGTGGTAAGAAAATAACATTGCTGTGGTAAGCAAGTTGCATAGCTGTGGTAAGAAAACAGCACGGTTGTAGTAAGAATAGCTTTTAGTATCCTTGTGGATAGTTCTAGCCTGAAATTAAAGCTGTTTTTAGTAAAAAAACGTTTTTCTGTCACATTATCCCTGATAATTCCTTTACTTTTTCTACTTTTGCAAATCATTTATTAAAGTCTATACGGATTTATATGCAAGAGAAGATTATTATTCTTGATTTCGGTTCGCAAACCACGCAGCTCATCGGCCGCCGGCTGCGCGAACTGAATGTCTATTGCGAGATTGTACCTTACAACAAATTTCCACACGGAGATGAGAGTGTAAAAGGAGTTATCCTTTCGGGTAGCCCCTTTTCTGTTTATGATAAGAGTGCATTCAAGGTAGATTTGAGCGGGATTCGTGGGAAATACCCCATTCTGGGTATCTGCTACGGTGCGCAGTTTATCTCCTACAGCAACGGTGGACGGGTGGAGCCGGCAGGAACCCGCGAGTACGGACGTGCCCATCTCGATTCTTTCGATTCGGAGAATGTCCTTTTCAAAGGGGTAAGGAAGAATACCCAAGTATGGATGAGCCATGGAGACACGATTACAGCCATTCCCGACAACTTCAAGATTATAGCTTCTACGGACAAGGTAGCGATTGCCGCTTACCAGGTGTCCGGCGAGGAGATGTGGGGAGTGCAGTTCCATCCGGAAGTATTTCATAGCGAGGACGGTACGCAGATGCTGCGCAACTTCGTGGTGGACGTATGCGGTTGCAGCCAGAGCTGGAGCGCCGCATCGTTTGTAGATACTACTGTGGCCGAACTGAAGGAGCAGCTTGGCAACGACCGAGTTATCCTGGGACTGAGTGGCGGTGTGGATTCTTCGGTAGCCGCCGTGTTGCTGCATCGTGCCATCGGCAAGAACTTGACCTGTATCTTTGTGGACCACGGGCTGCTTCGTAAGAATGAGTTCAGGAATGTGATGCACGACTACGAGTGTCTGGGGCTGAACGTGATTGGCGTGGATGCCAGTGAGAAGTTCTTCAAGGATTTGGAGGGAGTGACCGAGCCTGAGCAGAAACGTAAAATCATCGGCCGCGATTTTATCGAGGTCTTCGATGCCGAAGCGCACAAGATAACCGATGCCCGCTGGTTGGCGCAAGGCACCATTTATCCCGACCGCATCGAGAGCCTGAACATTACGGGCAAGACCATCAAGAGCCATCACAATGTGGGCGGTCTGCCCGAGGAGATGAACCTCCGTCTGTGCGAGCCGTTGCAGTGGCTGTTCAAGGACGAAGTCCGCCGCGTGGGACGCGAATTGGGAATGCCCGAACATCTGATTACCCGTCATCCTTTCCCCGGTCCGGGACTGGCTGTCCGCATCCTGGGGGATATAACACCGGAGAAGGTGCATACTTTGCAGGAAGCCGACGATATTTTCATTCAGGGCTTGCGTGACTGGAAAGTGCAGGATGCCGACGGCAACGAGACATCGCTCTACCATCAGGTCTGGCAGGCGGGCGTCATTCTTCTGCCCGTACAGAGTGTGGGCGTGATGGGTGACGAACGCACCTATGAACGTGCAGTGGCCTTGCGTGCCGTTACTTCCACCGATGCCATGACAGCCGACTGGGCGCATCTGCCCTACGAATTCCTGGGTAAGGTGTCCAACGACATTATAAATAAGGTGAAAGGTGTGAACCGCGTGACCTATGACATCTCTTCAAAACCACCCAGCACAATAGAATGGGAATAAGACCGACTGAAATTATTAACTTAAAAACAATATAGAAGAATGAAGCAGGATATGATTGTGATTCTGGATTTGGGAAGCCATGAGAACACAGTGCTTGCCCGGGCGATTCGTGCGTTGGGAGTATATAGCGAAATCTACCCGCACGACATTACTGCCGCCGAACTGAAGGCCTTGCCGAATGTGAAAGGCATCATCATCAACGGCGGCCCCAACAATGTGGTTGACGGGGTGTCCATCGACGTGTTGCCCGAGATTTACGAAGCGGGATTCCCCGTAATGGCTGCCGGACACGACAAGGCGCTGTGCGAAGTGAAGCTGCCGCAGTTTACGGATGATGTGGAAGCCATCAAGGAGGCTGTGAAATCTTTCGTATTCGATACTTGCAAGGCTGAGGCGAACTGGAACATGACGAATTTCGTCAACGACCAGGTGGAGTTGATACGTCGTCAGGTGGGCGACCGTAAAGTGCTGCTGGCACTGTCCGGTGGTGTGGATAGCTCCGTGGTGGCCGCTTTGCTGCTGAAAGCCATCGGAGACAAGCTGGTTTGCGTACACGTGAACCACGGACTGATGCGTAAGGGCGAATCGGAAGCCGTGGTGGAAATCTTTGGCAAGGAGCTGAAAGCTAACTTGATATACGTGGATGCTACAGACCGTTTCCTCTCCAAGCTGGAAAACGTGGCTGACCCGGAAGAAAAGCGCAAGATTATCGGCGGAGAGTTTATCCGTGTCTTTGAGGAAGAAGCCCGCAAGCTGGACGGTATCGACTTCCTGGGACAAGGTACCATCTATCCCGATATTGTAGAGAGTGGCACAAAAACAGCCAAGATGGTGAAGTCTCATCACAACGTAGGCGGTCTGCCCGAGGATTTGCAGTTTGAATTGGTGGAGCCGTTGCGCCAGCTGTTCAAGGACGAAGTACGTGCATGCGGTGTAGAGCTTGGATTGCCGTACGAGATGGTTTACCGTCAGCCGTTCCCCGGTCCCGGATTGGGAGTACGTTGTCTGGGAGCCATTACCCGCGACCGCTTGGAGGCTGTACGCGAGTCGGATGCCATTCTGCGTGAGGAATTCCAACTGGCAGGCCTGGATAAGAAGGTATGGCAGTATTTCACTGTGGTGCCCGATTTCAAATCTGTGGGTGTACGCGACAATGCACGTTCGTTCGACTGGCCCGTCATTATCCGTGCCGTCAACACAGTGGATGCCATGACCGCTACCATTGAGCCGGTGGACTGGCCCATCCTAATGAAGATTACCGACCGTATTCTCAAGGAAGTGAAAACCGTCAATCGCGTTTGTTATGATATGTCTCCGAAACCCAATGCGACTATCGAGTGGGAGTGAGATTGACCAATGATAATGATAGCCTCACCTTAAAAACGGTGGGGCTGTTTTTTTTATAACAAAACAACAAAGAATAGAACAATGAAACTTTTATGTATGATTGCTGTCTTTTTGTGCATCCCCTGGGTAGCCTCTGACGCACAGAAGCAGGACTGGGGAAATTTGAAACGCTATGCAGAGGCAAACAAGGAACTGGTACGGAAGGGAAAACAGAAGGACCGGGTGGTTTTTATGGGCAACTCCATCACGGAAGGATGGGTGGCAAACGATGCCGCTTTCTTTGAAGACAACGGTTATGTGGGCCGTGGTATAGGCGGGCAGACTTCTTCCCATTTCCTGCTCCGTTTTCGCGAAGATGTCATCAAGCTTGCTCCGGCGCTGGTCGTGATAAATGCAGGTACCAATGACATTGCGGAAAATGCAGGCGCTTATAATGAAGAATACACTTTTGGAAATATAGTGTCTATGGTAGAGCTGGCACGGGCCAATAAGATAAAGGTGATTTTGACGTCTGTGTTGCCTGCCGCTGCCTTTGGCTGGAATCCTTCGGTGAAGGATGCTCCGCAAAAGATAATGCAGCTGAATGCCAGAATCCGGAAGTATGCCCAGGAAAACAAGATTCCTTATGTCGACTATTACAGTGAGATGGTGGAAGGTGACAATAAGGCTCTGAACTCCTCGTATACCCGGGATGGGGTACACCCCACTCTAGAAGGGTATAAAGTGATGGAAGCCTTGATAAAGAAAGCGATAGACAAGGTGTTGTAGGAAATCCCGGTTCAGGTGGCCTATAAGAGCTTTTCTGCGTCGGGAATCATCATCTCGCCTCTGTGCAGTTCGAGCAGGCCTTTCTCCTGCATGCTGTTCAACGCTCTTGATACTCCCATACGGGTATCATTGACCACCTGAGCCAATTCTTCCATTTTTATTTTCAGTATTTTCCTGCCTGACGGACGTTCGATATGTGTCAGGATAAAGTTGCCGATACGTTTCTCAAGGTTGTCGGTGCTTTCTGCCCAAAGACGGCTGTTTAGGCTTTGGGCGCGGTTGCTGATGATATTCATGTAATTCAGGCGGAATATGTCATATTTGAACAATTCGCTCATGACGAAAGCCTTGCTGATGCTCACTGTGTGGGTCTCGGTTTGGGCGGTATAGGCCGAGACGTAGGAGGTGCTCATCCCGAACAGAGATTGTGGCTCGATGACATAAGGTGCCTGAAAATATTCCGTGGAGCTGTATGATGTATTCGCAGATGAAGTACATGAGGAGATTTCACCTTTCAATACGAATATCAGTTGACTGCATGTGTCACCGGCTTTCACGATAACTTCGCCGGCTTTATGCTTTGTAAAGCTCAGCTTGACTTTCCCCAGGATATTGGTAAAGTCTTCTTGTGCGAGTCCTTGAAAGAGTGGCAGTTGCAGTAATGTATCAAACATTGTATTCATAATGCTTTTTCTTCTTGTTTTGAAACAAAAGTAGATATTATCAAGGTGTACTGTAAACTCTTTGCCCCTCTTTTTGTTTTTTTTATTGTTTCTTAAACGTGCTATTCAATCCTTGTAGACGAATCCTCATCCTTCTCCTCTTCCTTCTTATCGTCCTCATCCTCATTGTTTTCCTCATCTTCGTCTTCCTCCTCGTCTTCCTCTCCGGCAAACGGATCGGGCCGTTGGGGACCGTATCCCATAAAGCCTATGGCGCATAGCGTGCCTGCTATGGCTCCGCTAAGGTGTCCTTCCCAGGAAGTGGTGGCTTTGGCAAATTGTGGGAACATATTCCATACCAGGCCGCCATATAGGAACGTTATCAACAGTGAAATGGCGATAAGCGGTACATGTTTGCGCAGAATGCCGCTGAAGAACAGAAAAAAAGCCAGTCCGTATATGATGCCGCTGGCTCCGATATGCCATCCCGGTTTCCCTATAAGAAAGGTAAGCGCACCGCATCCTATCCAAATGGCAAAGAAGATGTAGGGGGCTATATGCCGGTAGAAATAGAACAGACACCACATCAGGAAAAAGAGTGGAATCGTATTGGCGAACAGATGCTTGAAACTGCTGTGTACCAGTGGATGTGCGAAAATTCCGAACACGCCCCGCTGTTCCATCGGATATACTCCCAGTCGTGTGAAGTTCCAATCCATGCCTGTCTCCAAAAACTTCAAGATGTATAAAATGAATAGCAAGAATAGGGGTATAACCGCCGCCAATGCCATTCTGCGTATATCATGCTTCATATTTCGTACAGTGATTGCTATTTTTGTACAATACTACGGAATATTTGACGAAAACCGAAAAAAAACTGACTTTTTATTTTGCCTATAAGCTTTAATTCGTATTTTTGGGCATCGCTACATGGCTTGTAGCGCATATACCGAAATAATTAACCTTTAAATAATGCACAACTATGAGTTATTTACGATTTGACAAGACCCTGATGATTAATCTGCAAGAATCTTTGCCAAGGGAGATATTGCGGACGAATAGGTCGGGAGCCTATCATTGTACAACAATTGTAGATTGTAACACACGCAAATATCACGGTCTGTTGGTGATACCGGTCCCCAACCTCGATGATGAAAACCATGTGCTGCTGTCTTCTTTGGATGAAACTGTAATTCAGCACGGTGCGGAGTTCAACCTGGGGTTGCATAAGTATCAAGGAAACCACTTCAGTCCTAACGGGCACAAGTATATCCGAGAGTTCGACTGTGAAAATATCCCCACAACTACCTATCGTGTAGGAGGCGTCATCCTTCGTAAGGAAAAGATTTTCGTACACCATGAAAATCGGATTCTGATTCGTTATACCTTGGTCGATGCCCATTCGGCAACCACACTTCGTTTCCGCCCTTTCCTGGCATTCCGCAGTGTGCGCGAGTACACGCACGAAAATGCGCAGGCAAGCCGCGACTACCAGTTGGTAGAGAATGGCATTAAAACCTGCATGTATCCCGGTTATCCGGAGTTGTTCATGCAGCTCAACAAAAAGAATGAGTTCCACTTCCAGCCTGACTGGTATCGTGGTATCGAGTATCCCAAAGAACAGGAACGCGGATATGACTTCAACGAAGACCTTTATGTGCCGGGATATTTTGAAGTGGATATAAAGAAAGGGGAAAGCGTTGTCTTCTCCGCCGGTATCTCCGAGATTTCTCCCCGCAAGCTGAAGCAGACTTTTGAGTCCGAGGTGGCCGACCGCACTCCGCGTGACAGTTTCTACCACTGTCTGAAAAACTCGGCGCACCAGTTCCACAACAAGCAGGGCGAGGAGCATTATGTGCTTGCAGGCTATCCCTGGTTCAAGTGTCGTGCCCGTGACTTGTTCATCTCCCTGCCGGGTCTTACTTTGGCCTTAGGCGAGCAAGATGAATTTGAAGACGTGATGAAAACAGCCGAAAAGGCTATCCGTGAGTTTATCAATGGAGAACCTTCCTCCTATAAGATATACGAGATGGAGCATCCGGATGTGCTGCTGTGGGCTGTCTGGGCTTTACAGCAGTATGCCAAGGAGACTTCGCGTGAAAATTGCCGGCAGATGTACGGTAATCTCCTTGAGGAGATTGTTGGCTATATCCGTGAACGCAGGCATGACAATCTCTTCCTGCACGAAAACGGACTGTTGTATACCAATGGCACCGAGAAAGCGGTTACCTGGATGAACTCTACCGCCAATGGCCGCCCGGTTATTCCGCGTACGGGCTACATTGTGGAAGTGAATGCACTATGGTACAATACCCTGCGTTTTGTAGCCGATATGGTTCGGGAGGGAGGCAATGAAATTCTTGCCGATACACTGGACGTTCAGGCAGAAATCACCGGAAAGTCTTTTGTAGACGTCTTCCGCAATGAGTATGGCTATCTGTTCGACTATGTGGATGGTTATATGATGGACTGGAGCGTACGTCCCAACATGATATTTACCGTTGCCTTTGACTATTCTCCGTTGGATAGGGCCCAAAAGAAACAGGTACTCGATATTGTGACGAAAGAACTGTTGACTCCGAAGGGCTTGCGTACACTGAGCCCCAAGAGTGGCGGATACAATCCGAATTATGTCGGCCCTCAGATACAGAGAGACTATGCCTACCATCAGGGAACAGCGTGGCCATGGCTGCTGGGCTTCTACATGGAAGCATATCTGCGTATCTATAAAGTGAGTGGCGTGTCGTTTGTAGAGAGATACCTCATCGGTATGGAAGATGAAATGACTTCCCACTGTATTGGCGCATTGCCCGAACTCTTCGATGGTAATCCTCCGTTTGTTGGAAGAGGGGCGGTGTCATTTGCCATGAATACGGCGGAAATCCTGCGTATCTTGAAGTTATTGTCTAAGTATAATTTATAAAAGGAGGAACGAAGATGAAAGTTTTAATGTTTGGATGGGAATTTCCTCCCAAAATATATGGTGGTCTTGCGGTTGCTTCTTATGGAATAACTAAGGGATTGAGTTTGCAGGGTGATGTGGAAACTACTTTCTGCATGCCCAAGCCGACGGGCGAAGAAGAGGACTTCTTGAAGATAGTGGGCATGAACCAGGTGCCTATCGTGTGGCGTGATGTCGATTACAATTATTTGAAGTCGAGGCTGACGCGCAACATGACGCCGGAAGATTATTATTCTTTCCGCGACCATATTTATTCGGATTTCTCTTATATGCACGTCAATGACATAGGCTGCATGGACTTTGCCGGCGGTTATCCCGGCAACCTGCACGAAGAGATAAACAACTTCTCGGTGATTGCCGGAGTAGTGGCTCGCCAGCAGGAATTTGATATTATTCATGCCCACGACTGGCTGACGTATCCTGCCGGAGTGCATGCCAAGATGGTGAGCGGAAAGCCGCTCTGTATCCATGTCCATGCTACGGACTTTGACCGTTCGCGCGGAAAAGTCAATCCTACCGTCTATTCTATGGAGAAGAACGGTATGGATTATGCCGACTGCATCATGTGCGTGTCCGAACTGACCCGCCGCACGGTTATTGAGCAGTACCATCAGAACCCCAAGAAGGTGTTTGCCATGCACAATGCCGTCTATCCTCTCTCGCAGGAATACCAGGACATTCCGCGTCCCGACCATTCCAAAGAAAAGATTGTGACATTCCTGGGCCGTATCACCATGCAGAAGGGGCCGGAATACTTTGTGGAAGCAGCTTCGCTGGTATTGCAGCGTGCCCGCAACATCCGCTTTGTGATGGCCGGTTCGGGAGATATGATGGATGCCATGATTAATTTGGCGGCCGAGCGGGGCATTGCCGATCGGTTCCACTTCCCGGGCTTCATGAAGGGAAAGCAGGTATATGAGGTTTACAAGAACAGTGATGTATTCGTTATGCCTTCCGTTTCCGAGCCTTTCGGTATCGCTCCGCTGGAAGCCATGCAGTGTGGAACTCCTTCCATCATTTCCAAGCAGTCGGGATGCGGTGAAATTCTTGATAAGGTCATTAAGACCGATTATTGGGACATTCATGCAATGGCCGATGCCATTTATTCTCTCTGCACCAATCCCGCTCTCTTCCAATATCTGCAGGAGGAAGGCAAGAAGGAAGTGGATGGAATCACGTGGGAAAAAGTAGGTTTGAGAATCCGCGCCCTCTACGAGGATGTGTTAAGAAACTATGGTAAATAACAAAAACAATAATAGAAATGAGAACTATCTGTCTTTATTTTGAAATACATCAAATCATTCATCTGAAACGTTACCGTTTCTTTGATATAGGTACCGATCATTATTACTACGATGATTATGCCAATGAAACCAGTATCAATGATGTAGCCGAACGCTCTTATATCCCGGCATTGAACACCCTGATTGAAATGGTGAAGAATTCCGGAGGTGCGTTTAAAGTGGCTTTCTCCATTTCGGGGGTTGCGCTGGAGCAGTTGGAAATATATGCGCCGGCTGTCATCGACTTGTTGCACCAGCTGAATGATACCGGTTGCTGTGAGTTCCTTGCCGAGCCTTATTCCCATGGCCTTTCTTCTCTGGCCAACGAGGATTGCTTCAAGGAAGAGGTGATGCGTCAGAGCGCTAAGATGAAGCAAATGTTCGGTAAGGCACCGAAGGTGTTCCGTAATTCCAGTCTGATTTATAATGACGAGATTGGTGCGATGGTGGCAGCTTTGGGATTCAAGGGTATGCTGACGGAAGGAGCCAAGCATGTTTTGGGTTGGAAGAGTCCGCACTATGTATACCATTGCTCCATGAATCCTAACTTGAAGTTGCTGTTGCGTGACTTTAAGCTGTCTGACGACATCAGCCTGCGCTTCTCCAACTCCGAGTGGAACGAGTATCCTTTGTTTGCCGACAAGTACATCAACTGGATTGATGCTTTACCGCAGGAAGAGCAGGTCATCAACATCTTTATGGAACTCTCTGCTCTGGGCATGGCACAGCCGTTGTCTTCCAATATTCTGGAATTCCTGAAGGCACTTCCATACTGTGCCAAAGAAAAGGGGATTACTTTCTCCACACCGACGGAAATTGTTACCAAACTGAAATCTGTTTCCCAGTTGGACGTTCCATATCCGATGTCTTGGGTGGACGAAGAAAGAGATACCAGCTGCTGGCTGGGTAACGTGATGCAGCGTGAAGCATTCAACAAGTTGTATAGTGTTGCCGAACGTGTCCATCTTTGCGATGACCGCCGTATCAAGCAGGACTGGGATTATCTGCAGGCAAGTAACAACTTCCGTTTCATGACTACCAAGCAAAGCGGTGTCGGCTTGAACCGTGGCATTTATGAATCTCCTTTTGATGCTTTCACCAATTATATGAATATTCTTGGTGACTTTATCAAACGTGTCGATTCTCTCTATCCGGTGGATATAGATAACGAAGAACTGAATGCATTGCTGACCACTATCCAGAACCAAGGTGCCGAGATAGAGGAACTGCATAAGGAATTGGAGAAAGCACAGGCCAAGTTGGAGAAGATAAAGGCTGCAGAAAAGAAAGAGAGCAAGGCTACAGCTAAATCTGCCGCAGAAAAACCGGCAAAGGCCAAGGCTCCTGCCAAAAAGCCTGCTGCAAAGAAAATAACTAAAAAGGCTGCTGAATAATATCGGCAGCTTATCCCATCAATCAAAAAAGCCTTCCGCTCTACAATGAGCGGAAGGCTTTTTTATGGAATATCTGTCAGTTACTTGTTGAAACTGGTGTATGTAACTTCTATTTTCAGCGGAGATTCCACTTCGCCTTTTGCATTCTCTTTCGGGCCGCCTTTTAGTTTGGCATATCCCGGCTTGAGGTCGTTTTGGATACCGGTTATGGTTTTGTTGCCGCTGCTGCTTGTACTGCTGTCATAGGTAATGGAAACCGGAATCAGCAATACCTTATCCCAGTCTTCATTTTCTTTGTTCCAAGTTTTTTCCCACTCTGTCTCATTCCAAGAACTGCCGGCCTTTTCTTTGGCGGCTTTCTTGGCAGCTTGTTTTTCGTTGATGCAAGTGGTAACCAACCGGGCTATGTTGCTGAATACATATTGATTGGTAGCAAATGCATTGTGGGTGGTTGTAAATGAGGTAATATTATCCCTGACTTTGTTCTCTTCAAAGAAGCTCTTCAACTCCTGCTTACGTATCAACAGCACGTCATTGGGAGCACTCATGCTATATTCGTAGTCACTGTTTATATTGTAATTCGTGAAAGTCAGTTTCACGGCATTCAGGGTGTCATTGGTCAGTTTGTTGTATATTGAATCGTATGGCATGATAGCTTCGGTGAAGATACCGGCAGGAGATTTAATGTAAGTGTGCTGAGATTCGGCAGCCTTTTCCTTTATCAAATCTGAATTCAGGAACTGGTTTGCCTGGATAACCTCTTTGGTAGAGGCAAATACAGTCTGCATGCTATAGAACAAAGAGTCTGTACCATCTTTTTTCTTCAGTGCTACACCGGTAGTATCATTTACGTAGTGGAAACGGAATTGCATATTCAAAGCCACATAATCCACATAGAGGATGGTTCCATCTCCGTAATCGCTCTTTACATATACTCCTTTGAAAATCTTGTCTATGAAAGTTGCGGCGTCTTTAAAGTATTCGGGATGCTCGCGATAAACCTTCAATATTCTGTCTTCGCCGAAAATTTTCTTGTCCAATGGGAACGTCACATTGGGATAGAAAGTATAATAACCATTATTGTCCTTTTCAAATCTCACAGAATCCGGAACAGACGTATCGAAAGCTGAATAAGCCTTACGTCCGAGCAGGGACTTGGGGTCGTACTTGTTGTAGTATTCTTCTGGATTGATATTGGTATAGCGATTTTTGTCCAGCTTCTTGTCCAGTTCATAGATACTCATCCGGCATGCATTCAGGGAGTCGCCGAACCAACTGGAATAATAGACTGCCAGTTGCACTGAAACTACCGAGTCGGCAGTCATTGTACCAGTTGCCTTGATTGGATTTCCTTCACTGTCCCGTTCGGTCACTTTATACACTTCCGGAAGGGAGAAGTTTTCCGTACAGTTCAGCTCCGTAAGGAAACTTGTTTCGTAATAACCGAATTCCGGGTCGGAAAACTTGCCTATATAGCCGGTACTCGTTTTGGCAAATACGGAATCAACGGCAAATGAACGTGTTGTTACATTAAAAGTAGTAGTATGCGCTGACATGCCGTCAGAATCGGGCAACATACCCAGACCTAATGTTCCGGTGTTGTCATCGCATCCAAAGAAAGTCAGGACTGCCAAAAGCAATGTTCCCAGATATCTTACTTTCATAGTTTTAACTGTCTAAATCAATTTTATTTTTGTTCTGTTTCCCATACCTTGTCGTAGAAGTCGTTGCAGGCTTCAGCAAAGTTTTCGGGAGATTGATATTCCAATACCGGTTTTCCGGATTCGCGGGCATAGTTCAGTACTTCCTCATTGACGTGTTCGCTTTGCTGGATAATGCCGTCGGAGAAGTCAGCAGCCAGTTTGCAAAGTGCTGTGTAGTCAATGGGTTCCTTCAATCCTGCAATATCTTTCTTGGCGATGCCTTTCAACAATAGCTTGTTAGAGAAGTCTGCGTGGAAAGGTTGTTTGAAGTCATCTTCATAAAGGGAAAATATGACCTTGGCATCTCTGAAGGAAGGTTCGTCCTTATAAGCTTTCTTGATGTACAAAGGTGCCAAAGCGGTCATCCAGCCGTGGCAGTGGATGATGTCGGGACACCAACGCAGTTTCTTCACCGTTTCCAGTACACCACGGGCATAGAAAATAGCACGGGCATCATTGTCTTCATACTCTTCACCGTTTTCGTCTGTTACCTGCAAGCGGTTCTGGAAGTAGTCATCGTTGTCGATGAAGTACACTTGCATACGTGCAGACTGGATAGAGGCAACCTTGATGATGAGCGGGTGATCGGTATCGTCAATGATGAGGTTCATGCCGGAGAGACGTATCACCTCATGCAGTTGGTTCCTGCGTTCGTTGATATTTCCCCATTTGGGCATAAACGTTCTGATTTCTCTGCCTTTTTCTTGAATAGCCTGAGGTAGGTTTCTGCCTACAAGGGACATTTCGGATTCTGAAACGTAAGGGGTAATTTCTTGGGTTATAAATAAAACCTTGTTCGCCTTTGTCATAATAACAATGTTCTCAATTATTCTGCAAAGATATAAAAAAAATCGGGCAATAAAGCAAACGAAGCCTGTCTATAATTCCTTATGAATTGTTAACTGCTTGTTATTCAGTGATGCAGACGCTTCGGGATTGGTCGGAAAATGTACTGAGTATTGCATTAATTTGCGATATTTCTTCTTTATATGCTAAATAATGGTTTATTTTGCACCGCTTTTGCGAACAACCAAGTTATTATATAACCGATTAAAATGGAAATAGTACACACTATCAAGGACTTGCAGGCCGGACTTTCGGCTTTGAGAGCCCAGGGAAAGAAGGTAGGTCTGGTGCCTACGATGGGTGCCTTGCATGCCGGTCATGCCTCATTGGTGAAACGTTGTGTGGCAGAAAATGACGCTGCCGTAGTAAGCGTTTTTGTAAATCCGACCCAGTTTAATGACAAGAATGATTTAGTGAAATATCCCCGTACACCGGAGGCTGACTGCCGTCTGCTGGAGGAGTGTGGAGCGGCATTTGTCTTTGCTCCTTCAGTGGAAGAGATGTATCCGGAACCGGATACCCGCTGTTTCAGCTATGCCCCGTTGGATACAGTGATGGAAGGGGCATTCCGTCCGGGACATTTTAATGGCGTCTGCCAGATAGTGAGCAAGCTGTTTGATGCTGTGAAGCCGGATCGTGCCTACTTTGGTGAGAAAGATTTCCAGCAGTTGGCCATTATCCGCGAGATGGTCCGTCGGATGAAGTATCCTTTGGAAATTGTAGGCTGTCCGATTGTCCGTGAGGAAGACGGGTTGGCTCTGAGCAGTCGCAATGCCCGTTTATCTGCCGAAGAGCGCAAAAATGCACTGAAAATTTCGCAGACTTTATTTGAAAGTCGTACCTTTGCAGCTTCGCATACGGTAGCTGAAACACAGAAGTTTGTGGAAGATGCCATTGCAGCCGCTCCCGGATTGCGTTTGGAATACTTCGAGCTGGTGGACGGCAATACGTTGCAGAAAATTGCCGATTGGGAGGAAACCTCATACGCTGTGGGTTGCATCACAGTGTTCTGTGGGGAAGTCCGTCTGATTGACAACATCAAGTATTGAGTTTTTAAGTTTTTGTGTTCGTGAGTTTTTAAGTTTGGCGTTGGAAGCAGGTAATTCAAAAACTCATAAACTCAAAAACGAATCAACTCAAGAACTTCAGAACTCATAAACTCAAGAACTTAAAAACTCAAAAACTCAAAAGATATGATGATTGAAGTGTTGAAGTCGAAAATCCATTGTGCCCGCGTCACGGAAGCGAACCTGAACTATATGGGAAGCATTACGATTGATGAAGATTTGATGGATGCCGCCAACATGATTGCCGGCGAGAAGGTGTATATTGCCGACAATAATAACGGTGAACGTTTTGAAACCTACATTATTAAGGGCGAGCGTGGCTCTGGCAAAATTTGCCTGAACGGTGCGGCAGCCCGTAAGGTGCAGCCCGATGACATCGTTATTATCATGTCCTACGCGCTGATGGACTTTGAAGAAGCCAAGTCGTTCAAGCCGACGGTGATTTTCCCCGACCCGGCAACGAACAAGGTGGTGAAGTAAGTAGTTAACTATAATAAGAAAAGGAAAGCCCCGCTTGCAATTTATCTGTAAACGGGGCTTTGTTTTTACTTCTGATTTTTCCCCGCAGGGTTCGTATTAGAATGAGGAGCCGATTTAATCTTATCGAGTAAATACAGAATCTCAGTTTGGACATCGAAATTATATCTTTGGTAATCCTGATAGGTGGGCATCAAGTCCGGATAAAGTGTGTGGGCACACGGGTCTTTGCCCGGAAAGCATATTTGTATGGAGTTGGAGATAGAGCCTTGCATGCCGGTATAGGGTAGCCGGAATAAGGTTTGTTCCATATAGGTATTGGGGGCTTGCCCGCTGGGTATTCCTACAAGGGTAGCACCCATTTTCCACAGATAGAAAGTGTAGTGGAAAGCTGCACTGAAGGTACGTTCGTTGGTAATGACGTAAATGTGTTCCGGAGTATAGAGCGCCTTTCCTTGTTGCTTTCTCAGTTCTTCCGGCACACTGGACATACAGTTATCGATGAAGTCAGTCCGTCGCTGTTCTATGTTTGTGGTGTCTGCTTCGTCCGTACTAAAAGTGTAGTCACCGTAGGCATAGTCTGTTCCGTATGCTTGGTTGAAATCCTGCAAGTTTGTCTGTAGTTTTTGCATGTAGAGGGGAGAGATGATACGATAGAATTCTATATCCATATCCGTTTGCAGGAAGTGGTCGCCGAACAGTTGGTAGAGTGTGGGTAGGACAATCGGAGTCCAGCCGCCGCTATTGTTGCGCAAATCTATGATGAGGGTGGAGGAGGCTTCCTTCTTCATCTCTTTCAGCATATGGGCGAAAACTTCGGAAAGGGACGGGAGTTGCCGAATGGCTTGCAGGGTATCGGCGGGCATATCTTGTTTCAGGATATCCCGATAATAGAATCCTATTTGCCGGTATAAATCTTTCAGCCCTTGTTTTTGCATATACTCAAAATTATCCCGTGCCATGATACTGTTGATATTGATGAGCATTATTTGCTTGTCGTTGTCTATGAACTGATAGGCCAGTTGTTTGTCTGTATAAGCTTTCCAACTGTTATTGTGTTGCATGGGTGTGTTTTGCACTTCCTGGCTTGACAATAAGGGAAGGGTTAATCCTCTTGATTTGCCGTCGGGAGTAAGAAGTGAGAGGTGAAGGTTGTCTTTCATTTCAGGGAAAAGCTGTCTCAAGAAATGTTCCGTAGGCATGGACCTGCATAGATTGGCATAACGGTCATATAGGTTTTCACTGGCTTGGATAGCGGCAGTGCGGGCCAGTACCTCTTCTAAAGAATCTCCGTTGATGGTTGTGATACGGCTACCTAACAAGTCTTTGTACGTTTCAGGGATTCCTTGAAGTATAATGCCGTCGGGGATGGTGCGTACTTCCAGTGCCAGGTAACGCTGATTTGCTTGTTGATTGGCTGTGGGAGGTAAAAGGTAGGTATGTCCGTCTTGCAGATTGGATAGGAAAATGCTTACCTTGTCAAAAAAGGTCTGTTTCGTACCGGGAGTCCGGCGTAACTCGTTCTCCAGATGGAAAGCTTGTTCGTAGAAGAATACTTTTCCTCCGAAGCCGCTGTAAGGGTCGGGATGGGTTGCTGCCAGTTCTTTTACCAGATACCGAAAGTCTGAGGCAAGGGAATCCCCGTTTAGGGGCTCTTGGGCGCTTGCCAATAGGTAAGCCAGACAGGGAAGGAGGGATAGATAAATACGTTTCATATTCTTGAAATATTTAAATTGTATGCTAGAAGGGGAAAGTAGAGGGAGAGGTTGTAGTAGAATAAAAAAGGTGGAGTTCGTATGTCTCCACCTTTCATGACAGATTCTTATTTTTTTAGCTGCTCGTTCATCGCTGCTGCTGCCTTTCGTCCGTCTCCCATGGCAAGGATTACGGTGGCACCTCCGCGGACAATGTCGCCTCCGGCAAAGATGGTCGGGATGGACGACTGCATGTTATCATTGACGGCAATCGTTCCCTTCCGGCCCAATTCCAATCCCTTGATGGAGCTTGGGACAATCGGGTTGGGAGATACACCTACGCTGACGATGGCAAGGTCGATGTCGATGGTTTCTGTGGCTCCGGGGATGGGTACGGGACTGCGGCGTCCGCTGGCATCCGGTTCACCCAGTTCCATTTTCTGAAGCACCACTTGTTTTACTTTTCCTTGTTCGTCGGCAATGTATTCGATTGGGTTGTGGAGGGTCAAGAACTCTACACCTTCTTCCTTGGCATGTTTCACCTCCTCGATACGTGCCGGCATTTCTTCTTCCGAACGACGGTAGATAATCATGGCACGCTCTGCACCGAGACGGCGTGCGGTACGTACGGAGTCCATAGCTGTATTGCCGCCACCTATCACGGCTACGCATTTGCCGAAAGGAACCGGAGTATCGGAGTCTTCACTGGCGGCATCCATCAGATTGACACGGGTCAGGTATTCATTGGACGAGAGGATATTGATGGAGTTCTCGCCGGGGATATTCATAAAGTTGGGCAGTCCTGCTCCGGAAGCTACGAATATGCCCTTGAATCCTTCCTCTTCCAGTTGTTCCACGCTGAGCGTCTTACCGATAATGCAGTCCTTGACGAATTCCACTCCCATTTTGGCAAGGTTGTCAATCTCCACATCCACCACTTTGTTGGGCAGGCGGAACTCCGGAATGCCGTATTTCAATACACCGCCAATCTCATGCAGTGCTTCGAAAACGGTAACGTCATAGCCATACTTTGCCATATCTCCGGCAAATGACAGACCGGCGGGACCCGAACCGATGACAGCTACTTTGATACCGTTCTTTTCCTTGATTTCAGGTATGGAGATTTGTCCGCTCTCCCGTTCGTAGTCAGCGGCAAAACGTTCCAGATAGCCGATGGCTACCGGCTTTTCGTTCATTTTCAGATGGATACATTTGGATTCGCACTGTTTCTCCTGCGGGCAGACGCGACCGCAGACGGCAGGCAGTGCACTGGTTTCTTTCAGTGTCTTGGCTGCTTCGAGGAATTCACCGCGCTCAATGTTCTTGATGAAGCGGGGGATGTCGATACCTACCGGACAACCTTCCGTACATCCGGGGTTGGCGCAGTCCAAGCAACGTTTGGCCTCTGTCAGCGCTTGTTCTTTCGTTAACCCTTGGTTGACTTCCTCCTTGCGGCTGTGCGAGCGGTATTCTGCATCGAGCTCGTTCATCTCCACGCGTGGAATGGCAGTCCGTTCTTTGGCTTTCATGGATTTGCGTAACTCCTGACGCCATGCAGCATTACGGCTTTTCTCATCTTCCATGTTTTCACCGGTAGCTTGGCAGGTCTGAGGTTCTTCCAGCTTGTGCATCTCCTCGCGTTCGATGTTTTTAAAAGCGCCCATACGCTTCAGCATCTCGTCGAAGTCCACTTGATGTCCGTCGAACTCAGGGCCGTCCACACATACAAATTTGGTCTTTCCTCCGATGGTGATTCGGCAGGCGCCACACATGCCGGTACCGTCAACCATAATCGTATTCAGGGATACATCCGTGGGGATTTCGTATTTCTTTGTCAGCAAACAAACAAATTTCATCATGATGGCGGGGCCGATGGCGAAACACTTGTTCACCTTCTCGCGCTTGATGACTTCTTCTACGCCTTCCGTCACCAGACCTTTTCGTCCGTAGGAACCGTCGTCGGTCATGATAATGACTTCGTCGGAGCTTTCGCGCATCTCCTTTTCAAGGATGATCAGTTCTTTGGTACGTCCTGCCAGTACGGTGATGACGCGGTTGCCGGCAGCTTTCAGCGCTTGCACGATAGGGAGCATGGGAGCTACGCCTACACCACCTCCGGCACAGACCACAGTACCGAAGTTGTCAATGTGCGTAGCTTGTCCCAACGGGCCGACAACATCCGTAATATAATCGCCTTCGTTCAGTTCGCAAAGACGGGTAGAGGAGAGCCCGACTTCCTGAACCACCAGTGTGATGGTTCCCTTTACCGGGTCGGCTTCCGCAATGGTAAGCGGCATACGTTCGCCTTTTTCGCCCACACGTACAATGACAAAGTGCCCTGCCTTACGTGATTTGGCAATCAATGGTGCTTCAATGACTAACTTAAAGACCTTTTCAGAAAAGTGTTCTTTGCTAATGATTTTATTCATTATCTAATAATTTTGTTGGTGTAATTACGCAATTACTGTCAGATTGATAGATTTTGCAAAGATAGGGGTTATTTGGTAATATCAAAAGAAGAATAGGGTAAAACTGCATGTTGTCACTGGATAACATTCCTTTGTCACTATAATTTGTTCACTTTCTACAGCCTGCCTACTTTTGAAATAAAAAATGAGGAAGAGTATGTATCGAAATGTTTTTTTAGGGGCAATTTTATTGAGTATGCCTTTGGTGGTTTGGTCGCAGCAGGATACGATTGCCGACCAGCGTTTGGAAGAAATTATGGTAACTGCTAAACTCCCGTTGGTAGAAATATCTGCCGGTAAAACAAGTTATCGGATGGATGCATCTGTCACTCAAAGTACGGGCAGTCTTTATGATGTTCTTGCTTCCCTGCCGGGAGTCGTGATAGATTCCAATGGCAATATTTTGTTGAACGGACAAAGCGGTGCAACGATTCTGATGGATGGCAAGCCTACTTATCTTTCGGGAGATGAATTGATGAGTCTGTTGAAATCTACTCCTGCAACTAATGCTGATAAGATAGACTTGATAACCCAACCTTCCGCACGCCACGATGCGGCGGGAAGCTCCGGGTTGATTGATATACGTACAAGAAAAATAAGGCTGCGCGGTGTGAATCTGGCTTTGAACGGCAATGGCAGTCTTGGACGGACGGGTGGTGGTTATGGCGGCGTTTCCATGAATGTCAGGGAGAATAAGTTCAATCTTTATTTGAACTATTCGTATTATCAGGGGAAGGATGTCATAGACTTGTTTATCGACCGTGCGTTCGAACGGGATGGAGGAAGGATGATGCAGGACTCTTACCGGAAGCGTAGGAATTATTCGCACTATTTTCGTACCGGATGTGATTATTATCTCAATGAGCGGACAGTTTGGGGAGTCTCATTGGGTGGAAACTTTTCCCGGCAAAGGGAAAATGCAGGCATGTTTACGGAAATCCGAGAAACCGGAGTTGCGGGAAATACTTACAGCCATGCGGAGCAAAACCGGAATAATGTTTCTGCCGGAACCAGTATGGTGCACAAGCTGAAAAGAGAAGGGGGAGAACTCAGCGCTTCTTTTGATTATTTCCATTATTACCGTGTTGGAAACCAGTTGATGGATAGTTTTAAGCCCGATACATTGAAAGGGGATATGAAGGGAAATACCGACTTATATGTCGGACAGATAGATGCGGTTTATCCATTGAGTGAGGTTTGGAAGTTACAGGCCGGAGTCAAAACCTCATTTGTTACGATAGACAATACGGCAGGTTATATGCGTCCGTCGGTTTCCGGCTGGCTGCCAGACGGGGCACTTGGTTCCCGATTCGTATATGATGAGAATATCAATGCCTCTTATCTACAAGTCGGCTATGAGAAAGACCGCTTGAAAATCTCAGCGGGTCTAAGGTTGGAACATACCCATGTACACGGGGATTTTGGAGGAAATACACAACAGAAAGACTCTTCGTTTACAACGAATTACTTCCATTTGTTTCCTACTATTGCTTTGCAATACGGTTTGACTTCGGAACATCTGTTTCAGCTTTCGTATGGCAGGCGTATTACCCGCCCCAATTATGGTGATTTGAATCCTTTTACCTATATATTTGATGACTATACCCATGAAGGGGGAAATACGAAGCTGCATCCTTCTTTCTCTGATAATATAGAGTTGGGGTATGTGTATCGTGACTGGTTTCAGACAGTGCTCTTTTTCTCGCATACAGATGATGCTATCATGAAGAGCTATCGCGAACAGGAGGGGCGGCGTATCTATGTAATGCCCCAGAATCTGTCTTCCTATGTACAGACGGGTATGCGTGTACATGCCGCCAACCTCTCACCTGTTTCTTTTTGGAAGGTGAATCTGACCGCTATCGGTATTTATAATAATTATGGTTGGACGGAGCAAGGGCAGAAAATGAAAAACCGTATGTTTACCCCGATATTCGGCTGCATGAACCAGTTTGCTTTCACTTCCGTATGGTCGGCCGAACTTTCGGCAAATTATAATGGACGAATGGCCTACGGACAAGCCACAGTACATCCGGCGCTGGAAGTGAATGTCGGCATCCAAAAGAAGATGTTCCGTAACAGATGCACCGTTACCTTGTTTGCCAAGGATGTATTCAACACCAATTATCAAAAAGTAGATATTCAATCTCCCGGTGTGCAGGCGTTTGTTGACGAACGGCACAACAAACGTGTGCTGGGTATTGCTTTCTCTTGGCGTTTTCAAAAAGGCAGCGATACAAAAGAAAGCAGAAGGAAAAAAGAAATAGATGAAACAAAAAGAGTAAATTTGTAACTACTATGGGCAGACTGTGGAACAAATGGCTGATGCCGGCATTATTTGCCGTGATTCTTTTTCTATGTATTCGTGTGGCGAATGATATTCCGAAACATGAATACTATTGGGAAAGTAATGAGTGGAATTTCATGTTGAAGGATATGCTTGTGGTACTCTTCATGTCTTACCCTATCTTTTTTCTATTGAAGTATTGGCTTTGTTTGTGCCGGAAGCGGAAGTTGGTGTGGTGGCAGGAATACGGGGTGGTTGTCCTGACAGCTCCCGTCTGGTGTCTTCTGACGATGTGGGTTATCCGCTTTTTGATGGGGGTAAGTCTTGATTTATACGATGTGCCTATTCCCGCCATAGTCAGTATGTTGCTTGGCGGCTTCTTCTATATATTCTTGCGTAATCAGATGATACAGAAGGAAAACGAAGCTCAACGCCTGCAATTGGAGAAGATAAAAAATGACCAGCTCCAGACAGAGCTGAAATTCCTTAAAGCACAATATCATCCACACTTTCTTTTTAATGTACTCAATACGGTTTATTTTCAGATAGATGAGAATAATGAGGCTCCACGGCATACTCTTGAGCAATTGTCCGATTTGCTTCGTTACCAATTATACAATGACGGGGAGAAAGTGCAAGTTCGTGTGGAAGTGGAATATCTGAAACAATACATCAGCCTATGTAAACTTCGTGCTACGAAGCGGCTGCAGTTGCAGGTGCATTTCGATGAAATGGAGGCGCAGGTTGAGATTTATCCATTGTTGTTTGTACCGTTGGTGGAGAATGCTTTCAAATATGTGGGAGGGAACTATTTTATAGCTATGGATATGTGTCTGAAAGAAGGCAAGTTGTGTTTTAGTATTGAAAATTCTATACCGGAACCATTAGTGCACCAGAAAGGAAAACATGGAATCGGCATAGAAAATCTGAGGCGCAGGCTGGAGCTGCTATATCCGGAGCGTCATACGCTGGACATAAATAGAGGAGATACTTTGTTTAGAGTAAAACTTGTGATAGAATTATAGGATGAAACAGGTAAAATGTGTAATAACCGATGACGAGCCTACTGCATGTGAAGGATTGCAACGCTATGTGGAAAAGGTGGATTTCCTTTCTTTAATGGGTGTATGTGAAGATACTATGCAGTTGAACACTCTTTTGCAGACTGAGCAGCCGGACTTGTTGTTTCTGGATATTGAAATGCCTTATCTTTCGGGGCTTGAACTCTTGGCATCTCTTGCCCATCCGCCTCATGTGATTATCACTTCCGCTTATGAGCAGTATGCATTGAAAGGTTATGAACTTGATGTTACGGACTATCTGTTGAAACCGATTTCGTTTGACCGGTTCCTGAAAGCGGTGAATAAAGTACATGGTCTTTTGCAGCAGGAGAAATGGCCGGATGAAGCTAATAATTTTATATTTGTCCGTTCAGACCGTCAGATGCATAAGGTGTTGTTTAAGGATATTCTGGTGGTGGAGGGGCTGGAAAATTACGTCTGTATTTATACGGAAAGCACAAAGCTGCTTGTACGTTCTACCATGAAGCGTATGATAGAGGCTCTTCCTGGTGGAGTATTTCAGCAAGTCCATAAATCATATCTGATAAATTTGGAAAAGATTGAGATGATAGATGGCAATCGGATTATAGTTGGGAGGCATACTGTTCCGGTGGCACGTAATTTCCGCGAGGAGGTGTTTGCACGTATTTTGAAGAATACTTTGTAGTTGCGCAGGAGAAGCTTGTCATGATAAAACTCCGGGCACGAATTACATGGATTTCACGTTTTTTGCTAACCGCAACTGTGAAATTCATGTAATTCGTGCCCGAAAGAAAGTGTCAAAGGCGTATTGCTGCACGTGACTATTATGGCCTTAGTCTATTATTTCAAATCCCGTATACGGAACCAATGCCTTTGGTATGCGGATTCCTTCTGGAGTCTGGTTGTTTTCCAGCAAGGCGGCAACGATGCGTGGCAGAGCGAGTGCGGAACCGTTCAGCGTATGGCAAAGCTCTGTTTTCTTTTCTGCCGTACGGTAGCGGCATTTCAGACGGTTGGCTTGATAAGTGTCAAAATTAGAGACGGAACTTACTTCCAGCCAGCGTTTCTGTGCTTCGGAATACACCTCAAAGTCAAAACAGAGGGCAGCCGTGAAGCTCATATCGCCACCGCAAAGGCGCAGGATGCGGTAGGGGAGTTCCAGCTTTTGAAGCAAACCTTCTACGTGGTCCAACATCTCCTGGTGGGATTGTTTGCTGTGTTCCGGTTTGTCGATGCGTACCAGTTCCACTTTGGAGAATTCGTGCAGGCGGTTCAAGCCACGTACGTCTTTCCCGTATGAACCGGCTTCACGGCGGAAACATTGTGTGTATGCACAGTTCTTGATGGGCAACTGCTTTTCGTCCAGAATCACATCACGGTAGATGTTGGTTACGGGGACTTCGGCGGTAGGAATCAAGTAGAGGTCGTCCACTTCGCAATGATACATTTGCCCTTCCTTGTCAGGCAGCTGTCCCGTGCCGTAGCCGGAAGCGGCGTTCACCACTGTGGGCGGCATTATTTCCGTATAGCCGGATTTGCGTGCTTCGTCCAGGAAGAAGTTGATGAGTGCGCGTTGCAGTTGTGCGCCTTTGCCTTTGTATACGGGGAAGCCGGCACCGGTAATCTTGACACCCAGGTCAAAGTCTATCAAGTCATATTTCTTGGCCAGTTCCCAGTGGGGCAGGGCGTCTTTGGGCAGCTCGGTTTCCATACCACCTATTTTCTCTACTACATTGTCGTCGGCACCTACGCCTTCAGGCACGCTGTCGTAGGGAACGTTGGGGATGGTATAAAGCAAAGTCTGCAAATCGTTGGCAGCCTGGTCCATATTGGCTTGCAAGTCCTTGTTGACTTCTTTCAGCTCGGCCACGCGGCTTTTGGCGGCTTCTGCTTCTTCTTTCTTGCCCTCCTTCATCAGTTGTCCGATGGATTTGGAGAGTGAGTTGGCTTCTGCCAGGTTTTTATCTAGGATGGTTTGATTGGCTTTTCTTTTGTCATTGAAGTCCAGCACTTGTGCAATGGTTTCTTTTGCATTCTTGAAGTGCTTCTTTTCCAGTCCGCGGAGAACCGCGTCGGTGTTTTCTGTAATTTGTTTGATGGTAAGCATATCTTATACTTGTTTTTATGTTATTCGGTTTTGTGAGTGCAAAGATATGGAAAAAACAAATAAAGTGTTGCTTTTGACATAAAAGAAAGGGATGCAACCTATTCGGATTGCATCCCTTTTCCTTATTTCTTGTTCGGAAACTTATGCTTCTGCATTTTCTGCAGGGATAACAGAAACTGAACGTCTGTCTTCCTTGCCCACTTTGAATTGTACAGTTCCGTCTACTAAAGCGAAAAGAGTGTGGTCTTTTCCCATACCGATGTTATTACCCGGGTGGAATTCAGTACCTCTTTGACGAACGATGATGTTACCTGCTTTGCAAGCTTCGCCACCAAATATCTTAACGCCTAATCTCTTGCTCTGTGATTCGCGGCCGTTCTTAGAACTACCGACACCTTTTTTATGTGCCATTTCTTCTTACTGTTTTAATTGATTAAGCTACTACTTCTGTAATTGTTAACTCTGTGAATTGTTGACGGTGACCGTTCAACTTACGATAACCTTTTCTTCTTTTCTTGTGGAAAACAAGAACTTTATCGCCTTTTACCATGTTTGATACGACCTGGCAAACAACCTTTGCACCCTCTACTGTGGGAGCGCCTACAGTGATGTTGCCGTCTTTGTCTACCAAAAGAACCTTGTCAAACTCTACTGTTGCACCGTTTTCTGCATTCTGGATGTGGTGTACAAACAGCTTTTTGCCAGCTTCTGCTTTGAATTGCTGACCGTTGATTTCTACAATTGCGTACATTTCTTATATATAATGTATAAGTTAGCTCCGTCGGGTGGTCTCTAATCACTTAGAAAGCACTTGGTCGAACCCGGTGCGGAATAATCGGGCACAAAAGTACTCTTTTTATTCTAAATGGACAAATGTTCTTCTGCTTTTTTGTTCTTTTAATGCAGATTGTACTTTTAGCCTATTGGAGAAAAACTGTTTCATCAAAGAAAAACAGTCTGTGTAGGGATGGTTTCTGTTACAAAATGAATTTCAGAACATAGATACCGGCCAGCATCAGCGCCATTACAAGACACGCGAATATGACGAGTAGCACAAGACTGTAAGTCAGCATGAGGATAGTGCGCCAAAAGCTTCTCCACCAGGTGCAGCGGTACAATTGTTTGTAATTCCAACAGAATAGGACGAAAATAAGCCATAAAGGCAGCTCATACAAATCGTCTACCTTTGCGTACCCGTTGAAAGGCAGCACGATGATGCTCAGTAGGAGTATCTGGCAAGCTATGTAGGCTTGTATGAACACATGCTCCGTGGTATTGTAGTTTAACTTATATTTCCGGCGTCGGAAGGCAAGTTGGGTGGCAAGTGCAAACAAAGGCAGTGTGGCAATGATGCGGAATGCCTTGTTTCCGTGTCCCCAGCTCTTCATCAGATTCCATACTTTCATTAGGAAAGGAGAGTTCTGGAAGACTTTTTCCAGTCTGTCTCCCACTTCCGAGGTGTCGTTTACAAATTCATCGATGAGGTCGCCATCATCGCTGTTCTGTTCGGATACCTGTGTGGCAGAAGTGGAGTCGTTCTTCTCTTCCAGTTTGTTCAAGCTTTTCTCCAGGCTTTTTATAGTGATGGCGAGGGCTCGCTTTTCCTCTTTGCTATAGGTTTTCTCCATCTTTTTGGTAAGCTTCTCTTTAGCGGCAATGATTTCTTCTTTGTCTGTCTGCTCTGTCTTTTCCGTCTTTTCTTTTTTGCTTAGGGCTTCCGGGTCTACCAGTTGCACAGCCATGATATAAAGGGCTGCAAGAATGAAGAGTGTCTGGAACGGGCGAAAATACTCTACACGCTTACCACCGATGAAGTCTCTAATCATGTACCCCGGACGGTAGAGGAGTTCCAGAAGGGTACGTCCAAAGCCATTATCTATATTGAAGAAGCCTCCGGCAATGTTTTTAAGCGCGTTGCTCAACCGATAGCGTGGAGTGTTACGGCTTTGTCCGCAACGGTTACAGTAGTTGCCGGTATAGGTGGTGCCGCAATTCAGGCAGGTGCAGGTTTCGTTGCCAGCGGGAGGAGTTTTTCTCCCTTGTATCAGCTTGATGTGAAATGCGCGTAAGCGTACTGCGCAGGGGTGCCACCATGAGTCGATGAAAGTTTTTGCTTTGTTGGGTAGTATCCTTCTTTTTTGGAGGATACCCCACAATGTCAGTATGAAAACAACCGGGAAGAAGTTGCTGTCGTCGGTCATGTCCAGCTCTTCAATAGCCAGCCAGAAGAGTGTCACTAGAAGGAGGATTTGCCAGACGCTTATCCTTTTCTGTTTCCGGGGAGAAGTGGCATGCGCGTTTTCCGGCCGGATGGGATTTTCAATCTTGAATATGGAAGGATGCTCCTCCTGAACTGCCAGCAGTTCTTCTAAAGTGTTCATTATTTTCCGGTGTGGGTACTTCTCCAATTCTTTGGCAGTGGTTACTCCGTGGGTGACTCCGGCAAAGTCTACTCCGGCTGCTTGGGCTGTTTCCGCATCTACCGTGCTGTCGCCTATATAGAGGGTCTCGGCTTTGCTGACATGTAGCCGCTTAATGGCAAGGAGTAGCCCTTCGGGAGATGGCTTGGCGGCTTTCACGTCTTCACCACCCACGATGATGTCCATAAAATCTTCAGGAAAATGCTGGTCGAGGAGTTCCTTGATGCGGAATCGATATTTGGTCGAGATGATTCCGATGCGAGCGCCGGAGTCCTTCAGTGCAGTCAGTACGGACTTGGTTTCCAGAAAAAGCACCGTGTTGACAGTCATATGCGTATCGGCCTCTTTTCGGTATTCTGCCTTGAATCCTGCCAGTTGTCCGGCATCTGTCACGCCGGTGAGGATGGAAAAAGAGTCTTCCAGAGTCTTGCCGATAGTACGTTTGATGTCGTCATCCGTCACCTCTGTATATCCGTGACGGGTCAGTACGTTGCGGAAACAAGTGACGATTCCGCGGGAAGAATCAGCAAGCGTATAATCAAAGTCGAAAAGATAGGTCGTGTAATTCATTGTGACTTTTTGTGACAAAGATAGTGTAAAGTATATTTTTACAAAATAAAAAAGAGGATTAATCGGAATTTTGTATTACTTTTGTTTGCATGAATTCTGTAGAAAAGTGACAAGATGTGTAAGTGTTTTATCCGGTTAGGTTGTTATACTATACACGTTAACCCTATAATGTTATGAATTTGATAAAATCTTGTTGTTTGTTTGTGGTCTTTTCATCCTTTCTGGCATGCACCTCGCAGGTGTCGGATGTGAAGAGTGTGTCTTATACAGAGTTTGTGAATCCCTTTATCGGTACAGATTTTACAGGAAACACCTATCCGGGTGCCCAGGCGCCGTTTGGCATGGTGCAGCTCAGTCCTGACAACGGACTGCCGGGCTGGGACCGTATTTCCGGATATTTTTATCCGGACAGTACCATTGCAGGCTTCAGCCATACCCATCTCTCCGGAACCGGCGCTGGTGACTTGTATGACATCTCTTTTATGCCGGTGACATTGCCTTATAAGGAGGCGGAAGCTCCGATCGGCATTCACTCTTTGTTCTCTCATTCGGAAGAATCGGCAAGCGCTGGATATTATCAGGTGCGTCTGAAAGATTATAATATAAATGTAGAGTTGACGGCCACCGAGCGTTGTGGCATTCAGCGGTATACTTTCCCAAAAGCCGATGCTGCCGTTTTCCTGAATTTGCGGAAAGCCATGAATTGGGATTTTACCAATGATTCTCACATAGAAGCCGTCGATTCGGTAACGGTGCAAGGTTACCGTTACTCTGACGGTTGGGCACGCGACCAGCGCCTCTACTTCCGTACACGTTTCTCCAAACCGTTTGCTGCGATGCAGCTCGATACAGCTGCCATAGAGAAAGAAGGCAAGCGGATAGGGACATCTGTCATTGCACGATTCGACTTTCAGACTAAGGAAGGAGAACAGATTCTTGTCAGTACTGCCATCTCCGGTGTAAGTATGGAAGGGGCGGCACGTAATCTAGCAGCAGAAGTACCTGATGATGATTTCGACAAATACCTGGCTGCTGTGCAGGATGATTGGAACGAACAATTGTCCCGGATAGAAATAAAATGCGATGACCGCGATGAGAAAGTCAAGTTCTATACAGCTTTATATCATTCGATGATTGCTCCTACCATTTACAGTGATGTGGACGGCGCCTATTACGGTCCCGACAAGCAAGTGCACCGGGTAGAGGGCTGGACAAATTACAGTACTTTCTCCTTGTGGGACACTTACCGTGCGGCTCATCCTCTCTATACTTTTATTGAGCCGGAACGGGTGAATGATATGGTGAAGTCCTTCCTCGCCTTCTTCGAACAGAACGGCCGCCTTCCCGTATGGAATTTTCAGGGGGGCGAGACAGATATGATGATAGGTTACCACTCTGTGCCGGTTATTGTAGATGCCTATCTGAAAGGTATTGGGGACTTCGATGCGAAAAAGGCCTTGGAGGCTTGTGTAGCTACTGCCAATATCGATTCCTATCGTGGCATTGGGTTATATAAGAAATATGGCTATGTTCCTTATAATGTGACAGATCAGTATAATTCGGAAAACTGGTCACTTTCTAAAACACTGGAATATGCATATGATGACTATTGTATAGCCCGTATGGCAGAGAAGCTGGGCGATAAGGAGGTTGCGGACGAGTTTTATAAGCGTTCCCGTAATTACCGGAATGTCTACAATCCGGTAAGTTCTTTCATGCAGCCCCGTGATGACAAGGGAGAGTTTATCCGGAACTTCTCGCCGGACGACTATACTCCGCACATCTGCGAGAGCAACGGCTGGCAATACTTCTGGTCTGTGCAGCAGGATATTGACGGTTTGATAGTTTTGACCGGAGGTAAGGAACGGTTTGCCCAGAAGCTGGACAGTATGTTTACTTACAATCCTTCTGCAGATGATGAGTTGCCTATTTTCAGCACCGGGATGATTGGCCAGTATGCGCATGGAAATGAGCCTAGCCATCACGTCATCTATCTGTTCAATGCTGTGGATCAACCTTGGAAAACCCAGAAATATGCAGCCCGGGTGATGCGTGAACTCTACCTGAACACTCCTGCCGGTTTGTGCGGCAACGAGGATTGCGGACAGATGTCCGCCTGGTATGTGTTCAGTGCGATGGGCTTTTATCCGGTAGACCCGGTTGGTGGAAAATATGAAATCGGTACCCCCCTATATCCGGAAATGAAGATGCACCTGCCCGGTGGAAAGACCTTTACGGTACTGGCGCCGGCGGTGAGCAAGGAAAATTGCTACATTCAATCTGTCAAACTCAACGGTAAGAACTATGACAAAAGTTATATTACGCATGAACAGATAATGGATGGAAGTGTTTTCGAATTTGAAATGGGGGATAAGCCAGGTCAGGCATGGTACAGTCCCCGATAACCGGCTAACATATGAATGAACATTTCGACTTGACATATAAATCCCTTTTCCGCAGGTATTATACCAACCTGCTGTTCTATGCCACACGCATTGTGGGGGAAGAAGATGCGGAAGATGTGGTACAGGATGTTTTCGTGGAGCTGTGGAAGCGGAAAGATACCATGAAGGTGGGAGAGCAGATTCAGGCTTTTCTGTATAGGGCGGTGTATACCCGTGCCTTGAACGTTCTGAAGCATCGGGACATTGTGAGTGGCTATGAGGCTGTCATGCTCGAAATCCATAAAAAGAGGGTTGAGTTCTATCAACCTGACAGCAATGATGTGGTGAAACGGATAGAGGATGCCGAACTCAGGAGGAAGCTGTCCGATGCCATCAATGAATTGCCGGACAAGTGCCGGATGGTATTCAAACTCAGCTATCTGCATGATATGAAGAATAAGGAGATAGCTGATACAATGGGAGTGTCATTGCGTACGGTGGAGGCCCACATGTACAAAGCTTTGAAGTTGCTGCGTGATAAACTGGGGTATCTGAACCTGATGTTGGCTCTGTTTTTCATCGGGAAAGTAAGTGTTTTTGCGAGCAGCGTTGTTTTATTATCATAATGAAGGAAAGAATGAATAAGTTGAATGAGGAGATATTGGCCAAGTTCCTTATGGGTGAATGTACGGAAGATGAACTTCGTGAGGTGAACGCCTGGCTGGAAGAGTCGGGTGAGAATGCACGCGAATTGTTCAGGCTGGAGGAGATTTACCACTTGGGGAGACTGGGGGATACTTCGAATACACAAGACATAGAAAAGGCCGAAAAGCGATTGTTTAAAAGGCTGGAACAAGAGAAGACGAAACAATACAAGGTACGGAGGATGGTTGGGTGGATACGGTATGCGGCCGTATTTGTGGGCTTCTTCCTTTTGGGTACTTTCGGCTATCTTTTTTATCAGACTTATAGCCAGCCGGAAACATTACTGGCTGTCACCACTCATGATAAGATTAAGGAACTGAAACTGCCGGATGGAACCAAAGTCTGGCTGAATAAAAACACTACCCTGAAATATCCACATGAGTTTGCAGGGAAGGGAAGAAAGGTTTATCTGGAAGGAGAAGGATATTTTGAGGTGATGAGGAATCCGGAAAAACCGTTTGTCGTACAGAGTGAGGTCATGCAGGTCAGAGTATTGGGAACTGTTTTCAACCTCAAGTCTGACAAGGCTAAGATGTCTGCAGTAGCTACCCTTTTGAAAGGCGAAGTAGAGGTGAAAGGTAATCATGGCGAGGGTATGATTATCCTTGCCCCCGGACAGAAAGCCGAGCTGAACGGAATGACTAGGCGTCTGGTGGTGAAGCAGGTGGATACGGGAATCGAAAACTGGCACAATAATGAGTTTGTCTTTGAGAAGGCTGACCTATACACCATTGCGCGTACATTGGAGAATTCGTATGGGGTGAGGGTAATTCTGGCACCGAACATAGATGTAAGCAAGACTTACTCGGGTACACTGAAGAAAAAAGAGAGTGTAGGGGCTGTGCTGAATCTGATAAAGAATGCCATTCCATTGGAGTATAAAATTGTGGGGAACAGTGTTTTCCTCTCCTCAATGAAGTAGGAAGGCCGCACAAATTCGAGATATGACGAGAAGAATTTATTTAATACTAACAACTTTCTAATATTATGCGAAAATTAATCCTATTGTTTTTTTTTGTGAGCAGTGCTTTATGGCTGCATGCCAAAGACTTTACCCGGTATGTCAGTCCTCTTGTCGGCACGCAGTCTACTTTCGAGCTTTCCACCGGTAATACCTATCCTGCGATCGCACGTCCCTGGGGTATGAACTTCTGGACTCCTCAGACAGGTAAGATGGGTGACGGCTGGCAATACGTCTATACCGCGAACAAGATCCGTGGTTTCAAGCAGACACACCAGCCCAGTCCCTGGATTAACGACTACGGGCAGTTCTCCATTATGCCGGTGGTTGGCAAACCCGAGTTTGATGAAGAGAAGCGTGCAAGCTGGTTCTCCCACAAGGGCGAAGTAGCACTTCCTCATTATTATAAGGTATATCTTGCCGAACACGATGTGGTTACCGAGTTCACCCCTACCGACCGTGCCGTATTGTTCCGTTTCACTTTCCCTGAAAATGATCATTCATACATTGTTGTCGATGCCTTTGACAAGGGCTCTTATGTGAAGATACTTCCGGAACAGAATCGTATTATCGGTTATACTACCCGTAACAGCGGCGGTGTTCCCGAGAACTTCAAGAACTATTTCGTGATAGAGTTCGACAAGCCTTTTACTTATAAGGCGTCTGTAGCCGATGGCGTCTTGACCGAGAATAAGGTTGAGCAGGAAGCCGGACATGCCGGTGCTGTTATCGGTTTCAAAACCCGTAAGGGTGAAGTGGTACATGCCCGTGTAGCCTCTTCTTTCATCGGTTTTGAGCAGGCTGACCGTAACTTGAAGGAGCTTGGCAATGACAATTTGGAAACACTGGTTCAGAAAGGTCAGGATGCCTGGAACAAGGTGCTGGGCCGTATTGATGTGGAAGGCGGAACCCTTGACCAGTACCGTACTTTCTACTCATGTTTGTATCGTTCCTTGTTGTTCCCGCGTGCATTCTATGAACTGGATGAGGCGGGAAATCCGATTCATTACAGTCCCTACAATGGGCAAGTGTTGCCCGGCTATATGTATACGGATACCGGTTTCTGGGACACTTTCCGCTGTCTTTTCCCATTCCTCAACCTGATGTATCCGTCGGTGAACAGGCAGATTCAGGAAGGTCTTGTCAACACCTATAAGGAAAGCGGTTTCTTCCCCGAATGGGCAAGTCCGGGTCACCGTGGCTGTATGATTGGCAACAACTCTGCTTCCGTACTGGCAGATGCCTATCTGAAAGGTGTGAAGGTGGAGGATGTGCAGACGTTGTACGAAGGTCTCATCAACGGTACAAAGAATGTCCATCCCGAGGTCTCTTCTACGGGTCGCCTCGGCTATGAGTATTACAACAAGCTTGGTTATGTTCCCTACGATGTGAAAATCAACGAGAACACTGCCCGTACTTTGGAGTATGCTTATAATGACTGGTGCATCTACCGCATGGCAAAAGAACTGAACCGTCCGAAGAAGGAGCAGAAACTCTTTGCGGAACGTGCCATGAACTATAGGAATGTATTTGATAAGGAAAGCAAGCTGATGCGTGGTCGTAATCAAGACGGCCAGTTCCAGTCTCCTTTCTCTCCTTTGAAGTGGGGTGACGCCTTTACTGAAGGTAACAGCTGGCACTATTCCTGGTCTGTATTCCACGACCCTCAAGGTCTGATAGACCTGATGGGTGGAAAAGAGTCTTTCGTAGAGATGCTTGACTCTGTATTTATTGTCCCGCCCTTGTTCGATGACAGCTACTACGGCCAGGTAATCCATGAAATCCGTGAGATGACAGTGATGAATATGGGTAACTATGCCCATGGCAACCAGCCCATCCAGCACATGATTTACCTTTATAACTACGCCGGGGAACCTTGGAAGGCCCAATATTGGCTTCGTCAGGTAATGAACCGCATGTATACTGCCGGTCCCGACGGTTATTGCGGTGACGAGGACAACGGTCAGACTTCCGCGTGGTATGTCTTCTCTGCACTTGGTTTCTATCCGGTTTGCCCTGGTACGGACGAGTATGTATTGGGCGCCCCTCTGTTCCGTAAGGCTACCCTCCATTTCGAGAACGGTAAGTCCCTGACAATTGACGCTCCGGATAACTCACCGGAGAACATGTATATCGAGTCTCTCAAGGTGAACGGCGTGGATTATTCCAGGAATTATCTGACGCATGGCGATTTGCTGAATGGCGGTACCTTGAGGTTTGATATGGGCAGCCAGCCTAATATGAAGAGAGGTACGCAGCCGGAAGATTATCCTTATTCTTTCTCGAATGAACTGAAGAAGTAAAGAATAGTAATAATATAGTAAGAAAAGGGTTGCCTCGAAAATAAGTTGATATATCATTTTGTTATTTACTATCTGTATTATAGGTGTTTTTCTTGAATCAGGTGGAAATAATTATTTACTTCGTTAGTAATATTGAGCAAAATGATATATCAACTTGTTTTCGGGGTAACTCTTTTTTTTAGGATTAATGATAAAAAAGATACTTTTTCAGTAAGTGTATTTTCATTGTCTGTTGTTTTATATAGGAATGCGAGAGAATGAATCTCTCGAAGTAATTTATTGTATAACCTATAAATTGTGTTTATGAAAGACAATTATGCTTTTCGGAGTTCGACGTTCATGCGGGCTTTATTAGTTTTGTTGTTCATGGCAGTTTCTATCCAGTGGGGCTTTGCCCAGTTAAACCTGAATGTGTCTCGCGGCACATTGGGGACAGTCATTGAACAAATCAAGTCTCAATCCAAGTATCAATTTTTTTATGACGACAAACTGGCTGCGTTGCCGGTAGAAAACGTCAAAGTGAACAATGCGTCTATAGAAGATGCTTTGAATGTTATTCTCAAAGGGAAAGACATTTCCTATAAAGTGGAGGATAACATCGTTTATCTTTCTGAAAAGTCTGCTGCTCCTCAAGAGGGCAACCAACAAGGGAAAGAACGGACGATTACCGGAGTCGTGTCAGATGACATGGGACCTCTGATTGGTGTGAATGTATTGATAAAAGGTACCAGCAACGGGTGTATTACCGACCTCGACGGTAACTTTACGCTGACCACTACGGAGGCGAATCCGGTGATTGTATTCTCTTATATCGGTTATACTACGCAGGAAATCCCCGTGAAAGGTAATGCGCCGATTAATGTAATGATGGCCGGAGATACCCAACAGCTTGAAGAAGTTGTGGTTACTGCACTCGGTATCAAGCGTTCGGAAAAGGCATTGTCCTACAATGTACAGCAGGTGAATACAGATGCCATTACTTCCAATAAAGATGCCAACTTTGTGAACTCATTGAGTGGTAAGGTAGCGGGTGTGAACATCAATGCTTCTTCATCCGGTGTAGGTGGTGTATCAAAGGTAGTGATGCGTGGTACGAAATCTATCATGCAGTCTTCCAATGCACTTTATGTAATTGACGGTGTGCCTATTTTCTCTGGCCGTGGTACTGCCGGAGGTAAGGAGTTCGACTCCCAGGGATCTTCAGAACCGATTGCCGATATCAACCCGGAAGACATCGAGTCAATGTCAGTCCTGACTGGTGCCGCCGCTGCTGCCTTGTATGGTTCGGAAGCTGCCAACGGTGCCATTGTCATTACTACAAAGAAAGGTAAAGAAGGTAAGGTGAGCCTTACTGTCAGCAGTAATACTGAATTCACCAATCCGTTTGTGATGCCGAGCTTCCAAAACCGTTACGGTACGGGAACCGGTGGTGTGATGAGCACTTCAGGAGCCATGAGCTGGGGAGCGCCTTTGTCTGCAGCCAATAACTACAATTACAGCCCGAGAGATGATTATTTCCAGACGGGTATTGTAGGAACAGAGAGCATTTCTTTGTCAACCGGTACAGAGAAAAACCAGACGTATGCATCGGCTGCTGCTGTAAACTCCAAGGGTATTGTTCCCAACAACAAATACAACCGTTACAACTTTACGGTACGTAACACCACTACTTTCCTGGACGACAAGATGACTCTGGATTTCGGTGCAAGCTATATTCTGCAGAATGACCAGAACATGACGAACCAGGGTACTTACAACAACCCGTTGGTGGGTGCTTATTTGTTCCCGCGCAGCAACGACTGGTCTGATATCAGCATGTATGAGCGCTATGACGCTGCCCGTAAAATTTATACGCAATACTGGCCGGTAGGTGACGAAGGTATGGTAATGCAGAATCCTTATTGGATTAACTACCGCAATCTGCGCCAGAACAAGAAGGACCGCTATATGCTGAATGCCGGTTTGAGCTATAAGATTCTGGACTGGCTGACTGTTTCAGGACGTGTACGTTTGGATAACTCCAACAATGATTATACAGAAAAGTTCTATGCTTCTACCAATACACAGCTCACCGAGAGCTCTTCACGAGGTCTTTATGGTATTACCAAGACGCAGGACAAACAGTTGTATGCAGACTTCCTGGTGAGTATCAACAAATATTTCGGTGAAGATTGGTCACTCCAGGCCAACGTCGGTGGTTCATTCTCCGATATACGTTCGGATGCAATGAAGACCCGTGGTCCGATTGCTGATGGTGGCGATGCCTTCAGCGGCGAACCGGTAGGTTTGACCAACTACTTTGCCATCCAGAACCTGAGTGCCAGCAAGACACAGCGTTTGCAGGAAGGATGGCGTGAACAGACCCAGTCTCTCTTCGCTTCGGCTGAGCTTGGTTACAAGAACACTTACTTCTTGACGCTGACCGGACGTAACGACTGGCCTTCACAGCTGGCAGGTCCCAACTCCAACAGCAAATCATTCTTCTATCCTTCAGTCGGTGGTTCTGTTGTACTGTCTGAGCTAATGCCTAACTTGAACAAAGATTATCTTTCTTTTATAAAGGTTCGTGGTTCATGGGCATCTGTTGGTAGTGCTTTCTCCAGATATTTGGCTAATCCTCACTATGAATGGAATTCAAGTTCCGGCCAGTGGAGTATCACGACCCAATATCCGTTGTACAATTTGAAACCTGAACGTACCAATTCTTGGGAAATCGGTTTGAACATGCGTTTCCTCAAGAACTTTGAATTGGACGTGACATATTACAATGCCAAGACTATGAACCAGACATTCAACCCGCAGTTGCCTGTCAGCGGTTGGTCGGCTATGTATATCCAGACTGGTGCCGTACGTAACTCCGGTATTGAGTGGTCGCTGAATTACAAGAATACCTGGAAAGATTTTACATGGGATACCGGTATAACCTTCTCCAGTAACAAGAATAAAATCCTGACTTTGGCAGACAATGCCATCAATCCCGTTACCGGTGAGCTGTTCTCTTTGAGCACGTTGAATATGGGTGGCTTAGGTGATGCCCGCTTCTTGCTGAAAGAAGGTGGGAGCATGGGTGACCTTTACTCACTGCGAGATATGAAACGTGATGCCAATGGACAGATTTTTGTGGACCAAAATGGAACGGTTGCTACGGAAGCCATAACGGACCCGGATAAATACATCAAGTTGGGAAGCGTACTTCCTAAAGGTAATTTGGCTTGGCGTAATAACTTCATTTGGAAGAATTTCACAGCAGGTTTCTTGATTTCAGCCCGTTTGGGTGGTGTGGTTTACTCACGTACACAAGCTATGTTGGACTATTACGGTGTGTCCGAGGCTTCTGCCGATGCACGTGATTTAGGTTACGTGTTGGTGAATGGTAGAGATAAGGTAAACCCCGAAACATGGTACGGTGTAGTAGGTAGCGGCACGTCTGTTCCCCAATACTACACTTATTCTGCTACCAATGTTCGTCTGCAGGAAGTATCTTTGGGTTACACCATCCCCAGAAAGTTGTTGAATGATGTGTGCGATATCAAGGTTTCGTTGGTAGGCCGCAACTTGTGGATGATTTACAGCAAGGCTCCTTTCGATCCCGAAAGTGTAGCTTCTACCGATAACTTTTATCAGGGAATAGACTATTTCATGATGCCGGCTTTGCGTAACATCGGCTTTAGCTTGAGCTTTAAATTTTAATACCAAACGATATGAAAAAGAAAAATATTATAAATAAATTGATTGTTGCTCCGTTGGTTATGGGCTTTATGTCCTGTACCGGCAATTATATGGATATCAACTCCAATCCTTATCAACCGGGTGATTTGACTCCGGATGATTATGCACTGGGTTCTGCCATGAGTAACTTGGCAAGTACGGTTATCTCATCAGATGTCAATACGGCACAGTTTACTGATTGTTTGTTGGGTGGACCGTTGGGAGGTTATTTTGCCGATTCAAATGCCGGCTGGTCCAATACAATATCCAATTTTAATGCTACAAATGACTGGACGCGTGTGTTCTTGATAAGTGACCGTATCATTTCAACACTTTACGGTAACTTGAGCACAGTGAAACAAGTATCGGAGAATACCAATAATCCGGTTCCTTATGCCATTGCTCAAATCATAAAGGTTGCTGCCATGAGTCGCGTGACTGATGCGTATGGTCCTATTCCTTATTCTAAAATCGGTCAGGATGGCAAGATTACCATTCCTTATGATACGCAGGAAGAAGTATATAACGCATTCTTCAAGGAACTGGACGAATCCATCGAGGTGCTGACTGAAAACAGAAATGCGGCGTTGGTTGCTTCTGCAGATTTCGTGTACAGTGGTAATGTACAGAAGTGGGTGAAGTTTGCCAATTCATTGAAACTGCGTTTGGCTATCCGTATTGCCAATGTAAGCCCTGCTAAGGCTAAAGAAATGGCTGAAAGTGCAGTGAATCACGAGTTGGGTCTGATTGAAACAAATGCAGACAATGCTACATGGAAGTATTTCGGTACAATTAGCAATCCGTTGTTTGTGGCAGTACGTTACAATGAAGAAGCTTCAGGTGGTGATACCCATCCTGCTGCCGACATCATCTGCTACATGAACGGTTACAACGACAATCGTCGTGCCAGCTATTTTGAGGAATCAAAATGGCCTGGAGAGACTTATGTAGGATTACGTCGCGGTATCAACCTCAGTAAGATGAAGGAGTATTTCATCAATTATTCACGTGTGAAGATTTCCTCTTCTGATCCCGTACTTTGGATGAATGCGGCAGAAGTTGCTTTTTTGCGTGCTGAAGCCACTGCAATCTATGGTTTCAACATGAAAGGAACCGCTGCTGATTTTTATGAACAAGGTGTCCGTCTCTCTTTCGAACAGTGGGGAGCTACCGGTGTAGACAGCTATCTGGCTGATGAAAGCAGTGTACCTGCTCTTTACAAAGATCCCGCCGGTCTTAATACTTATGAAAAGAACCTTTCAGCCATTACTGTCAAGTGGAATGAAGGGGCATCCAAGGAAGAAAAACAGGAACGTATCATTACCCAGAAGTGGATTGCGAATTGGCCGTTAGGTAACGAAGCTTGGGCTGACTATCGCCGTACAGGCTATCCCAAACTGTTGCCTGCAACCAGTGAAGGTAACTTGAGTGGTGGAATTGTTGATAGCGAGAAAGGTGCACGCCGTATGCCTTATCCTTCTGAAGAATATACAAGTAATACTGAAAACGTGCAAGAGGCAGTAAACAGCTATCTGGGTGGACCGGACAACATGGCTACTGACGTATGGTGGGCACGCAAATAATAACAATAAATGCTGAATAATTATGAAATTATATAAGAAATCATTCAAAGGAATCGCGCTGGCAGCTTTTTCCGTATTGGCATTGTCTGCCTGCTCCGACTGGACGGATTCAGAGAGTATTAAACTGAAAGAACCCGGAATCGACGAACAGTCTCCCGAACTGTATGCCAAGTATCTGAAGAACTTGCAGGAATACAAGAATTCTGACCATAAGATTGTATACGGCTGGTTTGATAATAGTGAGAAAGTTCCTTTCAGCCGCGGGCAGCACATGTCGGATGTTCCCGACAGCCTGGACGTAATTATCGCAACTACTCCCGATTTGGCGGAATTCGAATTGGAAGATATTGCAAATGTACATGAGAAGGGAACGAAAGTATTCTATTCCATCAGCTATGACAATATCTTGAAGGAACATACCGACAAGGTGAAAGAAGGAACAGAAACATCTGCATTCTCGGCTTATCTGTCGGCTGAGCTGAACAGACTGATAGCTCTTGAAGCACCTTTCGACGGTATTGTAGCCGAGTATCGTGGTAGCAATCCTATCTACATGTCCGAAGCCGACAAGGCTGAAGCAAAGGCAAATCAGGATACTTTCTTCGGTGTGATATCCAACTGGAAGAGTGCCAATTCAGGTAAGCAACTGGTGTTCCAGGGGTATCCTGCCAACCTGATAGGCCAGTCTGTGCTCTCTTCTTGTGACCATATCATCTTGATTACAAATGATGTCACGGATGTTGCCCAACTGGGGATAGAAGCGCTTCAGGCCTTGATGGCAGACGGTGTTCCGGCTGACCGCTTCATTGTATCGGCATCTACCGTCTCTCTGGATACAACAGATAAGACTACCGGATATTACAATGCTTTGAGAGCTCTGTCGGAAGCTGCTTATTGGGTGACAGAACCGTCTGCAGAGTTTACAAAAGCTGGTCTGGCTATTGAGAACATGCAGAATGATTATTACAATGCTACCAATACCTATCAATACGTGAGAGAAGCTATCAATATTATGAATCCTGCTCCTAAAAAATAAAAGAATATCATGAAACTGAAAAGTATATATTTAGTATCGATGGCATTATTGGCAGGTGTATTTGCTGCTTGTAATGATAATGACGTTGAGAATTTCGATAATCAGGTGTATATCAACGGCTCGGCGATGACCAGTACTGTGTTGTTGAAAAACACTGTTTCCGATACGGAAGGTTCATTCCGGATTTCAATGGCCCGTCCTGAATCGCAGGATATAACTATTGCCTTGAAGGCGGACCCTTCACTGGTAGCTACTTATAACGCTACCTATTATGACACAGCCGAGGCTCTGCCGGAAAACTATTATACGGTAGAAACTCCGCAGGCTACCATTTTGGCCGGTGCTGTCATTTCAGACGACATCACTGTCAGCTTCAAGAACTTGACGGAGCTGGACCGTGAGAAGGTATATGTATTGCCGGTTACGGTAGACCAGGCAAGCATCGGAGTCTTGAAGAGCTCCGGTACCATGTACTACGTGCTGAAGGGTGCCGCATTGATTAATACGGTTCCTGATATTACCAAGAATCTGGTTTACGTAACTTGGACCAATCCAGATGTAGCCAATAATATGAATAAGCTGACGGCAGAAGCGTTGATTCGTGTAAGCAAGTTTGACAAGATGCTGACTTCCATTATGGGTATCGAAGGTAAGTTCCTGCTCCGCATCGGTGATGCCGGAATTCCTCAAAACCAGTTGCAGGTGGCTACAAGTAGCGGCAATGTGACCGATGAGAGTCTGGTTATTCCGACAAACGAATGGACACATATAGCTGTGACCTACGATGCGGATGCAAAAACAGTTATAGTCTACATCAATGGTAAGAATATGCTGGAGACTACTTTGGACTGCGGAGCCGTGAACTGGGGCCAGACTATGACCGATGAAGGTAACGGATTCTGGATTGGCCATTCATACAATCGTGACCGTTGGTTGGAAGGTAATATCTCAGAGGTGCGTATCTGGAACAAGGTGTTGACATCAGCAGAAATCAATGCAAAGGACCACTTCTACCAGGTAGAGCCGGATGCTGACGGACTGGTTTCTTACTGGAAGTTCGATGAGGGCGCCGGTACTGCCATTCACGATTATAGCGGAAATGAGAACAATGCTACTGCAGTGGAATCATTGACTTGGACTGCTGTGGAACTGCCCGCTAAATAATTTAGTTATACCTTAATTCAAATAAAAAGATATTGATTATGAAATATATGAATCATGTAAAATCAGGCTTGCTGGCAATGGCTTTTGCATGTGCAGGAATATGCTTCACCGGTTGTGAAGATGATGTTGTCATCAACACCGGCAACAGTGACAAGCTGGATACTGTGGATGGCGTGTATGGCTATGTAAAGTCTGCCGCCGGTGCACGTGAACTTACTCCGATTTCTGTTTTTGGCGACAAGGTTGCTACCGGACATCTCTATTTTGAACTGAGCAAAGCTGCAGAGCAGGATGTTACGGTGACCTTCAAAGTGGACGAAGACGTTTTGGAGGCTTACAATAAGAAGAATGGAACAAGCTATAAAATGTATCCCGCCGATAAGCTGAGCCTGGCGAACGGTGGAACTGCCACTATCAAGGCGGGCGAACAGAAGTCGGCTTCTGTGGAACTGAATATCAATGCCGGAGGCACAATCGGACAGACTTATGCTGTTGCCGTTTCTGCATCTGCCAATAACGGTGTGGAAGTTTCTACAAACAATCAGGAATATATTTACTTGGTAAAGCCTTTGGCTGCTATTCCTGAGAGTATCAGTAAGGGTGATATACTTACACATTGCTTTGTGGAAGTAAATGACGAGAACATCTTGAATATGGGTGAATATACCATGAAGAGCAACGGAAAGCCTTTCTTTGATGTAGTCAGCATTTTTGCTGCCAACATCAATGTGGATAGCAAGACCGGTCGCGTACATGTTTTCTGCAATGACCAGGTTTCCTTCTTGCTGAGAAATGCGGATAAGTTCATCCGTCCTTTGCAGGCTAAGGGCATTAAGGTGGCTATGACTATTCTTGGCAACCATGACGAGGCTGGTATGGGTAACCTTTCGGAAGCTGCTGCCAAAGACTTTGCCAAGGAACTGAAAGCCTACTTGGATATTTATGGTTTGGATGGTATTGACTTTGATGATGAGTACACCAGCTACAACAACTCCAATCCCAGCCCCGGCTTCGAAACACGCTCACGTGCCAACTTCGCGCGTTTGGTTTATGAGTGCCGCCAGGTATTTGGCAACAAGTTGATTGGTGTGTATGAATATGGTTCGCTCGACTCTCCAGACGGTGAGGTAGAGGGTATGAAGGTAGGTGACATTGTGGACTATATGACCTACGGTTACTACCAGAATCAGAATCCCGAGGGAGCCTTTGGCCGTGAAGAGTCTCATTTTGAGAACCTGCCCAAATCCAAGTATGCTCCGCTGCCTTGGAAGATTAATGATGAGTTGAACGGAGGTTGGAGTGGATTTGACAAGAGCAAATTCCAGAAAGTGAAAGATGAAGGTTATGGCATTCAGATGTTCTACAATCCCAAACCGCTGGTGTATCAGTATTATACGTTGCTTTCGGAAATAAGTAAAGTACTTTTTGATGATGAAGTGGAGTGGAGCGGCAAGTACTGGAGCCGTATCGGTGAAGCTTATCAGGGCAAAATGTTGGGTTATGAAGATTTGGTCGGCGAGTGGAAAGTAACTTCCAGTAACTCTCTCTTTACCTATGTGGATGAAGAAGGCAATCCTCGCTGGTGGGATTGGAAAGGCAGTCAGGAGTTTGAGAAGAATGTAATTATAGAGAAGGATGAAGAAGGTACCGGATATGTGGTTTACAACTGGGGTACTTTCCCCGAAATCACCGGTAAGTATCCGATGCATTGCGATTACTATAACGGTGCACTGCTCATCTATCCGCAAACCATTCATGAGGGCGATGCTGAAGACCCTGCTACCTACAAGATGCATTTCGGTACTTACAGCAAGAATTTCCAGTGGAAAGCATATCCTAACTATGATGATTACTATATGGATGGTGCTATTGCTCCTAACGGTGATATGCATATCTATGGCTTGGGCAACAGATGGGCTATCAATCCCTATAAGTATGTAGGCGGTGAGATTGAGACCGACATCTTCCCCGATGTTCCTTACTTCGTGAGTGAGAACTATACGATGAAGAAGGTACGCTGATGCCGTGTTTTCCGTAAACTGAGGTTTCGGAAAACGGATGCTTGAACCTTTTCATACATGAAACAAAGGAGGGCTTTGCTCAAAGTAATAGGGCGGCCCTCCTCAAGCATTCTCATATAACAAGATTCTATTATGAAGCTATACACCTACTTATACAATAAACAATATGAAGAAAAACATGAAATCTAGTTCCATACTGTTGGGCGGACTTTTTCTGCTGGGGGCGGTTTGCAGCTGTACCCAGACGGCACCGGACTATGCGTCTTACGTCAATCCGTTCATCGGTACGGGTGGACATGGGCATACCTATCCCGGAGCGGTAGTTCCCAACGGGATGATTCAGCCCAGCCCCGACACGCGTATCTACGAGTGGGATGCCTGCTCCGGATATTACTATGCAGATACTACTATCAACGGATTTTCACATACCCACGTCAGCGGTACGGGTTGTGCCGATTACGGGGATGTGCTGCTGATGCCCACTGTAGGTCGGCAGGATTACCACTCCATGGGCTCGAAGAGCCAGCAGATGGCGTACGCCTCTGCCTTTTCCCACGAGAATGAAACAGCCGAACCGGGATATTATTCCGTATTTTTGGACCGCTACGGGGTGAAAGCCGAACTGACCTCTACCAAACGTGCGGCGATTCATCGCTATACCTTCCCGAAAGCGGAAGATGCAGGTTTTATCCTCGACCTGGATTACAGTATCCAGCGCCAGAAGAATGAACAGATGGAGCTGGAAGTAATCAGCGATACTGAAATCCGTGGACGCAAGAAGACTGTATATTGGGCTTTCGACCAGTATATCAACTTCTATGCCAAGTTCTCCAAACCATTCACCTATACGCTGGTCACGGACTCCATGGCATTGGACGAAGGCGGTCCGCTTCTGCCTACAGCTAAAGCTTTACTGCAATTCCAGACGGAGCCCAATGAGGAGGTATTGGTAAAGGTAGGTGTGTCTGCCGTGGATATGGACGGTGCCCGCAAGAATGTGGAAGCCGAAATCTCCGGATGGGATTTTGACGGTGTGCGCCGTGCTGCCCGCCAGCAGTGGAACACTTATCTTTCCAAGATTGACATCGATACGAAGGACAACGACCAGCGTACCATGTTCTACACGGCACTTTACCACACGGGTATGCAGCCCAACTTGTTTACCGATGCTGACGGACGTTACTTTGGTATGGACTTGAAGCCCCATCAAGGCAGGGTGGACGAGCCTATCTACACCATTTTCTCTTTATGGGACACTTTCCGTGCCTATCATCCGCTGATGACGATTATTGATCCTGAACTGAACGAGGCTTTCATCCGTTCGCTCATCCAGAAGTCCCGCGAGGGCGGCGTCCTGCCTATGTGGGAACTGGCCGGAAACTATACGGGTACCATGATTGGTTATCATGCAGCCTCCCTCATAGCGGATTCTTATGTAAAGGGATACCGTAACTTCGACGTGCAGGAGGCTTACAAGGCTTGCCTCCGTACGGCAGAATACGATACGACGGGTATTATCACCCATCCTTTGGTTGTGCCGCATCTGATGCCGCAGGCCAAGTACTGGAAGAACAAGATTGGCTACGTGCCTTGCGATAAAGACAATGAATCTGTGGCTAAAGCTTTGGAATATGCTTACGATGACTGGTGTATCTCCGTACTGGCAGGTGCTTTGGACGACGAAGCCAACCGCGATAAGTATGCGGCTTTTGCCGAGGGATATAAAGTTTATTTCGATCCGAGTACCCGCTTCATGCGCGGACTGGACAGTGAGGGCAACTGGCGTACGCCTTTCAACCCCCGCGCTTCCAATCACCGTAATGATGACTATTGCGAAGGTACGGCATGGCAGTGGACTTGGTTCGTTCCCCACGATGTGGATGGACTGGTGGAACTGATGGGAGGACGCGACGCCTTCATCGGCAAGTTGGATTCTCTGTTCACGGCCGATTCCAAGCTGGAAGGTGAATCGACCTCGGTGGATATTTCCGGTCTGATAGGCCAGTATGCCCACGGCAATGAGCCAAGCCATCACATTGCCCATCTCTACAACTACGTAGGCCAGCCCTGGCGTACGCAGGAGATTGTGGATGAGGTGCTGCATACGCTTTACTTCAACAACCCCGACGGACTTTCGGGCAATGAAGACTGTGGACAGATGTCTGCATGGTACATTCTGAATGCGATGGGCTTCTATCAGGTATGCCCCGGCAAGCCGGTATATTCCATCGGACGCCCGCTGTTCAACGAGGCGACCGTTCATCTGAAAGACGGCAAGTCGTTCAAGGTGATAGCCCACAACAACAGCCGCGACAACAAGTATGTGCGGAGCATTGTGCTGAACGGCAATAAGTTGGAGACTCCATTCTTCACGCATCAGGATATAGTGGACGGCGGTACGCTGGAGCTGACTATGGGCAGTGAACCGTTGAAGTGACACAGATAATATACAGAAGGGATGAGCCGAAAAAATCATAATCCTATATCGTGGGTCCCCACCGTATATTTTGCCATGGGATTGCCGTTTGTGGTGCTGAACATGGTTTCTGTGTTGATGTTCAAGGGGCTGGGTATCGGTGACGCGCAGATTGCTCTGTGGACGTCGCTCATCATGATGCCCTGGACGCTGAAGTTCCTTTGGAGTCCGTTCCTTGAAATGTTCAAGACGAAGAAGTTTTTCGTGGTACTGACGCAGATGGTTACCGGAGCAGGTTTTGCTCTGGTGGCTTTGGCGTTGCAGTTACCGTTCTTTTTTGCGATATGCATTGCGCTGCTGGCAGTGATTGCTTTCAGCGGAGCCACGCACGATGTGGCTACGGATGGTGTCTACATGTCGGAACTGAACAAGCAGGACCAGGCCAAGTATATCGGTTGGCAGGGAGCCTTCTACAATATAGCGAAGATTGTGGCGTCCGGCGGGTTGGTCTGGCTGGCAGGTGCCTTGCTGGTAGGTTTCGGTGGGGTGGAGGGTGCCACAGAGGCAGTCCGCCACGAGGCTACCCGGCATGCATGGATGACGGTGATGCTGATATTGGCGGCGGTGATGCTGCTGCTTGGCTTCTACCACATGCGCATGCTGCCATCGGGCGGTGCTGCCGCATCCGGCGCCAAGTCGGCAAGAGAGACGTGGGAGCAGTTGGTGGCGGTAATCAAGGATTTCTTCTTGAAGAAGCACATCTGGTACTATATAGCGTTCATTATCCTTTATCGCCTTGCCGAGGGTTTTGTCATGAAGATTGTCCCTCTTTTCTTGAAGGCGGAGCGTTCGGCAGGTGGCTTGGGACTGAATGAGCAGCAGATAGGTTTGTACTACGGCACTTATGGGGCGGCAGCCTTTGTGCTGGGGTCACTGTTGGCAGGCTATTACATTTCGCACCGGGGATTGCGGCGGACGCTGTTCTCTCTGTGCTGCATCTTCAATCTGCCTTTTGTAGCGTATACCCTGCTTGCCATGTACCAGCCGGAAAGCGGGTTGCTGATAGGTAGTGCCATCGTGCTCGAGTACTTCGGTTATGGTTTTGGTTTTGTGGGACTGACTTTGTTCATGATGCAGCAGGTGGCGCCGGGAAAGCACCAGATGGCACATTATGCCTTTGCTTCGGGCATCATGAATCTGGGTGTGATGTTGCCGGGCACAATCAGCGGTTTTGTCAGCGACTGGTTGGGGTACGAGGCGTTCTTTACCTTCACGCTGTTTGCCACCATTCCGGCGTTCCTCATTACGTACTTCATACCATTTACGTATGCCGATGAGAAGAAACAACAATAACCAATTAATAATATAGAGCAATTATGAGCAACAAAATCACAATGCCTTGGGAAGAACGGCCGGCAGGCTGTAAGGATGTAATGTGGCGTTATTCGGAGAATCCCGTAATAGACCGCTACCATATTCCGTCGTCGAACAGCATTTTCAACAGTGCGGTGGTTCCGTTTAAGGATGGTTATGCCGGTGTGTTCCGTTGTGACAACCGGGCGGTGCAGATGAATATCTTTGCCGGTTTCAGCAAGGACGGCATCCACTGGGAAATAGAGCATGAGCCAATCAAGTTCAAGGCCGGGAATACGGACATGATAGAGTCCGAATATAAATACGATCCGCGCGTGACATGGATTGAGGACCGCTACTGGATTACGTGGTGCAACGGCTACTACGGCCCCACCATCGGCATCGGCTATACTTTCGATTTCAAGGAGTTCTTCCAGTGCGAGAATGCTTTCTTGCCTTTCAACCGCAACGGTGTGTTGTTGCCTCAGAAGTTCGATGGCAAATATGCGCTCTTGAGCCGTCCCAGCGACAGTGGGCATACGCCTTTCGGAGATATTTACATCAGTTTCAGTCCTGACATGAAGTTCTGGGGCGAACACCGCCATGTAATGGCTCCTACGCCTTTCCCCGAAAGTGCCTGGCAGTGTACCAAGATAGGGGCGGGTTCGGTACCGTTCCTCACGGACGAGGGCTGGCTGATGTTCTATCACGGCGTGATAACCACTTGCAACGGTTTCCGTTACTCCATGGGGGCGGCTATTCTGGATAAGGACAATCCTGCCAAGTTGCTCTACCGCACCCGTGAGTATCTGCTTGCGCCGGCTGCTCCATACGAACTGGCAGGCGATGTACCCAATGTGGTGTTCCCTTGCGCAGCATTGCAGGATGGAGAACGTGTAGCTGTATACTACGGTGCAGCCGATACGGTAGTGGGGCTTGCCTTTGGCTATATCCGCGAGATTCTGGAGTTCACGAAGCGCACAAGTATTTTGTAAGCACCAAGCAGTTGGCGGGCGCTTGGTATTGCTGAAAAGCGTCTGCCGTAACTGTCTTATACTTAGTGTAATGTCACTGCAAAGATACTGCATGCTTTTTGCAGTGCCACTGCAGACCGTTTGCAGTAACTTTGCAGAGTGCATGCAATGACACCGGCATGGGTAGCGTGCTCACTAACTAATAAAGAACAAATCCTTACTATATTATGAAACGACTGATTACTTTCTGTATCATCTCCTTTGGAATGCTCACGGCATCTATGGCTGCGGAGAAGCAGCCGACGGACTATGTGAATCCTTTTATTGGTACCACCAACTTCGGTACCACGAATCCGGGAGCCGTCTGTCCCAATGGAATGATGTCCGTAGTGCCCTTCAACGTGATGGGCTCGGAGGACAACAAATACGATAAAGATGCCCGTTGGTGGTCCACTCCCTATGAGTATAACAATTGTTTCTTCACCGGATATTCGCATGTCAATTTGAGCGGTGTGGGCTGTCCGGAATTGGGCTCTCTGCTGCTGATGCCCACTACGGGAGAGCTGTCCGTGGATTATAAGGAGTATGGAAGCCGCTATAAGGACGAGCAGGCATCCCCCGGATATTACAGCAACTTCTTGACCCGCTACAATGTGAAGACGGAAGTGACGGCAACTCCCCGCACGGGTGTGGCGCGTTTCACCTTTCCTGCCGGGCAAAGCCATGTACTGCTGAATCTGGGCGAAGGTCTGACCAATGAATCGGGAGCTTTTCTGCGTCGGACGGGTGAGTGCGAGTTTGAAGGTATGAAGCTGCTGGGTACTTTCTGCTATAATCCGCAGGCCGTTTTCCCCATCTACTTTGTGATGCGTGTCAACAAGCAGCCTGCTGCTTCGGGCTACTGGAAGAAGCAACGCCCCATGACCGGTGTGGAGGCCGAATGGGATCCCGATAACGGACGCTACAAACTTTACACCGGCTACGGGAAAGAGCTGGCAGGAGATGACATCGGCGCTTACCTTACATTCCATACTGAAGAGGGCGAGCAAGTGGAAGTACAGATGGGAGTCTCTTTTGTAAGTATAGAGAATGCCCGGCTCAATCTGGATATCGAGCAGCAGGGAAAGAACTTCAGCCAAGTGCTGGAGGAAGCCCGTCACCGTTGGAACGATGACCTCTCGCGCATCCTTGTGGAAGGAGGTACGGAAAGGCAGAAAACCGTCTTTTATACGGCACTCTATCATACGCTGATACATCCCAATATCCTGCAAGATGTGAACGGGGAGTATCCCGCTATGGAGAGTGACAAAATTCTGACTACCAAAGGCGACCGTTATACCGTCTTTTCCTTGTGGGACACTTACCGCAATGTGCACCAGCTTCTTACGCTGGTATATCCCGAACGGCAGTTGCAGATGGTGCGTTCCATGCTCGACATGTATCGCGAACATGGCTGGCTTCCCAAATGGGAGCTCTACGGCCGTGAGACGCTGACCATGGAAGGTGACCCTTCCATCCCCGTCATCGTCGACACCTGGCTGAAAGGTCTGCGCGACTTTGACATAGAACTGGCCTACGAGGCCATGCGCAAGGGAGCCACCCTGCCGGGGGCGGAGAACCTGCTCCGTCCGGACAATGACGACTATGTATCATTGGGATATGTGCCCCTGCGGGAGCAGTATGACAATTCCGTTTCACATGCCCTGGAATACTATATTGCCGACAATGCCTTGTCGCGCATAGCTGCTGCGCTTGGCAAGAAGGAGGATGCCCGTCTGTTCCACGAACGTTCGCTGGGCTACAAGCATTATTACTGTAAGGAGTACGGTACTTTCCGTCCTATCCTGCCTAACGGTGAATTCTATGCTCCTTTCGACCCGAGGCAGGGAGAGAACTTTGAGCCGAACCCCGGATTTCACGAAGGTTGTGCCTGGAACTATACTTTCTATGTTCCCCACGATGTGAAAGGGCTTGCCCGGCTCATGGGTGGAAAGAAGCCGTTCGTAGACAAGCTTCAGCGTGTGTTCGACGAAGGACTGTACGACCCTGCCAACGAACCGGACATTGCATACGCCCATCTTTTTTCTTATTTCAAGGGTGAGGAGTGGCGCACGCAGAAAGAGCTGCACCGCCTTTTGCAGAAGTATTTCAAGAATGCCCCCGACGGAATTCCCGGCAATGATGATACCGGAACGATGTCCGCTTGGGCTATCTTCAATATGATGGGCTTTTATCCGGATTGTCCCGGAGAACCGGCTTATACGCTGTCTACTCCGGTATTTGATAAGGTGACCATAAAGCTCGACCCTAAGTATTGGGGACGCGACCAACTGGTGATAGAGACGGAACGCCCGTCGGCAGAGTCGCTTTATATCCGTGAAATGGAACTGGGAGGAAAAAAACTGTCCCGATATCGTATCACTCATGAAGAACTGGTGCAGAGTGGAAAACTGCGATTTAGGCTTCGATAGGTATTGTGAGTCAGGATAGCATCGGTGATGGTTTAGGTTGCCCGTCGTTGACAGAGTTCATGTCAGTGGCGGGCTTTTCTATGCAGGTTGGCTTCCGGCAGGCTGATAGGGTATTTCGAACCAGAATTCGGAACCTTTCCCCGGAATAGAGCTGACGCCCACTTTTCCGTTCATTTTCTCGGCAATCATGGTGCAGATGGAGAGTCCGAGACCCGTGCCTTGTTTAAAACTGTTTAGCTTGACAAAGCGTTCGAATACATCCTTTTGCTTTTCAGGAGGAATGCCGCAACCGGTATCACGGACAAAGAAGCGAATCCTGTCTTCTTGCGGCAGGTGATAACCAATGTCGATGAAACCTTCTTCCGTATGCTTGAGGGCGTTTGACAGATAGTTGTTCAGTACTTGTCTTACCCGTTTGGGGACTGTGTGAATAATACAGTAATCCGCACCGGGCAGGAGACGTATACTGACTTCGGACGGAAGTTTCAGTTTTGCCATCGTCTGCATTTCATCAAGCGTCTTGTTTACATCCATATCTCCTTCTGTGAATTCGAGAATGCCGGCTTCGATGCGTGACAGGTCGAGAATATCATTAATCAGTTGCAGCAGCAGTTGGGTGTTTTCTTCGATGATATGTATGTATTCCTTTGTATCTTCGTCTTGTATATAATCGGAAAGTATGGAGGAGAATCCGACGATGGCGTTTAGCGGAGTACGTATCTCGTGGCTCATGTTGGCGAGAAAAGCCGATTTCAGGCGGTTGGCTTCTTCTGCTTTCTCTTTGGCTGCCAGCAGTTCGGTGATGTCCAGTGCAGAACTGACAATCCACCTCTCTTTCCCTTTGTTGTAGGACACCAGCGTTTTGTGAAACGACAGAATATACTCTCTGCCTTTGGGATTGACAAAGTGTTTGATGTAGGACTGGGGAGTTTCCGACTCTTCAACTTCTTTGTCTGTCTCTTGGATGAAATTATCTTGCATTAGGGGTTTGAACTCCTCTTCATAGTGTCCCACAATATCCTCAGCGGGGACTTCCATCATCTCTGCCGCTTTTTTGTTCCATATCAGGTAACGTCCTTCATCGTTTTTATCTTTTACTGTAGTGGCGATGGGAAGGTTCTCCAGAATACTTTCAAGGAAGAAACGGTATTTTTCGTTTTCCCGGCGTTGGACTTCATCTTCCGTAATGTCGCGTATGAAGGCTATGACATAATTTCTGTTGAGGTAGACCATGCGCACTGCGATATATAGTTTCTCACCACTTTCTATTCTTATCTTTAGGGTCAGGCTGTCCGAAGTGCGGGTATTCAGTACGCGTAACAGCGACGTCATGTATTTCCGGCATTCATCGGCATCTGTCACTAAATTATTGATATTTAGAACTCCCGGATTCAGGAACGGAAGTCTGTTTGCCTTTTCGGTAGGTGTATTAAGTAGTTTTACGACAATACCTTGTCTGTTCAGCAGATATACTGGAATGTCTATTGCCCGGATAATCTGTCTGTTCAGACTTTTGTATTTATGATTTATCCAGTATAGAAAGCTTGCAGATGTAACGGCAATTAACAGAAATAACTGTACTTCTCCAAATAATGTAAGATGCATACGCGGTGTCTTTCATTTCGTCTGTCCCCATTGACGAAGGTTATTATATAAAAAGCGCGAGGACTGTTATTGTCTATCTGCATTCGAGGCTCTGGAAAATGCCCACACCGTTAATAGACAACAGCCCCCACGCCTAAGTATATAATAACATAGACGTGAAGAAACTGTTGCTATTATCCTGCGGTGTTTAAGAGAATTTTCCAGATTCCGAATAGCAGGGATAATAACTTTCGCTTCTTGCGTTCTTATCGAATCGAGTCAAAAATGACCGTTATCACTATAACAGCCAAGACTTTGGTGCAAAAGTAGTATATTTTTCGGGATGTACGGTATGATGAGGGCAATAAAGTGTGTATGCAAACAAAGCGTGATGGTATTTGACCGTCACGCTTTGTATAGCTTGCCATTAAAAGTTGTTAGAGAGAATTGTTAGAGGATTTATTTCATGGCTTCTATAGTGTATCCTTGTTGCTTCAGAAGGTTCAACACTCCATTGTCTCCGGGCAGGTGTCCGGCGCCGACTACGAAAAGGGTAGGGGCTTCTGTCATGATAGCAGGCATCTTTTCAACCCATGCCTTGTTGCGGTTGTCCAGCATGGCTTCCATCTCTCCGGGCAGCGGGTCGCATGAATTGCCGTCGCGCTCTTCCATCAGTTGCAGCATGGCATCCAGATCCTGCTTTTCATAAGCGGCAATCAGGCGCTTGCTTTGCTCGATACCTTTCTCGATGTCACTGATAGCGCAGTAGAGGAGGTTTGCCTGGCGTTGCAGCGTCTGGCTGTTGAACAGAATGTCTATTTGTGACTGGGCTGTTTCCAGACCGCCAACTTTCTTGCCTTGCTGTCCGGCCTGCTGCTGGAAGTAAGTGTCGAGCTGTTCTTGCGGGTTGAAGCCCGGAGTATGTTTCATGTAGAGCAGGACGACAAGCTGCTGGTTGATGGCAGCCGGTTTCAGTTGAGCAAGCATGGCGATGTCTACCATCATATTCTCTTTTACAACTTTACCCACTTCTTCGTATTGCTCGGGAGTAAAGAGGTTTTGCAGCGTGGTGTCTTTGGGCATCATCATCTGCTGTTGCATGCTTTGCATGAAGGCGGGAGTCGCCATTTCGCTCATCACGACCTCACCGTAGACTTGGGTGGTTTCGTTCATGGCCTGCGGCATGGCGGCGATGCTGTCCTTGATGCTGAGTGGAGAGAGATGGTAAGTACCGAAAATATAGGATGGTTTCTCTAATCCTTTACCGGATACTTTCCATAAAAGTTGTGCATTGGCACTCAGCGCAATGCTGATGAATACGAGGATGCCTAAAAGTTTCTTCATTGTTTTCTTCTTTTAATTGTTTCTGGACTATCAGTCGGGAAAGAGTAAAGAAAATCACAAGAAGGGAAAAAATTAGTATCATTTTATTCTTCCTCCGCAGAGCCAGTGTTGGGTGTAATATTTTTCCCGGAGGTTGCTGACTATGACTCCCTGGCTGGTACTGGCATGTATAAATTTGCCGTCCTTGAGGTAGATACCTACGTGTGCCACTTTTTTGCGGGAAGCACGGCTGGTGAAGAACACCAAATCTCCCTCACGCAAGTTGCGGCGGGAGATTTTGCTGCTCTCTTTCAGTTGCCCGTCTGTGCTTCTCGACAGACGGGTGTGGTAAACTTTCTTATACAGTTGCGATACCAGTCCGGAGCAGTCCGTTCCACGTTTGCTGTCGCCACCTGCGCGATAGGGGGTGCCTATCCATTCGGAGGCATGGATGTATAGCTTGTGGTTGTCCTGCAGTTCAATATCCACCCCCAAACGGACGGATGCTTGCGCCAGGGCTTTGTAGTCCAGGCGTGGCGCGGAAGTATGGCAGGAACTTAAGCCTATCAATATGATGGTAAGAGCTACTATATAAGAAAGATATTTTTTCATGCTTCCGAATTTTTTTCTTCTACCGTTTTATCTTCTTTTTCCGTTATTTCTTCTACGGCTGCTTCTACTACTGTTTCTTCTACCACGGCTTCTTCCTCCACACCGACGTTGAAGTAAGCTTCCAATTCCTGCTCGGCAGAGTTGTTCTCATTTCGTATATCGCGGATAATAACACCGTTTTCTAACAATGCAATACGTGGACAAACGTCCACTGTGTGATTCAGGTTATGGCTGGAAATGATGACGGTGGCTCCGTGCTCTTCATTGTATCTTTTCAGCAAGTGTTTGATTACAGACTGTGAACTGGGGTCAAGGAAGTTGAACGGTTCATCCAGAATCAACAGTTGCGGGTGATGTAGCATAGCGGAGATGATGCCGATTTTCTGCTTGTTTCCGGCAGAATAGTTGCGGATGAATTTTTTCTGCCCCATCACTTCGCCGTTCATGAAGCGTTCGAAGGGAAGCAGGCGTTCGTCTACCTCCTCTTTCTTCAGACCGTACATCTTGCCGATGAAATAGAAGTATTCTTCGGGAGTGAGGTAGTCTATCAGGAAACCGTCGTCTATAAAGGCTCCCGTGAAGTTCTTCCAGTCCTCACTTTTGCTGACGTCAATGTCATTGATGGTTACATTGCCCCGGTCTGCCTGTAGCAAGTCAAGAATAAGGCGGAAGAGGGTGGTCTTGCCTGCACCGTTGTTGCCTACCAGTCCCAGCATATCGCCTTGCCCGATGGTGTAGTTCTCTATATCTACGGCTTTTTTTGTGCCGAAATTCTTCTGTAAATTATTGATGCGTATCATGTTAGTGATTGATGTTTAATGATTTCTATTTCTGTCTACTGTCCCTGAAGCCTTCCATATTCTTGTAGCGGCGTTTCATGAGCCGGTGATATACATTCATCAGCCAGAATTTGGAAGTGGCGATGAATGTCACGCCGATGCCGATAAGTATCCAGGGGGTGACCTCTTTGCCAAAGATGGCATTCAGTGCAAAAAGCAGCAGTAAAGGTATGCCGAAAGCACCTCCTGAAATCAGATTCTGCAGACCGGTGCCTATATTCTGCCGGCTGGTCATCTTTGAATTCAGGTCGGTAGTCTTGTTGTTGTAGACTGCCAGTTGGAACAGACAGCAGTATACGGCTCCCGGAATGAATATCAGCCATGCGATGCAACCGAGTACGGATACCTTCCCGGTAACCATACCGGGAATCATCAGAATCGTAGGAATGAGCAATGCAATGCTGTACAGTATGTATTTGGCACGCAGCAGCGAGTAGATAGATTCCTTGCGGCTCATCAGTCCGTCAATGTAATTGCCTTCGTAACCCATCAGTGTGCTGAGGAACATGATGCCGAAGATAATGTAATTATAAAGGACGAAGAAATCTCTCAGACCTCCGTCATACACATCGGAAAAGCTAATGATACTACTGAACATTATCACTACACCGGTGATGGAATAGAGCGAACGCTTACAAATCTTGTTGCGTAGCAATAACTTGAGTTCCAGTCTCATGTATTCGCCTATTTCGCCGTAGCGGTCGAGGAATTTGTATTCGGATACATGTTTTATCCGTGTATCTTCCACTTTGTTCAGTTCATTGTAGATGAGTTTCTGCATCAGGGTGCGGTTGATGAACCACATGAGGGCGATGGCAGCCAGTACACCGATGAATGACAGTATATTACCGGTGATGAACCCTTCTCCCAGATTGACAAAACAGTCGAAAAGCGGACTGTTGTCCGGAATGAATAGTGCGGCGGCAATGCCACCATATACTACTACCGGTAGTGCCAGCCACCAGATGCGCTCACCCATCAGTGTGCGGCACAACAAGAACCAGTAGTTATTGAATACCATCAGCAGCCAGATGCCAATGCAATAGGTCAGCACACCACTGATTCCATAGAATTTGGTGACGGTGATGATGGAAAACGGAACAAACAGAAACAGCCAGAACAGATTGAAGCCATCCAGTCCGGAACGGATCAGCAGGAAGTCGATAAGACGGTTCCGCTTGATGGGAAGCAGCAGGTAGGGCTTCACTTCCTGGGTGGGTGTTTTTTGGAAAGGCAGGCGTATCAGGAAATCCAGCACAAGGACAAATATCAATCCGGAATTCATTACGTGATAGGCTTCTGTGGCACCGCCGTCAAAGGCGAATGCAAAGGTCGTACCGAAGAATATCAGGTAACCGGCCCAGAAGACAAACATGAAGTACATCCAGAATTTTCCGAATTTACTTTTTTCGTACATCGGATTTCGTTTTTCTGCCAGTTTTCCGTGCTTGCGCAAATCTAAGAAAAGACTCATAGTATTTGTATATATAGAGTTTGTATAAAAAAAGCTGCGCTGCCTTTCATCGAACAACGCAGCCTTCTGTGTGTATGGCTCTCTTATTCTTTGTCAGGAGTTTCAGGACTGATCATTGATACCTCAATCTCGTTCTTCTGCTTGAACAAGTCGTCGGTGAACTTCTGGATGTCCTTCACGGTGATGCTGTTGACAATCTGTTCGTAATCCTTTATCGGATTCATACCGGTGAACAGGTATTCGTCAATGCTTCCCAGCCAGTAGCTGTTCTCCTTCAAGTCTTCGGCATGTTTCTTCAGCATGAACTCCTTCACTTTATTCAAGTCTCCTTCCGACGGACCTGCTTTGGCGATGTTGTCGAGTTCTGCAAAGATAATCTGCATCAGCTTTTCTCTTTTTGCCGGAGCGGTTTCGAATACAATCTGCAAGAGAGCCTTTTCTTTCGGATATTTGCTTAATTGGCCGCCTACATATACACCGTAAGTGCCCCCTTCGTCTTCACGTACCTTGGCTGTATAAACCAAGTCGAGAATCTGGCTGGTCATACTCAGCAGGATGTCATTTTTCAGGTCGTACTTGCAGTCACCGTTCAGCAGGACAAAGTTCGACGCTTTGGCAGTTTCCTGCTTCCTTACGAACTCATTCTTATAAACTCCCTGGCGCATGTCGACTTTATTGTCCTTGAATGTTTCCTTGCGGTTGATGGCAGGCAGTGAACCCAGGTACTCGGCGATGAGTGGTTTCATTTCCTCCACATTCACATTTCCTACAAAGATAAAGGTAAAATCGCTGGCATCTTTGTAGCGGTCTTGATACATGGACAGAATCTTGTCATAATCCATCTTGTCAATCATGTCCGCCTTTATTCTGGCTCTTCTGGGATGGTGCATGTAAATACCGGCCGAGACAGAGTCACTGAACGCCACCTGGGGATTCATTTCCATATTCTGCAAAGCAGCTTTGTTGCGGTTCTTATAGGATGCGAAGGCATCGTCGTCACGGCGTGGAGCGGTGAACGTCAAGTAAGTGAGCTGCATCATTGTTTCGAAGTCTTTCGGTGAACAGCTGCCATTGACGGTTTCTGTCTTGTCACCGATACCATAGCTGACGGAAGCTTTCTTGCCGGCCAGAACTTTTTCCAGGTCTACGGCACTGAAATTACCCAGACCACCGACACTCACTGCATCCAGTCCGTTGATGTTGATGATTTCCGAGTCGGGGAACAAGGAACTACCGCCTAGGCTGACTCCCTTCATGCGGATTTCGTCTGCCTTGAAATCTGTCTTCTTGATAATGACCTTGACTCCGTTGGAGAGTGTCAGCGTTGTAGTGCCGAATGTATCATCTGTCTGCTCGGATACAATCTTTCCGCCTTTCGGGGCTTCGGCCATCAAAGGTTCATCCGACACCTTGTCTACGTAGGCAGTCAGTTTTTCAGCTTTAATATCTTTCAGAATCTTCTTGATTGCATCTTCTGTCGGCATTTTCAATCCTTCCTTATCCGGACCGAGAATTGCGACTACCTGGTTACTGTCTGTCACGAGGGCTTGCATCATCTGGTTCAGTGCGGCAACCGGAATGGCGGGAGCTATCTGATTGATGATGGCGTATTCGTTTTCGATGCCCGGAATCGGTTCGTTATCGAGGAAATGACGGACATATTCATCCACGTACTCTTCATTCTTGCGTTTGTCACGCTCGTTATAAGCAGATTCCAGTTGGCGCAGATATTCGGCACGGGCACGGTTGTATTCCGTTTCCGTAAAGCCGAATTGGCGGGCGCGTTCTGTTTCGCGCAGGAGAGTGGCTATTCCATTTTCTATGGCATCTTCCTTGCAGACAACGACACCGGTGAAGGCATCTTTGGTTTTGGCAACAAAGAAATCATCGTCATAAGTGGCGGCATATATATAAGGAGGATTGGCGGTCTGTACCAATTCGTTCAGACGCGCATTCAGCATATTGTTGATGAGCGTGGTTGCATAATTCTGTACCAGATAGCCCATGTCGCCTTTCTGCTCGTCAGGAGTGGCTTCGTGCTTGTTGAAGATGAGGGCTTGTACATTGGACTGTTCCTTGTCCTGATAAACCAATACGATAGGCTCCTTGTTGTCGTTTACCGGATAGTACTCACGTTTGGCAGCATTGGGCTGGGCGGGAATATCAGAAAATATTTTCTTGATTTGGGCTTCGATGGCATCCACGTCTATATCGCCAACTACCACAATACCCTGAAGGTCCGGACGGTACCACTTTTCATAGTAGTCTCTCAAAGTTTGCGGTTTGAAGTTCATAACGACCTCCATCGTTCCGATAGGGAAACAAGTGGCATACTTCGTTCCTTCGAACATGACTGGAAGCATCTTCTCCTGGAAGCGTTGTATGGCGCTCATACGGGTACGCCATTCTTCGTTGATGACTCCGCGTTCCTTGTCTATTTCCTTCGGGTCCAGGGTCAAATCGTTACTCCAGTCGTGCAGAATCAGCAGGCAGGAGTCGATGGCTCCCGGAGTAGTGACCGGCACATTGGAAATGTTGTATACGGTTTCGTCTACGGAAGTATAGGCGTTCAAGTTTTCACCGAATTTCACCCCGATACGCTCCAGGTATTGCTTCAGTGCATCACCGGGGAAGTGGGTTGTTCCATTGAAACACATGTGTTCCAGGAAGTGGGCAAGGCCGCGCTGGTCGGCTTCTTCCTGAATGGAGCCTACCTTTTGGGCAATGTAAAAGTCGGCCCGGTTTGCAGGCTGGCTGTTCTTGCGGATATAATAGGTCAATCCGTTGTCCAACTTTCCGATACGGACATTTTTGTCGACCGGGATAGGCGGCATTTGCTGTGCAAATACCTGCTGAAAATTGCAGCAAAGAATTAACGCTACAATCCATAAACCACGTAATAGATGTTTCATATTATTATGAATTTAAATTGTTCTTGAACTATCTGTCGGACAGCCCTTAGATAAATCACAACTTCTGTTGTTTTTTTCGGATTCCATTCCGGATAAATGGAATTTATCTGACTGCTTCCCGGATGCGGACCAATTTGGTCAGCAGGTCTTCCAGCAGGTCGAGTTTCAGCATGTTGGCGCCGTCACTCTTGGCTACGGCGGGATTTTCGTGGGTTTCGATGAACAGTCCGTCTACACCTACGGCAACACCGGCTTTGGCTACGGTCTCGATAAGTTGCGGCATACCTCCCGTGACGCCACTGGTCTGGTTGGGCTGTTGCAGGGAGTGGGTTACATCCAGGATGACGGGGAAACCGAAGGTCTGCATTTCGGGGATGCCGCGATAGTCGATGACTAAATCCTGATAACCGAAAGTAGTTCCGCGTTCCGTCAGCATGACGTTCCTATTGCCTGCTTCCACTACTTTATCAGCCGCAAAGCGCATGGCAAGCGGAGAGAGGAACTGCCCTTTCTTGATGTTGATGGTTTTTCCGGTTTTGGCGGCGGCTACAAGCAGGTCTGTCTGCCGGCAGAGGAAGGCGGGAATTTGCAGAATATCCACATATTCGGCAGCCATGGTGGCTTCTTCGGCGGCATGAATGTCGGTCACGGTAGGTACTCCGAAGGTGGTGTGCACTTTTTGCAGTATCTTCAGCGCCTTTTCGTCGCCGATGCCCATAAAGGAATCCAGGCGGGAGCGGTTGGCTTTGCGGTACGACCCTTTGAATACATAGGGGATTTGCAGTTTTTCGGTGATAGTCACGATACGTTCGGCAATGCGCATTGCCATTTCTTCTCCTTCGATGACACATGGACCTGCCAGTAGGAAGAAGTTTCCGGCAGGATTATTCTTTAATTCAATCATAGGTTGTTACTGATTAAGTATTTTCAATTGGGTATAATCAATGTTATTGCTTCATGCAGTACGCTGATGTCCAGTGGAAAATGACGGTCGAGAATACGTCCGTCCAAATCGACAGAGGCATTTTGCGCACGCAGCACTTTTACTTTTTGCGTACGGTAGGGCATCACTACCTTATGGTTCAGAATCCGCCCTTGGATAAGCATCCACAATCCCGACCATAGTTGCAGCAATTCGGGACGGTAAATGACGGAAACATCCAGCCAGCCATTATAGGGCACTGCACTAGGCGCTTGTCCGTATCCCCACGCACTGCCTATGCAGACAGTCATGATGCGTCCACGTATGTGCTCGCCGTTTATCTTGAGATGCATGCGGTACAGCTTCCGTTCGAAGATAATAGATAGCAGTGCCATGAAGTAGGAGAGGAACTTCACTCCCCAGAAACGCTTGCACTGGTCGGTGATTTTCACGATACGGGCTCCCAGGCCTATGTTGATGGCATTGAGAAAGTAGCGTGTCAGATGCTTTTCACCGTCGTAATAATAGCAGGTACCCACGTCTATTTTCCGGCGGCGGTTGTTGATGATGCAATCCACCGCTTTCTTGTAGTCCGAACTCATTTCCCAATAGTCGGCAAAGTCATTTCCTATACCATTGGGGATGATGCCGATGGCTATATTCTCCTTGTCCGGTGCATTGGAAAGCATGATGCCGTTAATGACGTCATTCAGTGCGCCGTCACCGCCTACTACAACAATGGTGCGGTAGCCGTTGTTGGCAAGGATACCTGCCAGACGCTCTACCGAACCGAACCCTTCGGACTGCACATAGTCGTAAGGCACACCTTTGCTGTCCATGTATTCTTTGATTTCTTTCCACCGTTTCTGCACTTTCCGTGTTCCGGCTTTGGGGTTGTATATTACTCCCAACTTTTCGGGTTCTGCACTCATGATTCTATTTACAATTTGACTATTTACTATTTACGATTTAAATCACCCGGTCACTTTATCGTTTCATCATCCTTCCAACTTCTTCTTTACAAAAGCTATCTTTTCTTCCATCGGCCACCGGGCATTCATCCAATGGATGGTAAATCCACGCCGTTCCATACCGCGGAACCAGGTCATCTGGCGTTTGGCAAACTGGTGGATGGCTGTTTCCAGTTGCGTGAACATCTCTTCATAGGTCAGCTTGCCGATGACATAAAGTGTCAGATACTTGTATTCCAGTCCGTAATAGATGAGGTCATCCGGTTGGATGCCTTGCTCTATCAGACGGCGCACTTCGTCTATCATTCCTTCTTCCAGGCGCTGGTGCAGGCGGCGGGTGATTTTCTCCCGACGCAATTCCCGGTCGATGTCCACACCTATGATGAGGCTGTTCATCTGGGGGAAGGAACGTTCGTCTACTGGGGTATGGGCATAATACTCTTCGATTTCGATGGCTCGTATGGCACGTTTGGCTGTGTCCACGTCCGTAGTATTGTGCAGGCTTTTGTAACCTTTCAGTATGTCGGTCAGTTCTTCCAGCGATTTGTCCGCCAGACGGGTGCGCAACTCAGGATTCTCGGGTACGGGCAGCAGACGGTAGCCTTTCAGCACTGATTCGAGATACATTCCGGTTCCTCCACATACAACGGGCAGGCAACCTTTTTGTTTAATAGTCTCGTAAGCATTCAAGAAATCACGCTGATACTCGAAAACATTGTACTTATAGCCCGGGTCGGCTATGTCGATGAGGTGATAGGGAATCTGTTTCCCGTCGACGGTATAGTCGGCAAGGTCTTTGCCGGTGCCCAGGTCCATCCCCCGGTAGATTTGCCGTGAATCGGCACTGATGATTTCCGTATGGAGTTCGGCGGCCAAGGCGGCTGCAAATGGAGTCTTTCCTGAGGCGGTAGGCCCTAATATGGCGATTAAATCATAGTCTGGCATATATAAGTTCTTGTTAATCTCATTACAAAGATAGTGCAAACCGAATGCAGAATAAAATGAACTCGTTCATTTTTTATGCTGAGGTGCAGCTTATCTTCGTGTTAGTGCAAAGATAATGCAAACTGGGAGTATAATGGAAAGAACTTGCTTATTTTTTTACGTGATGCTATACCTCCTTTTCTATTTTGAAGCAGAAAAAGTGAAAAAGGACGTGAAAACGAGCATTTATCTTATTAAAATGTGTTATGAAACATGCTTTTTTTCTTGGAAAGTTTGTCAATGTCCCAAAAGTCCGTACCTTTGCAATGTGTTTTTCATAGTATTAGATTTAAGGTTAACAAAGGTTGGAGTACAGCGGTACTCCTTTTTTTATGCCCTAAACTGAACTTTGGCACATTTTTTTCTGTACTTTTGCACTATATCTTGAATGAACAAACATATTCACCTTTTATGAAGCTCTGTATATAGCTACGCTCAACGAATAGCCCTGCTTGATAAAGCTATTCAGCTATCTGGCAAGCGATGCCCCGTTTGCCATAGAGATTGTATATCCTTTTATTCATGAATTTGCAGGATAGCATGCTGTACTTGTACAGTGTGTTGTTTTGTGCTATTTTATTGTTGAGCAATGCATTATACATATAAACAGATATGGCTTATCAACTTTCCGGTAATGATGAGCATTTTGATGGAGCAGCTGATAAATATAACCGATGCTGTTTTCTTAGGTCACGTTGGCGAGGTGGAATTGGGAGCATCTGCCATTGCAGGGATTTATTATTTGGCGGTCTACATGCTTGGGTTTGGATTTAGTATCGGATTGCAGGTGATGATTGCCCGAAGGAATGGAGAATGTGATTATGGTAAGGCTGGGAAGATATTCTTTCAAGGTTTCTTCTTTTTATCGGGATTGGCCATTTTGCTTTGTCTGCTGATGCAGGCAAGTTCTCCTTTCATATTGGGAAGGTTGATTTCCTCACCGGAGATTTATCGGGCTGTAATTCAGTATCTGGACTGGCGCAGTTTCGGTTTGCTGTTTTCGTTTCCGTTTTTGGCTATCCGTTCTTTTCTTGTGGGAATAACATGCACTCGGGCATTATCGTGGGCTGCAGCCGTTGCAGTAGTGATTAATATTCCTTTGAATTATATTCTGATATTCGTTGGAGGACTGGGAATATCGGGAGCTGCCATTGCTTCTTCTCTGGCAGAGATGGGTTCTTTGGCGATGCTTCTTTTCTATGTATGGCTGAAAATAGATAAAGGGAAATATGGATTGAAACCGGTATATGACGGAAAGCTGTTGGTAGATGTGCTGAGCTTGTCGGTATGGAGCATGCTTCATGCCTTTATCAGCGTGGCCCGTGGCTCTTGTTTTTTGTGGCGGTGGAACATTTGGGTAAAACGGAATTAGCCATTTCCAATATTACGCGAAGTGTATCTGCTGTCTTTTTTGTAATAGTCAATTCTTTTGCGGTCACTACGGGTTCGCTGGTCAGTAATGCGATTGGGGCTGGAGAAAGGAGGGCTGTTTTCATTATCTGCCGTAAGATACTGAGGTTGGGCTATTCTGTTGGATTTCCATTGATAGGGGTAGCTGTATGCTGTAATCGCTTGATAATAGGAATCTATACAGATAACGAACTGTTGACGGAGCAGGCTTTCATCCCTTTTGTTGTGACGTTGCTGAATTATACCTTTGCCTTGCCAGGCTATGTATATCTCAACGCAGTTGGAGGGACCGGTAAAACCCGGATTTCTTTTCTTTTCCAAGTGACTACCACTGTCGTGTATCTGGGGTATCTTTATTGGTTAAGCGCTTGCACTCATGCATCCTTGGCTATTTACTTAACGGCAGAATACCTTTTTGTGATTTTGCTGGCACTGCAATCGGTTTTCTATTTAAGAAGTAAACAATAAACCGTTGGCGGAATTGACTTGGCATATCTTTCATGTTACCGATGTGATGATTGTTTTAACTTGTTGTCAATCAGAGAGTAATTTTGCCAACCTATTGCCGTGCTTTTGGCAAACTTTTGCCAAGCCGATGGCAAAGTTTTGCCAATGCGGTGGCAAAGTCTTGCCAAGAAGGAGGCAAAACCTTGCCAACTTGTCGGCAAGAAAAGATACACTATTGATGAGATACGCCGTTGCTTGCCGCATCTTGTACAAGGCTGTTGGGATAGATTTCCTTAATAATCCATCATCAGTGAGTTGCCGGTCTTGCCTCGTGAAATGTCAAGGTTAGGCGGTGCATAGCTCTGGTTACAGCTACATAAAGCATACTCTTGTCAATCTCCGAACGGTAATTTCTCTCATCCGTCTGTGGAATAATGACTTCGTCAAACTCAAGCCCTTTTGCCATGTGGGCAGAGGTGATGACGATGCCTTGCACAAATGCGGAGCTTTGACTTGATAGGAAGCTGATATCATTGGCATATGATTTCAGCATGTCTGCCATCTTCCTGGCTTGCTGCTCCGTCTTGCATATGATGCCAAGAGACTTATATCCGGATTTCCGGTAAGTGGAGATTAGCCCCATAATGCCGGACAGTTCTTCTACGGCACTGCCGAACTGCAGGATTTGTGGCTTTTCTCCATGCCGGGCAACCGGTTCCAGCTCTGCGTTAGGATGAATCTTTTGCGCAAAATCCGTAATCTCGAAGGTGGAACGATAACTCTTACACAATTTCATGATTTCACTTGCAGTAAGTGACTTTTGGATAGTTTCTGCTGTGGATGAACCATAAGGATTCACGGACTGTCCTGCATCGCCCAACACGGTTTTCCGGCATGGAAAGAGTTTCTGTATTACCTTGTACTGTATGGGCGAATAGTCCTGCATCTCATCTATCAACAGATGTTTGACTCTGAATGGCTGGTTCCCGTTTCCCTCCAATGCCAAGTGTAGGTATGCCAGCGGTGCCAAGTCTGAGTATTCGAGTGTATGTCCCTTTCGCATTTTGAACATTCCGGGATTATTTGTCCATTTAAAGAAATCTTTGTAGACTTGAATGTCGTTATTGCCTGCAAACATTAGTCTGATTTCTTTTTTCAAAAGGTTTCTACCGGCGGTGGTTACCGTAAAGGCGTATTGTATTTTCAACATATCCAGCATATAATCAGCCATAGCATCAAATCGTCGGCGTATGGGATAACGGTTGAAACGTAGGTACTGTTCTTCGATAAACGGGGCAGGTATGGTGATGTATTTGGTCAGCTTCACGTCTGCTGCCTTGAAGTAGGTGTTCTCTATGTGGAGGATAAACTTGTCAAGCTCTGAAATGAAACCGAAAGAGGCTTTATAGGCTATTCTGTCGATGAGGCTTGAGGATGGCTTCTCTAACAGTTCATTCACTAACCCGAAGTATGTTTGGTACTTGTATTTGTGTTCCAACACTCCGGAGAGTATTTGTTCCATACTGGTTTCGGGCACGGTTTCTTCTCCAAGTTCGGGGAGGACGTTGGAGATGTAATCGGAAAACACTTTGTTGGGGGAGACAATCAGAATATCTTTTGACGAGATGCTGTCTCTGAAGGTATAGAGCAGGTAGGCTATGCGGTGCAGGGCGATGGATGTTTTTCCAGAGCCGGCCACTCCTTGAATAATAAGCGTGCGGATATCTTCGTTACGGATAATCCGGTTCTGTTCCCGTTGGATGGTGGCAACGATATTTTTCATCTTGTCATCTGCATTGGAACTTAACTCCTTTTGCAGAATGTCGTCATGGACGGTCAGGGCACTTTCAATCATAAATTCCATTTTGCCGCCCCGAATTCTGTATTGGCGTTTTAGGGAAATTTCTCCTTTAATCTCTCCCGATGGAGACCGATAGCCTGCTTCTCCTAATTCATGGTCATAGAACATGCTCGAAACGGGTGCTCGCCAGTCATGGATAAGGGTAGCTCGACTTTCCGGGTCATAGAAGGTATGGATGCCTATATAGATAGGCATCACTTTGCTGTTTTCTTTCTTTTCCAAAAAATCAATTCGTCCGAAGTAAGGAATGGCAAGTATCTTGGTGAGCCGCTTACGCTTGTTGATTACACTTTCCCCCAAGGCAAAATGGTTTAGGATGCTTTCGCGCATGGAGCGTATCTCATGCGGGTCGATGTCTTTGTTGGACCAGATATAGTCTTTGTATTCTGCCAAGGTGTCGACGTGGTCTTTCACTGATGCGTCGGTATTACCGATAACCTTTTTCAGAAAACTGATTATTTGCTTTAAATATTCTTTCTCTTGTTTCTCTGTTTGATTGAATGCCATAATTAGTTGTTGCTAAAAGATAAGACAGTGTGCAAAATTAGTGTATTGTATCGGGAAGGGAAATGGCTATTTATAGCTATATACTGGGAAGTTTTATATCTTTGCACATTCAAAAAAGTGGAGGTAAATGGACATTCATGAGCTTGCAAGGCAGAATCAGCAATCTGCATGGAAAGTATTGGAAGATACCCGTATTATTGAAGCATGGGAGCGCATTGGAGCAACCGTTCATTTGGTGGGCTCACTCCGTACCGGGCTGTTGGCGAAAAGTAGGGATATAGATATCCATATTTATACCGATAGGTTGGATGTAGGAGAGAGCTTTTCGGTCATCCGGGAACTTGCGGAACGGTTGCCTTTGCAGGAAATACAATATAGGAACCTTATCCATACGGAGGAAGAGTGCATGGAGTGGCATGCTTTATATAAGGATAGAGAACAGAATACTTGGAAGTTTGATATGATTCACATCCGGAAAGGTTCCAGGTATGATGGTGTTGTAGAAAAGGTGACTGCCGCTATTGCGGAGCGCCTTACTCCTGAGATTAGGAAAACGATATTGCAAATCAAATTCGATGTGCCGGATGGTGTAACGATTCCAGGTATAGAGATTTATCATGCTGTCTTTACGGGAGGTATCGGCACTTATAAGGAGCTTGAAGAGTGGCGCAAAACAAATCAGTTGGCGGACAGTCTCGGTTGGCTTCCGTAATCTTAGAGGTAGATACCAAGATTTTCTACTATATGGATGGCTTCCATTATATTGTTGGCATCTAACTTGCTTAGGATGTTTTTCCGGTGATTGTTCACAGTATAGATGCTCACTCCCAGCTGGTGAGCGATTTCCTTGCTTAGAAAACCTTGTCGGATGAGTCGTAATATTTCTTTCTCCCGGTTGGATAATTGTTTGTCAGGAGAAACAGTGCATGTTGGAAGCATCTCTCCCGTTTTTCTGTTCACCACCGTCCGTTTGATTCTTTCGATAGGGGTCTGGTCGGGAAGTATGTCCATTACTCCCATGATTATCCAGGCTTTACCATTCCGGTCTGTTTCTATGACTTGTTGCCGGCTACTTACATTGATATACTGTTGCCGTGCATTCAACATACGGAATTGAAATATTTGCCGGTAGTCATTTCTTTCTTCCGGTGGGAGTGAGTAGATGAACTGTCCATGCTCGATTTGGCATTCCGTGAGTTGCATTCTGTCATCAGGGTGTATTCTCTCTTCCAGTAAATCGCCTTGTTGCCTGATTGTCTTTATCCAAGTGGGATTGTATCCGAAAAGATGGGCAAAACTGTCGGATGCAAAATCGTATCTCTCTTTAAATACGTCAACTGTAAAAATACAGCTCTGACTCATTTGTGAGAACGCTTGCACGGATATTCTTTTCTTGTTCCATAAATCATAGTCCACATCGGGACCGCTAATCTGCTGTCTTGCCCATAATTCTTTGGGAGTTGTCTTGTTGGTAGTCATGGAACAAAGATAACTGATAATTTTCTTTTGAGCTTTATCTTTTACGGGATAATATTATTTCTAAGAATATGTTGTAGGGTTGGATTAAGTGGCTACCTTTGTAGGCCGTGTCATTGGGGACGCCGTGAATGAAAAGCAAACGAGTAATAAATTCAATATGTGATAAGATGAAAGATATACCGGCAGACAGCTTAATAAAGAATTATTTTCCTGTAGATTATATAGATTCTTTTTCTAAAGTGATGGTCACTGGGCAGGCTTTGACACCGGAAGATTTTCGCAATCTTGCCTTCAGCCGATTTCCTAAGTGGATTGGTTGGCTCATGAATTTCAGGAATGCGATTGCAAAGCCATTAGGACTGGATACAGCAACCAGATTTACAGATATGGTCTTGGATAAAAATCTGCATGAAGAAATTCTCGGAATGCCGGATAAGCATCTTGATTTCCATGTGTCCATGTGGTGCGGGGAATATCACGAAGGAAAACAAGAACTTCGGATTACTACTGTTGTGAAGTACAATAATTGGCTGGGAAGGGCATATTTCTTTATTATCAGACCTTTTCATGGGATAATAGTAAAGTCTATCTTAAAGCATGTTGCTGGGGATAGGGGGAGTGGGTGTAAATAAATACTCCCATTGAAATATTATCATTTCAATGGGAGTATTTATTTGAGTGGTGCCACCAGGAATCGAATGTTTTAATTCAAAGTCCTAATTTGCAGCACTTTAATATCTTTGGAAAAATCCCCGAACCACTGAATCAGCCATATGCCAAATTCACCAAATTTCGATAGATTCTCGTTAATCATCCTTTGACTTTACAAAGGTAAGTGTTCGGTTCTATTCCTCCAAATATTTATATAGTTATTTAAAGTGGTTACAAGTTATTTGTATAAAGTTTAGCTTTTGATTATTAGTGATTTAAGAAATGTCATTCAAATGCCAAAACTTTGTTTCTTTCCAATATTTCTATAATCTCCTGTTCTTTATACAGAATCTTTCCTCCTATTTTGTAATATGGTAATTTGCCATTCATCCTATATTCAATGAGTGTTCTTTTTGTAATTTTGAGAGCCTTTGATAACTCTTGTTCTGTTATATAGCGGTTCCCGTCCAATATAGGTCTGTAGATTAAAGAATTTGCATCCAACATTTTGGATATACCTTCCATGGCTTCAATAAATCTCTTGACCTCATTACTATCCTTATTCAATACCTGCTGTCCCATTTCCATTATTTGTATATGTTTTAAGGTTATTCCTTACATAGCTTAGAATATCTTCTTTTTTATAATAAATCTTTCTGTCTATACGACTGAAGGGGATTAGCCCTTTCTGTCTTAAAGACAACAGTTTTCTGTCTGATATATTCATAAGAATACATACATCCTGATTATCCAACCATTCATTCAGTTCAGATTTGGAAGAGTTCAGTCCTTTCAGTTGTTTTTCTATCTTGAACAATATGTCGTTCATTTCCATAAATGCACTGGCTTCTATGTTCACTATCTCCATAATCATTTGTTTAAGTGGTTGGTACAAAAATAGAATAGAAGGCTATGGAACACAAGAGACTATCATCAAAGTGCATTATATTACATCAGATGTCATAGCGAAGCAACTGAACTATGCAGATCGGAGGGAGCTGAAATCCCTGTCTTATTTCGGGATTTGATAAGCAGACTATGTTTTGTTATTTGGAAAGGTGGATTTTCACTGTATTTGTGAGGTCGTATATGGGATATAAGGATAGCCGCCTTTGATTTACGGCTATGCGTCACGTCGGTCGCAGTTAATCCCTGTAATCTTTCCTTTAATTCTAATCCGTTTGCCGCCGCATTCTTTTTCAGGTGAATTTTCACGGCGTAAGCCATGAAGAAAATTCTCCTGAAAAAAAGGAATAAATGCGGCTGGCAAAGCTGGATTGGAATTTATCTTTGATGGAAGGGAAAACTGACTATTTTTAGCTGGTGTTCCGTAAAATAATCGTTCTTTTAAAAGATTAAGTCGCAATGAATGCTTTTTCTCGTCTTTATAAGAAAAAGTTTCTTCAAACATCATCTGACTGTTTCTTTCTCCCCTGGTGATAATAATAGTTTTCCTATCACTTTCGTCTTGCACTTCAATTGAGATAATTGTTCTGTTCATATCTACAAATTTTTCTTATTCTATATCTGAAAATTTGCGATAGAAATATTATGTCAGAAGTAAAGTTGTTATTTTATATTCAGTGTTATCGGCTTCTGTTGTACATAAAAGTGCATTCCAGTCTACAGGTTTATGTACATCACCGGATTCTGTCTCCTTCCCCACAGTTTCCTTATGCTCTGATTGAGGTATGGCGAATCATCCAGTTGCTTGCCATCAAACTCCCATCTTCCCTTCAGCTGCTCACACTCTGTCTGGTACCACCTGACGGGCTTGAATACTCCCACTATGTATCCGCAGCATATTGCAAACACCAGATCTGCCGAACCTGCTCTCTCTCCGTTCAGTCTCCAGTATTTTCTGGTACATTCATACAGACTTTCCCTCTCTTCTCCCAGGTAGGTTCTACTGACATTGACGCATACAATCTTTTCCGTTCCCAGGTTCTCAAATTCTCCGTAATCCTTGAATGGCTCTTCCATGTTTCTTATTATTTTTTTCTTGCAAATTTATCTTTTTCCACTGTATCAGCAATATACATCCTTCCTTTATCTTTTATTGAACTCTGTTTTTCCCTGCTCTAAGGTTCCTTTCCCGAAATCTCATCTTTTTCCCTGTTGTTTTATTATGGGTGTTACGGTAAGCTGTCGGGCTATCCGCTCCAAGTACTCGTTCCTGTGGGCTTTATTCTCCTATCCCTAACCTGCATACTGGGGTATAACAGTAGTGCTGATATACTGGTATGTTTTTTATGTAGGTTATATGTGTTCTTTCTTTCAAAAAATAGTACTAATACACAAATTACTTTTTCAATTAATCACATTTTCATATGGAAGTAAAATAAATAGTAGTAACTTTGTTCAAATTATAAAACCTTTATGAAAACAAAAGATTTAAATAGACTGAAAGTCGTTTTAGTGGAACAAAAGAAGACTGCAAAATGGTTGGCTTCTGAGCTTAAAAAAGATCCATCTACAGTCAGCAAATGGTGTACTAATTCTTCCCAGCCTTCATTGGAAACTCTTAGTGAAATAGCTAATATTTTGAAAGTAAAAATGTCCGAACTTGTACGGCAAGATTAAAGAGCATGGGAGTGGTAATTAAAATTATAAATAAATTTTATTTCTTGGAATGGAGAAAGATATAAGAATAGCTGTTATTGGTTTAGGGTATGTTGGATTACCCTTATTTTGTTTAATCTCAAATCATTTTACTTGCAAAGGTTTAGATAATGATTCTAATCGTATAAGTCTATTAAAAGAAGGCATTGATAATCGTGAATGTGAAAAACGTCGTAATATTATATTTGCACTTCAAAGGGGTATGCTAACATCTTTATACTCAGACATAAAAGATTGTAATATATATATCGTATGTGTTCAAACTGGTATTGATGAATATAATGAACCAGATCTTACCCCTATAAAGAAAGTATGTGAATCACTAAGTGAAATTCTAAAACGTGGTGATATTGTGATTTTTGAGTCAACAGTGTTCCCTGGTGCTATAGAAGATATTTGTATTCCTATTTTAGAAGAATGCTTTTCTATGAAAGTCAATATAGATTTTTCAGTTGGATATTCTCCTGAAAGAATAAATGTGGGTGATAAAAGTCATAAATTAGAATTGATCCCAAAAATCATTTCAGCATCAAATAATGAAACTTTATCATTAATGAATAATATTTATTCTACTATTCTTTCTGCACCTATTATTCAAGCATCAAGTATAAAGGTTGCAGAGGCTGCTAAAATGTATGAGAATGTTCAGCGTGACGTGCTAATTGCTTTGGCAAATGAATTTTCTTCTTTCTGTGATGTGGAAGGAATAAATATTAATGAAGTGACAGAGTGTGCTGCAAGTAAATGGAATTTTGCAAAAGTTTATCCTGGCCTTGTTGGTGGTCATTGCATCGGCGTTGATACATACTATCTCCTTCAGCGAGCAAAAGAAAAAAAACATCAATTGAATATAATTCAAACTGCACGAAATGTTAATGAGGAGAAATCTCATGTTGTAGCAAATAAAATTAAGGATATAGCAATATCATTAGAAGCACATAATATTTTATTATTGGGCTTTTCTTATAAAGCTGATACACCTGATTATAGAAATACAAAGGTTCTTGATATTTATAACGAACTAAAGGGATATTTTACAGTTGTTGATTGCTTTGATCCAATTGTTGATAAAAAGAGCATAAAAAATGAATTTGGAATTTCTATAATAACTTCAGAAGATGCCTATCGGTCAAACTATGATTTAGTTGTTAAATTAGTGGATCACAAGGCATTCAAAAAAATAGAATTTCCAAATACCAAATTCATCGATATAAACGAGATATTATGATTCAGCAAATAAATAATCAATCTGTTAGATTTAAAGAAAAAGGGGCATCTGATATAGATTATCTTAAATCATTTTATAATACACATAAACATTTCCCATTATTTCAACAGGTCTTAATTGAGACTAGAACTGATTGCAATAATCATTGTCCATTTTGCCCACATGCTTTTAATGATAAGCCGTTAGGTATCATGAAGTGGAGTTGTTATACAACTATAATTGACCAATTATGTGAAATGAATTATAATGGACGTGTAGCACTCATGCTTTCCAATGAACCATTATTGGATGATAGGCTATATAGCATGATTGAATATGCAAAATCAAAGTCACAGCGTTTATTTCTTGATATAACAACAAATGGCAGATTATTAACTGTAGAACTTGTGGATAAATTATTTAGTATAGGGTTGGATAATATAAATATTAATGATTATAGAGGTGACAGAGATAAAAATCCTGATGGATGGTCATCATATGTTGAGCCTATTTATAGAGCCTATGATAATAATCCAAAAATCAGTTTTAAACGGAGACGTTTAGATGAAATTTTGCCTAATTATGCGGGGAATATACCCCAGACCTTTAATGCTGAAGATTTTGGTTTTTGTAATTATCCATTCCGAAAACTAACTATCGCATACAATGGTAATATACTTCTTTGTTGTGACGATTTCTTGTATGATACTTGCTTTGGAAATGTGATGAATGATAAACTTTTAGATTGCTGGAATAATTCGGAGCTTAATGTAATACGTTTGTCCTTACTTGATAATAAACGTATCGGTTTATGTGAAAAATGTAATGATTTCCAAGAATATAATGTATTTTAATATGAGTATAGATTCGATAGATAATAACTTATATTCAATTAAATCAAAATGTTTCATATGTCCATTTTGTGGATATAGCGGAGAGTTAGATTTAATGGGGGCTGACCGATTTCCTGTTCTTCAAAAACTTCATGTTATAGGAGCTGGGAGAAGAGCAGCAAGATGTCCTAAGTGTAGTTCTACTGACAAAGAACGATTGGTATATACTTACTTAAAGGAAGTCGAGAAAATTCAGAATAGGAATAATATTAGCGTATTGCATATTGCTCCAGAAAACAATCTACAATTATGGCTAAGCTCTGTAATTAATAATTATATACCAGGAGATGCTTTTCTACAAAATCAAAAGTTTATTGGAGAAATACGATTTATTGATATAAAAAAAACTGAATTTGCAGATAACCAATTTGATTATATAATATGTAATCATGTTTTATGCGATATTAAAGATGTTGATGTTGCTTTACATGAAATTTATCGTATATTAAAAATTGGAGGACTTGCTATTTTACAGGTTCCTATTACTAAAATATCAAGTACAGTTGAATATCAAAATGTCCATACTAAGGAAGAAAGAGAGTTGGCTTATGGATATGGGTATCATGAGAGAATCTATAACAATATAGATTATATTAATACTCTTTCCAGTGTGGACTTTATGGTTAATGTAAGAAATATTTCCAAACAATACATCCAAAATGGGTTAAACCCAGAAGAGGATTTATATTTGTGTAAAAAAAGTTGAGTATGGTTTTAAATAAAGAACAGTTTGATGCATTTCGCATGGAGATTGCCACATTTGGCAACATTCCTATATTAAGTCAATATTGTGGGATAGGCTGTGTGTTTTGTAAAGTACATACAGACTCTTATCTTGGACATTATCCAAAAATTCCCCCTGTTGACAAAGAGGATCTTTTAAGAGGATTTGAATATATCAATCCTAAAGTTAATTATGTACGACTTGGTGCAGGGGTTTTAGTAGCTCCACATACAGATCCATTCTTACACCCTAATATCTATGAATTCATAAAGCTTGCTTCAGAACATTTTCCTACTAAAACGATTACTACGGTTACAACTGGGGCATATATCAAAGAAGATAAAATTGATTTCCTTAATTCTATATCCAATTTTGGTATTGATTTATCATTGATAACTATGCAAGAACAACGTGAGAAAATAATTCCTAGATCTGAACGAGAGCGAACTATACATATATTAAAATATGCTCCACTCAATAAATGTACGCTTATGTTTACCGGTAATTTAGATGAAATAAAAAAAGATCTTGAATTATTATATAACCTCGGCGTCAATAAACGTGTCCGTCAAATTTTGGTTCGTAGAATGGAACACACATCCACATCACAACAACGTCTGAAAGATTTATCACAGGCTTGTATCGATAATTATGAGAAGTGTATTACATGGGTTAAGGCAAATTATCCAGAGGTCATCTTTACAGTACCTATTTTAAAAGATGTTTTTAGAGGTGGAAATAATGAGTATTTCATAGAAGCAGATAAAAGAATTGAGGCTCAAAAAAATATTATCAAGCAATTGCCAAAGAAAACTTTTGTAAATTTAATCTGTCCATTATCCGGTTATGACTATTTTACAAAAGCTTTTGAAGGATATGAAAATGTAAAAACCAATCTGATAAAAAACAATCTTTATGGTGGTTCAGTTTCAGTAGCTGGATTACTTAATCATAAAGACATTATGGAACAATTTCATCCTGAAAAGAATGATTTGATGATTATACCAAGTGAAATGTATAATGTAGACGGAGTTGATTTATTAGGGGAGAAGAAAGAGATTTTGGAAGATTACTATAATACAAAAGTAATATTGGCTTAGTATGAAATCAATTAAATGGAATAAACTCAGAATATTGGTTACAAATAAATGTAATTATCAATGTCCATTCTGTCATAATGAAGGACAAGAAAAAGGTGTGAAATTTAGTATGATGTCGTTTGATTCTTTCAAAATGCTAATTGACTTCTTGAATGATCAACAAATATCAGAAATAAATTTTAGTGGCGGTGAACCTTTCTTACATAAGGAAATCGTTAAAATGATATGTTACGCTGATCAACATATGAAGTGTGATATAAGTTGCGCTACAAATTTATCACTGATAACTGATGAACAGATTGATATTCTTAAAGGAACCAGAGTAAAATTTAATATTCAATTTCCTTTTATTTCGGAGAAAGAATTTTCTAAAAGTACGGGCACTGGAAATCTATATAATATAATTGATAAAATAAAAATAATAAAGAAGTCTGGTATTAATATCGGATTAAATACTGTTATTCAATCTCCTGACTATCTATCAATTGAGAATATAATAAGATTTGCTTTAGAGAATGATCTACCTTTAAAACTCTTACCACAAATAGGCTTAAAAGGAAGTAATCAATTTGTATACAATATAAGGCCCATGTTAGAGAAAAATGCCGTGAGTTTTATAGACAAAGGGACAGGCGCATTAAAATGGATTATCCAGAGTGGAGATCATCAAACCTCTGTTTTATATATTGATTCTCCATGTTTCAGACGAGATATTAAAACTTGTAGAAATTATGGCGAAATAAGAGTTCTGCCTGATTTTAAACTGCAAAGTTGTATACTGAAAGAAGCAAATGTACAACTTAATTTAGATGAAGGGAAAGATTATGTTATTAATCAATTTGAAGGATTATGGAACGACTTCAATCAATGCTAAGGGCGTATAATATCACACATGAAGAAGATTTCTTAGTAGCACCATGGAGCAAACAATATTGCGAAGACACTTTCCCAAAATATTGGGAACTTGTTTATTCCATACTGAAACCACTAAATAAAGATAATAGAATACTTGAAGTTGGTTCCGGTTTGGGTGATATTACTGCGATTCTATGTTATTTGGATTTCACGAATATTATAGCATTTGAGAAAGATGAACAGATTTGCCACATTGCTCAAAGAAGACTTAAAGACATGTTTAATAGAGAAAACATTGTTTACAATGAAAAATTTCCCAATAGGCAGAATTACTCATCAGATGTGTTGGTTCTAGTAAACTGTGCCTATGCAGATGTTGCAAAATCAAAAGAAGAATACCTTAGTCTGCTGAAGGAATACTACATATGTGCAGGCAAACCCCAATATTACCTTATGGAGATAATTGACTCTTCATATACAAAAACTGATAAAGAATTTCCTGAATACATAAGGTTAAACTATGATGAAGTAAGAACTCTTTTTCCTTGTTCAACAATTATGTCTTGGGAAACATATAAATATCCTATAAACAGAAAAAGTAAGACATTATATTTAATAATAAAAGATTAAGAAGATGGTGGCAATCGTTGATTTCACATCAGACATAAGTATTTTTGCTTGTAAAGTTTTTGAAGCTTTATATAAAGAGGATCGACTTAAAACACTTTATGATGCTGGTCTCTACATGAATACGGGATGGCCTATTGATGAAGGCTATGAATCATTTATAGGTTTTGAGAAACTTGAAAAAAACACCTTATCTGGAACTAATATTGAAAAGACTATATTTTCATTAGATAGTATGTTTGGTTGTAGTTTGAATGATAAAGAATTTAAAGAATTCTTACAAAATAAGGATACTTGGTATAAACAATTTGAAAATCAAGAAAACATTTATATTTTAAATAAACTTCCTCACTACATGTGTAAGCACAATTGGTCTGAAACATATGAACATTTCCCAGATGGAACATTGAAAAATCCTTGTATTCAAGATTTAGAGTATATGGTTAATACATATTATAAACAATTCTCTATAGTAAAGAAATTAATTGATGGGACATATCATTATGGAATGATTATATCATAAGAAAATACTAATGAAACAGATACTTATAGTAACAACAGAATTTGGTTTGGAAGGTGGCGGAATGTCTCTTTCATGTACAAGGCTAGTTAATATTTTATCAAATAACAACTATGTTGAAGTTGCTGATTCTTTAGCATTGCCAATTGCTACTGCTTCTGGAGGAAAACTGACAGGACTAAACAAGTATATTCGAATGGAATACAAGCTAAAAACAGAATCGCAGAGATACAAAGACTTTGATATCATAATTGGCTTTGGAGGGAGATTTAATGGTTATTATGCCTCATTACTCGCGAGGCAGATAAACGCTAAATATATACTATGTTTAAGAGGAAGTGATATAAACCTTGCGAAATGGTCGATTGAAGATACATGGTATCTGGAGGAGGCCGTAAAAAATGCTGATAGAATTGTATGCCTTTCAAAAGAAATGGAACATAATCTTTCATTGGCATGTCGACATGCAAAAGGAAAAAGTACTATTATACCTAATGAACTTGTTGGTGAATACACACGTGTTGTATTCCCAAATCTTCCAAATTCCTTGAAGTTGGGATGTGCAGCTTCGCATCTTAATGAGAAAAAAGGCATTCTAAATCTGTTGCACATGATTAATGAATTCAAGAAGGTTTCAGATCTGCCTATTACGTTATCATTAGTTGGTGATATTGATGAAGACTTAAAACAAGAATATATACAGACAATAGAGCTGCTTAATTTGAGGAATAATATTGAATTTACGAGTAAAACCTCAAGGGAAGATTTGCTTAAGCTCATGAAAAATTGGGATTTATATGTTCAAGGTTCTGTATGTGAAGGGCATCCAAATGCTATTGTAGAAGCATTGCAAAACGGATGTGCTTTTATAAGTTCTAATACAGGATTTGTCTCGGAAACACTAAGTGAGGAGTTCCCATTCTTATTTTTTAAAGAGTGGACTCCAAAATCAATGTCTTTATCTTTGCTGAATCTAATATCATTGAATGATAAGGAGACTATTTATTTCAGAGCATACAAAAAGTTACAACAGTATTGCGAGAAAGAAGAAATATCAAAGAAATGGAATGCATTAATTGATGATAATACTTCAGTAATAGCTCATAAAAACATAGAACATATAATTGCAGTAGGTTTACATGATGTTCAAGGAACATTACATGACAGTATTACAACACCCATATCGGTATTTGCCAAATTTGTTAAACAAGTTTATTTAGCAGGCTACGGTCTATGTTCTATGTCTGATTACTTAGGAAAAGATATGGAAACAAGAAAGAATTGGATTGTTTGTACATTTGATGATGGATATAAAGGCCTGATTGATTTTGCTATGCCAATTCTTGACGAATATGGTTTTACTGCGACTGTTTTTGTTTGTACAGGATTGATTGGAAAAAATAATAGGTGGAATAATAAGGATTCACACCTTAGAGAACACCTAAATATGAATGAATTGAAAAATCTTAATAATCATGGTTGGGAAATTGCATCTCACGGTGTTTCTCATTATAATCTTTTGAAATTAACAGATGAGGAATTGGAGATTGAACTTCAACAGTCTAAAGATTTCATCATAAATCATTTCGGTGAATTTTCATCATACGCATATCCATATGGTGCATTTAATGATTATATAAAAAGTTGTGTTGCCAGGCATTATCAGTATGCTTTTTCAGTAAATAAAGGAGGTACATCTCTTTGTGTAGACTCTTTGCAAATAAGAAGATATTCCATATCAGAAATTTATAAAATGACATCTGTAGAAAAATGAAAAGGATAATTGGTATATTTCGTGGCTTCCCAGGATTAGGAAGAATAGTTGCTGGTGTTTCTATTTTAGAATACTTGAGAGATAACTATGGATACGAGATTATGTTTATTAGTTATCTTCAAGGGAAGAAATATTTGGAGTCTCGTGGCTATGATACCTTACAAGAAGTAACACCTATGGATTACTGCTCTATTGGACTTTTGCCTACTAATAACATAGGACATTATATTCACGATATTATTAATAAGTTTAATCCTGAAATAATAGTAATTGATGGTGAACCATTAATTTTACAGTCTATTAAAATTTCTCACCCTAACATAAAAATTGTCTCATTGCTTAATCCCTCTGATATTGATAACCCTCATAATAATCAAGAAGCTATGGATTTCTTTAAAGAAATGTATTCTTTAAGTGATCTAGGGATTGTTCATGGGTTGAGAATATTGGAACACAATGAAAAATTCAATGATTTCATTTCTGTCAACACTATAATCCGCAATGAGGTTATTTCGATTAAGAATGTTCCAACAAATAATATCTATTGTGTATTGGGTGGTGGCACCATCAATGTAGGAGAGCAATTTGTTGAAACGACCCTGCATATAGGTTTGTTGTGTAAAAAAGTAGCTGCTTATTTTCCAAAGTATAGAATAAACATACTTTGCTCAAGTAAAAATATTTATGATGAATTGAATAGAGATAATTGTCCTAATAATGTATTTTTATATAAGGAAATTATTCCAGCAGAGCATTATTACAAAGATGCTTGCCTTGTGATAACAAGATCCGGACGAAATACCTTGAGTGAATTGGCTTATTTAGGAATCCCAGCCATATCTATTGTTACTGGCGATATTTATCGTAGATATGAGCAAGTCCAGAACATTAAAGACCTGAATGTTAGCAATATTCAATCATTTTCAATGGAGGGAACCATATCTGATTTTATAGAAATTATGAATACGATGATAAAACTAGGGAAACAAGAAAACAATTTTAAAGTTGGTAACCAATTAAGTATTAATAAAATATTGGAAATATGACAAAACAAGATATTTTAAAAATTCTGCCTATAGCTGGTGCTATTGCAGGAGACATTATTGGCTCATCGTATGAATTAAAAGGGAATAGAACGAAGGATTACAATTTTACTCTATTCAATAATAATAGTACATATACGGATGATACAGTCCTTACTATTGCTGTTGCAAATTGGCTTTTGGATACATCGATACCATTACAACTAATAGTCCGTTCTATTTGTAGAAAATACATGGAAGTTGGTTATGGACATTCTTTTAAGAAATGGTTATTTTCTAGCGAACCTGAACCGTATCAAAGTTGGGGAAATGGTTCGGCTATGAGAGTCAGTCCAATTGTATTAAAAACTCCAAGTTTAAAGGATGCATTACAAGTAGCTGAAGAAACTGCTATTATTACTCATAACCATTCAGAAGGTATCAAAGGAGCAAAAGCAGTTACGGCAGCAATTTTCTTGGCAAGACATGGATTTACGAAAGTAAATATTAAAGATTATATAGAAAACAAATTTGGCTATAATCTTAGCCGTGATATAAACACTATACGTACTAATTATTCATTCGATTCTAGTTGTCAAGGAAGTGTACCAGAAGCTATAATTGCATTTTTACAATCATCTGATTTCGAGGATGCAATACGTTTAGCTGTATCTTTGGGTGGTGATGCAGATACACAAGCATGTATTGCAGGATCGATTGCTGCATCATTCTATGATGAAATACCTGATAATATTTTGGATTTTGTTTTTAATAAGCTTCCTGAAGATTTTATTGATATATTGCATAAATTTATTGATTCATTAATTTATGGTTCTCAGTCAGCAGTAATACTTACTGCGAAAGAAGATCTTTTTTTAAATAGCTATATTCGATATACTTTTGCATTAGCCGTAACGGACTCAACAAAAGTTTTTATTCCTAAAGGTACAAGAGTGTATGTTGAAATTAAAGATAGAAAATGTTCTATGACACAGGTGTTAAGTAATAGAGAACAAATTTTTTCTCGAATAGAAAATGAACTTAAAAATAAGTTTCCAGACTTTACATCTGAATATCCTTACCTATGTAACGGCATTTTACTAGATATAGATTTTGATATGTACAACAGTTTTTATATATCAGAGGTTTCTGATGATGATATTTTTAATCTGTTCAATATATAATGAGAATAATACATATTTCTGATATACACCTTGAGAATCATGGATTACCAATTTGGAATACAGACACCAAATTGCATTTTGATAAAGCTATTAAAAAGATTCAAACTATGGATAATATTGATGCTATTATCATTTCCGGTGATTTGTCTAATGATGGCTCTGCATGGTCGTATAACTACATAGATAACTTATTGGCTAAAACTAATATTCCTACATTCTGTTGTCCTGGCAATCATGATAATCTTGATATATTTTATGGGAGTCATAAATCGTGGTTCTATAAGAATTGTGAATTGTTTATGCTAAATGGTTGGACATTTATAATGTTGAATTCAGTTATGGCGGGAAAATCTCGAGGTAATTTTTACCCTAACAAGTTTCTTGACCTATTAAAGCATTCTTGCGGTCCTACAGTGATTGTACTTCATCATCCACCTATTGAACAGGATGGATGGCTTAATAGGAAGTTACTTGAAAATCGTGATGTATTCAATGATATTATTCATAAATATAAAAATATAAGATTGGTATTATATGGACATACCCACCATCATGAAATTAAGACTATTGACGGTATAATATATAGTTCAGCATCGTCAATTGGCTTTGCTTTTCACCCGAAACTTTTAAAGTTTCAAATTGCACATGGAAGAGAAGGATTTTCACTTATAACTTTAAATGATTCAAATATTATAATAGAGAATATATTAATATGAGAAACTTTATATTAAATGGTTGGTATATATAATGTCAAATTTGATACTGTATTATGTTAGTTACAAAAGATAAAATCAGATTTATCGTTGATATTGTAGATCATTGCAATTTAAATTGTAAATGTTGTGGTCATTTTTCTCCGTTAGCCCAGAAATCCTTTCTAGACAAAGAAACATTTGAAAAAGATATTTGTAGGTTATACGAGTTGTTAAATGGAAATATCCATTGTTTGGAACTTATGGGCGGAGAGGCTTTGTTACATCCTCAATTAGAAGATTTTATAACAATTACCGATCAATATGTATCCGGAGAAAAATACTTATGTACCAATGGATTGCTTTTACCTAATCTCTCTGATAAAATATATAAATTATGTGCAGATACAAATACAATAATCAGTATTACCATGTATCCAATAGACATAGATTGGGATAAAATTAATATGAAAGCTAGTCTTTATGGTACAAAATTATATTGTATAAAATCCCCTGGCAAAGTTACTAAGAGTTGGTTTAAAAATTTGAGAGATAGTAGCGGCAGTCAGAATATGGAAGAAAATTTCAATAAGTGCTTTTGGAAAGCAAGGTGTGTTGTTTTAGAACATGGAAGGTTGTCTTCTTGTGTCGTTCCTTTTAAAGCAAAATTTTTTCAAAAATATTTCCATTCAAATATATTTGATACAAGCTTAAACAACTCTATTGATATTTATGACGCTAAGTCGATTGATGAGATCGTTGACTTTTTAAATAAGCCTATCCCGTGTTGTAAGTATTGTTTACCGAATCAGGAACAAGAAATACAATGGGGCGTATCAAAAAAAGATATTAATGAGTGGATATAAACAATAGATGTCTAATGAATATTCAAAATAAGAAGCTATATTATAAGTTTTTCGATTTGGAAAGAGCAAGTTTATTCTTCGGAGATGAAGAACTAAATTTATATGCAAATCAAATACTGAATCTTATCGATTCTTTTTCAAAAGAAAGTGACGATTCAATAATAGATCAAAATAATATTCACCAGTTAATCTTTGATAATAGAACAATTGGATATTTCAGAGAATATAAAAATAAAGGAACTATAGAATTTATTGATAGATATTTGGCTGACATTCCAGATTGGCTTCGTTCATTGATTTTGCCTAACTTTCTAGACCTTAAAGAACTTCGGTCGATAATAAAAAATGATTTGATAAATAGTAAGCAGCAACTATATCGCTATTATTTGTCAGATAAAGCTAAATCAATTTACGGAGCAGATAGAGCAGATCTATATGCGTATTATGTAGAAAACTTAGAAAGTGCTGATTTTCCACATAAATATGCAATCAATAATAATGGTTCCGAATCTTATATTTGTGGGAAAAAACTGTTTGGCTCTTTTCACAATCATACTAACTATAGTGATGGGCGTTGTAAAATTTCTGAATTAAGAAAATTAGCTATAGAATGTGGAAGAGAATACGTGGGCATATCTGATCATTCAAAAATAGTGAATGGCGTTAAAGAGGATGATTTATTTAAACAAATCGAAGAAATTGATAAGTTGAATAGATTATCAAGACCGACCATTCTGAAAAGTATAGAATGTGAAATTTTATCCGATGGATCTTTAGACTTTGAAACCAAAATCTTAGCACAGTTGGATTATGTAATTGTTGCTGTTCATAGAGATGTATGCATGACAAAGAAAGAAGCCACAAAACGGATATTAAAAGCTATAGAGCATCCAGAGTCAAATATTCTTGCACATCCAAGTTCTAGAATCTATAAGAGGAACATAGGTTTGTATTTAGATATGTATAGAATAATTGATGCTTGTGTACAAAACAATGTAGTTGTTGAAATAAATGGTGATCCTTTACGTTTGGATTTAGATCCAAAATATGTACAATATGCTATAACAAAAGGTGCAATGTTTTCACTGGATTCTGACACTCATACACAGAAGAGTTTTTATAATATTAATAATGCAATAAGAATTGCTGAAGATAATAATATCCCAATTGAAAGTATAATTAATTTGAAGACTAAAACAGAATTATTTAAAACAACTTTTAATAAATAATCACAAGCTATGAAAAAGATACTAGTTACAGGAGGAGCTGGTTTCATTGGCTCAAATTTATGTGAACATTTGTTGGAAAATGGTTATGAAGTTATATGTCTAGACAATTTTTCTACAGGTCACATGAGTAATATACAACATCTATTGGATAATTTCCCTACTCACTTTACTTTAATAGAAGGGGATATTCGTAACTTAGAAACATGTATCAGAGCATCCAAAGGTGTTGATTCTATACTTCATGAAGCAGCATTAGGTAGTATACCAAGAAGCATAGATGATCCCATTACAACTAATGATGTAAATATCGGCGGTTTTTTAAACATGCTTGTTGCTGCAAAGGATAATAATGTAAAACGATTTATTTTTGCTGCAAGTAGTTCAACTTATGGGGATAGTACTGAGTTACCCAAAGTAGAAGATCGTATTGGAAAACCATTATCTCCATATGCCCTTACGAAATATGTTGATGAATTGTATGCAGAAGTTTTTGCTAAAACTTATGGCATAGAATATATAGGGTTGCGCTATTTTAATGTATTTGGAAGAAGACAAGATCCTAATAGTACGTATGCAGCTGTTATACCATTATTCATTAAGCAATATTTAAATTATCAACAACCTAAAATAAATGGTGATGGTCTCAATACTAGAGATTTTACATACATTGACAATGTAATTCATATGAATATGCTAGCGTTGAATACAGTTAATCCATCTTCAATTAATCAAATATATAATACTGCATGTGGTGAACAGATAACTATTAATAAATTAGCTCATTTAATAAAAACATATTTATCACAATATGATTCGTATGTATCTACTATAGATCCAATTAATGGACCTTATAGATTAGGGGATATACCTCATTCTTTTGCTTGTATTGATAAGGCAAAATTGTTATTGGGATATAAACCTCTAGTTTTATTTAGAGAAGGATTGATTAGTACAATTGAGTGGTATGTAAATAACCATATATAAAGGATTTATAATTATTGTGTTTGTTTTTAAGTCATTTTACTTTCTTTTTATATTGTATGTTTTTGTAATTACTCACCCTATCAAATAAATCTATTGGGTGTTTTTTTAAACTTGTTGTAGTATACAGATTTGTGATTAATAGAATATTTATTGTATGTTAGAATACGATTAGTTAAATACATATCAATACTTAATATCTTCATATGGGAAATAATAATTTATCGATGGCCTATATTATAAGTATAATGGTATATTCCCAATAATTGGACAGTGCCAGTTAGGTATTACACTTTAAGTGGTAGATTTTGATTTAGTAAAGTTCTTTAAAATTGAACATATTCATTTCCATATGCCAAGTTTTGGCTACGGTTTAGCTTGTGGTGAATGGAGTAAAATAAAAATCAGTCTATATAAAATATCTTTACATGAAAACGTTGAGTCAATAACCAATTATAATTTAATGAAAATCAAAATGAAAGAGTGTTTAGAAACTATCAATGGCATTATATCTGATTATGTATATGGTAAGATTGATGCGGAAGGTGTAAAAAAAAGAATCTCTGAAATAGATTTCTCGCTATGTCCGTTGTATAGTGGCGATCAACATAGTCAATATTGTAATCTAATGAATTTATGTGAGACTTTATCTAATATGATAGAGCCAAATTGATACCTTATTTAACGTGAGTTCGAAATAAGGGGAATTATATTTCACTGATAATTAGGAACATAGCGATAAAAGTATTAAATTTATAGTGCTAAATTATAAGATTTAAACGATTACCACTATGTTTCCAGAGTCTAAAGTTACAGAGATTTATTGTATGGCCGATGATTTTTGTAAGGAATTTGCGTTGCAGCAGAAAAAATATATGATTGAGGATAAGAAAACCAGGCATCGTAACAAACCCAACCGTATGAGTGATGCTGAGATTGTGGTTATTCTAATCCTGTTTCACTCCGGTGGTTTCCGCTGTTTCAAACATTACTACAAGGAATATGTCTGTAAACATCTGAAACATCTTTTTCCACGTCAGGTTTCTTATAACCGTTTTGTGGAACTGGAGAAGGAAGTATTGCTTCCCCTGACCATCTTCATCAAAAAAGTACTGCTTGGAACCTGTACCGGCATCAGTTTTGTTGACTCCACGCCCTTGCGCGTATGCCGTAACCAGAGAATTCTGGTTCATAAGACATTTGAAGGGCTTGCTGAGCGTGGAAAGTGCTCCATGGGATGGTTCTTCGGATTCAAATTACACCTGATTATCAATGATAAAGGTGAAGTCCTTAATTTCATGTTTACTCCTGGAAATGTAGATGATCGTGAGCCATTGAAACAGGGTAAGTTCATGGAAAACATTAAAGGAAAACTATGTGCAGATAAAGGGTATATCGGACAGGCTTTATTTGAAAATCTTTTTCTTAATGGTATCCAGCTTGTCACTAAAGTTAAAAGCAACATGAAGAATTCACTCATGAGTATTGCAGACAAGATATTGCTCAGAAAAAGAGCCTTGATTGAAACGGTCAATGACGAACTGAAGAACATCGCACAGATAGAACACTCCAGACATCGCTCCTTCAATAACTTCATTGCCAACTCGCTCTCTGCCATAGCTGCATACTGCTTCTTTGAAAAGAAGCCCGCCATTGACGTAAATTTTGTCAATGACGGACAACTTTCTATTTTCTAATTTTATTTCGAACTCACGTTATTTACATAATGACATATAAAATGAGTGGCTTCAGCCACCCTTTTTTATGCCCTTTCTAGGAGCTTATTTATATTAATTATGACGAAGAAGATCCCATAATCTGTCGTCATATTCTATTTATTCTTATATAATAATTTTCATTCAATAATCCATCATACAATTATTGTTATTTTGCTTTTCTACATTTGAACTGTCTTTTTACTTCTTTCGTCAAATTTTCCGACTTTGGAGGAAAATCCCCCGACCGTGAGGGAGGGTAAGTTGGTTTTTGTATGGCAGAATACTTTCTGTCGGACAAAAACACAACTTGCTCTGTTCGTTTGAACAGAGAATCCACTTAAAGTGGATTGTGGCTCCATGCCCATTTATAGCAATAAAATAGAGTCATATTTGCCTGATGAAAAATGTAAATATCAGTTTGTTTGTGACAAACATGTATGCAGAGTTGAATATCGTGTGAATGGAGTGCCTGATATTTAGTTATTTGCCGAAATTTAAATATTCAATATTGAAAGTTTTATGCTGTATTGTACTATGGTATCCTGATTTACAGATTCTGTATCATATAATAGTATGTAGATTGTTATAGTAAAGTTGTATACGTTGCTTAATAAAAGTTGTAATATATTGATAATCAGCGTGTATATGAAATGAACTCTGTTGTGATATTGCAATCGTGTAATACTCTGATAACATAATAACATAACAACATAATGCTCTAATAACATAACATTGCAATAACATAGTAACATAACAACATAATACCCTAATAACATAATATTGCAATAACATAATAACACAACAACATAATGCCCTAATAACATAACATTACAATAACATAGTAACATAACAATATACTACCCTAATAACATAACATTGCATTAACATAGTAACACAACAACATAATACCCTGACAACATAATATTGCAATAACATGATAACACAACAACATACTACCCTAACAACATAATATTGCAATAACATATACCCCCATATTATAATATTGTCAGGACATAGTATTATGCCAATATAATGCCCTGACAAAACAATATCCTAATGCTCCAAATAGTATGATTTAAAAATCCAAACAACATAGCCCGGAAAAATCCATCACCATTATCTGATAATGGATCTTTCTGAGCCATCTTCTTCTTCTTGCTATTTGAAAATCGGATTGGAAAGCAGAATCTTGTAATATACTGTACCTCCCACCTCTATGGGAGCTTTGGCAATCATAAACTGTACGGTCTTCCTTTCCACTTTTGCCTGAAGCATGATTCTTCTGACGATGAATCCGGCAGAGAATCTGGCACACCTTTTATCTTTCCATACAGTGAACCCGTCCTTGTCTGTCGTATGGCATACATATATACCATTCTCCCGTATCCTCATCGTGTGCGAAATTAACCCGTCCTCCACCGAGAATCCCCAGTTCGATAGACATTGTTTTTGACAGGTAAACCGTTCCCTTGCTGTCCATATTAATTGTCCGCTTCCCCTGATAAACCACCTGCTGCGGACGTGAGTTCTCCTTGTTATATACTATCAGTGCCATAAGTTTCTGTTTTAATGGTGATACAATAAACTAACGGATTAGGATATGAATCCTTCTACTGCCAGCATCTGGCTTCTCCATGAGAATCCCCGGTTTGACCGTACTGCATCCATGATCGTGTTTACTTTTCCTGAAATGGCACTTGCCGATATACCCATACATTCACCCAACGCCTTGAATGAAAAGTCTGATTCATAAAAACGCAACGTAAACATCCTGTATTCCTGATAGGAGAACTTTCTTCTGATAAAGTTAAGAATGTCCTTCACCAGTTTTTCACAGCTGTTCAGGTCATCTGGAGAAAGGAAATCCGCATCTTCCCCACATCGAAGAAAGAAATATTCATCCGGATGGGCATATTTGCTTTCCAGCCTGAACTTGGCCATGAACGCTTTCCTGTAACATCCGATAAAGTATGCTTCATAATCCGTTATTTCCCTTTCCGGATTCAGCACCTGCTTTCTTACAAACAGATAAGTGTCATGAAAATTGTCCTCATCCAGTGTCCCGTATCTGCCAACGAGATTTCTTAACCTGTCATAAGACACCGTAAACCAGTCATTGAACCTTTTTTCCACATTGTTCGCTTCCATAATCTTCCATTTATTGAGTTATACATGGCCTGCCCGTGGGTAGGCATTCTTATTTCTTGTGCGTTCCCCAGTTCGTTTTCCGATGATTGCTGCAAGGCTTGCCGTGAAAAAATACGCTCTTGCGCCAGCAAGAGGAAGATTTTTTCACAGGCAACCAAGCCCCTTCAGGGGCCGCCTTGCGCGATCATTCGGAAAAACAACTATCTTTGCTGCAAGAAATGAGGATGACTTCATCTTGAAAGTGCCTGGTCTCTGTATATTATTACAGACGGTTATGCGAGGTATAAGATAGGTTAATCTCTATAACCCCATCTTGCTCCTTACTATATTCATGTTGTCCTTCAGGTTCCTGTCCATGACTCTTGCATAATGTTGTGTCATTCTTGTGGATGCATGTCCGAGCATGGCAGACACCTCCTGCAATGGAACATTGTTGGCCAATGTGACGGTCGTAGCAAACGTATGTCTAGCTGCATGTGTGGTCAGATTCTTTTTGATGCCGCAGAAGTCCGCAATCTCCTTCAGGTAGCTGTTTGCCTTCTGATTGCAGACAACAGGAAGGCATGTCCCTTGTTTAAGACATATCGGATGTGATTCGTATTTCTTCAGTATTGCCAATGGAACAGGAAGAAGCGGAACATTTGCTATGGAACTTGACTTTCTTCTTCTCTCCAGCTTTACACGTCCTTTTCTTATCCACCAGTCACCGTTATTGTCCTGCTCCAGATGTTCCGGTCTCAATGTGGATACATCAGCGAACGCCAGACCGGTGAAGCACGCAAACAAAAAGATGTCCTTGACAAGCTCCAGCCTCGGAATATCGAAATTCCTGTTCATTATAGCCTGAAGCTCGTTATTTGTCAGAAATACCGGATCTGTCTCGTCCTGTTCCATCTTATATCCGTAAAACGGGTCTTTCCGCATCCATTCTTTGGCTATTGCCATATTGGTGATTTTCTTCAGGCATTTCATGTAGCGGACTATTGTGTTGCGGCACAGTCCGGCTTCTGTCTTCAGGAAAACATCAAAAGCCTTGATGAAATCAGGGGAAAGTTCATGGAACGTAATATCATCCTTCTCATAAAAACGCGGCACAAACGTTTCAAGTTTTCTGAGCACATTCTTATAACGGTTGATGGTGACGGGAGAATAGTCTATGTCAACAACCTTTTCCATAGAGGAAATTTCTTCTTTGACTGTTCCAAGTAACGTCCGGACAGTCTCATCCTTTCCGAACACACGCTTTAATATTGTCTTTGGAGTTATCAGTGCCGATTCAAAGGTCAGTTCCTTGTGCTTTTCGTATGCGCGTGTAGTGAGGGCGGAAATATAGTTATTCAATTCGATGGAAGCCCTGTCTTTTCCTTTGCTGCATCCCTTTGCCGGATTCCAGTTCTTTAATGGAACGCTTCTCTGTATTCTTATTTCTTCATATTGCCCGTTGATGGTAATCCTCATTAGGATTGGAGCCTCGCCATTTTTCAGCAGTTTTGTTTTCAGAACGAAAAATAGAATGTTCATTGTTCCTTGTTTCATGATCATTTTCTTTTTGAAGTTGCACATTCGGTTATTTCGTCAATCCTGAATGGAGCGGATGGCTGGAGAGAAATGTTAAATTCGGTGGCTTTTATTATTGCCGGCTCTAAAAAACCACCGTTTTTTGTTTCTCTTACTATTATCCGCCTGTAGGTACAATCATTATCATCGGATAAGAAAGCCTTTAGCAGACGTTGTATTTCATCCGTCATTCAGTAGGGTATGCAAATGTAGAATTTCATCCCTGAAAATGATTCACGCAAATCGTTGAGAATAAGTGAAGTATGGTACATATCGGTGGTTTTTTCATGGGACTCAAAAAAAGCCACCGAATCAGCAATTTTTTATTGCACCGGATTGCACATTTTTGCGGACAGCACATAAAGAAAAAACCGCTGAAATAACTGTATTTCAGCGGTTTTCATGATTTTTCGTTTTGTAAAAGTGGTGCCACCAGGAATCGAACCGGGGACACAAGGATTTTCAGTCCTTTGCTCTACCAACTGAGCTATGGCACCATGTTTATCTCTTTTGCGGTTGCAAAGGTAGTGAAACTTTTGGACTATGCAATAGCTTTCATAATAAAAAACGCTGATAATTGGCTATATGGCTAATTATCAGCGTTTATGATTTGAGAAAAAATACTGAAAAAGTTTTATAGTTATGCTTTTTCCGCTTCTTCTTCCTTCAAAGGATTCCATCCTTGTGCTTTGAGTTCAAACTCTTGACCGTCACGGGTAATTAGGGCGCAGCCTAATTCCGGTTTGGTGATATGGCCAATCAGCTTGACGCCTTCCATTTCGGCAACCTTTTCATGGTCGGCAATGGGGACGGTGAACAATAACTCATAATCCTCGCCTCCGTTCAGTGCACAAGTGCTCAGGTTCATATTGAATTCTTCTGCCATTACAGCCGTCTGATAGTCGATAGGAATATGTTCTTCGTAAACTCGGCAACCCACTTTGCTTTGGGTACAGATATGCAGTAATTCCGAAGAAAGTCCGTCCGATATATCCATCATGGAGGTGGGTTGTATACCTTCTTCTGCCAGTTTCTGAATGATGTCACGGCGTGCTTCGGGCTTCAGTTGACGTTCCAGAAGATACTCCTTCCCCGAGAAGTCCGGTTGCAAGTCTTTGTCACCTCCTTTGAGCACCGCCTTTTCGCGTTCCAAAAGCTGTAGTCCCATGTAGGCGGCACCCAAGTCGCCGCTGACGCAAATCAGGTCGGTTTCGCGGGCACCATTGCGGTAGACCACTTTTCCTTTCTCACCCTCGCCTATGCAGGTGATGCTGATGGTAAGCCCAGTATAGGAAGCGGAGGTGTCTCCTCCCACGATGTCAACATCATATTCTTCGCAAGCCAAACGGATGCCGGCATAGAGTTCCTCCATGTCTTCTATACTGAAACGCTTGGATATGCCCAAGGAAACGGTAATCTGCTTCGGTGTGCCGTTCATGGCATAGATATCAGAGAAATTGACTACGGCCGATTTATACCCCAAATGCTTGAGCGGTACATACACAAGGTCGAAATGGACGCCTTCCATCAGCAAGTCGGTAGTAACGAGCACTTCCTTTTCGGCCGGGTAGGAGAGGACGGCGGCATCATCTCCGACACCATATCGGCTCGACTCGTTCTTTAGTTCAATGCCTTCGGTGAGGTGTCGGATGAGGCCGAATTCACCGAGGGTAGCTATTTCTGTTCTCATGCTTTCTTATGCTCTATTAATCAATTCACGCATAATCTCTGTCATTCTCGGTTGCGCCTCGTCCGCAGCTTTCTGCACTTCTTCGTGAGAGACTTCTACGATTTTACCTTCTACCCCCAAGTCTGTAATGACAGATACGCCGAACACTTTGATTCCGCAATGATTTGCCACGATGACTTCCGGCACGGTGGACATGCCCACTGCATCGGCACCCAGAATATGGAACATCTTGTATTCCGCAGGTGTTTCGAATGTGGGACCTTGCGTACCGATATAGACACCGTGCTGAACCTTGATGCCCTTTTCTGCCGCAATGGCGTCGGCCTTACGAATCAGCTCTTTGTCATAAGCTTCGCTCATATCCGGGAAGCGAGGACCGTAAGGTATGTTTTTGCCACGCAATGGATGTTCGGGGAAGTAGTTTATATGGTCGGTGATAATCATCAGGTCACCGATCGCAAAATCCGGATTTGTGCCGCCACTGGCATTGGAAACGAATAAGGTCTTGATACCCAGTTCGCGCATTACACGTACCGGGAAGGTTACTTCCTTCATGGAATAGCCCTCGTAAAAATGGAAACGTCCCTGCATCGCCATGATGTCTTTATGGCCCAGTTTGCCGAAGATAAGTTTTCCGCTGTGTCCCTCTACGGTAGAGACGGGGAAATTGGGGATTTCTTCGTACCTTATCTCATACTTTTCAGTGATTTCACCGGCAAGACTGCCGAGTCCGGTACCGAGGATGATTGCTGTCTCAGGCTGGGTGTGCATCTTTCCCTTCAGAAAGGCTGCTGTTTCTTGAATGCGCTCTAACATAGCCAATAATGTTTTGGTTAAATATATATTGTTGATTTTGTAAAATTTCTATTTCTATCGGCAGCACGTAGATGTACGGCTTTAGTGTTTCGTCCAGTGCGGGATGGAGTTTCAGCCTTGCCGCATCTTTCTCCGTGGTGATTATCAGTCTTTTCCACTCTTCCAGGTGCAGGAATTGTTCCTTTATTTGCAATAAATCCTTGGGAGTAAAGTCATGATGGTCATCAAATGACAGCAATTTGACGTGCGGCGTGTAAGATTCCACTTCTTTCTGCAAGGGGGCGGGGGAGGCGATGCCTGTCACTAGCAGTACTTGCTCGTCTCCGGTGAGGGAGGAGAGCACTTTCCAGCTGTTCGTTTTCTCGGGAAATAGCGGGGTCAACATTCCATAGCGGAATCTGGAGAAATACAGTTGTTGGTATGGATAGAGGTGGAGCCGTTTGGCTATGATGTTGAAGTCTATCGGCTTGATGTCATCCGGACATTTGGTGACGATGACCATCTGTGCCCGGTTTTTACCGCTTGAAGGTTCGCGGAGTCTTCCGGCAGGGAGCAAGGCATCATCGCACAGTAACCGGTGAAAATCAGTTAGTAGAATGTTCAGCCCAGCTTTTACATGGCGATGTTGGAAGGCATCGTCCAGGATGATGGCTTCTACAGTGGGATTTTCCAGTTTCAGCAGTTGCTCAATGCCGTGGCAACGGTTTTCGTCTACCGCTACCCGTGCATTGGGGAATTTATTTTTAATTTGATACGGCTCGTCACCTATTTGGCGTACATTGCTCTTGTCATCGGCCAATACATAGCCTCGGCTTTTACGCTTGTAACCCCGACTGAGGGTGGCTACATTTACTCCGTTTTTTTGTAATAGCTTTATCAGATATTCGGTATGTGGCGTCTTGCCAGTTCCGCCCACAGCAAGATTGCCCACGCATATTACTGGAACGTCAAAACTCTTTGACCGGAGCCAGCCCCAGTCAAAGAGTTTATTTCGCAAGCATACCCCTATCCCATAAAGCCATGATAGGGGATATAGCCAATGATATATCTTGATAAAGTTTTCCTCCATTTATTGAATATTCAGTTCAAAGGGGACACGTGCTTGTATACGGTCACATTTGTCAAAATTCTCCAGGACGCTGAACTGCTGGTATATCTCGCCTATTGTGCCTTTCAGCATGCGTGCTTTGACGTAGTTACCCGGATTGGTGTTCATCAGGCTTTCAAAGAAACTTTCCTTTTTCGGATAGCTCATCACGGTATAGGCATCTACTCCGGCCTTTGCAATGGCAATGTCCAAAGCTTTGTCCAAACCACCCAATTCGTCGACCAGTCCTAGTTCCTTGGCCTTGCTTCCGGTCCATACACGACCTTGGGCAATTTTATCCAGGTCTTCCTTGCTGATGCCTCGGCCATCAGAGCAGCGGGTGAGGAAGAGGTCATATCCGTTGTTCACATACATTTGCATCAGCCCTTTTTCACCGTCATTCATCGGGCGTGTCAGCATGCCGAAGTCTGCGTATTTATTGGTTTTCACTACATCAAAATTTACCCCGATTTTATCAGTCAGCCCCTTTGCGTTGGGGAACATGCCGAAGATGCCGATAGAACCCGTCAGTGTGGTAGGCTCGGCCACGATGGTGTCTGCATTACAAGAAATGTAGTAACCTCCTGAAGCTGCATAGTCACCCATGGAAACAATGACTGGTTTCTCTTTCTTCAATTCGCTGACGGCATACCATATCTGTTCTGAACCATAGGCGCTTCCGCCCGGTGAGTTTACGCGTAATACTACAGCTTTTACATCTTCGTCATCTTTCAGCTTGCGCAGGTCTTTAATCACCTTTTTAGAGTCGATGCCTTCTTCGCTGGAGGCAGAAGATGAACCACCGTCAATTTCTCCATAGGCATAGTATACGGCAATCACATTTCCACTTTTGTCTTTGGGAACATTCTTCTTTACGTTAATCATGTCCTGCAAACCAAGTACGGGCATGCGGTCGTCTTTGTCGATGCCTACCATCGCTTTCAGGTAGTTGCGCACATCATTCTTATATATTAATGTATCGACCAGTCCGCATTGCACACTTTCTTCTGCGGGATAGAACATCAACATGCGGTCGGCAATGGCGTTCAGTGAGTCTACAGATATTTTGCGTGATTCTGCAACATCATTGGTCACTTGTCCCCAGATGGAGGTCAGGTAAGCGTCGATTTGTTCACGGTTGGCAGGGCTCATTTCGGTAGAGATGAAAGGCTCTACAGCCGATTTGTAGGTACCTACTTTGAATATCTGCATTTCTACTCCGATTTTGGCCAGCAAATCCTTGAAGAACATGGGGGTAGCGGCCAAGCCCCTCCACTCGACCATACCTTGCGGGTTCAGCAACACCTTGTCGGCTACACTTGACAGATAATAAAGACCTTGGGAATAGCTGTCACCATAAGCCACGATGAATTTTCCCGATTCCTTGAAATCCTTCAATGCATTGCGTATTTCTTCGCGTGAAGCAAATCCTGCACCCAGCGAAGTCGCTTCTATATAGATACCTTTAATGTCGTCATTCTCTTTTGCTTTTTTGATAGAAGAGAGGATATCATCCAGGCCATAAGTCTTATAATTGTCTCCCATAAGGGCATCGAACGGATTGTCTTGGCTGCGTTCAGCCAGTGCACCATTCAAATCCAGCATCATAATGGAGTTTTTGCGTACTTGCGTTTCTGATTCCGAAGATGATACCATGCTGAAAACCACCAGAATACTGATGAAAACTAAAACAACGACTGATACGATGATGCCGGTAATGGTGGCAAACGTAAATTTCAGAAAATCTTTCATTGCACTTTATTGTTTTTAGTATGCTAACTTTTAAAAGCTAACAAAGATAAATAATTAGGTTGATATTTACCCTATCTGTCGCTGAGTTTTTCGGTTTGTCACAGTATTGTGGGAGATTTCATTCTCTTTTCTTTTATCTTTGAAGTATTTCATTTCGTTCTTTATGGATAGTTAGTTTCTAAAATGCCAGATATAATTGCTATCTCTTTACTTTCTGAGTCTGTTTCTCTAAAAACTAATCTTTCCACAGCAATGTTCTTTTCTTACCACAGCTGTGGAAAGAAAGAAACACGGGTGTGGTAAGAAAGAAACATATCTGTGGTGAGAAAAGTTGTTCAGTAGTTCTCGTTTAGTATCCGGGCTTTCCGGATGTAGCCTTTCGCAGGTTTATTGTCAGTTCTCTTTGGGCTCCTCAAGCGTGGTGCCGGCCGTTCAGTGGTCTATGTCAAGGGGTGAACTTAGTATATTCCGATGCGCGCGCGTATATATATAATGTGTCCCCTTCCTTCCTGCCTTTCTTTCC
>OLIL01000033.1_pt1 | contig 173112 bp, 160 predicted proteins | sample 1609701 | NCBI WGS metagenome assembly OLIL01 (sample SAMEA4350146, study PRJEB24818) | metagenome | biome: human; feature: gut; material: faeces | place: Denmark | collected 2013-09
CCGCCAACTGCCTAATGGAACGCATGCCTATCTATCAGCGATGAATCTTTAGCAAATATCCCCATGCGGGGCCCCTGCTTCATGCGGTATTAGTCCGACTTTCGCCGGGTTATCCCCCTCTGATAGGCAAGTTGCATACGCGTTACTCACCCGTGCGCCGGTCGCCGGCGGGTATCGCTACCCCCGCTGCCCCTCGACTTGCATGTGTTAAGCCTGTCGCTAGCGTTCATCCTGAGCCAGGATCAAACTCTTCGTTGTTTAAATTGTTTTATTATCCTCGCTCCGGAATCCGTTATTGTAGTCCAAAGTCATACTTCTTTGACGGTATCAATCCGGAAAATTAATTTTCCTAATACTTGTACTACTTGTTGAATTATGTAAATCTCTCAAAGAACTCTCTCGCTATCGTTTCTCGATTGCGGCTGCAAAGGTAAGGACTTTTTTTTAATCTCCAAATTTTTCGGTGAAAAATTCTCGATTTATTTTCTCTCGTCGATCTCCGGGCGGTTGGAAATTATCGCTTGGCCCAGCCAACCTCATCCCCTACCCAAGGATACCTCCACGTTTCCATCATTTCTGAAGCGCCGTTCTCTCTCGAATGCGGGTGCAAAAGTAATGCTATAAAACATACGGTCCAAATTTATCGGGCATTATTTTGCAAGTTTTTTTTCACGAGGGGGATCGCATACGTTAATAACACGTCGATATCCATTCTTGACTCATGTGGCCCACCACGTGGCCTAACGTGTCACCACACGCACTTGAAACAAGTGCTCCACGAGTACATTCGCACGTAATAAAAACGATGAACATCATCTTGGCCCCGATAGGAAATCACACAGAAAAAACGGCTTTTAGCTCATGAAATCATGCGAAATGCACTTGGTTTTAGTGCTTTCGGATCACGTAAACGTGAGTAAGGACCCATTATATCGCCCCCCAAAGACCCAAAAAGCCGAAGAGGGAAGAACCACACAAACAACTGTATATCCACATGTTTAGGCATCAGGAAAATTCCCCGGTAAAAATCCTAGGGCGCAAAAGGCGCATCTTTACGCTTTCAAAGAAACATTTTTAGAAAAATAATATTTACATCACTCTACAGACAAGAGGGGTATAAACGTTATTTACAGAAAAAGTTTTAGAAACATACGTAAAGATGCGCCCCTTGCGCCCTAACCTATCAGCAACATCCCTAATACGGGATACAAAAAAGTCAATGGGACACGGCCGTAAAGCCATTGAGACAACACCTCTATCCCATTGACTTTACAAACCTATCCCTTTGAGATACCAACCCTATCCCATTGAGATGCTATCGACAACCGGGCACTTAAAGAACAAAAAGTGAATGCACTACCGCTGAAAGAATACGTCCTTGCCCATTCTCCAAATTGATGATTTCAAATCTGCCCTCTTCCAAGTGCTCCATCTCGATTTTCCCGTCATATAATTTAGGCCGCCCTCTTTTACCTGTAGGCTCTTCCGTGATGAGATAACGGAAATAGGCGTCATCTCTAAATCGGCTGATTACATGAAATCCCATTTCGAGTGCGCCATCCACAAAGGTGGATTTGGAGAAGTAGGTATCCGCAACCACATAGTTTGCCAGTCGCTGAAGTGTTTCCTTGCGTGTACACGGCACATGTAGATACCAGTCTATTAATGTGTATGTAACTTGCTTCGGTGTTTTTATCGGCGGTGTTTGAACCGCTTCCGGATGGAAGCAGGCATGAAGGTCCGATAGCGTTGTTCACCAAAGCGACCATAACGACCCGGTTGAAGGAAATTAATCCGCCCGGGGATAATCAAATATAAAAGTAGGACTTCAAGCATAAACTTCTCACGCCATTTGTTTAGCTTTACCGCAGATTTAAGCTGCACACTATTTATTAGCTCTAAATATTGGTCAAGTTCGTTCAGATTCATTTTTTCAGGATGTGGAAACCCTTAATATAATGAATCGGGAGGACTTGACCTACTTTTTATTTGTTAATTCAAAACTTAACGAACTATTGTATAGGGAAGATCTCCAGAAATTGGCAGAAGAAGATAATCCCATCGTAATATTAATGGAATAATTTTTGGTAGTACGAGCAAACTGTGTCAACTAAATATTTTTCATCCGTTGTCATATCCGGCTGAGCCAAATAGACATGAACCTATCATACACGATATACCCATCCGGTTGCCTCAATATAAACTCCTTATCTATTAATATCCTTAAGGAAGTATTCACGCTACTCACCGCCTTCAAATCATACTTTTTGATGAAGGCGGCAGCATTGACCTCCCGGACGATCCCTTCCTTGGCGATCGCTTTCAATAGCTGGATTTGATTAAATGTCAACAATTGGAAATAAGTCTGGTAGGTATATTCTTCTTCCCGTAAGATCTCCATCATGAGAGAATCAAGAAGCTCCGGAGAAAGTGTTTTTTCCGGTAAAGCGAAGAGACGGTTCAAAAGATATTGCACATACCAAGTATGACCATCTACCCATGTGTACACCTTATCAAATATTTCTTCCGGAAGCTCCTTCCCTTCCTTCTCGAAGAAAGAATGGGCAAAGGAAAAATACACCTCCTTGCTGATCTTGTCTAAAAATAATTTTTGGGTGGATTGATAGAAGGGGCGCTTGATTGAGAAGAATATATATTCCATCAAGTGCTTTTTACTCCCCGAAAAGATAAAATGAACATTCGGCAAAAATTGAATATAAGAACGCAATAGGCCTTCCACCCCTTTCTCCGGATATTCCATGATTTGCTGGAACTCGTCAATAGCCAGATAACATTCTCTTCCAGACTGCCGCAAGTAGTCGAAAATCTCCTTCAGCGTCTCCTCCTCTTTCGAAGGGACGATATCCAAGGATACAGACGGAATGCCCGATAACTCATCCATTGTTATCACGGGACGGCAACTCTTAAAAAAAGAAAGCAAGGTCTTCAGCGTAGATTGAGAGAGACTATCCAGCTTACCTAAGATCTCCCTTCCCAACAAAGCGACAAACTCACGCAAATTTTGAGTAGAGAAAATATCTAAGTAGAAGCACTTAGCATTCATCTCCTTTTCTTGTAGCGTATAAAAAACATTCTTGATCAAACCGGTCTTTCCCATACGGCGAGGGCTTACCAACGTGATATTTCTCCCATTATGAAGAGCGGATAAAATCACTTCTGTCTCTTTCTCCCGATCACAAAAATATTCTGGACCTTGATAACCAACTATTAAAAAAGGATTATTCATATTCAGCATCTTATTTGCATTACGCAATTCACGTAACGCAAATTACGTAATAAAAAACCAGAATAACAAGTAAACCGACTACTACTTACATATCCCGACACTCACCGACACTCGCCGATTCCCGTTTTTCAGAGGCTCTATCTTTGCATTGTCATTAGTAATTAACCTTTTAAAATTCAAAATTATGGCAGTGAAATTTAAAGTAGTAAAGCGTAAGGTATTGAACGGCGCAGAGAAAGACTCAGTAAAGAACTACGCGATCGCTAAAACGTCGGGGACTTCGGACCTCAACAAATTATGTAAACTGATTTGCTCTCGCTCCACGCTTTCGTCGGCGGACGTGAAAGCGGTGCTCGATTCATTAAACTGGGCGATGGATCTGGAACTTTCCTCCGGCAACGTGGTGCAATTGGGAGAATTTGGAAACTTCCGTATGTCTATTAACTCCGAAGGAACGAATACGCCCGAGGACTTCGACGCCACCAAGATAAAGGGGGCACGTATTATCTTTTTCCCGGGCTCGGCCCTGCGGACTACCCGCAATGAGGTGAATTTCGAGCCTCTGGAGGTTACGAAAAAGAGCGCAGGTTCTGATAGCGAAAGCCCGGACGAGATATGAGAAAAATTGACCTGATCGTGATTCATTGCTCGGCAACCCGTGAGAATACGGACTATAGCCCGAAACAACTGGAGAGTGACCACAAGGCACGGGGATTCCTCCGTGCCGGTTACAACTTCTACATCCGTAAATCGGGAGAAGTGGTGAACCTGCGCCCGCTAGAGCAAATTCCGGCTCATGCGAGAGGACACAACAAACACAGCATCGGGATTTGCTACGAGGGTGGACTGGACATCACCGGACAGCCACGGGATACCCGCACACAGGCTCAAAAGACCTCGTTGTTACGTTTGATCCGGCATCTCTTAATCTGCTTTCCCGGCTCATGGGTCTGTGGGCACCGGGATCTCTCGGAGGACTTAAACGGAGACGGGACGATCTCGCCGGATGAATGGATCAAACAATGCCCCTCATTCAACGCGATACCCGAATACAAAGAACTCGTGTATGAGCTACGAAAAAAATAAGTAAAAAATCCATGCTCCCACTAAGGGTTTTCAAATTTGGTTGCGACTATTAGTATAGAAACAACTTAAAATGGAGAATAGCATAGATCATATTATCACAAGGATATTAAGTGGCAACAGCTCCTCGGAAGATTTTCTTTCGCTGAGCGAATGGCTGAACGTAGACGAAAAGAACAAAAAAGAATTTCGGTTGCTAAAGAGTTATTGGGATGCGGAAGTCTCGTTCAGCCATTCCTTAATGCCTAATGTGTCCCTCGATAATTTGAGAAAGAAGATCGACGATCAAAGCAGGCAAAAGAGATTGAGGCTGATCCGTTTCATCGCTACTCCCATTGCGGCGGCAATCGCCTTTCTTGTTCTGTTTTTCGCTACGACGCACTTAAATACCCGGGAAGGGAAGGTTCAGCAATTCTATACCTATATAACCGATAAAAATAAATCTCATTTTACATTGGATGATGGTACGAAGATCATTTTGAACCGGAATAGTCGCTTTACCTACTCTGACGCATACGGTACGGATCAGCGAAAGGTTAATTTGGAAGGAGAAGCCTATTTCGAGGTGGCGAAAAATCCGGAAAGACCTTTCATCGTCGATATGGGAAATGCCTCCATACGGGTATTAGGAACGACCTTTAGTGTAAAAGCCGATAAAGGGAAGGATCAGATCACGGCCGTCCTGCTGGAAGGGTCTATCCGTTTCGAAAGCCCGACACAACAAGTCTTACTCGCTCCCGACCAGCAACTTACATTCATCCGTTCAACGAACAAGATTGATATCCAATCCGTCAACGCAAAAGAAAATCTGGCATGGAAAGACGGCTTGCTAAAGTATAAATCAATAGCGCTTTGTACCTTGCTGAATGAGCTTGAGAAAAAATACGAGATCCCGATCCATATAGAAAACAAGAAACTGATGGACCCGAATGTCACTGTATCCGGAACATTCAGCGAGGATCAATCTTTAAAGGAGATTTTACAAGTAATATCTCGCAGTTTGCCGATCAAATGGTCACAAAGAGATGGAACTTACTATATTCAATAAAATAAAAATATCAACACATCTTAAAAAAACAAGCAATGCCTATGAGATAACACGGATCATATCTTTCAAAAAAAACAAAACCGGCTGCAAAAATACAGCCGGCCCCATTAAAAAGAATTAATTCCTGCTTCTGCTACTCCACGACCAAATTTTGTGGCAGACGCATATTATCAACCTTTTATCAGTACAAAAATATGGAAAATGTTTCGTATTATAGGTCTTTTAGGTCCAAAGACTTAAAAAAAATGCTCTCGGTCCTAAAAATGTCCTTTATTTTACTTTTCTTGACACTGTTCCAAGCGGTAGCGACTAATTCCTATTCACAATCTGTAACGATTTCCGTGAAGACGGATCAGGCCCCGCTAACCGATCTATTCGCTATTATAGAAAAACAAAGCGATTTCTTATTCTTCTATGTGGATTCTGACGTAAAGAACGTAAAAGTGAGCGTGAACGCAACCGATAAGTCCATAGAAAATATCTTATCGCAAGCACTACGCAACACGAGTTTGAAATATTCGATCGAAGGACGAAATATCAATGTATTTAATAAAAACATTGTCGCCCAGCAAACTAAAAAACGTATTACCGGTGTCGTTAAAGATGCGGAAGGAAACGCTATTATCGGCGCTAACGTTGTCGAGAAAGGCACGACCAACGGTACGATTACGGATCTGGACGGTAAATACATGATGGAAGTATCCTCAAACGCGACCCTTGAGTTTTCCTATATCGGTTACATGACACAGTTGCAACCGGTAGGCGGCAAAAACGAGATCAATGTAAACCTGAAAGAGGACACTCAAAAACTAGACGAGGTAGTCGTAGTGGGTTACGGTACGCAGACAAAACGTGAGATTACCGGCTCTATCACCAATGTGACCGCTGAGGATTTCAACCAAGGTCTGACTCGTAACGCAGCGGATTTGTTACAAGGTAAGGTGGCCGGTTTAACGATCAATACGGGTTCCGGCGACGTAACGGGCAACTCGACAATTCAATTAAGAGGTATGTCAACCTTGCAAAAGGACCAAGGTCCGTTGGTTGTTATCGATAATGTACCGGGCATGGACATGTCTACGGTTAATCCGCAGGATATCGAATCTATCTCTATCTTGAAAGATGCGTCTTCAGCCGCTATCTATGGTTCCCGTTCAGCGGGTGGTGTTATCCTTATCACTACGAAGAAAGGTTACGCCAGCAAACCGACCATCGCTTATAATGGAGCGTTCGGTGTATCTACCTTGGCCAACAAGCCGAATCTGCTGACGGCGGACCAATGGCGTAGCTATACTTCCTCTACCCCGGGTAAGGATGGTAAGGATTTTGACATGGGAGCGAACACGGATTGGTTCGACGAGATCACGAGAATCGGTTTCCAACAGGATCATGCCGTGTCTTTATCAGGAGGTGGTTCACACCATAACTATAGAGGTTCCCTTTCTTATATGCAACGTGAAGGTATCGCACGCGATAACTCCATGAACCGTTACAACGCCCGTTTCCAATTCTCCCAACGTGCGCTGGAGGATCGTTTGAAAGTAAGCATCACCGGCGTGGCTACCGTTACGGATAACGCACCGACAAATACGACAAACTTCTTGCTTGCCTACAATATGATTCCCGTACGTCCGGTTAAGCTAGAGGATGGATCTTGGTTCGACACACGTGAATACGACCAAGGAAACCCGGTACGTAACCAGAAAGAGAATACACATAAGAACCGCATCAATAATTTCTATGGAACCGCTGATGTCGGTTATACGATTATCGATGGCTTAGAGGCTAAAGTTCTTTTAGCTAAAAGCCGGAACACGGAAGATGAGAGTAAATACAGTAGCATCGAGTCTCAAGCCGGCTACAACGATGGCGGTAAGGCCGAACGTTGGTCGAGATTGCGTGATAAGGATTTGATGGAATGGACCGCCAATTACTCGGCAGAGTTCAATAAGCATAAGATCAATGCCTTGATCGGTTATTCTTGGGAAGAGGAGAACTATGAGGAGACTCACGTACAGACCCGTGGTTTCGTCACTGATTTATTAGGCGCTAACAATTTGGCCGCGGGACAAAACCTGAACCCCGGAGACGCGGAGTCTGAGAAATGGCAAAGTCGCCTAATCTCTTTATACGCAAGAGCCAATTATAGCTTCAATGAGAAATATATGTTGACAGCTACCGTACGCCGGGATGGTTCTTCCAAATTTGGAACGAATAACAAATGGGGTACCTTCCCTTCCGTTTCCGTGGGTTGGAATATCACCCAAGAATCATTTATGCAAAAAGTAAACTGGCTTAACGACTTAAAGTTAAGTGTCGGTTATGGTATCACTGGTAATCAAACAGGATTGGACCCCTACAAAACCCTCGAGCTTTACGGCACAGATGGTGTATATTATGATACCGGTTCTTGGTTGCCTTCTTATAAGATCAGCCAGAACGCCAATCCGGACCTAAAATGGGAACAAACAGCGATGTTGAACATCGGACTTGATTTCTCCGTATTGGATAGCCGCCTAGGAGGTCGTATCGAATGGTATAACAAAAAGACCTCTGACATGCTTTATACCTATCCGGTACCAACCCCTCCTTATTTATATAATAAGATCATGGCAAACGTAGGTGATATGCGTAATACGGGTATCGAGTTGAGTTTGAACGCAGACGCTATCCGCACAAAGGATTTCGACTGGAACATTTCCTTGAACTTGGCTCACAATGAAAATGAGGTAACTCGTTTATCCAACGATGTATTCACGATGGATAAGATCTTATTAGGTGACGTATTCATCCGGGGTGGAAGCTCCAGTGGTACGCACGTATTGGAAGAAGGACGCCCTATCGGACAATTCTACGGTTTGGTTTGTAACGGTATTGACGAGAACGGTAGATATATCTTGGTAGATAAAGACGGCGACGGCGAGATTTCCGATCCGGCGGATTACGACTACATCGGTTCCGCACAGCCGAAATTGACTTACGGTATCACCAACTCTTTCCGTTACAAGAATTTTGACTTATCATTTTTCTTGCGTGGAACGATCGGTAATGATATATTGAATGCGACCCGCATGGCATACGCTCAATCCGGATTCCTGCCGGGAACGAATGCGCTGGACGATCCATTGACCTATACGTTAAGCGAAACTCCTAGATTCTCCAACTATTATTTAGAGAAAGGATCTTTTATGCGTCTCGACAACTTGACTTTAGGTTATAAGATCAAAGCTTTGAACGGTATCCGTGTTTATTTCACGGCACAAAACCTATTCGTTATCACGAAATATAAAGGTCTTGATCCCGAAGTCCCTATGGATTCAGGAGACGGTTTAACCCCGGGTGTAGAACCTCGTGAATTTTATCCGAAGGCACGCACATTCTCTGTTGGATTAAACTTGAATTTCTAATACATAAACAGTAACGATCATGAAAAGATTATTCAAAAATATAATATGTGCCGTACTCGCTCCGGTAGCGCTTGTCTCTTGCATGGATTTGGACGAGAACGTATACGACAAACTTCCTACCGACGAATTCGGGACAACGGAAAAGCAGATCAACGCAATCATGGCTCCGGCATATCAATCTTTGAAAAATATGCTAGCCTACGACGGTCCTTGGGGGGCGGCCGATATGACAGCCGATATCTTGATGGCACCGACACGTGTAGGTGGTGACTGGTGGGACGGTGGACAGTATATGGAACAATGTATGCATAGCTGGAAACCGAACTCTTACTCTGTAGAAAATTGCTGGGATTATTGTACGGGAGGCCTAACTACGGTTAACTCCGTATATAATATTATAGAGAAAAGCGAAGCCATGAGCGATGAGCTTAAGCTTCAATACTTGTCCGAGTTAAGAGGATTACGCGCTTTCTGGTATTATGTAATCGTAGATATCTTCGGTAACGCTCCACTAGTGACAGATTTTGAGGATACCTCCTTGCCCTCCAGCACAAGCCGTGCGGACATTTATAAATATGTGGTTAAGGAATTAACCGAGATCATCCCGAACTTGCGCTCCGATGTATCAGATGCCAGCTACGGTAAGTTTACGCAAGGTGCAGCCCGCATGGTATTGGCAAAGATGTACCTCAACGCCGAGGAATGGATCGGTGAACCGAACTGGAAAGGTGTTGTGGAGCAGTGCGACGAGATCATGAAACTCGAATATATCATCGAACCGAATTGGAAAACCAATTTCGAGGTTCATAACGAGGTATCACGAGAGATCATTCTCCCGATCTGCTACAAGGCATCCGATGAGTGGGGCAACTCTATCCATCTTTGGACATTACATTATCTGGATCCCGATGTATTAGGTTTCACCGGCGGTATGTGGAACGGTATCAACGCCCAACCGGATTTTGTTCGTACATTTGATACGGAAGATCCTCGTTACGAAGGTTCGTTCTTGATCGGCCCGATGATCGACCCTAGCACGGGAGAGATTTTGAAAACGACCCTAGGACATGACTTGATCCATACGATCGACTTAAATGTGGTACCGGGAACAGAGAAAACCGATGCGGACGGTAACTTAACTCCGTGGGGCGAAGTTCACCAAGAAGACGGCGCACGTATCAATAAGTGGGTATATGAGAAAGGCATGCAAAATACCAATATGGAGAACGATATCGCTATTTTCCGTCTGGCTGATGTATACCTAATGAAAGCGGAAGCCTTGGTTCGCATGGGCGGGGATCTCGGTGAAGCTACTCGTCTGGTAAACGCTATCCGGGAAAGGGCTTATGGTAATTCCGATCATAATTACACGAGCGTGACATTAGATGATATTTATAACGAGCGTGGTTATGAGTTGGCATTCGAATTTGTCCGCCGCCAAGATATGATCCGCTTCGGGACTTATCTGAAACCGAGATATATGAAGCCGAAACAGACTCCGGAATATCGTAAGATCTTCCCGATCCCGTTCAAGGCTTGGCAGAAGAATAATAATTTGGTTCAGAACCCGGGATATCCGGCATTCTAATCATATCAGTCTGTTTTTAATATCAATTCTTTAGACCCCAATTCAATTATTAATCATAATATGAACAAATTTATGAAAGAGGTAAATAAACAATCCAGTCCGACTGGAATCTCTAGAAGGGAATTCCTTGGGATGGCAGCCACAGGCGCTGCCGCCCTTACGATCCTGCCCAGCTTTACCGTAGCGGGATTAGGACATGTAGCTCCCAGCGATAAGCTTTATATCGCGAAAATAGGCTGCGGCGGTATGGGAGCCGCCGATTTGGGTAGCTTAATGAATACGCCGCATAAGAACGCGGCGATCACCTGTCTGTGCGACGTGGATGACCGTCAATCTGTCGACGCTCGCAAGACCTATCCAAAAGCTAAGTATTTTAACGACTTCCGTGAGATGTACGAGAAGGAAGGTAAGAACTTCGATGCCGTATGTATCTCCACCCCGGATCATAACCATGCGATCCAAGCTTTCGGCGCTATGCGGATGGGTAAGCACGTATATCTGCAAAAACCGATCGCGCACGATATTTACGAGGCACGTATCCTTACCGAGGCTGCCAAGAAATATAAGGTCGTGACCCAGATGGGTGACCAAGGTAACTCTTGCGACGGTATGCGTACCCTTCGTGAATGGCTCGAGGCAGATCTGTTGGGTGACATCCAGAAAGTATATTGCTGGACCAACCGCCCCGTATGGCCGCAAGGTATTCCTTGGTCGAACCAGAAACCGCCTGTTCCTAAAGGCTTGAATTGGGATTTATGGTTAGGAACAGCGGAGTATGTAGACTATGTGGATAATTTGGTTCCGTTCAACTGGCGTGGTTGGTGGCGTTTCGGTACAGGCGCTCTTGGAGATATGGGTTGCCACATCATCGGCCCTCCATTCAAATTGCTTCAATTAGGTTATCCGACCGAGGTTTCTTGCAGCACGACCAATGTTTACTCCGGTATCTTCGAAGAAGCCTATTATCCTGAAAGTTGCCCGGTAGCCAGCTCGATCCGTTATAAATTCAAGAAGAAAGACGGAAGCGACTTGAGTCTGTATTGGATGGACGGCGGTATCATGCCGGAACGTTTCGAGGAGATCGACCCAGATGCCGATATGACCTGCACGATGGGAGACTTGGATATGATGGACGTAGAAGGCGCAACCGTATTCGTAGGTACGAAAGGTATGGCATCTTGTGGCTGGGGTGGTTCCGATCCAAGATTCTGGCCGAAGGGGGTAAAGGCGAACAAGAAACCTTTATTCGACAAAGACGTGAACATTCCTCATAAATATAAACGTATCGAAGGGGGTACGAATGGCCACTATTGGGCATGGATCGACTCTTGTATCGCAGGGTACGATAAGGCAAACGTAGAATCTCCGTTCGAAGGATACGCCGGTCCGTTGACGGAGACCGTATTGATGGGTAACTTGATCTTACGGAGCCATAATATCCGGGAACAAGTGAAACATAACGACTCGATCTACGGAGAGCGTGAAGGCTTCATCTATCCGGGAAGAAACAAGACTTTCCTATGGGATGGAGCGAATATGCGTATCACCAATTTCGAGCAGGCGAACCAATTCATCAAGCGGAAATACCGCGATGGATGGGAAGACCTGAAGTTATAAAAGCTAACAGGAATCTAACAGGAACCTAACAAATTCCTAATAATTATCTAACAAGTTTCTAACAAACAACAAACATTCATAATAGCGATGAAAAAGATTTATAGCAGTATTATGGCCGTAGCCTTATTCGCATCGGCCTTGTCATGTACCTCCGGCGGTAATACCAACGATGCCGGAACGCAAACCGCCCAAACCCAAGCCCTTGATAGCGACGGTATCCCTACGGGAGGCGAGTGGATCACCATGTTCGACGGCAAGACCTTGAACGGATGGCGCGGCTATTGCCGTCAGGATGTACCCCAAGGTTGGGTGGTTGAAGACGGATCGATCACCTATAAAGGTAGCGACAATAAGGCAGACACGGGCTTCGGCGACTTGATCTACGACAAGAAGTTCAAAAATTTCGTTTTCGAGATCGAATGGAAGATCGACAAGGCCGGTAATAGCGGTATCTTCTATACAGCGCAAGAAATTGAGGGTACACCTATTTATTACTCCAGCCCAGAATATCAGTTACTCGACAACGAGAATATGCCGGACGCATGGGAAGGTTGCGACGGTAACCGTCAGGCCGGTGCCGTATATGACATGATTATGCCGGATCCACAACCCGTAAAACCGTACGGAAACTGGAACAAGACGAGAATCGTTGTCTATAACCAACGCGTGATCCATTACATGAACGACGTGAAAGTGCTGGAATTCCAGTTCGGTACACCGGTATGGCGCGCGTTAGTGGATCATAGTAAGTTCAGCAAGTTCAGCACGAGTCCGGAGAAATGCCCGGAAGCTTACGACTTGATGCTACAATGCGGAAAACAACCGGGTTACATCGGTATGCAAGACCACGGTTATGGTGTTTGCTTCCGCAATATCCGAATCAAAGAGCTCTAAAATCGTATGAGAATAGAGATTTGTCAATCTTATGAGGCATTAAGCCTTAAGGCAAAAGAGATTGTTACCTCAGAGTTAGGGCAGCACAAGGCACTTACGCTTTGTGCCGCCACTGGGGGCTCTCCTACCCGGATGTATGAGTTGCTGGTAGAGGAAGCCAGTCGCCAACCGGAATTATTCTCCCAATTCACGGTACTAAAGCTTGATGAATGGGGAGGAATCCCGATGGACCACCCGGGTACGTGCGAGTCGTATCTACGGAACTATTTCGTAGGTCCGCTTCAAATCCCGGAAGACCGGTATATAGCGTTCCAAAGCGATCCGGAGAACCCTGAGGCGGAATGTGAGCGGATCCAACAGATACTGGATCAAAAAGGCCCTATCGACATTTGTATATTAGGAATAGGGATGAACGGTCATATCGCCTTGAACGAGCCGGCTCCTTCCTTACATACGAATTGCCATGTGGCTCATCTGTCCCAGAAATCCTTGCAACATCCCATGATCGCCGGGGATACGGAGAAACCGGGATACGGACTGACATTGGGCATGGCGAATATCTTTCAGTCACGCCTGATTATCCTTCTTATCAACGGGATAAAGAAAAGGGAGATTACTCAAGCTTTCCTTGAACAGAAGATCTCGACGGAGTTGCCGGCCTCCTTATTGTGGCTGCACCCGAACGTGATTTGCCTGATCGACAGGGAAGCGGCGCATAGTTCTAATTAAGCTTTTACAATTATCATGAAATACGCTATCGCATTAGACATTGGAGGAACAAGCATAAAATATACTCTTGTGAACCAGAATGGCGACATTCTTTACGAATCGTCGGAAACCACACAATCAAAAGAGAATCCACGCCCATTATCCGATACCATAAAAAGTATCGTACGGAAAATGACAGACTACGCCCGTTCCCGGGATTGGGGGATTTACGGAATTGGCATAGGTGTACCTTCCGTAGTAGATAATGGGGTGGTTCTCTTTGCCAATAATCTTCCTGAACTAGATAACCAACAATTGGATCTTGCGTTAGCGGAATTTAATCTACCGGTATTCATCGACAACGACGCAAACCTTATGGGGTTGGGCGAGGTGATATATGGGGCGGCTAAAGGTCTCTCCGATATCGTTTTCCTGACGGTGGGTACCGGCATAGGGGGCGCCTTGTTCTTGAACGGCCGGCTTTATGGCGGCTACCGGAACCGGGGCACCGAACTTGGGCACTTAATTATTCATGGTCTGAATGGGAATCAATGTACTTGCGGAGCGTCCGGTTGCCTAGAGGCACACGCTTCCGTAAGTGCGTTGATCACCTTATATCGGCAATTATTGCAGAAGAACGGACGGGAGATACCTTCCCGTATCGATGGAAAATATATAGTAGAGCGCTATAAAGCTCAGGAGAAAGAGGCCGTACTCGCTATGGAGGATCATTTCCGGAATCTGTCCCTAGGCGTAGCGAGCCTTATCAACATTTTCGCTCCGCAAAAGGTGATTATCGGCGGAGGCATTTCGGAATCCGGAGATTTCTACATTGACAATATACGGGAGCAGGTCGGGAAATACGTGATGAAGGAAACCTCGTACTTCACGACTATCGAGCTTGCCCGATTAGGAAATAAGGCCGGATGCCTCGGGGCGGCGGCATTGGTGTTTAATCATTGAATCTATCTATCATGAATAAGAATAATTGGATCGTACTCCTCATCTTGTGTATTTGGTTTGTCATTTCTTTTGTTACCAATATATTAGGCCCTATGCTACCGATGATTATCGATAGTTTTGGGCTGAGCCTGACATTGGCCGCATTCTTACCGTTCTCGTTTTTCTTGGCATATGGCATCATGTCGATCCCGGCAGGAATGATCATCGAGCGTTTCGGGGGAAAGATTTCCTTATTGATTGCTTTCAGTCTGGCGTTTTTGGGTGCGGGGCTTTTCGTCATATTCCCGACCTACCCTATCGTATTAACTTCCCTTTTCGCTATCGGTCTGGGCATGGCGATGCTACAGGTGATCATATTGCCTTTGATGCGTGAGGCGGGTGGAGAGAAAAAATATGCCTTTAATCAGGTATTGGCCCAGATCGTATTCGGGGCCGCTTCTTTCATGAGCCCGTTCGTCTTGGCCGGACTTATGCGAAAATTAACCGGTGAGGATTCGGCGAACGACTTCTTCATCCGTTTCCTCAAAGGGATAACGCCGGAGAGCTTACCTTGGAGCTCGCTCTATTTTATCTTTACGATTGTTTTTGTCATCATGTTAGTGGTTATCTCTTATGTCAAATTCCCGAAAGTAGAATTAAAGGAAGATGAGAAGGCGGGAACGGTACAGAATTATAAGGAATTGCTCAGGCAAAAACAAGTTATATTCTATTTCTTAGGGATTATCGCTTATGTGGGAACCGAGCAAGGATTGGCGAATTGGATGAGCCTTTTCTTGAATATGTATCATGGGGTCAGCCCGGAAGGAGCCGGGGCTACCACGGTTGCTTGGTTCTGGGGATTGATGTCCATCGGCTGCTTGTTGGGATTGGTGATCGTTAAGTTAATCGACTCAAAGCTGATGTTACGTATCTTCTCGATGATAGCGATCCTTAATTTAGCGATAGCGCTCTTCGGTCCTACGCAAGTAGCGATTATCGCTTTCGCTTGTTGCGGCTTCTCGATCTCGATCATGTTTTCGGTGATATTCGCCTTAGCCCTTAACTCCGTGGATAAGCATCATGGGGCTTTTTCCGGTATCTTGTGTACGGGTATTTTCGGTGGGGCATTGATTCCGTTCATCATTGGTGGACTTGGAGATCTGATCGGGCTACGTTACTCTATGTTCTTCTTGTTTATCACGCTCGGTTATATCTTAAGCATTTCCTATTGGGCCCATCCATTGGTCAAGAATGAAACGATTCATCTTAAAGATTTGCTGAAGCAACTCATCCACCCCAAAAATGCACCTAATTAAACTCCCCTAATTGTAGAGACGGGGCGTGCCCCGTCTCACCACCGTCTGATAGTATCTTTAGTTACCATTTTGCTGGGATGAGACGGGGCATGCCCCGTCTCTACAACTAGATGAATTTCCTCAAAAGAAAGAGGGAATTTTAATTAGTAAGCATTATCTTTGTAAAGGATAATAAAATTTTCTGTATCTGCCTGAATGACAGTTTAGAGTAGAGAAGAAGAAAGTTATTGGTAACGATTTAGCGACAATGTAACTTCAGTGAAGTTCTGTGCTTTGCATTTCGTCAAACAACTCTTTGTGCAAAGGTAACGCAAAAAATGAATATAGCAAGAGAAGTTTTGCAAAAATCTAAAGATTAAATCATTACTCTTTTTATAGGCATATTAGACCTTGTTTAAATCCGAATACCATTACTCCATAAATAGGGCAACCGTATTCAGGTTATAACATAGCCATAGAACAATCCCCTGCCAGCAGTGAACCATCACTTGCAGGCAGGGGATATTTCTTTTTCCGGCTATGCGAAACTATTTCTTATAATACCATTTACTTAATGGCATCTTTAAAAGCCGTATCCATCGCTTCGTAATGGTCACCATCGTGCAGGCTTAAAGCAGCGACAAAACTGTTTAAGGTACGAATGGCATCCAAACGATGCTCCGTGCTTTGTTCTTCAATATTACTCAATACATCTATTGCCGTAGTCAGATGTCCTTTCAATTCTTGTAATGTTGACAAATCCTGAATCGGCAATAAATAGAAAAGTTCATTACTGCCTAAAGATTTCACGATGCCTTGTAGGGCTGTTGCTTGTAGTTCCATATAGGTTATTATATTAAAAATGACGTAACGCTGCCGATCACGTATCCGAGGCATCGCCAAACGCCTAAAGCAAGATGAACCGGCAGGTTACGTCAAGATATAACCTATCTGGTTCATTTACTCTTGCTTTTTGAAATTGGCGATTTCCGGATAGCAGTAAACGAACTTATTACCACGATGCTATTTGCATCGCTGACTGCAAAGATAGAAAAAAGAAAAGAATATATCTTCTCCTGCCATTTATTTCTCAGCGAATGATATATAAATCAATGATTTGAGAAAATACAAGTACCATAGTAGGCAACTACTATGGCATGAATATAATACAATTCCAAATCTGCTTCTTCATTCGTTTACCTCCATTTGACTGATTATACATTCTGTCGCATCAATCATTTTCGTTACATGGGCAAAGGTATTTACGGGTTCTTAACGAACAAACAAGGTCGAGCCGCAAGCGGTTCTGATAAAAATCTTCCTGCCGTACTTCGTCCGGAGAGTATTTTTCTCATAAACCTTGTTTGTTCTAAACCCTACACCATTATCGCCCCTGAAACGAAAACGACCGACACGACAGAAAGACGCATAAAAAAAAAGTCGGATAACCGAGAGGCAGATAAAATAATTGAAACTCAACTCCCTCACCTCTTGAATCCGCATAAACTTAAAAAAATAACAGCGATGAAAACAAGGTATAAAATAGCAGTATTGGCACTCGTTGCCGTAGCAGGTTTAGCCATTTTGGGCGGTAGCTTTTGGTGGTGGTTAGTGGGAATAATGGTAGGCAAGTTCGTAATCCGTTTGGTCTTTACCATAGCGTTGGCAATAGTCATTTACTGCCTTGTATATGCTGCAATCATCGGTGGAATACTTTGGATATTAATCGGATAAAACATATAGATATGAACACACAATCTATCGCAGTAAAATTTGTGAGTTGGGAAGTTCCTACTCTTGAAACATTGGAGAACAGCAAAGCCTATGCACTTCGGGTGAAATTGAATAAAAGCGAAAAAATGGACAGAGCCGAAAAGAATTGGTTAGCTGAGAACGTGAAGAACAACAGCTATTTCAGAACGGCAGTACCCTTGCGAGGCTATAGGTTTGATTTTTCGGATGTACTTCACAAATACCTTGTCAATCAGTACGGGCAATGGAGTGAGTACTATGCCCCCGATAAAACAAGCCTTCGCAGTGCGCTTTACGGTACAATTAACAAAATAATAGAAATCAAATAACCATAATACCATGAAAGAAGATTTAATGTTTTGCCATTTAGGTAACGGAGTAACAGTATGCGACAGACAGCGAAGAAAATACGGGGATTATATGAAAGTGGCGCATATCTCATACAATCGCAAAATACGGTACTATGAACCGTTAAGCGATGCGGCAATGGAACGAATAGAGAACTTTGCCAAGAATGATAACATGACGGTCAGTGTTACCCAGCCTTATCCCGTATTAGAACCAATTATCAACAAATAGTAACCATAGGGCAGGTTACCGCCTGCCCGAAATACATAACAACATGAAAGTATCAACCCATTTCCAAACAGAAATACAGAGTTATTTAGAACAGCGTGCCGAGTATGACGAATTATTCGCCCATTCCTACCGTAACCCGTTGAAAAACATAGAAGATTGTATAACCTATATTTTGAACTATGTTCAGAAAAGCGGTTGCAACGGTTTCTCTGATGATGAAATATTCGGGCAAGCCGTACACTACTACGATGAAACCGACATTGAAGTAGGCAAGCCCATCGACTGTAAAGTGGTAGTCAATCACCACGTTGAATTGACGGAGGAAGAAAAGGCAGAAGCACGTAAGGAAGCCATCAAACGGGCTGAAAACGAGGTGTACAGCCGAATGACACAGCGCAAGACCGCCCCCAAGAAAGAGAACAAGCATAGTAATAACGGACAAATGACACTTTTATTCTAAGATTATGAAACCGAGAACGAAGATACAGAAAGAGGTTTTTGCATTGAGCAAGCGATTACCCGAAATCACCGAGATACAGACAAAGTATGCTTTCCGTCATAGTTTTGAACACGTCGGGCGCAGGTCTGCCAAAGGCATTGTTACCTGCACCGAGTGCGGACACCAATGGCAGGGAAACGGGGCATTGGCAGACACGCTTTGCGGTTGCACCTGCCCTCATTGCGGAATGGAACTGAAAGTCCATACCACCCGAAAACGAGTATTCAGAGAAAATGAATACTTCTCCATTATTACGGTCTGCAAAGGCTATCAAGTGATACGTTTTTTCTTTGCAAAGGCTTATTACAAGGTCGGGCAACCTGCCGAATATACCATTGACGAAGTGGCACAACGCTGGATTGCCCCCAACGGTAAATTTGAAACGATTGCCCGATTGAGAGGTATAGCTTTCATGTATTATGACTTGTGGCAGGAAGGCAGTTCAATGGAAATCCGCAGGAACCACAGGGTATATGACATAACTCCCGCCTGCACTTATCCGAGAATAAGAGTAATCCCCGAACTCAAGCGTAACGGCTTCAAAGGCGAATTTCACAATCTCCAACCGTTTGACTTATTCTGTGAACTGTTGAAGAACAACCAAGCGGAAACGCTGATAAAGACGGGACAATATAGCCTGCTAAGTTATTTTATACATCATCCATCTAAAAGCATATCCACTTATTGGAACGCTATCCGCATCGCAACCCGTAGCAGATACATTGTGGAAGATGCAGGTATATGGTGCGACTACATCGACCTGCTCCGCTATTTCGGCAAGGACACGAACAGCCCGAAATACATTTGCCCTGACGATTTGAAAGCCGGGCATGACCGCCTTGTACGAAAGAAAACGGAACGTATGGAGCGTGAACGGATTGAACAGCAGAAACACAAAGCATTGGAAAATGAACAGCGTTTCCAAGAGCTCAAAGGCAAGTTCTTCGGTATCGCTTTTACGGACGGTACAATCCAAGTACGGGTATTGGAAAGCGTATTGGATTTTTTAGAAGAGGGAACAGCCATGCACCATTGCGTGTATTCCAACGAATACTACCTTAAGCCGAACTCCCTTATCTTATCGGCAACCATTGACGGCAAACGGGTAGAAACGATAGAAGTATCGCTCAAAACACTGAAAGTCCTGCAAAGTCGTGGCGTTTGCAACAAGAATACCGAATACCACGACCGTATTATTGAACTTGTAAACAAGAATAAACGCCTTATCCGTAAACGGATGGCAGCATAACCATAATACACTTAAATTCATCCGATATGACACATGAAGAATGTAAAATAGCAGTATGCAAACTCCTTGAGGAGAGCGAGCTAAATACGATTATTGACCACCTTATCACAAGCGAAGGTGTAGGAATGATGCTTGACAGCCCCCACGTTGAAGATTTTGTTCCAAGAGCAATTTTAGCTGTTGCAATCCGAAAGGAATATGAACGTTTCAGACCATTATCTGAAACAGGGGTATCAATCGAAGAAAACATCTGCAAGCGGATGGCAATCCAATCATTTAACAAATAACAGAATGGAAACAACCTATAAAACGATAATCGTTACTTTCGAGGAAAGTATCGACAGAGTAAACCGAATATTTGATACTCCCCAATTATGGGGAGCATCCACTCTCAAAGAATGGATAGAGTCTTACGAAAGCACCCGTTTCACGCAGATTGGCGATAATTCGGCAGTAATCACTTCCGAATACAATATGCCATTCGTTATGGAATGGTTACAGCGAAATACACCGATAACGATACAAAGGGAGGAATAAACCATGTACACATTATTCATAGGCTTTCGCAAGATAGACGTATTCCCGACCATTCGGGAAGCCAAGAAATTTGCAACAGAGAGTGAATTAATTGGTGTGTTCACTCTTATAGGAGATAATTATCACGATAGTTGGTACAAATTTTAATCAGTAAAAGACATGAAATCATTAAGCAACAACGGAGTATCCACCTGCGTGGCAGGACAAGAGAACTATGTATATTTCAACCTAATGCCCCGATTGCGCAGGAAAAGCAGGTATTGCCAATACGACTACCGCCATGAAGAAGACGGTGAGTTATTCTCAACAGTCGCCCCTACATTGGAAATATGCAGGCAGCGCAGGGATGAATGGCTAAAGAACAAGGAGGGCAAATAATGGTAGCAAAGACTATTTTAGAACAGCTTGGCGGTGGTAAGTTTATTGCCATGACGGGAAGCAGGGAATTTATAGATTTGGGAAACGGGTTAAGAATGAACCTTGCAAGGAACAAGACTTCCGCCAATCGGCTTGAAATCATTTTGGATAGAGCAACGGACACTTATAAAATGAAGTTCTTCCGTCAGACATTCAGCAAAAAGACATTTGAAGTATCAAAAAAAAATATTGCGCTGCATGAAGGTATCTACTCAGATATGCTGGAAGAAATGTTCACTTCGGTTACAGGACTGTACACAAGGCTATGACAGGACGGGCGGTGAAAACCGCCCGGCACTACTTTTGACAGTGAGCAGGCGGCTCAAAAGTAGCAAAAAGCCCTCGTTAAACCCTCTGAATTTTCAGAGGGTTGTTTTTTATGCCGTTATTTTTGGCTGGTGAAACGGCAAATTCATATCTTCGCGCTGACAACGATTTGCAGGACAATAATATACAGAACTTCATGGGAGTAAAGAAAGCGATATTGGAAAAGTGGATGGTGGCGCAGAAGAAGCACCGCCTTTCGGACAAACACGTACAAATGGGAAGAGAACTCGGCTTAAATCCCGATAAATTGGGGAAAATTGACAACCACAAGCAGGAAACATGGAAAGCACCGTTGCCGCAGTTCATCGAAGAGATTTACTACAAACGCTTCAAACGGGAAGCACCCGAAACGGTCAAGCCTCTGAAGCAAATCATGCTGGAGCAGGAAAAGAAGAAGAAGGAGCAGAAAAAAGCCAAAGAGGAACGCCGGAAACTTCGTGATGAAAATACGGATGTTTCCGCAACGGATATAATAGACTGATTGAGAAACAGCCTTTTACGAAATAAGTCCGTAAAAGGCTGCAAAAAATGTATGGGCTATTCCAATTCCTCTCCCCATAATTCCCTATCCGTCGGGGTATGTTTTAACACTCGTGCCATATACCCATAGAACAGGGTGAGAAATACCCCGTACCCGATAATCCAACTCATTCTTCCCCCTCCTTATCCGAATCATTCTGAAACGAGAAACTCAAATCGAACCTCTGCCCGAAACTGTCCCACACCGTCACGTCGATGGCTTGCTGGTCGGTACTTTCCGACGTATAATATAACCGGAATGTTTCTTTTTTCAACGGGTAGAAATCATTGGGAGTAAACACCGTCCCGTCATCCAGCCGCAGGCTCCCACGCCCGTCGGGTTGGAAATAAGAAATGAAGAACTCCGTTTCCTTGTAGTTTCCCGACTTATGCAGTTGCAGGCGTATTTCAGCCGTTTCACCCGGCTTGATGCGTTTCTGCACGGGCATGGTCGTCAGTGAAAAGTCGTATGCCTGCTGCACCTCTATCTTATCATCGCAGGAGGTAAATAACAATCCGGTCAATACCACCGCCAATATAGTTATAATCTTTACTTTCATGGTTGTAATCAGTTTATGATGAATTTTATTCCCGCCCCGAAGGTCAGGTGAAAGTGTCCGATGGAACTGCCCCAAACCGCCCGTTCCCTTGCGTTAAGCAGCAACACCACCTTATCCGAGAGGTATGTTTCCAATTCCAATGTTACCGCCCCGCCATAGATGAACGAATCTTTATTCCGGAGTGTCGCCCCATCCGGAAGCAACTTATCTCCCCACCGGCTTGTTTCATATCCGGCAAGAGCCGAGCCGCCCAAAGAGAGAAAAAATGTCTTGGAAGCATCCGAAAGGACTTTCAGGTAGTAGCCGCCCTCCGCCGTAAATTGCGCTTTAGGTATCTGCAAATCCTTATACTCATATTGCTTGTTCAGATATTCCGCCCCGAATACCCAACGGTTGCCGTTCTTCGTATAGGTGGATAACCCCACACCGAAATAGTAGTTTACAGGCTTCTGCACCCCGTCCACAAAACCGCCTCTGAGTTCCACACCACGCATACCCGGCAGGTAGCGTTGGGCGTTTGCCTGCCCCACAAGGGCAAGCAACGCTACAACTACAAATAGATACTTCTTCATCTTACTTCACTTTCAGTTCGTTAATCACCCTTGCACGCACGATGTCCTCGTTCTCAATCACAAAGGACTGATGGCGACCGCCGGATTTCTCGTGCAATCCCACTACCACCTGCTTGTCTTCGGGAATGGTAAACTTCTCCATCGTGAAGACGGTGCGCTCATCTTTATGCCCCGCTATACGGGTGGCATAATTATAGGCACGGAGCGGAAAAATTACCTGCTCCTGAATGGCAGTGCGTTTTGCCACTTTCTTATCCACGATTTTGAACGTGATAAAATCCACATCGAACGGCACGTTGGACGAGTTCTTAATCTGCGTGTGGAAATACAACAACCCGTTGTGCGTGTACATCCCACGCAGCAGGTATTGGATGCCGAAAGATTTTGCCCCGATATGTTTGATTTCACGCTTGTTGTTTTTGTGGATGGACTTCATAATCAGATGTACCAACTTCGGGGACTCGCTGCCCAGTTCCTGCAAATAGATGTCGAGGGCATTGTTCGGACGGTTCACCGTGCTGCCGTCGTGGATAAAATCCTTCATCTCGATGTTCAGAAGCAACGGCTCATCGGCGTACTTCACGTTAAACGTGTAGAACGAGCCGCTTTCGGTAATCACTGAAAAATTGGTTTCCGTGCGGAAATTCTTCACCGTCGCTTTCACACGGATGACGTTTTCCGCACCGTCGGCTTTGCCAGCAATCAGATTGGGAGAACCCAAATCCACATAACGGACTGCGGACGGAAAAATGACGTGCACCGTCTTGTTATACGTCACTTCTATGCCGTAAGGCGGAATCATACGGTCAAAAGTCAGCTTCTTGGTCAGCCCGTTATAATCGTCCCCCGACATTTCCTGCGGATAAGTGTCCGCTTGGAAAGTAACAACTTCTTTTTCCGGCTGTTCTACATTCTGTGCGTTCGCACCCATTACGCCCAGCGTCAGGGCGATAGCTAAAAATACTCTTTTCATTTTACTTTGGATTTTAGTGGTGGGCAATATTGCCCGGTTAATAATAAATTGGTTTTACTGTTTCTTTTGATAAAGCATAAGGTTATACCCCGCCTTGAGATGCACTTTAATTGTCCGCATCTTCTTGGCGATATATTGCGAGGTTCCCTGTATCGCCCCCTTTCCTAAATCGGTCAGCAGTTGGTCGCCCGCACTCTGTTGGTTCAGGTTGATGGTCGTCCCCAGATTACCGCCCAGATTGGCGGCAATCTCGCGGATAGCGTCTATCTCCATCGAACCCGGAATGAAAATCCCTTCCTGCCCGTCGCCATCGACAACCGTCAGTTCCACCGGAATAATCATCCCCCTGTATTCCAGCGAGGTGATGGAGATGCCGAGCCTTTCGCCCTGTATCTTTCCCATTCCCGTAACGAGCGCATTTTGCGGGATGACCGTTTCTCCGGCACGCATCGGCTCCAATAACCGCAACCTTACCGCTTGCCCGTCCGTGATGGTCTGATTATCATGGATGCACGCACGTATGGTATTCTTTTCTGTTTGTGCAGCCGTACCGACTGCCGTATGGAACCCCATGTTCCTCTCTTTGGAATATTCGGCGACAAATGCCGAATCGCTCATCGGTTGCGATAATCCCGATACCACCCGTTCATGCACCTGCCCGACGGTATTCACCTGCGCCTTGCCGTTCTTATATGCTTCGGTCGGCTTGCTTTCGGTAGCGGTGGCAACTGCCGGCTGTCCGGTAAACGGCTGTCCCTGATTCTGCGGCATATACTTTGCCGCCAACTGATAGGACTTTTCCAGCAATGCCAATTGTTCGTCCGCTGTTTCCTTCTCCGTCTGCCGGTTGTACGCCATTTCCCGAAGCTCTTCCAACTCCTTGCGCATCTCTTCCTTTTCGGGATCTTCCTTCGGAGTTTCGTAGAAATTGCCGAGCGTCCGGTTCATGTCCCGGTAGGCATTGGCGGAGGCATAGATGGTTTCTTTCGGGCGGGAACTGCCGCCACCACCGTAGGCACTTTTCGGTTCGACCTCCGGTTCATCGAATGTCGGCATTTCTTCCGCCTGCTCTTCCCCCGAACCGAACATCGACGCCAAATCCTGCATCTGCTCCCGACGCTCATTCTGTTTGCGGTTGAACAAATCCTGCTCGTAAGCCGCCTGTTTGTCACCCACCAGCGCATTGTCAGCCGGTGCGGGAACATCGGTATTGAAACCGGACTGTCCCTGCTCTTCCTCCTTTTCGGAAGGTGCGAATATCAGCCACATCACTATGGCGAAGATGATGAACATAAGCGGATAGACAATCAGCTTCTTCTGTTTCTGCCGCTGTTCTTCGGTCAGTTCCTTTTTGGACTTGTCCGGTTCTTTGGGCGGCTTCACCTCACTCTTGTTCTCCTGATTCTGTTGCCTTGCGGCTTCATCCTCTTTGCGAGGCATAGAATAAGCGTTATCCTCTGCTCTCGCTTCATTCGTCTGTTCCATTGTCATAATCGTTTAATAGGTTAATACTGTCTTTCCTTTGCAGTTCGAGCAGTTTGATATGCTCTATTTCCATGCGCTGTCCCTCATTCTTTCCCATGTTGTAAATCCCCGAAACGAAGATGTACACGGAAGCGATACTGAAAAAGAGGAACATTGTCAGCAGCACTGCCAGCCGCTTTCCGGGTGTGATGCACCCGCACAGGCGGCGGAGCTTTTCGTCCGCCCAATCCTGTATTTTTGTCATGCACCTGCCTATCATCGTTTCTGTACCTTGATGTCCCTGTTCTCGATAATCTCGAAGGCTTCGATGGTAAACCCGTGCGGGTTATTGTCTGAGCGGACGGAGTTCAGCAGGTTGCACCTTGTGACAAGGCTGCGCTCGGTAACGTTGCTTTCACGGATAATCATTTGCCGGGCATAAGTGCTTACCTTGTAAGGATAGGTGTCGAAATTGCACGACACGCTGTCCACCTGCAACACCTGATTCACGTTTCCCGAAATGATGCGGTTGTAATACCCCTTCTCGGCAAAGTCGGTGTAATAGTTGAACGCGCTCCTGTCCGCCAGCTGCAAGGCTCGTTTGATATTCCCCTCAATCGCGCTCTTGTCGGGCGAGAGGGTGAAGAACAGCTCATGAAAACGCTTCACGTGTTCCCTTGCCTCCACAGGTCGGTTCTGTGACAAATCCTGCGAGAGGGCGAGCATCAATGATTTACCGCCGTCCAGCACGTAAATCTTCTGCCGCTGCGCTTCGGCAAACGAGTAGGCACTCCATACGGAGTACCCCGTGATTGCCATGCAGACCACCAGAAAGACGATGCCGAACAGCCGTATCTGCCTGAAACTGCTCTCGATGTTTTTTAATGACTTAAATTCCATTGTTTTACTTTTTTATTGATTGTTTATTTTCTCCTGAACAGTCGTCCGGCGGCTCCCGCTACCTTTTTCGCTCCGTTCACAGCACCCCGTCCCATGCTTCCGGCAGCATTACCGGCAGCGTGTCCGGCACGTCCGGCGAGATTACCCGCCACCGCTCCGGCAGCGGCTCCCGTCATGGCACCCGCACGTCCGGCAATCTGATTGATCGGACGGGCTGCACTGCCCATTCCTCCTGCCTGTATAATCCAGCCCGCCACCGTAGGAATCGTGAAATATCCGAGTATCCCGATAATCATGAATACGATGTAAACGCCATTGGATGAATCAATCGAGAAATCCGGGTTATTCTGTAATTCCTTGATGTCGTTTTCAAGCATCAACACCTGTATTTTCGCCAGCACGCTGCTGAACAAGTCCGATACGGGCAGCCACAGGTATATCTGTATATAGCGGCACATCCATTGCGAAAGCGTACTTTGAAACCCGTCCCATACCGAGATGGCAAAAGCTATCGGACCGAGTATGGATAGCACTATCAGGAAGAACGTCCGCAACGTGTCGATAAGCAGGGCAGCGGCAGCAAACAATAGCTCCAATACCTCCCGCATAAAATCCCGCACATCCTTTCTGAAATTGTACATGCTTCTTTCGACGTACATGCCGCCCATCGTGGCGATGTCCTTTGCACTCCATCCGAGTTCGTCAATCTGCTTGTCGAACTCTTCGTTACTGACCAGATAGGCGGTTTCGGGATTGCGCATCATGGATTCATATTCCAGCTTGTCCTTCATCTCCCGGTACTTGTTCATATCCATTGTCTGTGTTTCCAGCATCCCGTGCGTTCCCTGTACAATGGGACTCAATATGCTGTTAATCGTGCCGAGCACAATCGTGGGGAAGAACAGGATGCAGATACCGATGGCGAACGGTCGGAGCATCGGGTACACGTCGATGGGTTCGGCTCTTGCGAGGGACTGCCATACACGGGAGGCAACGTAAATCAACGCTCCCAATCCGGCTATCCCTTTTGCCACCCCTGCCATGTTGGAGCAGAGGGGCATCATTTCCACATAGAGATTCTTTAATATCTCATGCAGGTTACTGAAATCGGCGGCTAACAACAGCATGGCTTACCAATATCTGTCGTTAGTGTCCCCGTACAGAGCCAGCACCCGGTTGGTGTCCCCCTTTTTCTTGGAGCGCAGGTAACTCACCGCAATGTTCTTGTTGGTATAGTACCCGACCAGATTGCGGTATTGCCTTACCGAGTTGTAGCACCTGTCCACCACGTCCATGCGCTCCTTGTCGCTGAGTGAAAGCGTGGTGATGTTCACCACTCCTTTCATCTCCTGAAGCACGTCGTTGCTCTCTTCCAGCAGTTTGGTGTACCCGAAAGCTATCGCTCCGAGTTCCTCCACCGTATAATTCTCATCGCGCATCATCTTCTGAAAACTCACGACGTAGATGTCGGAAATTTCACCGATCATCAGGATGGTTTTCTGTACCTTGCGTGCATCCTTAACAAGATTATTTACAGATTTCAAAGCGTCGTAGTACTTTTTACCCTGCTCGTAAATCTTGACTGTTTCCTGAAAATTATTCAGCATGTTGGAAGCCGTCGAAGAGGTCTGTATAATCTGTTTGGTCGTGTTCACGATACCCTGCGCCAGATTGGTAGGGTCTGTCACCACCCATTGTGCGCTTGCCCTGCCTGCAAGGAGCAGGCACAGGCTGAAAAGCATGATTATTTTCGTTCTCATTACGTTACTTTATTAAATGGTTGTTACTATGGTCTTTCGCCTGCCCTTGTGTAGTCACCGTTCGGTGAAAAGGTCAGCACGTCGGTTTCCTCGTTGTAGGCGATGTCAATCCGGTAGCCCGTATTGATAAAGAGATTTCCACTTTCCTCCACAATCAGAAAGGTTTCCGGTTTCAGCTTGCGGCTGACACCCGACTTCTTGAAAACGGTTATCTTGTACTGTTCGCCTTCTTTGAACACCAGCACGTCGGGCTTTCTGCCCACGCTTACCCAATTACCGCACAGTTTGTCCAAATCCGTTTCTTTTGCTTCCCCGCAGGCGGTCAGCAGCAGGGAAGACAAGGCAAGGGCATAGCCCGCCAGCTCGATAAGCCGGCTTTTTGAAATAAATGTCATGTCAATTGATTTTTTAGGTTTTACTTCTTTTCTTATCGGCAAGTTGCTTGATTGCCAACTCGATACTGCCCAGCTTGTCGGCAAGGGCAAGCACCTCCATCTTTTCGGTTTCCTCCGTCGTGAATGTCAGATATTCTTCCGCCGAAACTTCTGTCGCATACACCGCACTTTGCGTTCCGCCAAGACCTATCCACACCTCCTTATAAAGCCGGTTCGGATTGTTCGCCATGTTGATGGAGAGTATCTGCCCCCGTTCCTTGTCCGTCAGCCCCAACAAGTCCTGAATGGCATCGAACTTGTTCATGTACTTTCTCTGGTCGAGAAGTATCTTACAGTCGGAGTTGTTGATAATCGCCTCTTTCACGACGGGAGAACTGATTATGTCGTCCACTTCCTGCGTCACGACGATGGCTTCGCCAAAGTATTTACGAACGGTTTTATAGAGATATTTCAGATACTCACTCATGCTTGCCGAAGAGAGGGCTTTCCACGCTTCCTCCACGATAAGTTGTTTCCTAATACCCTTTAACCGCCTCATCTTGTTAATGAATATCAATAGTTGGTAAGACAAGAAACGACAAACGAAGCAACTGTTTATTTGTTAGCACTTTATGTCTTTTAGTGGCATGATGGTAAGACAAGGTAAAAAGCCAAGAACAGACAGGAAAAGTCAGCGTTCCGTTACCAAGTCATTACCTGTTTTTATCAGGAGCGACAAAGTAGAACAACGGTTTTCATAGCTGTTTGACAGAGCAAAAAGAAACATTACTTCACTTGTCTATAAGTGGCTTTCTTTGGCTGTGGCTTCCATTCTTCAAGTAACTCACTTAAGCAATAATTTTGTAACTAATTAAAAGTGAGCGCATGAAAGAAGAATTAAAGGTGCTATTCTACCTTAAAAAGAATCAAGTAAAAATCAATGGACTATGTTCTGTAATGGGACGTATCACCATCGGCACGTCAATGGCACAGTTTTCGGCAAAGGTAGAAGCCGAGCCATCAAAGTGGGATGCCAAAGCCGGGAGAATGACCGGAAAGAGCAATCACGCTTTACAGGTAAACCGTCAGATTGATAAAATCAATCTAAGTATTCACGCTCGTTACAAGGAATACCTAACCAATAGGGGGAGCGTAACAGCCGAAGAACTGAAAAACGCATTTCAGGGCATTGCCACCACACAGGAAACCTTACTAAAAGTATTTGCGGAACACAACGAGGTTTACCATAAACGTGTCGGAATAGACAGGGTGAGAAGAACCTACAAGGGCTATTGTAACGCTTACAGTCATTTGGCTGACTTCCTGCAAAAGAAATACCGTGTTCGGGATATGTCGTTTAATCAACTCACATTCTCTTTTATAGAAGCCTATGACTTTTATTTACGGGTGGATTTGAAAATGAAACCGAATACTATATTAGGTTACATTATCCCGTTCAGAAAAATAGTTCGCATTGCCCTCAACAAAGGATTTATTACCCGTGACCCATTTACGGAGTATAAACCTGAACGTGGACAAAGCGAACACCGTACTTTGACGGATGAAGAACTGCAAAAGATAATGAACGCTACGTTTGATTCTCCAAACCGTACATTTATCCGTGACCTCTTTGTCTTTTCCTCTTTCTGCGGATTGGCATTTGCCGACCTGCGGAGATTGACCGAAAAGGAGCTTGTAACAACCGAGGACGGCAAACAGTGGATTGTCATGGCACGGAAAAAGACAGGTACGGTTTCCCGTGTACGATTATTAGATATTCCCTTACAAATTATAGAGAAGTATAAAAAGGACAGGTTTAGTGAGAAACTGTTCTCTGTTCCCGGATATTCCACCGTTGATATAAACCTGAAACGTATAGCCGAAATATGCGGAATTAAAAAGAATTTAACATATCACATGAGCCGTCATACTTTCGCTTCGGAATTGTGCCTCTCGCAAGGCGTACCTATCGAAACAGTCAGCCGGATGTTGGGACACAAGGATATACACACCACCCAAATTTATGCGACCGTTTCCACTCAAAAGATAAGTGCCGATATGAAACAGTTATCAGAACGGATGGCAGGAAAATTTTCTTTTGTAAAACCTCAAAACCAATAATAACATCATGCGGAGTACATTCAAATACCTATTTTACATCAATAGGAACAAAGTAAAAAAGAACGGGCTTTGTCCCGTGATGGGGCGTATAACTTTGGACGGGGAAATCGTCCAATTCAGTTCAGGATTGGAAACCAATCCTGATTTGTGGGATGCCAAAACCGGGCGTTCAACGGGGAGAACTATATACGAAGCAGGTGTGAATAGAGGACTAAGAAGCCTTTCAGTTTCCATAGAAAAGCACTATGCCAGTATTGTAGAGAAAGACGGCTATGTAACAGCCGAACGGGTTAAAAATGCGGTTCTGAATATAGCCCAAGAACCTACCACGCTATTAAAAGAGTTGGAAGAAGTAACCGAAGAGATACGGAAAAGTGTCGGTATAAACCATACGATTGCCACTTACCGGTCATATGTAAACGCCCATTTGAACCTATCCCGTTTTATCCGTGATAAGTACGGTAAAAGTGATATGTCCTTTTCAAGTCTGGAATACTCCTTTATTGAAGATTATGATATGTATCTGAAAATAGACCATCAAATGGCAACGGGTAGTGTAATGCAGCATATTATATTTCTTAGGAAGTTAGTAAAACGAGCCATGAACAAAGGGATTATATCACGTAATCCATTTTTCGGTTATGTTCCCGACCAACCTATAACATCACGGAAATGGTTATCCTGCGAAGAAATAGAAAAGGTAATGACTACCACAATAGAGCATCCGAGTGTGGCATTTGTACGGGATATGTTTGTCTTTGGATGTTGGACTGGCTTATCATACACGGACATCAAGAATTTGCAGGATATAAATATCGTGACAGACAGCGAGGGCAACCAATGGATAGATATTAAGCGACAGAAAACAGGTAGCAGGTCACTGATTCCATTATTGGATATACCTAAAGAAATCATACGAAAATACGAGGGTACTGGCGAAAAAGGAAAGGTTTTTAAGATGTTATGTATGAATATTGTTTGTCAATACACCAAACGTATCGGCAAACTCTGTGGATTAGATAAGAAACTCACATTTCACATGAGCCGCCATTCGTTCGGAACTTCCATTTGTCTGACACAAGGCGTTCCAATAGAAACACTTAGCCAAATGATGGGACACCGAAATATTAAAACAACTCAAATTTATGCAGAGATAACAGGGGCGAAAATAGAGGAAGATATGCAACGGTTATCCCAAAAGATTGAGAATAAATACCAATTAGCAGAACACTGACAATATTTCCAAACCGCTCTTACGTATCGTAGGGCGGTTTTGTCTTTTATACCCACTCACACCAACCCACATATTTTTTCCTTTTTTTCTCTGATAAACATCCCACATATGGAAAGAATAAATAAGGCAACACTTTTTGGAAATTTACTCTTTTTCGGGACGAAAAAGGAAGAAATTTACAAAAACCGCTTGCGGCTCGGTGTTGCCGTTTTATTCTTGGAATATACCTTTGTGTTCAGATAAAGAAAGGATTAATTAAGATTATTCCATTGAAAAATAAGATATTAGATTGATTACCGCTATTGTGTAATTCTCGCCATCTATGGAATAAAAGCCTAACTTCTTGGCAAATGCACTGCTTTTGATGTTGGCACACTCAATGCCGATATAATTGAAACCATATTTCCGGGCTACTCCGGTCAAAAGCCTAAGAAAGTGTGTTCCGTGTCCTATCCGCTCTTTAATGAAACCCAATCGGGCGATAATCAGGCAATCAGGTGGAAAACGGCTTTCAACTTTTCTGATACGCAAATACAAATCTACCCGGCTGTTTCTCCGGGTGGCGATAATATTATCCACCGTCAGGCAAACGAGCGATTTGCGATATTTGAACCGTTCCATCAGGTAGCGGTCTATGTCGGCTCTTAGTTCTTCGTATTCAATCATCTTCTTATTCCTTTCTTCTTTTTCTTCTTGCGTTTCTGTGCCTGTAATTCTTCCGCTAATGTTGCATCGTAATTATTGCCATCTCCCAATGAAAAGATAGATAACAGAGAATCGCTGTTTGCATTACTTCCTTGATTAAAAGAATGTTTCTCGTTTTGCTTACTATCAATATTGCAAGAAACATTGTTTTCTTTTTCACCGGATTGGAATACTTCTTTTTTATTTTCGCCAGTAAAATGTTGTTTTGGTTCTTTCAAATTCTGTTCCTGTAATTCAATCTGTTCGGAAATAGAACCGTTCCTCATGGCATTGGAATACTCAAAGGATTCTGATAATTGTCGATTGTAACCGAACAGTTTATCAAATCCTTGCTCTGCCTGCTGGAACAGGTTCACACGGTCAAAACCACCTTTGATTACTCCGTTCTTGGTGTTCTTGTGGTTAGTTAGCGGAGATAGTTTCTTTTTATTAGTTTGGTCTTTCCGGCTGACAATCAAATGGCAGTGCATATTCAGTTCGTTGTCAGAACGGCTACGGTCAAAATGTATCTTCCCGTAAAACTTTATATCCGCTCCGGATAGTCCTTTGTTGAAGTTCTTAGCGTATTCAGGAATAAAGACTTCCCGAATATACCGCTTCATGGCTTCGGCTTTCTCCTGTTCAGTGTTCCCCATTGCCCGAAGTTCGTTTTCAGATGGGCTGATATGGATAGCAAAAAACTTTGCATCTGTTTTCAACAGTTGCCCGATATTACTATCTATATCCTTTATTATTTGGGATTTGTAGATATTATCATCCGTCAGGTTGAAAAAGCCATCGGTATAGATTCCTTTCTCCATACGTTCCAAATCTTCATGCTCCATGTACGAAGCTAATTGGCGGCTACTTCCTGCATTGTTATAAGTTCCTCCCGATGGTGGGGCAAAATCTATGTGCATGGCTCTATGTGTTTATCAGATTAATGATTTCTGCCTTTAGGTTCTCTTTCCGTTTACTATCCATTACTTTACAAGCGGATAACTCGGAATAGAGTTGTATTAGATTTAGTAGTTTCTTATAATCCCGTTGGTGTATCTGATAGAGTGCGTTTAGTTGCTTCCCTTGCTGGTTGATTACGTCAGCGTGCTTGCTAAACTGTTCACTTACTTTTTGCAGTACGGCTGTTTGCTTTCCCTGATTGGCTTCCAGTTGAGAGAGAATAAGTGTTTCCAAAGTCTTGCCAATGGTATCAAACCGAACCGCAATAGAATTTACCGTTCGTATCATGGGATTTAGTTGTTCTTCCTCGTAGTGCCGGATGAAACGGATAATATCATCCTGCCGCTTGTTTATCTTCGCCAGTTCCGATTTTACGGATTCCGGTGCTTCCGATGGGTTGATACACGCCTTATCAATATAGACAAACGCCAACCTGACTATTTCCCCTTTTTTCAGTGAATAGCGTTTGCAGAGTTTATCTATCAACTTTCCCGTCTGTCGGTCTATGCCGATGGTGGTAAGTGTGGATATATTATTGGTCTTATCCATGATTATAACTTTTTTATAAAGAATGTGAGGTATATTCAGTTGATTATAAGCTAAGTACATTTTTAGTTTATAATCACTGTTATAAACAGTTACGAATGTAACTCATTAAAGCCGAAGGCTTTGCCCCGCAGGGCAAGAGGGAAGAACAGGACTTGTCCAGTTCCCTCTTGCTTCATTTAGCGAAATGAGCCGAGCCAGAGGGCGAGGCGGTTTCTGCTAAATGGGGATTGTTAGCACTTCATCAAGCGATAATATTACCCACCTTGTTTTGCTTCGGTTTGCTTATCGAGTTGGTTTTCCTTTTTAAACCGTTCATAGGTCTTACAATCGGCATTTTCTTGAACAAATGCCCGAATGTCGGATGCACGATAATAGGTCTTATGGCTAATCATAAAGAAAGGAAGTTTGCCACTTGCCCGATACCGTTGCAAGGTTCGGAAAGATACCTTTAGCAGAAATGCTAAATCCTGATTGTCTAACAGTCGGTCGTTTTCGTCCAACACTTTATCGGTATTGATAAGAGATTGCAGGTTCTGACCTATCTCGCCCAGTTTCTTCGATAGCTTTTCCATCCACTTATCGAAATTTTCATTATCTACATACATTTTGCTTCAATTTTAAGTTTAACATTATTGTTCTCAACCGATTGATGAAGCAAAGTTCGGCAGAATAGAGAAATTAAAATAGAGGAGTCCGGTATTGACCCCTCTATACTACAAATGCAAATAGCTATTTATCAAGCTATTGCAAAATCATCTTTTTTTATCTTTATTATTCAGTGCTTCCGCTTGTCGTTTCTTATATTCTTTAATTAGGACGGCTTTTAAAGTATCCAATGTTTTGGTGAGATTACATAATTTGCGTTTGAAGAGTTCGCTTTGACGGTCATAGATACCATTAAAACTAAATCCGAAAGCATGTTCAAAGACTTCCGAAAAAGCAATAATAGTTGGATTCTTACCTGCGTTGTCGATGATACCACCCAACAGCATCAAAGCTGAAAGAATTTCGGTCATGCCCATAATTCCAAGATATTGGAACTTAGGTATGACCGATAAAGGTGATTCAAATGTCAATGGAGTTGCTAAAGGAAACGATTCGGGATGTATGATTTTGAAATTTAGTAGTTCCAGTTCTGCATTAATAATCGCCAGTGTTTTTTGTAAGAACCGCTGTTTAAGCGCATTTTTCCCCCTGCCCGTAAAGAGGTGCTGTTTCAAGTGAAGCTATCTCAATACGGGTAGCTACAAAAATCCGGTAAGTAGTTGAATAATCATCTCCATCCCCCACTATTCTTATTTGTTCGACAAATTCACCATAGGCATTTTGCATTTCTTGGTTAGTTACTTCCTGTGAGGTTTCAGATAATAATCTGAATATCCTCGTTTGTAATAAATCATTCATAAGCAATCTTTTTAGAGTAAATGAATTGATTATGAAAAATGCATTTTTCAAATTGACAGAGAATCTATTTTAAATTAATTTTTAACAACTTAGTAAATCGGGATTCTACGCATATGCTCATATCTGTTGTTAAAAATTTGCCCTTAAAAAAAACTGAAAATATAGTGGCTGGAGTAGGTACGGCTTGTGCCTGTTCCATTGTTTCCAACTTTATTATTTTTAGTGGAATATTATGTTCTTGTGCTAACACCCACAGAGAACCATTTACATAGTAATCTGTAAAAGGACAACGATTTGTGTAATATACAACCAATCCATTTTTTTCTTCACATTCTCCACTCTTTACACATTCCTTAAAAGATGGGGGCGGTGCATTATTATCGAATTTCAGCCCTAAAAGTGAAAATCCGTTTGGCAAACTTTCAATAGTATTAAATCCTTGTTTAAGTAACCATTTTGTATCACTCATAAAGTGAAACTTTTTTGTTCCAACAACCGTAACCAAGCCATTTTTACCTTGTGTTTTTGCATCCTCAATAGCGGATTGAAGCAATGCTTTAGCGTGTCCATTTCCCTTATATTGTCCTGATACCCAAAAGCAATTTATCATCAAATAATTGGAAGCATCAACCGGAATCCAAGCCTTTTCAGCAGGGACATATTCTATAAAAACTTTAGCTCGTGCATCTAATCGTCTGAAAATATATCCATTATCAAACTCTTTTTTTAGCCATGCTTTTTTCATTTCATAGCCTTTTAAACATTTTTTATCAGAAAATGCACAACAGATATGTTCCGTATCTATATTTTCTTTTGTAAGTGTAATGTATTTTGTTTCCATGACTTAGAATAATGATGGTTGTTCATATTTTTTAGGCTCGTAAAATCTCATTTTAGTTTCTATCCCCAACTTGATGCATAGGTTATAGAATGTATCTGACAGTTTCTTGTAATCATAACTGTAACAATCATATCGTTCACCAAATGCTGATTGGTATTTAGCTTTTATTGTGGGGAATTGATTGTCTAATGCCATATAGAAATATTCTCGTGACCCTTTTCGGAGTGTCACGCCAAACATAGGTAGTATATAAGATACTCCCGAATCTTTTGCTTGTCTGATTATAGTTTCTATATTTTCTCTTGTATCATTGATAAAAGGTAATATGGGCATTAATGTAATTCCTGTATAAATACCTTTGTCTGCTAATGCTTTCATCGCATTATAACGCTCCGATGTGGGTGGCGCATTAGGTTCAATCTTTTTTGCAAGCGAATCTGTTGCACTGGTTATTGTAAAGCTGACGGCTGCATACGTTTTTGATATTTCCTGCAAAATATCTATATCACGCTCTACTAAATTACTTTTGGTTATTATATGGACTGGGAATTTATATGAAGCAATAATTTGTAGAGCATTCCGGGTTAATTGCAGTTCTCTTTCCATTGGCATATATGGGTCATTCATAGAACCTGTACCTATGGTAGCTCTGTTTTTACGTTTACTTTGTAATTCCTTTGTCAGTAATTCTAAAGCGTTTTGCTTAACTAATATTTGCGATATATCTCCAACTCTGTAACATTCGCTTCGTGTATCACAATAGATACACCCGTGTTGGCATCCCCTATACAAATTCATGTTATAAGTAATGCCAAACCAAGTATCTTGTTCCCTTAGTTTCGATAGAATTGATTTTGTTTCAATATATCGCATAATCTTTTTATTGTACTTTCCAACGTTTAAGTGTTGGAAAGTAAATTTTCATATTTGTAATAGCGTCCTCTTTAGTATAAACTACCTCAGAATCTTTGTTAAACTCATCTACAAATTGCGCACAATGCTCTATCATTTGCTCCATTGTGCAATCCATCGTAAATGCTCCGTCCTTAAAACAATAGCAGCAATATTCCTCATTTCTGCTTCCATCAGAGTTTGTTCCTAACTCGTCCTGATTTTGTAGCGGCATTCCGCAACTTTGGCAATACTTGTTCTCCATAAATGTTCTATTTTATTGGCATATAAATTTTTGTAATGTTTTCTTTGCTATTTTCAGTTCTATAACTGATATATTCTTCAAAAGCCATCCCATGCCGTATGGTGTGTTCAAAATTCACACTAATATTGTTATATAACTCTTGTAGCCCTGAACAACTCCCCTTTAAAGTGTAAACCGCATACTTACCTTGTTGCAACCGAATTGTTCCAAACTCTCCAGTTGGAACAATCTTTTTTTTCACCGATGCACAAGCATAAAATCGGCATTGGTTATAGTTAGTTACGTTTGGGTCATCAAAACTCAATCCGATAAAACGAGTTTCAAGTGTTAAGGCTTGATTGTCTTTTAAAAACAGCATCAATTTATTCCATGCTATTTCATAAGGCTCTGTTTCACCATACTTTCCAAATATGCGAATATAGACCAACTCCAATCCTTCAAAATAGCATATTTCGGCTTGAAGACTACTTCTATTTCCACTACTTTGTACGTAGCCCTCTAATCGAGATTGTAACTCATTAATGTATGCTTTAGGAGATATACCAAACTGTTTCTTAAATGCTTTTGAAAAAGACTGTGGATTATCATATCCTACCATTGATGACAATGTTGTCAAGCTCATTTCTTCGGTTTGCATATATAGTACAGCCCGTTCAATGCGTTGCCTTGCCACATAAGTATATAATGATTCATTTAGGGCAGAACGCATAATACGAAGTAATTGCCTTTGAGATACGTTTATTTTATCGGCAATGACATCCAACTGTAAAGGCAAATGCAGATTTGCACTGATATAATCAATAACCTGATTAACCTTTTGCTGATATATGTTTTCAGTACTATTTCTCATTGCTTCTGTTATTTGCAACAAAATTACTCATTTTGCTATGAGCAAATGTTGTCCAATCTCGCCAAATTAATATTTTATTCCCAAAGGAGAAAATATATTAGAAAATAATCGTACTTTTGTGAGAAAGTTATTTGAAACGATGGAAAAACATAGCAAACTAAAGAAGTTCGCTCGTTTCTAAGTCATTACCTATTGTCTGTTTACAAGCAGTTAAATAGTTGTTTTATAGAAGAATACAAAATTATCTCATCTTCGAAATAAAAGCCTCCATGATAATGATGGTGACAACCGGAAAAAGTTCACGATTTTCCTTAATCGCATCAATCTCGAATACAATGAACCGCTTATTGAGCAGGTCGATATTCTTGTCTGAATTGAGCAGGAAGTCATACCGTCCGCCACTGTAATACTGCCGGAGGGTGGTGAGGAAATTGTCGATGTTAAAGTCATCCTTGCCGACCTTGATTGCCCGGCTTTCCAATTCGTGGCGGTAGTCGTCCCGCATAAACTCGTAGAACGTGTTGAAGTTGGGCGTGATGCTGCGGTCAGCCTTGATACGGTCGATGTACGCCGTTACCGCACTTCCCAACTCACCCGATTCCGTTTTGGTAATCTTGTCGTCCTCGCTTTTCCAGAGAGTCAGGAGCAGTGTCTTGATACTGTCCTTTTTCTCCACGTCATAGACAAAATCATCCGTGTAGAACGGGTTGAAGCTGATGGGCTTCTCTTCGGTGTACGTGAAATAAATCCCGTCGTCCCCTTTGGTCTTCTTGTTTATCATCTCGCAAAGCCCCTGATAGGAGTTACCCGTATCTACCAAAACCACATGCGTACCCTGCTCGTAATATTGGCGGACGAGGTGGTTCATGAAAAAGGATTTTCCCGAACCACTCGGCCCCAATACGAATTTGTTTCTGTTGGTGATAATACCCTTCTTCATCGGTAAGTCGGAAATATCCAGATGCAGCGGTTTTCCCGTCAGCCTGTCCACCATCTTGATACCGAAAGGCGACGGTGAGTTCCGGTAGTTCGTTTCCTGTGAGAAGAAACAGACCGCCTGCTCGATGAACGTGTAGAAACTCTCCTCTGCCGGAAAATCGGCGGCATTACCGGGAATGGCAGCCCAGAAAAGTGTCGGCGTATCGACGGTGTTATGGCGTGGCTTGCACTCCATTTGCGCCAACTGACTTCCTACCTCGTTCCTAATCCGTTTCAGTTCCTCACGGTCATCGCTCCACGCCATCACGTTACAATGGCAGCGTACCGAAGTCAGCCCGAAACTATGCGCCTCGTTCAGATACTCGTCTATCCACTCCTTGTTGATTTGGTTGGAACGGCTGTACCTCGAAAGCGAGTGCATATTCTTCGCCATCTTCTCGAACTTCTGCAAATTGGCGGCACTGTCATCGATAAACACATATTGGTTATAAATATGGTTGCACGGCAGCAGCAGCCCGATGGGAGCCGCAAAGGACAAACGGCAGTCGCTCCGGTCGGTCGATAACTTCTCGTACCGGCTGTCGGTAGCCACTTCCCCCGGCAGGTCTTCCACGTCCGAGAGGGTGTGCAGGCACAGGTAGTTGTCCCCGATTTTCATTTCGTCCGCTTTCAGCGTAATGTCTTCAAGTGTGGTCGTATCGGTCTGCGAGAGCGAAAAGTATTTCTCAATAATACCCGCTTCGGTATCCGTTCCGGTTATTTCCTCATCGGTGAGCTGCCGTAAGCCGAGATAGCCGCTTTCGTTCAGAATACTGGCGAACTGCCCGACGGATTCCAGAAACTTCGTTACTGCCTCTTTGTCCTTTATCTCCTTCGGAACGATGAAGCCCCGGCAAAGGGTGCTGAAATTGCTTTGGGTGCGGCTGCGCTCCTTTGTCGTTTTCGTCAGGAACAAGTAGCAGTAATGGTTCAGATACGGGCGTTCATTGAAATGACGCTCGAATGAACGGCTGAGAAAACTTATGTCTTCCCTGTCCGTGTCCGGCTTGTAGGTTTCACGGATGAAGATGTCCTGCTTGTGGACGATGCAGTAGTCCGGCAGCACCTTCATCGCCTTTACCCATGTGGCGTGTATCGCCTCGTATTCAGCCGAAGTGACGGTATAGAGTTCGGGCAGTTCCACCCGGAAGCCTACCGTGATGTCGGCATCCTTGCTGACGATGCAGCCATGTTCCACTGAAAGCAATGGAAACTTGCTCTCCAATGTACTCGCTTTTAATGTATTTCTCATTTCTTCCTCCTTTTTTTGAATAGTTTGGGGATTTTACAGCGGTTGATGATGTATTTGGGATGGCTCCCACGGGCTTGCATCTTCATCAGGCCGTGTTCGCCATACTTGGCGTTCAGGGCGAAGGTCTGCCACACCAGAACCGATGCGGCGACCAGCCCGAACCCGATACATACCCATTGGTTGATACCAACCAGATACATGATTATAAAGAGGATAAAGACGGCAAGCAGACCTCCTATAAATATGAATAGGTACTGCGCCTTTAACCCTTTGAACTCAACCGACTTTCCAATCCCCCTGTTGATTGGAAACTCTGCCATAACGCTGCTTATAAGAAGAATGAACGCAGGATTGTGGCGGCTACAATCAGGAAGATACACGCACCGAACCACGAAGCGGCAGTTTTGGAGGTATCGGGATCGCCCGAAGAGAACTTGCCGTACACCTTGACTCCACCAATCAAGCCCACGACGGCTCCAATCGCATAAATCAGCTTTGTCGCCGGGTCAAAATATGACGTTACCATATTGGTGGCTTCTGTGATACCCGCCATGCCGTTGCCTTGTGCCATTGCGGAGGATGCAGCCATCAAACAGGCTGCCGAGAAAAGAATCTGTTTCTTTGTCATAAATACTTTTTGAATTTGTGCTGCCGGGCAGAGTTGGATAGGCTCTGCTTCCGGGCAGCGGTTGATACTGTTTTTACTTTTTGGATTTTAGTGGCGGCACTCCGCTTATCCGTACTCTTTCTGTTTCATTGTCCGTTACTTTTTTAATCGTTACACAAAATCCCGGATGTCGAACCCGCTGATGTCCGCAGGCACTTCGGAAATATTTTGGGGATGGACTACATTCCCGACCGCCTTTCCCTCCCCAGAGATAGTCTTACCGGAAATTTCATCCATTAACCCCGTTATTTTTTTCGCCCGTTCAGGGTTACTTCCAATCATCTTGTTGAAAAGTTCGTTGCCTTCCATATCCGAAAATATCTGTCCGGCACGTCTCCGCTCTTCCGCAGTGGCTTTCGGGTTGTCGGCTATGTTCACCGCTTCGCCGATTTCCTCGAAGCTGGCTCCGGTGGCTAACCTTTTGGCGGGTATCCGCCCTTCCTCGTCACCCTCCGCATATCCTACCGGAATATCATCCATGCGGATGTCGGAAAACGCTTCATCCAGCTCATCGTCGGGTATCCGTGCCGCAGGTTCTTCGTCCTTTCCGTCGGCAAATGTAACGGCAATATCCGTAACATCCTCATCTTCAATCTCTGTGGCGGCTTGTGGCTCCGGGATGGTAGCTTGTGGCACTTTCGGCTGTATTTTGAACCGGCTCTTGCCGACAATATCATCCGCTGTTTCAGGCGGCTTTATGGGCGGTTTTTCCTCTGCCGGAGCATCGTTTCTTTGCTGCCTTCCAAACAGGATATAATGTACCAGCCATGCGTTATAAAGCAGCAATAGGCATATCAAGATAGTTTCCATACTTAAAAAATTGAATCGTTACGTTCGTTGTACAATGCAGTTATATCGTCCTGAAAGGTAGCGAAGTGATGTGCCAGCACATTGTCTATATAGCTGAACAAAGATACTTCGTCCTTTGCGATAATCCTTACTATCCGTTGTATCCGCTCATGATAGACTTTGCGCACATAAACCGTTTTTCCGAAACGGGCGGATATTTCAGCTTCTTTGAGAAACAACTCCTGATAGTCCCCATCCTTCGCTTTCTGTTTCCGGCGGCGGGGTTCTTCAACGGGCTGTTTAGTCGGTATCGGAATTTCCTCCTCTTCCGGCTTTTCCTCTTCCCGCACCTCCGCCTGCTTTTCCACCGTTGGGAGTACGGGTTCATCCTGCCTGAAAGAGTTGATGATGAAATTCTCATCAATGGTGTCTATCTTTAACTTTTTCGCCATAGCCTACTTTTTTATGATGGTCAGTATCTCGTCCACAAGGGTATCCAGATTACTACCACGTACCAATATCTTGTCCGCAGGGAAAATAGTCGAGCGAAATACCTGCTTGCGGTCTGCCGCTGCTTCCTTACGGAATCGCTTACTGTCAGGCAGGAATGTTTTCATGACGGGAAGTGCCATTTCCGCGCACACCTTTTCATACATTCCATACAGTTCTGTCTTTTCTCGCCCGTCCACCATATTCCACAGCATATACAGTCCCTTGACATTCGTTTTGCCCGTACTTATCATGTGTTCGTGAATGATGGAAGCAAAGCGGATAGAGCTTTCCATAACCACACGATCCGCAGCTATGGGGCAGAATATATAATCCATCGTGGCAATCGTATTGACAATGCTCGCATTGTTGATGGTTCCCGGCAGGTCAAAGAATATAAAATCCAGAGGCTGTCCCGACTTAACAAGTTTGGCGGCATTGTCCGGTGCGTCCTCCGGTCTGCTGCTTATTACGGGATAAGCCTTTTTTTGCAGGCGTTTGAACTGCTCGTAAGCCATTGCCTTGTAATGGTCGTCGCTTGTCGCCGATGTCATGTCACGCTCCCGCATATCCTTGATGCTGTACTGTGGAAAATCACAATCCACTACTGCCACATTATATCCCTTGACATAGTGAAGATAACTTGCGGTAAGTACCGTCAAAGTCGTTTTGCCCGCCCCGCCTTTCTGCGTGGAAAAAGCTACATAAATAGGTTCGTTCATTCTTACATTGTTTTTAATAGTTATACATTTATTTATCTGTTCATACCTTCCGATATTCATTTTGCCAATGGTCTGTATATCATACTATTTGTCCGGCTATCCGTTCCGACCTATCAACTGCCCAACATTGCGACATCTCAACGTTGGGTGGTAACATGGTCGGTTGGAAACAACCGTCGGTTATCGAAATGGCGATTGAAATCACCGTTGCATAATCGGGATGTTTATCGTATCCGTTATTGGCGAATTTGTACTTTGGGAAGAACGTCCCGTTATCGGTTTGTTCCAATATTTATTCCGCCGTACAACCATTTCTCCGGCAAATAAACGACGAATATTCTTCACTTGTATCGTTTTGCAAGGCGGTGGCAGCTTGTGGCTTCCATATGGAACCTTGTGGCACTTTCAGTATTGAAAATCAGGCGGATAAAGGCTGTACTTTTGCACCCAAGCGACAAGGCTTACTGTTCGTGTCCGAATGGCAACCGTGATAGGCTGACTGCAATCCGTCCCCAGACGGATTTTTCTATTCACAAGAATAGAGCAAGGTGTCTTTTGAGTAACTCAAAAGGCAGCGGGTAACCCGCCACACCTTGCCCTTGCAGGGAGCTGGGCTGTCCTCCGAAGTCGGACTGCCCCAAACTGCCGTAGGCGTTGAAGAGTGGCTCTTGTCGTGATACCACTAAAATCCACGTTAGATGAAAGAAAAGACAAAAAGAACGGGACGCATCCCGAAGTTGAACCCCAAGACGCACTGCGTGATGGTGCGTTTTGATGACGAGGAACACGCCCGTTTCCTCACCATGTACGAGCAGTCGGGCGAGTACGCGAAAGCGGTTTTTATCAAAGCCCGTGTGTTCGGGGAGGAATTTAAGGTCATTAAAGTAGATAATTCCTTTCCCGAATACTACGCCAGACTCTCCGACCTGAACGCCCAATTCCGCAGGATCGGAGTGAATTACAACCAAGTTGTAAGGGAACTCAAGAGCCGTTTTTCCGAAAAAAAGGCAATGGCATTGCTCTACAAGTTGGAAGAAACCACCCGCCAGCTTGTAGCGGTGAGCCGTGAAATTGTAGCATTGACACAGAAATTCGAGCAGGAATGGTTGCGAACATCAATGTAGGAAACTCCCTGTACGGCGCATTGGCATACAACGGGCAGAAGGTAAACGAGGGCGAAGGAAAGCTGCTTGCCTCCAACAAAGTCCTTGATAATGGTACGGGAACGGTGGACATTGCCCATGCCACAGCAGATTTTGAAAGGTATCTTCCTGCCCGTATGCGTACCGAGAAGCCGGTTATCCACATCTCTCTGAATCCGCATCCGGAAGATAAACTGACCGATACGGAACTTACCGACATCGCACGGGAATACATGGATAAAATCGGTTACGGCAACCAGCCCTATATCGTATTTAAGCACGAGGACATCGACCGACACCACCTGCATATCGTTTCCATACGTGTGGGTAAGGACGGTAAGCGGCTCAACAACGACTACATCCACCGCCGCAGCAAACGGGCTACCAATGCACTGGAAAAGAAGTATGGGTTGCATCAGTCTGGCAACAGCAAACAGCGGTTGGAACAAGGGGCACTCCGCAAAGTGAACGTATCCGAGGGGAATGTGAAACGCCAAGTCGGAAACGTGCTGAAAGCCCTCTCGGAAACCTACCGTTTCCAATCGCTCGGTGAATACCGTGCCTTGCTGTCCCTCTACAATATCACCGTAGAGGAAGCACGGGGCGAGGTACACGGAAGGGAATACAGGGGTTTTGTCTATTCGGCGACCGATGATGCGGGAAACAAGGCCGGAAATCCGCTGAAAGCCTCCCGCTTCGGAAAGCATGCCGGATATGAAGCCTTTGATAACCGGTGTGCCGCCTCCCGAACCGAAATAAAGGAAAAGGAGCTTGCAGGGCGGACAAAGACTACCATTCTCGCCACACTCCGACAAGCATCCGGCAAGAATGAACTTATCGGGATATTGGAGTCCAAAGGGATAGATACCGTATTTCGGGAAACCGATACGGGCAGGATTTACGGTGCGACCTTTATCGACCACAACACCGGTTGCGTGCTCAACGGCTCACGCATGGGCAAGGAACTCTCCGCAAATGCTTTACAGGAATGGGTGGTTGCAGCAAGCAGCCCTATACCGATGGGAATAGGTACTACCGACCCGTCACAACATACCGGAGAGCGTGAACCGTTTGTGCCGTTTACGAAACAAGTCCATGAACCCGGTGAGGACTCTGTAACCGGAGGTATGTTCGACCTGTCCATCGTATCCGGTACTGATCCGGAGGAAGAAGCGTTCCGCCGGAAGATGCAGCGGAAGAAGAAAAAGAGAAAAGGCAGGGGTATTTAATTGTAGAATTTTAAAGTAAAATCAGTATGTCACAACAAGAAGACGATTTGAGGGCATTGGCGAAAATCATGGATTTTCTGCGTGCCGTGAGTATATTATTTGTGGTAATCAATATCTATTGGTATTGTTACGAGGCTATCCGCTTGTGGGGAGTAAATATTGGGGTAGTTGATAAAATCCTGATGAACTTCCACCGCACGGCGGGGCTGTTCGGCTGTATCATTTACACCAAACTGTTCACCGTCCTGTTGCTCGGACTGTCCTGTTTGGGTACGTCGGGCGTGAAGGAGGAAAAAATCACATGGACGAAAATCTGGACGTTCATGGGCGTGGGTTTCGTGTTTTTCTTTCTGAATTGGTGGATATTGTCGCTGCCATTAGGCATAGAGGCGAATACCGCTATCTATATTTTCACGATGGCGGTCGGCTATATCTGCCTCCTGATGTCGGGGCTTTACATGAGCCGCCTGCTGAAGAACAACCTCATGGACGACGTATTCAACAACGAGAACGAGAGCTTTATGCAGGAAACACGCCTTTTGACCAATGAATATTCCGTGAACCTGCCGACACGTTTCTACTATAAGAAAAAGTGGAACAACGGTTGGATTAACATCCTTTTGCCGCAGCGTGCGTCCATCGTATTAGGTACGCCGGGCAGCGGCAAGTCGTTTGCGGTGGTCAATTCTTACATCAAGCAGCAGATTGAGAAAGGTTACTCGATGTATATCTATGACTTCAAATTCAGCGACTTATCCACTATCGCCTACAACCACCTGCTTAACCATATGGAGGGGTACGAGGTGAAGCCGAAGTTCTATGTCATCAACTTCGACGACCCGCGCCGCAGCCACCGCTGCAACCCCATACATCCCGATTTCATGGAGGATATTACGGACGCTTACGAGAGTGCGTACACCATCATGCTTAACCTCAATAAGACGTGGGTGCAGAAGCAGGGCGACTTTTTCGTGGAATCGCCCATAATCCTCTTTGCCGCCATTATTTGGTATCTCAAAATATACCGGAACGGAAAGTACTGCACCTTTCCGCACGCCATCGAGTTCCTGAACCGCCGTTATGAGGATATTTTTCCGATTCTCTCCTCTTATCCCGAACTGGAAAACTATCTTTCGCCCTTTATGGATGCTTGGCTCGGAGGGGCGGCCGAGCAGTTGCAAGGGCAAATAGCAAGCGCGAAAATCCCACTTTCGAGGATGATTTCCCCGCAACTCTATTGGGTGATGTCTGACAGCGAGTTTACGCTGGACATCAATAACCCCGAAGAGCCCAAAATCCTCTGCGTGGGCAATAATCCCGACCGTCAGAACATATACGGCGCGGCTCTCGGTCTGTACAATTCGCGTATCGTGAAACTTGTCAATAAAAAAGGCAAACTTAAATCCTCGATTATCATCGACGAGCTGCCTACTATCTATTTCAAGGGGTTGGATAACCTGATAGCAACGGCGCGAAGCAACAAGGTTGCCGTACTTCTGGGCTTTCAGGATTTCAGCCAGTTGGTGCGCGATTATGGCGACAAGGAGGCGAAGGTGGTGATGAACACCGTCGGCAACATTTTCTCCGGGCAAGTGGTAGGCGAAACCGCCAAGAACCTCTCCGAGCGTTTCGGTAAGGTGTTGCAGAAGCGGCAGAGCATTACTATCAACCGGCAGGACAAGTCCACCTCCATCAACACGCAAATGGATAGCTTGATACCGCCGAGCAAAATTTCCGGCCTGACGCAGGGAATGTTCGTCGGTTCCGTGGCGGATACCTTCGATGAGCGCATCGAGCAGAAGATTTTCCATGCGGAGATTGTGGTGGATGCCGACAAGGTGAAGCGGGAGGAAGCCGCCTATAAGAAAATCCCCGTTATCACGGACTTTACCGATGCCGATGGCAACGACTGCATGAAGGAGCAGATACAGGGGAACTATAACCGCATCAAGGCGGATGTCAAACAGATTGTAGCGGACGAACTGAAACGTATCGCCGACGATCCGGAACTGGCACACCTGTTACAGCAGAAAGGGTAATTCCATTCCATATATATAATATATGTATAGAAGCAACAACGGCAGTAATTTTTGAAGTTACTGCCGTTATTTGCTATATAGATATTATTTCCGCTTCCGTTCTTTCTCATCGTCCTGTTCCATCCGTTTGTTCAGCCGTTCCCGCATCTTGTCTAAAAAATACGTGCGGCTTTCGTTCTTGCGCCGCTTCATATCCGTATAGGTACTGTAACAATCACGGATGTCGATGTTCAGGAAAGTACCCACAAAGGCGGCTAACTCATGTATCGGGGTTTCCCCGTTGTTGATACTGCCCGTTTCACTGAGTCCGTACACTATTTCCACCAATTCAATGGCACTTCCCGTCCATTGATAGGAGCCCTTCACCTTCAACAGTTCGGCGGACATATCTTCATTGCCATTTTGCAGGTAAGTACGTTTCACTGACAAGAAGGCATACAGCATTTCCATTGCCATGATGCGGGCGACAAGGCGGTCATATCCCGTTGAGAACTCCGAATCATCGTCGTATTGGCAAACATCCACATCAATTGCGTTTCCTTGCCTTCCACGCAGGAAATAGTAATTGTCCATATAGGTTGCCCCGCTGCGGTAGTATTGGAAAAACGCCACATGGCGATCGAAAAACATCTTTTGTTCCTCTTGTTGTTTTTCGTAATAACCGTCCAGCTCCTTTTCATCCAAAGGGCGTTGGCTCTCGATACGCAATATATGGTGGAAATAAAACAAGGGTCCCAGAATCTTCGGTTTATACTGTTTGAAAAAGTCGATTTCATCTGTGTCATTTCTGAAAGGTTCGGATTGGACAAACACTTTCAATTCGGTTAGCTTTTCTTTCAGGAAAACAAGCATTGCCTTACAGTCACGGATGATATGTTTTCCATTCAGGTCGATGGCTGCTATCCGGTTATCCACCTCCCGCATCAATTCTTCATATTCTATCTGCATTAAATATTCTCTTTGATTTCAGGGCGCAAAGTTACGAATATCAAGCGGATAGCTACTTATTGAAAACAGACCATTCTGTTGGCATTTTTAAGCAGATTACTACTCTTTATCGGGAGATTGCAGATATTTCTGCCGGATATTACTCGGTGTATCTCCGATATTTGCTTTGCAGAAACGGTTCAATTCCTGCGGAGATGAGAAATTAAATTCATCAATAATATCAGAAAAGGGAATATATGTTTGCGAGAGCCGGAAATTAACGTTTTCCGCCCGTTTTTTTATCAACCATTGATGGACGGGTACACCGAACTCGTTCTTGAATATCCGGCGGAAGGTATGCACACCGTAGCCGCAAAGTTCAGCCAACTCTTTCGTATTATTTGCTTTACGGTAGTGAGTCATTACAAGGTTTTTGAACGGTACTTGCTCGTCGGTCATCGGATGAAAAAACGATTGCAGTTCTTCCGCCTCATAATAACGTGTGAACACCCATATCAATTCTTTGTGTTTTAGCTTCCACAGGTCGGGGTCATGCGTTTCATCCGTGATATAGGAAACGATTCCGGTCATCAGGATTTGCAGGGATTTCGGGACGGTCAGTTTGAAACAATAGATTTTGGATTGGATGTGCCGGTGCGAATACAGATAGGCAAGCATACATTTCTCACTTTGGCAGACCGTGTTGTTGAATTTATGGACAAGCAGCGTGACATCGCTTAAAGCCACACCGCTGCATTCGCTTCCACGAGGGACGAACATGACTTCCCCGACACACAAAATTTCATCATGGAACAGCGTGCTTCTAATCTGTGCGTGCCCGCTATAACAAAATATCAGGTAGTTGATATTCGTGTTGTCATTGTGAACCGTTGCTCCTGCCTGATAGTTCTTTACTTCAAAATAGCAGTCAATCGGATTTTCATCACAAAACGGGGGCTTATGTCTGTATTTCATATCTTATACTATAATTTGTACACTTCATCGATTTTTTTCGATAGTAGTGATATTTTAATAGTAGAATTGTTTATAACTAACATCTTGACAATTCTCAGACAAGTAAACACGTCCTTCATACAACAAATATCCGATAGCAATCAGGACTATCTCTTTTCTAATAGTTAGTTTCATTATTAACTCGGAAATACTGATATTGCTTTCTATTTGAAGTGCAGCTTCTATTTTCTCTGCGACCGTCTTAATTTCAAAGGTATTCATGACGTTATTCTATTTATTCAGTTTACCAATAGCTTTTAAATAATTGGATTCCGCCAAATGACAGGCGGCTTTAGCGGACACCGATTCCGACCATGCCTGTTGCCATGCAACTTGCGCTTCCAAATAGTTTACCAAGGTTTCCATGCCGGTGGAATAATTTTTACGGCTTTCCCGTAAGTTCTCTTCTGACTGCCGGTAAGCCGTTTCAGTCAGACGGACTTCAAGAATGGCTTCATCCAGTGTGTTGATTGCTTGTGAAACCTCTAATTGTATCTTGTCTGATAAATCCGCACGTTGTATCTCTACTATATGTTGTTCCAAACGGGCGGCTTTGATTTTATGCCTTCCTTCCCCCCAATGGAATAATGGAATTTTTACGGCAAGCATAACAGCGAAAATATCATCGGACAAGAGCTTATTACTATTCATTTTTATTCCGTTCAAATAATTATATCCTGCAACCAACCCTATTTGTGGCAGAAATTCGCTTTGTGTTAATTTGATTTCTTGCTTTTTCAAGTCGATCATTTTCGAGAATGTCTGATACTCCAAGCGGTTCTCGGCAGTAGATTCATCTTTTGCCACCGGAATTATATTCGTACCTAATTCACCGGATACATAAATATCAGATGTCAATGGCAGACCGATAATATGGCAAAGGTTCATTTTAGATTGCCGGATAGCATTTTGTGAACGGTGTATGGAAAGGTCAGCCTCATTCAGTTTAACCTGCACTTTAAGCAAGTCGTTCTTAGGAACCATACCCGTCTTGTAGAGATGCTCCACATTACGATACACCTCTTCGACGGCTTCTTTATATTTATTGGCTACAGAAATTAATTCATTTGCTTTCACCAGCCCCCAATATGCTTCATCCACAGTGATTACTATTTCATCTTCCGTTTTCTGTTTGTTTAAACGGGCTATTTCAAGACCGGTACGGCTTATTTTATTAGCAGCCACTATTTTACCACCCATATAAATCGGTTGCTCCAATTGCAACCCTGCAAAGTAGGTGTTGTTCAAATTCAAATTGGCAGACATGGGAGGGATAAGATTCATTGAAAAGTCTTTATCCGCATACATATATCCACCGGAAGCAGAAATTTTTGGTAAATAGTTGCTTTTCATGGCTTTCACCTCTTGTTCTGCTTTTTGGATGGAGTAACCGGAGATTTGGGCTTGTTTGTTGTTTTCCAAAGCCATTTTACGACATTCATCCAATGTTAAATTATTTTGTGCATAACCTTGTAAAGACAATAGGGTTACACAGCAGGACAGTATTATTCGTTTCATATTTCACTCGCATTTAATGTTAAAGAATAAAGCATAGAATACAGGTATAATCATCAATGTAATAACCGTACCCACAAGCAAACCTCCCATGATAGCAACCGCCATAGGGCCGAACATGGCATCTGAAATCAAAGGTATCATCCCTAAAATAGTAGTGCCCGAAGCCATCATAACCGGGCGAAGGCGTGAGGAAGAAGCTGCAAGTAAGGCTTGGACGGGAGGAACTCCCGCACTCATCTGAATTGTAATCTCATCAATCAGTACCACACCATTCTTTATCATCATACCTATCAGTCCTAAAGCACCAACGATAGCCACGAAACTGAAAGGCTTGCCACTTATCAATATACCGAACACAATTCCGATATAGGCTAATGGCAAGCAGAGAAAAATAATCAAAGGTTTCTTATAGTCACGGAATAGATAGACCAATACACTGAACATCACAATCACTGCTATGGGCAGGTTCATGAACAGGTATTTATTGGAATCCGTACTTGCCTTGTATTCTCCCAGCCATTTCATCGAATATCCTTTCGGAAATGTCACCTTTTCTTTAATCTGTTTTTCAAGTGCGAGCCGTGTATGTTCCGCTGTATAGCCGAACGCATTGTTACATTGCACGATGATTGCACGTTGGGCGTTATAACGATAGACAACCGGGTCTTGCCAGTCATAGGATAAACTGTCCGAGACACTCTGCAAAGGAACAGCGTATGTCATGGTGGAAATCATATCTTCTTTCAAGGTACTGCCAGCCATTATTCCTTTTAAATTGTCCTCATTCATGGTCAAATTCAGATTGGGCAACATTCCCCATATATTTACATCGCCCAGTTCCGTATATCCGGTATTTTTCAGATAAATATTCTGAGATATGTTTCCATCGTAAAGAGTGCCCACCGGTACACCGTCGGTCGCTGCCAACAGGGATATTCCGACATCATTCCTTCCTAATCCGGCACTACGACCTGTCTGTTGGTTAAAGTTAATCCCGATAGTGAGTGCCGGATCGTCCCAATTGTCTGTAACCAGCATAGCCGATGGTTCATCATGCATTATTTCCTGTACCTGTCCCCTTAAATCCTTTAAGACCTGCGGATCGGCACCCGATATAAGCAGTTCAACCGGAAACTCCATGTACATCGTATTATACTTTTTCAGTCGGGTGAATGAATCAGGATAACGTTTGTTCATGTACTCCTGTAATTCCTGCATACAATTATCAATATCCTCGTGTGTTCTGAAATCAATAATCAACTCACCATACCGTAGGCTCGGATCGGCTACCGAACGAACCAGATTGTAACGGGCAGGCGTTCCTCCTAATGATGTGGTGACATGAGTCACTTCTTTACGACCTTTCAAATAGGCTTCTATCTCCGCCAAATCGGTTTCTATCTTTTCAATGCGTGTCCCCTCCGGCATCTTATATTCCATATAAATCTGATTGTAAGTCAAATCTGGGAAAAATGTCTGCGGCAAGGTTTGAAAACAAGCCATGCTTATTCCCAATAATCCTATAATGCATGAAATCGTAATCAGCTTATGTTTCAGAAACAGCATCAGTATGCTACGGAACTTCCGGTATAAAGGGGTATCAAATACATCCTGCCCTTCGACGTATGGTTTTAATTTCAGATAGCTGCCACAATGCATGGGAACATGTACCAAAGCAAGTATCCAACTTAACAGAAGGGAGACTGCCAGCACGATAAACAAATCCCGTGCGTACTCTCCCGCCATATCCGGTGACAAGGATACGGGCATAAAAGCTATAATGGCTATCAATGTCGCTCCCAATAACGGACGGGCTGTAAGGTTAGCCGTATGCACCAACGATGCCGGTTGTTTCATCCCCCGGCTGCTATCTATAAGGATGCCGTCCACCACTACAATTGCATTATCGACCAACATCCCCATTGCTATGATAAAGGCTCCAAGTGATACACGCTGCAACGTCCCGTCAAAGAAATAAAGAACCACAAACGAACCTAATACCGTAATGACAAGCCCTGTCCCGATAATTACGCCACTGCGGAACCCCATTGTCAGCATCAAAACCAAAATGACAATAATTACCGATTCTATCAAGTTGATGATAAATGTGTCAATGGCTTCACTTACCCGTTCCGGCTGATAGAATACCTTGTTGAACCGGAAACCGGAAGGAAGTTCCTCTTTTAGTTCCTCCATCTTTTGTGTAACGATCTTACCGATTTTCAGAATATCGTAACCGGATTCCATCGCAAGGGCAATTCCGTAGGCTTTTTCCCCGTCATACTTCATTGCGTTTCTTTGCGGAGTCTCGTAGGCACTCTCTATATCGGCAATATCCCGCAGTCTGAACTGGTCTTTTTCATGCCCTTGGATAATAAGGTTCTGGATGTCCTTTACGGAATGAATGTTGTCCGAGACTTTCACTTTCATCCGTTCATCGCCACTGTTGAAATAACCGGCATACACCGTCTTGTTCTGTCCTTGAACCGTAGAGATTATTTCAGCGGGGAGTATTCCCAAACGGGACATCTTTTCCTTGTTTATATTGATATTGATGCAAGGGGTAGCCGTTCCATATACTTCTACATTGCGAATCCCTTCTATATTTATTAACTCCCTCTGAATAAATTGTATATACCTCGTCATTTCTTTATCAGAAAATCCATTTGCCGTAACGGTGTAGAACATACCATATACGGCACTGAAATCATCGAGGACTTGTGGCACGGAAGCTCCGTCCGGTAACTGTGAATGGATATCCACAATTTTTTTTCTCAACACGTCCCACTTCTGTTCCATACTACTGTTGGGAACGGTAGTTTTCATTACCACTTTGATAAGAGACAAATCATTCATAGACTTTGACTCTATATAGTCTATATCGCCCATTTTCCGGATGGCTTTCTCCAACTTGTCCGATACTTCCATTTCTACCTGATGGGCATCAGCACCGGGATAAACGGTCATAACCAATGCTTGTTTAACCGTAATTTCCGGATCTTCCATTTTGCTCATGGAATAAAATGCCCATAAGCCGCCAATAACAAGAACCGCTATAAAGAGCTTGACCAGCGCTTTGTTACTTAGTGCATATTCTGATAAACTTTTCATAGCATATTTCCAATATTAGTGTCAGAAACAGACGGCATTTTTTCTACAGTCTGTCCTTCCGTAAGTTCATTAATTCCCGTAATTACAATCCGGTCATTGTTTTTAAGCCCTGAGACTGTCGCACAAGTATGATTTATCTTTAAGATAGAAACCGGAACTTGATGTACTTTCATATCCGATTCCACTTTCCATACGCAACTTTTTCCATTCATTTTATAAATGGCGGATACTGGAATATCAGTTGAATTGTTCTGTCCTTCATCATAGGCAAGGATAACATTACAACTCATTCCCGCAGTCAGATATTGGGACGGATTAAGCTGGGGAACCACAAATCGCATCTTGTAAAGTTGATTGACGTTAGCTTGCCTGCTAATTGATTTCATTTGGATTTCAATTAGCTGGTTATCAACCAATAATTTAGCTCCGTTATGCTTCATTTGTTTTTTATAGTATTGAACAGGGATATTAATTTCCACCTCGAAGCGGTTGGCACTTATAAAGCAGACAATAGGAGTTCCCGCCTGAACTATTTCTTTTCGGTGATGATATATGTTTTGTATATATCCGTCAAAAGGGGCACGGAGTTCTGTATAGGATAGTGCGTCTTTGGCTGCCTGATATTTGGCTTCTACCTGCTTAAAAACAGCTTCCGTCTTCTCATAGTCATTCGGAGATACGGTTTTTGCCTGATATAGCTCCGTAATTCTTGCAAACTCTTTTTTCGCTTGCTGCCAGGCAGCTTCGGCAGCATTGAACTGTACCTCATAATCGTGTGCATCAATCGAGGCGATTAACGTGCCTTTTTTAATGAACATTCCTTCCGTATCAAGTACATCTACAAGTTGGCCATTTACTTTAAATGCCAGCGACAGATTATCTTCGGGTTTTATTATCCCCGGATAACTAACTTCACAAACCGTAGCAAACGTTTTCACTGTATCAATTTTCACGAATGGAACCTGTTTGTTTTTGTTTTCTGTGGGAGAACATGAACTTAACATGAAGACCATTCCCCAGAGATTAAAAATGAGAAATAATTGTTTCATAGTTTATCATTTTATTGTTTCCGGCAAAGGTCTATAGATTTTTGGAAGAAAGTATTTCCCGTTCTCCGACAGATATGTTCCAATTTCCTGTTTTCTATTTATAATGAATCAAAATCACTTATATTTGTAGTCAAAATCCAGAGTAGCATGAAAAATCTAAAGAAGCTCGATATACCAATGACCAAGAATTTAGTCGGGGGTGTTAATTGCATCAATGATGACTTTATTGTAATGAATGACATCAAGCAATTCGGGATAGAGAAAGACTATCCGGTTAAACTCGGTGTTTTGGCTATCAGCTTATGTTTATATGGAGAATTGACTGTTGAGATCAATATGATTGAGCATCATATCAGCGCAGGTAATCTGGTGATAACCTTACCGGAGGATATTCTGCAACATAAAGAAATATCAGATGACGTAAAAGGGTTATTTATTATTGTATCCCAGCAATTCATCGAAGAAGCATTTCCGCAGATAGAAGAAATACTTCCTTTATTCCTGCATATTCAAAAATATCCATGCCTGAATCTTTCGGTACAAGAGTGTGTTAAGATACAGAGTTTCTATAATTTTTTTATCCAGCATTTAGAAGAGGATTCTCTTTATAGGAATAAAATCATTCGTTCCATATTGCAATCATTGATATATTATATAGCCGGTATCATTAACTTGGATAAAGATAATAAGCGTGAACGAAAAGACGAGTTGTTTACCCGATTCATCCAACTTATCATAAAGAATTATAGAAGGAACAGGAAACTTGATTTTTATGCCGATAAATTATTTATATCCCCTAAGTATCTATCTGATGTAATAAAAAAAATCAGTGGAAGAACTGCACATGACTGGATTGACCGGTATATTCTTTTAGAAGCAAAAATATTACTTCGTTCTTCACATAAGACCATACAGCAAATAGCAGACGAGCTTAATTTTCCCAATAATTCATTCTTTAGTAAATATTTCAAGAAACATTGCGGAATGACTCCTAAAGAATATCGGGATTTGTAGATTTCTATTATTCGGTTATAGGAAGAAGGATCGTTATAAAAACAGAAGACAATCAAATAGTTAATTATTCTGTAAAACAGAAAATTCCATTTTTCAAGAACAATGATATAAAATATTAAATAGGAAATGAAAACAAAAAAATCACATCCGGTCATGTAGGAACGCCGGACGGTGTACTTTGTCCCAGTGGAATCTATCACTATATCGCCATTCTACCCCTTGCACTCTTTTAGTAGGGCAAGCTGCGTTGTTTTGTTCTCTTTCCAAAAGGTATAAACCATATTTTCGTGCGGGCTGAACTGGAATATGGGGTATTTCAATGTCGCTTTCATACTTTACTGATTTCTATGAATCTTATTTATAATCTGTTACTTATTTGAATATCAACATACATATTCCTATCCCTGTCAAGCCCCCCCATATCGGGAAAGTATATATTACCCAAGACGGGATAATCCTGTTCCACTTGTTGCCTTTGTATTTCAGCAGTATGGCGGCAGTCCGCTTCCGGGTGTACCGCAGGTAAAAGGGGATGATACAAAACAATATTGCCACGCTGATAAAGATTAGTCCGCCTTGCAGTTCCGTGAAATTCTTCCGGGAAAAGAAGAAATCTGTAAAAATGCAGTTTGCAGCTATGCTCAAAAAGAACAAGGCAATCATGAAAGTGGCGGCAAACACGCAGCAAGCACTAAAACGTGGCGGGTCGTTGTGCTTCTTGTAGGTGACATAAAGCCTGTAATACAGATAGTCGAAGAAACAATAGCTGTATTTCTTCGTACTGCGCTTTGAGTTCATTTGCTCAAAACGGCTGCGGGGTTCGTTTGTGACTTTCATTTTGTCTTTATGCCAATGTCGAACAGGGAACGGTTTGCCGTTATCCTGCGTTGTTAATAATCTGTTATCCCATTCTTTCAAACTCTCCGATTGATTGGGCAATGATTTCAATGTACGGTACGGTTTTTAGAATTTGGATATTATCATCAGTTTCAGTGCCGCCTAATGCCAATGCCGGGATATATCCCAAACATTCATCTAATTGTGGCAGACCAACTTTATCTTTGATTTCAGCATAACGTTCCACCTTAAACCATGCTTTTAAAGTACTTTCATTGAATACACATTTATTGAGAAGCAGTGCAATGTTGCTGCTCAGGTTTTTGTATGTTCCGTATCTGACATTTATATAAATGACGTAATCCCCGATAATGGAATGATTCACGTAGGCGAAAATATCCCCGAAAGCTGTTACCATAAATGGCAAAGCGGTCTTATAGAATGAATCCGAGTTATATTCATCTGCAAAGTCTTGAAATTCTTCGGGGTTGATAATTCGGAACAGTCCGTCACAAAACATTCCTAAACCAGCCTCTTTCCAAAGAGCAATCAGGTTTTCCGGAGCAATATCAGCGTATTTTGCAATGAAAGCATCATCAACTGTCTGTCTGATGCGATCTGTATTTCTTTCTAAAAATATTTCGTACATATCGTTGTAGTTTTATTACCATTAATGATTAGAAAGAAGCATCGTCAGATGCTATCTTTCGTTGTTACTAACTTATTTATAAATCTTAATCCGGTGAATAAACATCCAATCCCGATAAGCGGATAAATAATGCCGCATAAGACCGCAAGTATATTCAACCCTCGTTCATCTCCTGCGAAACCATCCAAACCGACAACTTGCAATAATAGGTTTGTAATTTGCCAAGCCAATAGATTTTGGTCTATACAGATAAAGGCAAGCCACAAAAGTACAGAACAACATTCCATGCCGAACCATAACATGATAGCTTTGGGATGACGGAAATATAGCTTACAGACTTTGTAGATTATCAGCATATCTAAAACCACCAGCGCACCTAATAAGCTATATTCCATAACACCATACATTCCGAACAGCCGTCCGAAGCCTAAGCCGCTAAAAAAGAATGTTATCGCTATCAGCAAAAGGCTGAAAGCTGTCAATGATAGTATGGATTGGACTGTTTTATTCATTGCACTATTGTTAGTAATGGCTTGGTGAGGAACAGCATTTAGCTATTATCTCGACCTTGTTATGAACCTATTTTGTTAGAAAATCCGCAGGATGTTGTTTAATATATGTTCCTATCAGTGTATATAGTTGTTTGTCATTCTTCATCAAGGCATAATACTCATCATCGAAAGCATTGAATATTTTCTCCTTATAACCATAAGAGAAACTCTTCATTGTTCCATCCCAAATAGAATGTAGTTCATCACGATTGGCGGCATATTGCTTGTTGGCTCGTTTTACGACATTCGCAATCTGCATTGCACCGAGTTTGACAAAAGTGTTCTCTGCACGTTCCGCACGTTCACCATCGGAATTGTAGTAATATTGGTTGAAACCGCCATTGATTACTTCTGCATGAAGCTCCACCGTACACATTATGTTGTCAAACTCTTTGCTCTCCATGTCGGCAGCCAGTTCTCCGTCTATATATTTCCGACAAAGCCTGTGCGCTGGCAATCGCTCAATCAATTCCATTGTTATTCTCTCCGGTCGAGCAAGTCCCAATATTTTTCTTATCCAACTCATATTACTATTGTTTTATTGTTCATAATGGAATGACGAGGAACGGCGTTAGTCCGTTTTCCCGGCTTGTTAAATGTTCTGTTCTATTATTTGATTAAACAACATTGCTGAATTTTCACTTAATCGTCGAATATGCCCTTGAAAACTCAATGATAATTTAGGTTTTAAGGGTTGTTCTTCACCTTTCTTTATTCCCAATTTTATTAATGCGAGTTTGTCTATTGGCACTAAACGGTCTTTGATGATAGTTCCGTTTATTCCAATAGCTACATTATCTGCACAAGTGCGTGGAATTTTATGTGTAATGGTATCTTGATGTTGATATGTATAACTATCCCACAAGCAATCTGTATGAATACCTATACTTTGGAGATATTCATCTGCGTTCATTATTCTCTCAACTGTCATTCTACCCATAATATATAATTTACCACTTTCAATCCTAACAGGAAAGATAACATCACCTACTTTAATTTTGCCTAATGACGGTTGAGAAGAATGTGGACCGCCATAAATGACGGATAAAATACTATTCTTATCATTTTTTTGTATCTGTTTAGACCAATCATTAGCCCATAAAGTTGTATAAAATTCCATATCTATATTGTTTAATCATGTAATTACATTTAATGTATAGCAGGGAACGGTTTGCCGTTATCCTGCGCTGTTAGAAACTAAATTCTTTTTTTCCTTTTAAGTATATCCGATAACCATTCAGGAATGAATTTCTTAGCTCGTGGATATTTCTCAAAATCCTCACTGAAATCACTATCGAAGAAGGACTTTTGCAGAACTTTATCCCTCGTGTTATAAGCAAACTTTATATCCATTGTAATTTCTCTACCTATCGTTATTTTACATAGATAAAAAGCTCCCTCTTGCGAACATAAGAAATACATCAAATCTTTCAATTCTCCCACTTTTCGGGAAAGATACATTGAAATATTTATGTCAAGGTTAAATTTGACAAGTTCATTTCCTTTATAATAGAAAACTTGGGTATAAGAAGCAGTTCCAACATGATAAAAATAGAAATCACTTTTAGTCCAATGGGTAATATCCATTATTTTGACTAAAATTCCTTTGATGTCATTCATGCGGGAACGACATTCTGCATTTTCTTTCCAAATATTTGGTTGAGTACGATACTCCTTAATATTATTCCCCGAAAAGTATTTGGCAGATACTATTGAAGTGGTGGGAGGATATGGCAATTTATCGTTGAAAAAAGCTATTCTGATACAATCAGTCAGATACCAATTCCAAAATTCTTTATTACGGTCGTGATTGATTGCGTCTAAAGCGACAGCCCCACCGTTATAGGCTAAACTTGCAATAAAAGCAGTGTCCCATGTGTCAGGGTTCTGTAACGCTTCTTCATCCGAAACACATTCTTCCATACCCCCACTTGTAAGAACATCGTATGCGGCATGAACGGCAGTCATACCCGCAAACATTGCCATAATATTGTCCTCTTGGTTATAATCTTGAACGAACACTTCTAAATGTTCGGCATTACCTAACAACTCTTTTTCATTTATCTGCCCTAATAGAAATTTCTCCGACTGTTTTATCAATCCGATTATTTCAGTATCATTCTTGAAAAAATCATTCCATATCGGATATACTTTCAATGCGCATGAAATGCTTATTTTCCCAATGACGCATGGCTCATTGATTGTTTGCAGTATCTCACGTCTTATAGATAAAGGCAAATGTCCATTGATTGAATGATTTACTTCATTCAACCCCTTTCTTATCAATGAATTTATGGTTTCACTATATTTCATGCGCACTAATTGTTTCTAATGGTTTGGAAAGGAACACCGTTTAGGGGTTATCTTTCCTTGTTACCAATATTTTTAATCCTTAGTCTTTCTTTTATCCAATAGAAAATTGATTCTTCGCAATACAGCTTGATTATTATAAGGACTATAATCAGGATATTTTACAGCTTCCTCTTGGCTAACATTGGGATATGATACACCATTCAAGTCTATCAACTTGAACAATCCCGGTACACCATATTTGAATTTAACTTTGGCTCCATCCATTACATCAAACTTAAAGTTTTCATCTCTCCCAACTACATCCCAATTCCCATCACCCCTTTTCCAGAAAATACTGTACCCGTCTAAGATTATAGGTTGTTCAAAAAGAGGAGGAGATACGATTGCTTTTTTGTAATCATCCTGATGACTGCTAAAGAAATCATAAACCTCGATAGCATCCCCTAACTTATTTTTCGCAACTACCTTTGCAAAGCCAAATAATTGTGGAGTTAGTTCAAAACTTAATATATCTCCTTCTTTTAATTTAATCTTTTTCATTATATCCTTTATTGGTAATGGTTAGACAAGAAGCTGCATTAGCGGCTATCTTGGCTTGTTAGCAACATTCTATTTTACTCACTGATATTTTGAATTTTGAATAATTATATCTTTCAATAGGCTAAAATCAATCAAATTATTTTCGTTATATCCGTTTCTTTCTAAATCCTTATCTATTTGCTTCAAGAGCTTTAGCCATTCATTTATGAAAGTGTCTATTTGAATTGTCACTTCATCAGAAACATAACTCAATTGTTTTAGAATTTCAGCTCCACCCCTTAGTGCTTGTAATTTGGACTTAATTTTGACTTCGTTATTGTCACAAAAACATTCCCAAGTTCCAAAAAAGATGTTGCTTCCCCAATTTACGTCAAATTGTTCCACATTCTCTAAAGAATTGATTAAAAAGAAAATATCTTGGATTATATCTGATATTTCAGCACAAAAATAGAGCTCCAATATATAACCATTCCAATACATATATACAGATGCTTCTTTTGTATATGGATATATCGTTTGCAATGCTTCACTAATTGTAGTGTCTTGTTTGTCATGACGCAGGAAGCGATTTGTTTTACTAACTAATAAGCTAAAATTCATAATGATATAATTTCTTATTTTATGATTGTTGTTAATGTATAGCAGGGAACGGCTTGCCGTTATCCTGCGTTGTTAGTGATATTGTTACTTATATTCAATCTCCATATTACTATCTTTGTAATACTCGCTGTTAGCAAGCATAGTCCAAAAGTAAAAAGTCCCACAAAATAGAAAGACATAATGAAAATGCTTAAAATATAGCTTAATACTTCCCACAGAGTTATAGGTGCTGTACTTATCACATGAACTCCACGACAAGATAAAATGATAATTGGAACACTGCAACCAATAGTTAAGCCTGCATGAAACAAAAACGTAGTAAGCAACCCACACAATAAATACTTAACGTAAGAAAAAGGGTGTACCCAATGCCATGCAAACCAGCTTGCAAACAGCGCAGAACAGCCTACACATATATAAGAGCCTATAACTCCCAAAAGATGCTTATAAGTATCCATTGGAAATGCTGTATCCATAAATACCCATGCTGTCAGCATTGTTAAACTTATATATATAATTTTTGCTATATCCATATTTTACACAATTATCACTAATGGTTTGACGGAGAACGGCGTTAGTCCGTTATCCCGGCTCGTTAATATTAAGTTTACTTCTCTTGATAGATTGTTTCAGAATACAATTCTGTTGAAAGAATAATAGAGTTTAATTCTCCATTGGGCTTATATTCAAATGAATGTTGTAAAGTTGCGTGTTCAACTCCATTTCTATCAAATTGTCTTATTACTATTTTTTGCAGACTATTATTCTCATAGAAATAAGTTTCTTCTCTGCTTCCACGAAATCCAACCGAGTACATTTTTTCAATTTTATTATTACTTCCATATTGATAATGGCAAACATTTATAAGACGTTTACTATTATCATATGCAATGGTTTTCATAAAATCTTTCTCATAAAACAAGAAAATATAATCGAATTGGTCTTTAAGTTCACAACTTTCTCGAACTTCTATAATTTTATTTTCTGCATTAAAAGAATAAGTGTATAAATTATTAGTCGTTTTAAGAGTTGATACATTTCTGACAATTTTCCCTTGTTTAAAACCACCTCTTTGGTAAGAATATGGGGCTATCTCATAAAACTCACCTTTATAATTTTCCACCTTTACAACATTCTTTTCTATTTGTTTTTTCAATTCATCAAAAAGACTTTTCGATGAATTAAACTCTTCTTTCAATCTATCAGGTATCATATTGCTTCTTTTAATATTAATGTCTAAGCAGGGAATGCTGTTCAAGCGTTATCCTGCGTTGTTAGCAATTTAATTAATCGTTATTTCTTCAATCGAATAGGTTGTGTTTAATTGAACAAACAATAGCTCTTTATCAAATTTTATATCATAAATCAACATAAATCCACTTGGAAATATTTCGATACTTTTTAAAGTCATATTCTTTCGGAAAGTATCACACTCCATTTTAAGCTCCTGTTCGCTTATATCTGATTGTTGGTATATATCACAAACTACTTGGTGAGATATATTATGGGCTAAAATCTCATAATTATTTTCATCAAAATAAGAAAGTATTTTTTTGAGTTGCTGTGCCAAGATATTGAAGTCTGCCATTAAAGGTGCTTCTTTTTCAGTATCAAATTTCACTAAAATATTCTCATTTCTAAATTGAATATTTCCTTGTGCTATTGCATCATCCAGTTTGCCCAGCGTTGTGATTTCTATATCAACAACTGAACAGATATGTTCTAATGCACGTATAAAGTTTTCTTTTTCCATATTCTTAATTTGCTAATGGTTTGACAAGGGGCTGCGTTTAGCAGCTATCTTGGCTCGTTATCAGTAGATTTAACTATCCCAACTACCATTTCTTATTTTCTCTATTTCTTCTTCTGTAAAGAAACACATTAAATATCCACCCAAACTATATTTCGGCAAATCGTATTGTACTTCTGTGTCATTCATCCATATTTCAATGTCGCATAAATCTTTTCCATATAAATGTTCTCTTATATATTCGGAAGTGAACGATTTAGGTAATTGCATGAACAAAAAGCCATGTTCCAATTTCATAGCTTGAAGTAGTTCTTCATCTATAACACAGCGGATATACTCTTTCCCGTTTCCGTCTTTTATGGATAAATAGAGAAAATCATTTTCTTTATTCGCTTCTCCATAAGCATCTGTACCCATTAGATACGAAAATCGTTCATATTCCGACTCACAAACAAGACCGTTAAAGGTTGATTTAAACTCTTGCCCACCTTTGTTGTTGTCAGGTACTGCAACTGCAACATTATTATTGCCGAGATTTATTACAAAAATTTCATCCATATTATTTTATCTTTTAATAGTTATACTTTACTGATAATGGTTTGGTGGCTAATCGACCTTTGGGGAGATTTAGCCGCTTGTTAGCAACCTCGTTCAGAACACATCATTTTCCCACCATTTATCAAAAGTTCGTGGACAAACCTTGCGGATGGATTCTTCATCGTTCTCTTCCCATTCAAACTCGATTTCGTGAGCATACTGGGGTAATGAATAGTTTTCTTCCGCTGTATAAAAGTAATCTTCATTCCCTGTTCGCTCTCCAAGAACTGTCTGAACGGCATAATCTAAGTCCTCTTGTTCTGGATAATCGTCTCCTTCCGGATCTTCAAGTTTCGAGAACACATCACACAAGGTATCTGCATTTTCCAATGCGTTGTAAAACACTTTCCGCCCCTGCGCAATAAGCCAAAATCGAAAATAGTCGAACCCGTCATCGCTGCATCCGCCAAGCACGACGTAGGCAACAGCCCATAAGTCTTGCTTATAGGATAGGTTGCAAAAATATTCCCACCAATATCTAAACCCAAACAATTCTTCTTCGGAAAGTGGGGTTAGACACTCTTTCAAATTTCGTCCACGATTAGAATTTTCGATGATTGTCCAGAACTTTTCTTCTATCATCAATTTGGATGCTTCTTTTGTCATTTCCTTTCTTTTTTAGGGTTGCTAATGGCTTGGTGAGGAACAGCGTTTAGCTGTTATCTCGACCTTGTTATAAACTCAATTTGTATTTGAAAATAGCTTATTGTATTCGTTCAAATAAAATAGCATCCTTACTTTCCCAAAACTTAGCTTCTGTTATTGTAAATCCCAACTTTGCACAATACGATAGTAGAATGTCTTTATTTACTCTATTTTTGATAAGCCTACGTTTATAATAGCTTTCATCTTCAAACCACTGGACAATACCATTTTCATAAAAAATCCATTTAGGGTCTTTCATAGCATATACAGTCCTAACATCTATTCCATTTTGTATGAATTGAAAAGAGTTCATGCTATCAGAACTATCTATATTAGTGATTTTAAAATTGTAACAATCACATTGTAATTTTGAAGATAAGCAACGAGCCAAAGTATTCCAACCGTCCGAGTAGTTGGAATACATAACGCAGATATTTCTATTTGTTGCAGGCGCAAAGAAATATGCTTTCTCAAAATGTGCCCCACCTTTTAGGGGACTATTATCGTACAAATCAAACACGAATGGTCTAAACGATAATTGTAGGTTACTATTTTCTAAGAAATCAGCACTTAAAGTTTTTACAATGTCCTCTAACGAGCATTGAAAACAACTAAAAGTGAAATATGAAAACTGTTCTATTAGCATGATGAACTCTATTTTAGCGAATTAAGCTATTTTCAGCTATTGTTTATAATGGCACGGAAATATGCACCGTTTAGGTGCTTAATTTTCATGTTCAAGACAGTTTTACCCGCCTTGCCTTGTTACATATTATATAGAACTTCAATTTTTAACTGTTGTTTCCGACAGAAAGAGGTGTGAAGTTCACGCTTACACCTTCCTTGTTTTATTACTGCTCTTATCTGTATTTCATTCATTTTTTGTTCTCCTTTCTTCTGTTTTATGGGATTTTTCTGTATTTGTTCACGGCAGGGCATAGCTATCCCATGTTGCTATCATGCCGCTTTTCGTCTGTGTATGTCGCAATGCTCCAATACAACCGTATATGTTGTGCCGCCACTTGCTACCGTTGTGTGACTGTAAACTCTCATTTGTCCGCAGCACTCGCAGAAATACGGGTTTTCATACTCGCTTTCTTCCTGCTGCAATTTAGTTTCCTCAATCTCGCTTTTATCCCGTCCGAAGTATTCTTCCGGCAAATTACCTTTGTTGGAGTAGAAGCCGTAATACCTCACGATACGGAAGTAACGCAGGGGAACGTGTTGCAACAATCGGGGGAAGAACTCACGATAGTGCAATGTCAGTTCCTTTTCTACCGGATTTCTTCTGTCGGGCGAGTTCAGGTAGTCACGATAGCGGAATGAAATGTTTTCACCATCCATTGCCGTAATCTTATACTCACTCAAACACGCTCTTTTGGAATATCTGCCTACATATTGTATCACCTGCTCCGGCATTTGTATCGGCGGCTCCAAATGCACAATCCAATCCTTTTTGTTCGCCACCTTTTTGATGAAGCCCATAAACTCCATGCGGTCACGGAAATCATGTTCCAGTCTGCCCGCATCGAACAGTTCTATCAACGCATTTTCAAACTTGTAGCGGAACACCTTACAGATAGAGGGGATATGTACATAGTCACGTTCGGGAATGACAATCTTTCCGTTGCTGTCAATACCACCCCACGACATAATCATGTGCGTGTGTACATGAAACTGCTTCGTTTCCCCGTAGGTATGTAACACGGCAATCACTCCGGTTTTCAAGCCGAACTTGTGCTGCATCCAGTCCTTAACAGTTTCAGCCGATGTGCGCATCAAGATATTCAATATTTCTTTCTTGTTGTGCTTCACCAAATCCAGTAATATATGCGGCAAGGTCATAACCACATGGCGGTGTGGCACTCGCAGCAACTTGTCTTTCATGCGTCCCGCCCATTTCAGCGTATCACGCCAACCGCATGACGGGCAGAAACGGTTCTTGCAGCTATGGTAGATTTCCCGTACTTCGCCACATTCGGGACAAGCATATGTATCTATGCCTAAAGCTGCTGTACGGCATACACGGATAGCGTTCACCGCCTTGTACTGTTCGGGGGTGATATACTCCGCCGGGTGCTGTGCATACTCGTCCCACCACCGATTGAAGAAATCCGATAAACGGTACTTCTTTGTATTGTAACTGGCTGTATATATGCTATTTAACAAATCTACCATATTAGTGAGTTTATTTTTGTCTGTCTTTGATTTGCTGATGTAAGTCGTTGATTTATAGTTGCTTTAGTTGTCTTGAATGTATTCAATAACCACACCTATGGTGTAGTTCCTATTTACTAATAAATTATACCTAATCATCATCTAAATAGTCCAGTGGATTAGGTATTTTGGCTTTGTGAGCATTTGATACGTGCAAATAAATAGCAGTCGTTTTTATATCATTATGCCCCATAAGTTCCTGAATAGTTCTAAGGTCAGTCCCTTGTTCCAGCAGGTGAGTAGCGAAAGTGTGACGGAGCATGTGCAGGTGTACCCGGTGCTTTATTCCGGCTTTTTGGGCTGCTTCTTTCAGTATTTTCACCAATGCACTGGGTGAATATTGTTCACCTGCCTGTTCGCCCTCAAAGAGCCATTTTTGCGGTCTGTATTCTTTGTAATAAACCCTTAGTTCGTTGAGTGCCTTTTCTGATAACAAGGAATATCTACATTTCTTTCCTTTGCCAGTTACCCTTATCAGCATTCGTTCACTGATAATATCTTTAGGGGTCAGGTTCAGAAGTTCACTTCGCCGCAATCCGGCAGAATATATCAATGAAATCATGCACCGATGTTTCCGGTTAGGTATCTGTGCAAAGATATTTTTCATTTCTTCCCGGCTTAATACTTCGGGCAAAGCCTTGTATTCTTTGGCACGGACTATCCCGCCATAGTATTGTCGTTTACCTTTTCGGACTTTCTCATAGTAGAACTTGATTGCATTGATACGCATATTCTGCTGGGTAGCAGATATATGTCGTTCCTTTACCATATAGAGCATATAATTATTAATATCCTCGACCGTCAGCAGGTCAAGTTCATGCCCTTTGTGGTATTCCATGAAGTCGCTGAAATAGATTTTATAGGCTTTTATGGTGGAAAGGCTGTATCGCTTTTGCTCCAACAGTTCCAAATAGCCTTTCGGTAACAGATATTCCCGCTTAGGTTTGGGATGCCGTACATATACACGGCTGTAATCAATGTAGGCGTGGGGGGAATAGCGGTCATAAAATGCAGGAAGCCGGAAAGCGGATGCCTGTATATAGGCACTTCCGTTTCCGGCTATTTTAATTCCACTATCTTCGGAAAGCAGCAAGGCAATAGCCTGATTATTTCCATAATCAATCCGTATATAGTCCTGACCGTCTATATTCTGCTTTGTCAGTACGATACTTCCCCGTTGTTTGTCTGCTTCCATATAGAACTGGTTTATAACGTTACAACTATCACTAATTAAATGATATTGCCAAAGTTATAAAACTATTCCGAAGAAAGTAAACGAACGTTTTCTTTTTATCTTTTTTTTGCAGAGAAAGTCAGATTTGCAAGGAATATGTGCCGGGTGGCACTGCCTAACATTTCAGTAAGGAGTAAACGGCATGCAGATGTTTGGCAAGTCGCCCGGTGTCCAATCCGCCGAGAAAGGACATTTCAAAAGACAACCCCATGTAAACCTGCCGGAACATGACTACCGCATCTTCTACATCCACATCCTTTCTCAACTCTCCGCTATCTATTGCACGTTGTATGGCAGTACGCCAATAAGCGTAATCACCCTCTGCAAGGTTACGGAGCTTCTCTTTTGCGTCAGGGTCGTATTGGAGCAGTTGAAACAGGAAATGAAAATATTGGGCGTGATATGTGAATTTTCCTTGCTCCAACTTGTCTTTATCCGCACCTATCAGATTGCCCAGCATATCCATTGTCCGTTGCACGCCACGTACATATTCGTCTATAAATTCGGCAAACGTGCCGTTCGTTTCAGTAAATTTGTTTCGTGGGTTTTGCGCACTGAACCAAAACTTATCCACTACGGCAATGAATAGTTCCTGTTTGTTCTTGTAGTATTTAACAATGGGTAAGGATGTAGAAACGAGCGAACTTCTTTAGTCTGCTGTGTTTTTCCATTGCTTCAAATCACTCTTATAGCACAAAAATAGGGAATAAATTCAATTATCCTTGCATATCAAGAAATATTATTTTAGCTTTGTTCGCGATTAGTCGTTTGACTAAAAATAGTAATGGAAATATCAGTAGAAGAAAAGATTATAGATGCAGCCCGTGAGATATTTTTCGAGAAAGGATATAACGGTGCTACAATGCGAGACATAGCTTCAAAAGCAGAAGTAAATCTTGCATTGTTACATTATTATTATAGAACTAAAGAAAAAATATTCGAGATAGTCCTTGATCAAGCATTTGTAACTCTATTTAAGCGACTAAATAAGGTTTTTACCTCTGATGTAGATATTTTCCATAAAATCGAATTAATGGTTGAAAGCTACATAAGTGTTGGCATGAAACATCCCAGACTTCCGGGTTTTATTACGCACGAATTGGAGGTTAATAAGAAGTTAGTTGAACCTCTTATTTTGAAATATAAAGAAGAGCAGAATGTAAATAAGAATTTGTCTATATTTTATGCTGATGTACAGAATGCTATTGATAGCAATATTATAAAAACGATAGATGTTGATTCTCTGTTTATTAATATTTTGTCATTATCCTTATTCCCGTTTATAGCAAAAAATTTCTTATTGGGAATTGTATTGGATAATAAAAAATATAGTCATTTTGTAAAAGAAAGAAGTAAGCACGTCAGTAGCTTTATCATTAATAGTATAAGAGCATAATTTTTTTTGCCGCCAATTTAGTCAAATGATTAAATCAAATGTATAATAAATATGAGAGTAACAATCATCAACGGAAGCCCTAGAAAGAATGGAGCGACTGCAAAAATCTTAAAAGAAATCAAAAGTCGATTGGAAACAAACGATGATATATCAGTTTCATACTATGACATATCATCGAAACCGATTCAAACATGTATTGGATGTATGCGATGCTATAATACAGGTAGTTGCCACATGAATGATTACGCAGAAGAATTAAATGCCGCAATTAAAGATTCTGAGGGAGTGATTATTGGACTACCTACTTATGTAAGTAATATTCCGGGCATACTTAAAAACTACATAGATAGAGGGCATTTTGTGGTAGAACAAGCCCTGAATAATAAATATACTTTTTCCGTAGTAACGTATGAAATTGCAGGTGGAGGTACGGCTCTAAAAATACTCAATAACTTATTTCGATATTCAAGCGGTATCATAGTTGGTTCTATTTTGTGTAAATTACAATTTAACACCAACCCGCTTTCTGACCGAATGATAAAACAAATCCATCAAAAAGCAGATACTTTTTACAGTGCTATAAAAAAGAAGAAGTCAAAAACGATTATAGATGTTGTTGTGAATTATATCGCAATAAATATGCTGATAAAGCCTTTTGTCCTGAAAAGTAGAGATAAATATACTTATGTGATTAATAGATGGAAAAGTATCGGGGTTATAAAATAAGGCTTGGCATATTTGGCTCGTTCATAATATCGTCAATACTAATATGTTCAATGAATACGACGCAGAAAATAGAAAAAGTTAATAATCCGCTTCTGAAAACTGTAAAACAGCAATGGGGTGGAAATATTACCATTAATGGACGTTTCTACAATGATTCAACCATTGTAAAATCGCCTGTATGGAGTGTATTAAAATGGAAGTTAAGTTCCAATCCTCAAAAATTAGAGAAACAAAATGATATATCTAGGTTAGAGGTAATCCATATCAATGATTTTGGCAGTAAAGAAGATAGAATAATTTGGTTGGGACACTCTTCTTTTTTTATTTCGATTAATGGCGTAAAGTTAATCACAGACCCTTGTTTCTTTGATTTACCAACAACAAAACGAAAAGTAAATTTACCATGCAATATTAATTCATTGACAGATATAAATTATCTGCTTATCTCACATGACCATCGCGACCATCTTGATAAAAATACAATTGATAAAATTGTAGCTAATAATCTGTCTTTAATGGTTCTTGCCCCTTTGGGAGCAAAAGCTATATTAAAAGATATTGAAATGCAGGAAGCTGGTTGGTATCAGGAATTTCAGATTGACAAGGATATTCGGATTATTTTTCTTCCCGCTAAGCATTGGGGACGTAGAGGATTAAACGATTACAATAAAGTTTTGTGGGGTAGCTTCTTAATTATAGATGGAGATAGGAAAATCTTTTTTGCTGGAGATAGTGCATACGATAAAATGATATTTGAAGACATACATGCACTATTTGGAGATATAGATATTTGCTTGTTACCTATTGGTGCATATTCTCCACAATGGTTGATGGCAAGAGAACACATGAATCCAGAGGAAGCATTTATAGCCTTTCATAATTTAGGTGGAAAACTCTTTATTCCGATGCATTACGGAACGTATGATTTAACCGATGAACCGATGGGCGAACCGATAACGAGATTGAGAACCGTTGCCTTTAATTGTAATCAAATCGACCAAATTATGGAATTGCCAGTCGGTAAAGAGTATTATTTTAACAAATAACGGAATGGAGCAAAGTAATATTGCATATAATGGTAATAGTTTTCTTATATGGGGATATTCAACTGTTTTCTTTTCCCTCTTAGTGTTTATGTGCTTGAAACTAACCGCTGATGAACTTTATTATTGTTTATATGCTGGTGTTCCAATTTCAGCTAACTTAATCACTCGCTTAATCCAAAAGAGTAATAGTAAGAGCAGAACGGAAAATTTAATCAATAAAGTATGGGCACTATTCGGAGGATTAACACTGTTTTTATGTATTGGGCGATATTATTACACTTTTCCGTTATTCGCCTTTATATCTTCTCTAATGGGAATTGAAACCATAGTCACAGGAATAATCATTAAGTATAGAATAGTTGTAGTACTGGGGTTGGTAGGCATTGTTGGTATGATGTCGCTTTTATTAATATCTGGATATGAGCAAAATTTAATTATAACAGTCGTATTCTTTTTTATCTCTGTAATTCCGGGACATATCATCAATTGCAGAAATATAAGAATATGATTTTAAAGTCATAGGTAAAAAAAAGACTATTAATATTCACATTAAAAAATTATGTTTATGAACGAATTGTTAAACATGAGGTTATTCGAGTTATTATCCGAAACTTCATGAGAGTGGCATTATGCGTTTCAAGGATTACTAATAAAATGATATTGCCAAAGTTATAAAACTATTCCGAAGAAAGTGAACGAACGTTTTTTTTATCTTTTTTTGCAGAGAAAGTCAGATTAGCAAGGAATATGTGCCGGGTGGCACTCCCTAACATTTCAGTAAGGAATAAACGGCATGCAGATGCTTGGCAAGCCGCCCGGTGTCCAATCCGCCGAGAAAGGACATTTCAAAAGACAACCCCATGTAAACCTGCCGGAACATGACTACCGCATCTTCTACATCCACATCCTTTCTCAACTCTCCGCTATCTATCGCACGTTGTATGGCAGTACGCCAATAATCGTAATCGCCCTCTGCAAGGTTACGGAGCTTCTCTTTTGCGTCAGGGTCGTATTGGAGCAGTTGAAACAGGAAATGAAAATATTGGGCGTGATATGTGAATTTTCCTTGCTCCAACTTGTCTTTATCCGCACCTATCAGATTGCCCAGCATATCCATTGTCCGTTGCACGCCACGTACATATTCGTCTATAAATTCGGCAAACGTGCCGTTTGTTTCAGTGAATTTGTTTCGTGGGTTTTGCGCACTGAACCAAAACTTATCCACTACGGCAATGAATAGTTCCTGTTTGTTCTTGTAGTATTTGAATATTCCGGCTTTCGACATTCCGAGCATCTTTCCAAGTTCCGCAAAACTGGCTTTCTCATAGTTCACGGACATAAACAGCTTGAACGCAGCTATCAGCAATTCATCACGGGTAATTTTCATTGTATGGTAGTCTTTTATATTTTCCAATCCCGAAAATAACATTTTATTCCCATACAAGACACATTACGGGTAATAGATTAACAAAAATAAATCACTAATTACCTTTCATGTAACCAGTATATAGTCACGCCATATATACTCCTGATTTACCCATTCGCCACCATTGTAGTGCAGCATAAAAAGGACAAGTCAAATCGATTTTAAATGTTTCGTTTTACAACTTCATGGCTGGTCTTGTTCAGTAAATAGAAGAATGTGATTGTTATTATGGCATCTATTATTCCAAAAGGTATCATAATCCGAATCAATTCATGAAAGAAAGCATAGTACACGACAAGCATAAAGAATATGAACCGGCCTATTCCATTGGCAATTATTATCTTCCTGTTAGTCGGATTTAGCGGATCGCCAGATACCAGTAAGACAATAGTTCCGATCAACACTAAATCTACTCCTGCCGTGTTGATCATTAATTCATGGAAACTGTCAGTAGGCATCGAGATTGATTTGCCTCCTGCATTGAGTATTGTATTTATTTGGTTATAGAACATAAGATAATACTTGTAAATGTGCGGGACGGGGAAAAGAAACGCTGCCAAAATGTTGAATATGCCGCTGAATTTTAAAAATCGCTTGAAAAAGTATGAATATTCCATTGTTATAAAGATTTTATATTATTTCTGTATTGTTTCAGTTCCGTTTCACCGATTTGATTGATTCCTACATCCAAGTCTTTTAATATTTGTGCCCTGTCATTGGGAATCATGCCAATAAAAGGAACGGCATTTGAAACAGTGTTTCCTAACAATGTCGTTGGAATGTCAAGTTTGGAAATCAATGTTTTCAACTCTAATAAACGCTCGTGTTCGGTAGCTTCGGTGAACTCTCCTTTTTGCATTTCCCAATACAGTTCGGAGTTAGGAAATACTGTCAGAGATACAAAATTTATTGTGAAGGGATGCAGCCGGTTATATATCCTTGCGGTATTATCTGCGTTGTCTTGCCCTTTGCCTTTACCTGCAAGCCCTGTCAGGTAAACCAAGTTATACCGAATATTTGCTTCGTCCAATTTATGGCATTGCTCTAATATGTCCGTTGCCGTATATCCTTTATTCATCTTGGCAAGAGTTTCATCATCTCCCGTTTCCGTGCCTATACTGATACTGTCGAACCCCAAGTGCCTTAAGTTTCTTAATTCTTCCACGGTTTTGGATTTAATATCTGAAATCCGGGAAAAACAGCCTACCGTTTCGCAATAGCGGAGATATTTCCGTATCATAAGCCCCAATTCAAGCAGCTTGCCGTAGCTTAATGCGAAAGGATTTGCCCCGGTTAAAAATACCCTCCTTGCTTTTGGTTGATATTCCCTTATTACTTTTAAGTCCGCTTCTATTTCTGAAAGAGGGGATAACCTGAATGTTGTACCATCGTACAAGCTGCAAAATTTGCACTTATTATATGTGCATCCGGCTGTTACTTGTAAAAGTTGAGAACTTGCCTCGTAAGGAGGCCGCCAAACTTGCCCTGTGAAATGTAATAGTTCCATAATCTTATAAATTAAATACTTAGAAATACTTATTTTAGTTACTTTTGTGAGGCAAAGTTAGAATGTTCCTTTGGTAAAAAGAAGAACTATGCTATCAGTCAGCTACTTACGTTTAAGTTAGTTTTCCTATGTATCAATTCATTTGAATACAAAAAAAATGAGAAAAAAATTAGATTACGAATATTGTTCTGCTTCTCCTGTATTAGAATGGCTGGGAGATAAATGGGCATTGGTTGTGTTACTGAAACTTCATGAGAGTGGCATTCTGCGTTTCAACGAATTGTATAAGCTTATCCCCTCTATTTCAGAAAAAATGCTTTCGGTTGCGCTTCGTTCATTAGAAACAGATGGTTTAATTCATCGTAAAGTTTATCCAGAAGTCCCTCCACGTGCGGAATATTATGTTTCGGATTTTGGAATGACTTTAATTCCTCATTTAGAGAATTTAATGCAATGGGGACAAGAAAATTTTTCTGTTATTATGAAGAATAGAAAAAATAATGTTTGAATTACATTCTTTGAAAGAAACACAAGAGTATAAATCTTTAAGGAATTATATATACATCTGACAAATTTGGGTTTGTACAAAAAAAACTATTTATATAATTCGTATTCTATCAAAACGCTACTCTGCATAGGATATCTTTACGTTAAGAATATAGGAGTTGGGAGATTGGTCATTTATAGTAGCTGTCCCTCTGGCATTGCCCGACATATCCATCATCCGTTTTACGCCTTTCACATATTCGTCTATCAATTTCCAAACAAAAAAGATTGACTGGATATCCTTATTTTCCAGTCAATCTTTTCTATCAATATTATGGTACTATAATCCAATTCCTTTACCTATTTTCTTTTTATCATTAACATACTGGCTAACAGGTGAAATACAATCGGACATTTTAGAAACGATTTTAGATATACCTTCATCAACTGAATTTGCTTCTCCATTTTGTGGCTGATTAGGAGTGAGTGTCAGTTGTATCTTCCTCTCCAACGCCGCCACTTCGGATTTGAGTTGCTTGAGTTCCTCTTCCTTCTTCCATGTGCCGCCCACCACTTCCCGGAGCGTGGGCAAATCCTTCTCCAACTTTTCGTTCTCTGTCTTGTACTGCTCCATCAGTTTCGGAATGCGGTCAAGCGCATTGAGGAAATTCGTTGCTGCCGCCTTGTGGTCGGACATTGCCAACTGTCCGTTGTTGTAGGTGTACTTGTACGCCCCCTCAATAAAGAAGCGATTCTGTTTCACCTCCACGCCCTCACGGATGGAGCTTTCCGTTTTCACAAGGATAGGGAAACCGTACAACTCACCGATAGGCAGGTATTCACCTCCCGTCGTGGCGTTCTTGGCAATCTCCTGTAGCCGTGTCCCGACGCTTTTCGCATCGGTAGCCGCCAGACCGTCCAGCCGTACCGGATTACGGTAATACCCGTCCTCGTCGGTCTGTGCTCGTGAGGTGAAGGTTTCGTAGTCCGCCGTCAGCTTGGCAATGTGTTCGTTGTTCTCATCCAATTTCTTGGTATGCGACTCCAATTTCCACGTCGAGCCGCTTTTATCCTTGTAGAAGCTCTTGCGCTCACTCTCCAATGCGGCAACTTTCTTTTCCAGACGTGCCTTGTCCAGCAGGTCGGTGTTGCCGGAAAGGATAGCCATGTACTCCGAGAAGTTCATTCCCGATTTCTCGTCCATGCTGCCCTCGTCGATGGTACGTGCGCCCATAGCACCGCTTTTAAGCTGGGAAATAAAGGTTTGCTTGCAGTGTAACAGGTTGAACTTATAACTGTCCAGCGATTTTTCAACCGCATAGATAATCACGTCCACCTTGTTGTCTGCAAAGGACTTGGCAATTTCGTTACCCTTTCTTACCGCCCGCCCGTCACGTTGGGAGAGGTCGGACGGTCGCCACGGTGTGTCCAGATGATGAAGCGCAACCGCCCGTTTCTGTGCGTTTACGCCTGTTCCGAGCATACTCGTCGAGCCGAACAGCACCCGCACTTTCCCCTCGTTCATGGCGTCTATCACCGCTTTGCGTGATTTCTCATTCTTGCACTCCTGAATGAAACGTATCTCGTTTGCCGGAATACCGTAATCCTCAATCAGCTTACGTTTAATCTCGCTGTACACGCTCCATTTTCCCGGTTGGTAAGTGCCCAAATCCGAAAAGACGAACTGTGTGCCTTTCTGTGCGTCATACTTTTTGTAATACTCCGCAATCTTGGCAGCGCAGTGGCTCGCTTTGTTGTCCGGGTGGTCGTCGTACTTGTCCGGATCAATCATCCGCATATCGAGTGCCATTTTACGGGCGTAATCGGTGGCAATCAACATCTTCGCCTTTTCTTCCGAATCCGAAAGTTTCTCGCGTCCCAGCACCGTTGCATCACCCGATTGCGCAAACTCCATCAGTTTCTTGATGAACTCTTCCTGTACGGGAGTAGGCGGAATATTGTGCAGTATCTCGTTCTTTTCCGGCCTGTCCACGCCTACATCCGCCGCCGTGCGGTAATCGGTAATCTCATTGTAGAAAGCCGCCAGCTCCGGCACTTTGATAAAATAGCGGAACCTTTCTTTCTGTATCACCTGATTCGTGACCGAAAACTCAAAGTCGGTGGTCTTCTTGGCAAAGATTGCCGCCCATGCGTCGAAACAGTTGATGTTCTGCCGTTCCAGTTCCTTCGGGCGGAGATATTTGAACAATAGATACAGTTCTGTCAGCGAATTGCTGATAGTCGTACCCGAAAGAAACGTAGCCCCCAAATCCTTGCCCGTGCGTTCCTGAATGGTGCGCAGGGCAAACAGCATATTGAGTGCCTTTTGGCTTCCCTCGCTGTTTCCCAACCCCGCCACCCGGTCGTGACGGGTATTGAAAGTAAGATTTTTGAACTGGTGACTCTCGTCTATAAACAGGTGGTCGATGCCCATCTGCTTGAAATCCACCACGTCATCCGTGCGGGATTTGATGGCGTGTTCCACCTTTTCCAACTTGGCGAGCAGGTTGATTTTTCGCTTCTCCAATCCTTTGAGCATCCCTCTCGATACTTCCTTGCCTTGTGCTCGCAAGACGTCCAGATTCTCTTCCACCGAATCCAGCTCCTTTTGCAGAATCTCCTGCTGCACGTCGGTAGGTTGCGGTATCTTTCCGAACTGGTCGTGCGACATGATGACACAATCCCAATCATTATTTTTGATATTGTTAAAGAACTTCACCCGGTTCTGGGGTGAAAAGTCCTTTTCCGTGGCATAGAGGATTTTGGCATTTGGGTATGCCGTGCGGTAACACTCGGCTATCTCCGCGACATTGGCTTTCAGCCCGATAATCATCGGCTTGTGTGCCAATCCCAATCGTTTCATTTCCTGCGCCGCAAGGCTCATAATCAGCGTTTTACCCGTCCCCACTTCGTGGTCGCAAATTCCGCCGCCGTTCTGTTTCAGCATCCAGACGCAGTCTTTTTGGCTCTGGTACACCTCCTTGATTCCATATTTCTTTTCCAACGCTTTCAAGTTCAAACCCGGAAAACTCTGGTGCGAACCGTCATAGGTCGGACGCACGAAACAGTTGAACTTGCGGTTATACATATCCGCCAGCCGCTTCTGAAATTCGGGCGACTGTTCGTTCAGCCAATCCGTAAAACCATTGCGGATTTCATCAATCTTGGCGTTGGCAAGCTGTATCGCCTCGCTGTCCCTTACCTTGATGTCGTTGCCGTGTTCATCCTTGCCGATACTCTTGCTGATGTCCGGTACGGTGTTCAGAAGGGCGTTTTTCAGCAGGCTGATACCGTCGTATTTCCGGTATTGCCCCTGTACGGCATACTGGTCGGTGATTTTGGCGTTCTTTTCCTTACATTTGACCGAATACTCGTCGATACTCTCCGAATAGGCAATCGAAACATCCGTCCCGAACAGGTGCTTGACGTAGGCGGTGTAGATACCCGTCGGAATCCAGCGTTCACCGAAATTGAAATCCAATTCGTCGAACGTAATCGGTCGGGGCATGGCATCCCTGAGTGCCGCCAGCGATTCTTCCACCTCCGGTTTACGCTCGTTTCCTTCATTGTCCGCCGCCCAACGGAAGATTTTCTCCATCTTGTCACCCACGTTTCCGGCGACGAAGCGGTCTTTAATCTCATAGTTGTCCACGAGCGGATTGAAAAAGATGCGTCCTTTCAGTAATTTCACCAATTCATCCCGGCTGTTGTCGCACAGCGTTTCCATGTAATCAAGATTCACCGCTCCGTAACGGTTCAGTGAAGCGGACAAAGCCTCATGCGGTGTTTCCACGTGCGTAATGTCGTTCAGGGCGAAAGCGACGGGATGGTCGAATATGTCCGCCTTGATGAACTGCCCGTTTTCCACCCGTTCCAGCGAAAGCATATCACGCCCGGAAGTGTCCATAAGCAGGAATTTCACGTTCGCTCTGGCATTCAGCCTGCCATAACGTTTCACGAATGTGTCGTAGGCGGTATTCAGTGCGGCACGTTCCGGCTTGTTCTCCTCGTGCATCTCCGCCTCGTAAGTATAAAGCCGCTGGTAGCTGTCGCGCACGGAAATGTAAAGCTCCGCCTTGTCCTGTTGTGCCTTGTCCAGCTCCAACGGGTGGAACGTAGCCCCGTAGCGGGTAACACCTTTCAAATAGCCCACCTGATTGCCGTCCGCCACCAACATTCCTTCTTTGTGGTGCGGTTCCAATTTCGCCATCAGCGGACGGGGCTTCATTAACTCCGCCTCCAATTTCTCCGCTTCTTCCCGTTGTTTTATTTCCTCCTGACGGCGTTGCTCTTCCTCCAATCCGCCACCAACCGGATACACCGGCTTTTCCGCATCGGGACGGTCGGATAGAGTTTTCCCTTCCCTCAGTTCCGCCCGTTGCTTTGGGGTAAGCCCCATCATCGCCTCATAAAAGCCGTTGATAGGCGGGTTGGTGTTCCAATCCATAGCGGCATATACCTGTTCCATATCTATGCTTGGAGATACGGGAGGTGTGGATATTTCATGTACCTTACCTGTATCATCCGCCGTCGGATTGGGCTTGGCAGCTTGTGGTTGGTCGAACAAACTGCGCTGTTTGGAGGGAGCGGTACGCTTGGACTTCTTTCCGGTCGGTTTTTTCTTCAATCCCGATTGGGCGAGCCGCCGTTCCTCTTGGCTGAAATTGAACAGGTCGTACAAGTCCATCACGGGAGGGGTGATTTCCGGCTTCTCTTCTCTTTTCGCGGACGGTTGCTTTTCGGAGATAACCTCTTGCTGTTTGGTCGGTTCCGGGGAATACACTTCCCGAACCTGTTGTTTCTCTTCCTGCTTTACTTCCTGTTCGGGTTGAATTGTCTTTTTAACTGCCGGTTTCTCTGTTTCCTGCTTCACTTCCGGCGCACCTTGCCTATACCTATTATATAGGTCGATACTCAGATTGGCGGAAACGGCTATATCCAGATGCTCTTTCAGGTCTTCGCCCATTGCCCGGATACCACCTTGATGGATGGTAAGCAGGGCGGGTTTGCCGTATGGGTCTGTCCCATGCTGCATCTTCGTGTTCCGGAGCGGGGCGACGCTCATCGTATATTCATTCTCGATGATACCATCCCCGATGTCCGTTGCACGGATAAACCATTTTTCCTGCTCGGACAATTCCCGGTTCTTCATCGTGTCTTTTTGCAGGATAACGAGGTCGCTGCCCACTTCCGTCCCGGCATGGTCGGTAAACAGGTTGTTGGGCAACCGTACCACCGACACGATATTAGCGTTCTTCACGATATGCCGACGGACAAGCTCGTTCTTCGGGGAGTTCAATACGCCTTCCGAAGTGATGAACGCCACGATACCGCCTTCACGTGCCGCATCCAGACCTTTGAGGAAAAAGTAGTTGTGGATGCTCTTGGCGGCGGTACGTCGGGCGTTGTCCGGAACGCCCGTATATTCGGGATCGAATACCGCCATGTCGCCAAACGGAATGTTGGATGCCACCACATCAAAAGTACCCATGAAGGGTTTCTTAATCCGCTCGAACCCCTCCGCACGCACTTTATGTTCCGGGTAAAGGTGCGAGAGTATTTTCCCCGTAAGCAGGTCTTTGTCAAAAGCCATGACCTCCGCTCCCGGAGCGTCAGCACCGAAAGCGGAGATGAACACCCCTTGTCCTGCCGACGGATCGAGCAGGCGGTCGGGGATAATACCCTGTTCATGGAGCGTACCGGCAATTGCCGATACGATTTCGGGGGGAGTGTAAAACGCTGTAAGGACGGAGCTTTTCAGGCTGTCCATATAGCGTTTGTACTCTCTCTCATCTGCCGAGTTATCACGGACAAGCCTGTGTAACTCCGCTGTCATGGGAAACAACTCGCGGTCTGATTTCGTCCAATGTACGGCGTCCATCAGGTTGTCGGCAGGGTTGAGGATGAACTTCAACCCGCCGAACCCGCAGTAGCGGCTAAGTATCTTCCGTTCTTCGGGAGTAGCCGCCCTGCCTTCCTTTTCCAATGTGAATACCGTCCGTATCGCCTCGATGTTGTCCCGCAGCTTCGCTTTACGGTTAAATGCCATGCTCTTCGAGGTAGATTGCGACGGTTCCCGTCAGTTCGGTGTAGAGCAGGTCGTATTCGGGCGTGTAGGCGAAACCGTCCGCAAGCGGGTATCGGGCGAACACCTCTTCCGTTGCGGGGAGCAGTGTCAGGGCGAATACAGGGGCATCGCCCGGCGGCACTTCATCGGCAAACTCGTTCCACAACACTTCGATAACGGTGTTGTACTTGGAAAAATGCAAGCCTTGAAGCAATGCCGCCATTGCCAGCTCCTGCGCACCTTCCGGTGTAGCCCCTTCCAGACGGGATTGTTCGTACACATCGGCGGCATGGTCGGCACGACCTTCGATGAAATCCGTGTCGGATACACGGTCGGGATGGTTCTCTTTCAGGTATTTCAGCAGGTATAGCCCGTAATAGGAAAACTCTGCGGATTTATTCTTATCATTCATATTTCTGTGGATTTTAGTGGATGATTGTAATTAAGAAAGGTATAAACGCGAAAGGCACCCGACGTCCCCGCCGAGTGCCACCACTAAAATCCACAGTAAAATCAGTATCAACTATCAGATAGCATGAATGACTTCCTGTAAATTCAGTGGTAAATATACGCATTATTTCTTTTTTCGCTTGGAGTTACGGTTGTTTTTCACATCGGGGAACACGAATACCGTGTTGAAATCCCTGTCAAAGGCGACGGCGGCACTGAACGGCTTGCCCTCCTTGCTGTTGAAGCCCTTTATAACGCCCGTCTGCCCTTTGGTAAGCAGTTCGGTAATCTCCGCATCTGTCAGCGTTTTCCCCGCTTTCTGCCGGAATATGGGCAGTCCGCAGTCGGGATTGCCGCAACGTACCACCTTGCCGTAGAACTGCATCATCCCTTTCCCGCATTTGGGACAAGTGCAGCCGCTTTCGTTGTGCGGGAACAGCTTGTCCGAACTCAGCAGCTCCGATGTAATCTGCGAGGTGTACGCCTCAATGCCCTTGCGGAACGCTTCGGCACTTATCCCGCCGTCTTCGATCTGCGAGAGAGCCGTTTCCCATTCGCCCGTCATGGTTACGTCGGCAATGCGCATCGCCTTGACTACCGAGTAAAGCGCAAGCCCCTTTTCGGTTGGGACAAGGGATTTTTTCTGCCGCACCATGTATTCACGTCTGAACAGCGTTTCAATGATAGCTGCACGAGTGGCAGGCGTGCCGATGCCGCACTCTTTGAGGGACTGGCGCATCTGTTCGTTTTCCAGTTCCTTACCGCAGGTCTGCATGGCAGAAAGCAAAGTAGCCTCCGTATGCAGCGGTTTCGGCTTGGTCTTCCCTTCGGTCAGCGAACATCCTTTGACGGGTAGCGTATCGCCCTCTTTCCATTCGGGCAGTGTCACTTCTTCCGTTTCCTCGCTCTGCCGGTACACGCCACGCCAACCGGCTTGCTTAATGACGGAACCTTTGATGCTGAACGCCACGCCGCCACATTCCGCCGAAACGGTCGTCACGTCTTTTACGCATCTTTCCCCGAAGGCTTCCAGCATACGCCCGGCAATCATATCGTAGATAATCCGTTCCTCCGCACCGAGATGCTGTGCCTTTACCTCCGTAACGAGCAAGGCGTGGTGGTCGGTAATCTTCGTATCGTCCACGCTCCGGCGTGAGAGGTCGCCCATGCTGGAGATATAGCCGCCCCATGCCGGGTTGTTCTTCAACGTGAGCAGCAATGTGGGTATTTCGGCGAATACGTCTTCGGAGATATGGCGGCTGCCCGTGCGGGGATAGGTAATCAGCTTCGCCTCATAGAGCTTTTGGGCGATGGAGAGCGTCTGTTCCGCTGAAAACCCGTGCTTGGTGTTCGCCTCTTTCTGCAAGGTCGTCAAATCATACAGGAGTGGGGCTTCCTGCACGGTTTCCTTGCGTTCTACATGGGTGACGGTAATCTTACCGCACTCTTTGGCTATGCCGTAGGCGGTTTCGGCAGGCTCTTTCTCTTTCCACTTTTCTATGGAAGAGAATTTCACGACCTCACCGTCCACCGTTCCGTAGGTCGATAAATGGAGTTGGAATACAGGTTCGGGAACGAAACGCTTGTTCTCCCAATAGCGGTCGCATATCATTGCCAATGTGGGTGTCTGCACCCGTCCGAGCGAGTATGTGCCACGTCCGGCGGCAACGGTGATGGCTTGCGTGGCGTTGATGCCCACGAGCCAGTCCGCTTCACTGCGTGCTTTGGCTGCATAATACAGTTTGTCGTACTCCGCACCGGATTTCAGGTTTTCCAATCCCTCACGGATGGCTTTGTCGGTCAGCGAGCTGATCCAGAGGCGGTCAAAAGGGGTGGCGCATCCGATGTACTCGTACAAATAGCGGAAGATAAGCTCTCCCTCGCGTCCTGCATCGGTGGCGACAATAATCTTATCGCTTTCACGAAACAGCTTGGCGATGATTTTGATTTGCGCCACCACGCCGCTGTCGGGCTTGTAGCCTTTCTCCCCCTTGACCTGCCGGGGGACAAGGGTAAACACGGGCGGAATAATCGGCAGGTTGTCACGATGGAATCCCTTGATACCATACCCTTCGGGCAGGGCGGGCATGACCAGATGCCCGAAAGCCCATGTTACATAATACCCGTTACCTTTCAGGTAACCCTCCGCTCTCTCCGTTGCGCCCACGATACGGGCGATTTCCCTCGCCACGCTGGGTTTTTCCGCGATAATGCAAATTTGATTGTTCATACTGATTTAATTTATTTATTGTGGATTTTAGTGGTTGGGGCGATGCCCCGGTTGATAATTATATTTCTTCTTCTGCTACTGATTTTGCTTTTAACTTCTCTTTTTGAAGTGCCGCAATCAGTTTGCATACGCCTACATTCTTACGCCTGCCGCACGGTTCTGTGTCCTTTGCTGCTGTTGCTGCTGCGTATTGGCAGGAGCTGTTTGCCCCTGCCGCAAAGGTTGGTTCAGATGCTTGGTAGCCTCATTGGTATTCCCGTGCGTATTGACCGCCACCTGCGTGCGGCTTTCCGAAGCGGGGGCGACTTCTTTTGCCCGTGAGAGTTCAGGATCGGCACGGAAATATTTCGGTTTCCCTGCTTCAAAATCGTATCGGACATAAGCGGTGTAGGGTTCTCCCTTGCCGTCGCGTTTCATATCCTTGACAAGAATGGTTCCCCCTGCGGCGAAATCCTTCTGCTGTTGTGGGGTGAGCAGCACGCCGCCCATTGTTTTCGGGGCACGGATATTCCCGTTCTCATCCAGCCATTGGAATTTATAGACTTTCGGCTTCTGTTCGCCTTCCGGTCCGGTGGTGGTTTGTCTGCTCGTTGCCTGTGCAGCCGGAATCGGTCTGGCAGGTTGTTGTGCCGTTTGTCCGGTCGCCTGCCCGTTGCGCTGCCTTCTGTTCTGCCCGTTCTGTTTGGGTTTGGGCACGAACTCCACGCCCCGGCGTTCCACGTTCACCTGCAACGTGGCGGTGAATTTTCGTTTTTCAGACAAGACGATTTCTTTATTAGGCAAGGGACGCCCGGCAACGAGTTCAGCTATTTCATGCTCGGTAAATTCGGTCTGTCCGATTCTCGTGGTGACGGGCACGTCTTTCACCGGGATAGCCTCTATCTCGTTGGTCTGGCGGTCGATACTGATATAGGAAGGGATGATTTCGCCCGTTTCCTTGTCCGCCAACTCTACCACACGTCCCATGTTTCCTGTTTTTTGCAGGTTCGCTTTGTCTTCGGGTGTAAATTCATACTCCATGAACTTCTCGTCAAGTTTGGGTTCCTTGCGGATGGTGTGGGGTACGATACCGATACTGCCGTCCGGCATTTCCTTGAATGAAAGCCGTGCCTCTATTTCGTAGCGTTCCCCGGCAATAAGGGGAGTGACCGTCACAAGTGCCGATTTGCCGTAACCGAGCATCTTTTCCAAATCGCCCGATGCTTCCAATGCTTCGCGTTTGATGCCGTACTGTTCTTCAAGATTTACCCAATCAATACGGTTTTCATCTATCAGATACTTTTTCTCATCGGGCTTCTCTTGTGCGGATTGTCCGTCTTGTGTCTGTTCCTGCTCATGTTCCTGTTTTTCGGAATCTTTTTCGTCAGGGAACCAATGCTCTTCAACTGCTTGCCAGAAAGGGTTGAGGTCATTGGGTTCATCGGGGGCAGGTTTGATATCTTCGGGCACGGTTTGCGCCTGCTGTTCGTACTTGGACGTGTCCACATGGTGCGGTTCCAGCAGGTCACGGTTCTTTTCGGGATTTTTAAGCAGGTCTTTAAGCACGTCTATCACATGCTCGATGTTCTCCGCCGCCACACGGTAGAAGCCGAAGCGTTTCGGCTCCTTGCATTGCCGGAAAAAGTTGTCCAGAAAGCTGTCCAGCGGGTTGCTGTTCTTGTCGAACAGTAGAAAATCCTTCTGATTGGCTCCCGAAGCGGCGGTCGTTTTCGGTGTGCCGTCCTTTTTCAGCCCGGCGACGACGCTGATTTCGCCCGTCTTCTCGTCCCGGACAATCAGCACGTCCTTTTGATTCTTTTTTTGTTCCATACTTTATTGCTTTTAATTAAAAATGAAATTGTTTCGCCCACGAAAGTAGCGGCTATCAACCGTCCCACAATGGGGGAAGAACCGTGTGGCAGCTTGTGGCTTCCGTCTGGAAGTTTGTGGCTTTATGCCTTTTGCTTTTTCTCACCGTTTTTCCCTTCGGACTCCTTGAAATGGGTTCGCAGGAACTCCTGCACGTCCGATTCTTTATAGTACACCTTGTGCCAGAGCATCTGGTATTTCAGTGTCCCCGAACTGCGGTAACGCTGGATGGAGCGTTTGCTCGTGTTGAGCAGCTCGCACAAGTCCTGATTGTCAAGCAGCCGTTCTCCGTCGAGGTATTTCACCTCCCTGAGCTCCTTGCCCGTAAGGGAGGCGATAAGCTGTTCGTTCCGGTCGAAGCGTTCCATGATTTGGCGCATCCACCCCTCGAATGTATCCAAGTCCAGCGTGTTCATCCTTTTTTACCTCCCGTGCGTAACAGGTAATTGCGCTTGAACTCTTCTACCGTTTGCGCATCGCAATTGTAAATGCTTTCCTTGACCAGCCGTTCCACCTCTGAAACGGGATAGCGGCAAGCACCCCCGAAGATGGCGTAACTGATGCGTTTGTTGTCCCGCAGGCGTTGGAGCGTGCGGGTGCTGATACCGAGCAGCCCTTTCAGTTCCCTGCTGCTCAACCAGACCTCTGCCGCATCTTTCTTTTTGGGCTGTTCATTCTCCCGGACATATCCGGCTATCAAATCTATTTTCGCCGTCAGTTCCTTATAGGCGGCACTTTCCATCGTGATGATTTCCATATCGTTGCTTTTTGATTTCGGGGCAAAATTCTCTCATTTGCGTGGGACGTTTCCACAGGTAGGCAACCACCTATGGAAGATTTTCAGGCATTTCGGGGAAGGTGAAAAAGACAATAGCCGCCATGCGGACGACACAAGCTGCCATCCGCAGCGGAACAGTACGGAAGTAACTCGTTACGGGTTACTTTTGCACGAAAAACAGATTAAATCATGGAAATAGTAATTATTGAGAAGAAGGCTTTTGAGGCGTTGCTTTCCGGCGTGGGCATACTGACGGAGAAAGTAAACACGCTGTACCGCAGATGCGGCGACAGGAAGATGAACAAATGGCTCAACGGGGAGGAAGTATGCTGCCTGCTGCATATCAGCCCCCGGACACTGCAAACGCTTCGGGATAACCGGCTGATCGGTTTCTCGCAGGTAAACCGCAAGTTCTATTACAAACCGGACGAGGTGGAACGGCTGTTACCCGCCATAGAGCAGTTCCGAACGGAAAAAGATACGCCGTAATTATCGTATGACACCACTAAAATCCACTATATAATATGAACGACAATGTAATGACAGCGGATGATGAACATATCGCTGAAGCTCTGCACGCTTTGCGCAGAGGGACAAAAGAAGTGAGCCGTTTGGCAGATAGTTACCGTCCGTCGCTCAGCGGAGAACGGTATATGACGGACAAGGAAGTAGCCCAGCGGCTGAAAGTAAGCCGCCGCACCTTGCAGGAGTATCGCAATGACCGGAAAATACCCTTTATTATTTTCGGTGGAAAAGTTCTGTACCGTGAAACGGACATCGAAAGGATGCTGGAAGATAATTACAGGAAGGCAATCCGGTAAGAACAGACAAGGGGCAAACCACACGTTGCGGTTTGCCCCTTGTCTGTTTTTCTACTTAACACAAAAAGCCGTCTTTCAATTGGATAACGATAGGTGAATGTGTGCGTTGGGGTAATACTGCCTTCCGCACTATCCATTCCCGAAAGACCTTTGCAGGCTGACTGTTCAGTTGGAACGCGAGGGCGGTTATCATCTCCATATTATACGCATCCGCACGGTTACCATTTTCAAGACGAATATACCGGTATGTGTCATTTTCCGACAATACTCCGCTTTTGTAGATGGATTTGATACGGCTGTTTACTGCCGGAAGGGGTACACTGAAAAGTTCGGCGATTTCAAAATCGGTCATCCAGACGTTACCCGTTAAGGTAACGCCATTCCTGTTAATTGTTATTATTCCTCTTTCCATAACTTTATCCGTGTTTTTAGTTAGATAGCCTGACATATAAAACTCTCCATCTGTGCGATTTGCTTCGACAGCTTTTCCATATCGCGGCTGACCTTCTCCGCCGTAATTTTAGCGTAAATCTGTGTCGTGCGGATACTCCGGTGTCCGAGCATTTTCGACAGCGTTTCAATAGGCACATCGTTTGATAAACAGACTGTTGTCGCATAGGTATGGCGGCTCATGTGCCACGTTACGTTTTTCTCGATGCCGCATTTTTTCGCTATCACCTTGATACTGTTTTTGCAATTGACGTAGCATGGCACAGGCAGCAACTTGTCATCATCGGTCATTCCGTCGTATTTTTCGATGATATGCTTGGCAACATCCAGTAGGCGGATATTGCTTTCCGTTCCCGTTTTCTGGCGGTTGGTCTTGATCCACAGATGACCGTCAAACGAAGTTTGCAAATTCTCTTTCGTAAGGTTCGCCATATCCGTCCAGCTCAATCCCGTGAAGGTACAGAAAATGAACAGATCACGTATCAGTGTATAGCTCGGCTTTTTGAACGTGCCTTTAATCAGGAGGTTGATTTCCTCCTTTGACAGAAAGCCGCGTTTGGTTTCCTCCTTTGTGATACTGTATGCGTAAAACGGGTCACGTTGTAACCAGCCGTTATTGATAGCCATAAAAATAATGCTTCTGAACGGCATCATATACGACCATACCGTATTGTTGCAGTGGTTCTTCTCCGTGCGCAGGAACAGTTCAAAATCCGTGATGAAAGCGGGTGCAAGTTCTTTCAACGCTATATCGCTGACCTTATAGCGTTGCTTGATGAACTCTTCCAGATGCTTGTACACGATACAGTATTTCCAATAGCTCCGCAGGCTCTTTATCTTGCCTACCTGCTTTTCGTAATCCTCATTGTGCTGACGGAATACCGCCAGCAATGTTTCGTGGTTCATTCCCATGCCTAAGAAAACGTTGCGCACTTTTTCGGCGGTCACATAATTGTCCTTGTCGCAAATATCCTGATAGGCTTTGTTGATACCCACGCGAATTTTGTCCAGCATACGGTTTGTTTCCTGTGCAACGGTACTTCTACCCGATACTCTGCCAAGTTCGATGTTCCACGTCTTTTCCTCCACGTCCAGCTTGCAACTGAATTGGGAAATCTTGCCGTTTACCGTGATACGGCACATCACCGGAATAAGCCCGTTTTTCTTCGGGGCGTTGCGCTTCAAATAAAATAATACTTTAAAAGTCGATCTCATACTCTACAATTTTTAATGGTTACAAAATTATTTCATGTAGAGTTGTTTGTAGATATGCAAAACACAGTCAATCAGTGCAATCGCACCCGAAAAACAACTTTTTTCGCACTAAAGGAACCGAAATCCGAATTTTCCACTACATTTGCCACCGGAATTTCCCGGATAGGGCTTGTTATTCAGCACTTTAAAAAGCTCCTAAAACCAACCTCGTTATTAGAAACAAAGTAACGGGATAGTAACGCAACTCCGGTTTAACTTGGCTTTTTTGCGGTTTCCGTTGGCTTTCACTTACTGACTGTTTTTCTCCTAAACCCTTTGTTTACAACCTTCTTGCGCTTATCTGCTCTCATTCTCATTTTTTATCCTTATCTTTGAAACATAAAATCAGTATCCATGAAAAAAGAATCTATCTACTTAATCTTATTTTTCACGCTATTCAGCCTTTCTATCTATGCGAACAAGAACGTACGATTGACCTCGCCGAATGGCAAGATCAAATTCTCGCTGGCCCTAACGGAAAAAAGTCCGGTATATAACATAGAGTTCAATAAGCAAATGCTGATCCAAGACTCCCCGCTGACATTGACATTCGATAACGGGGCATTTGGCGAGAAGCTGAAGATGAGCAAGCCGGTGTTCAGCACGAAAGAAGAGACCTATGAACTGATCGTCGGCAAGGCGAAACATATACATAGCCTTTCCAAAGAGGTAATCATCCCGCTAGAGGAAACCGTTCAACCTTTCCGCAAGATTAATCTGGTCGTAAGGGCTTTCGATGACGGTATCGCCTTCCGCTATGAGTTTCCGAAGCAAAAAGGATGGGATTCGTATATCATGTATGACGAGGGAACCACCTTCAACCTACAAAGTAACCCGAACGTAACCACTTTATTCCTCCCCAACTACCAAAGTTCCCACGAAGGTAAATATACGGTCACGGATTATGCCGACATGGATAATAAACGATTGATGGATATGCCCGCCCTGTTCTCTTTCCCGAACCATGTTTATATGGCGATTACCGAGGCGGCGGTTCGTGATTACGCCGGTATGTACCTATGGAAAGAAAACGGGGCTCTTCTCGGGAAACTATCACCTAAACTGGGACAAGAACGTATCAAGGTAGAGGCATCCCTACCCCATCAATCCCCTTGGCGGGTCTTGATGATCAGCGATCAAATCGGTTCCTTGATAGCGTCCAATATCCTTACGAATCTCAATGAGCCTTGTAAGATAGAGGATACGTCTTGGATTAAACCGGGTAAGACTACTTTTACGTGGTGGAACGGAAATGTCGTTCCGGATACGACTTTCCTTGGCGGAAACAATTTCCCCACGAATAAATATTACATTGATTTCGTAGCCCGTAACGGATTGGATTATCACTCCATCTACGGGAACGCCGAGCAAGCTTGGTATGACGAGGATGGAGCCGGATTCGGTTCTCCGGGCCCGAAAGCGGACATCTTGAAAGTCGTTCCGAGCCTCAATATGCAGGAGATTTGCGATTACGCCAAGAGCCAAGGCGTACGTATCCATTTATGGACCAACTGGAAACCTCTGTACGCGAAGATAGACGAGGCTTTCGCCCAATTCGAGAAATGGGGAATCGCCGGCATGATGATCGATTTCATGGATCGAGACGATCAGGAGATGATCCGCATCCAAGAAGAGTTCTTGGCGAAGGCGGCCAAGCATCATCTATTCGTGCAATTCCACGGAGCTTGCAAGCCGTCTGGATTAAACCGTACCTATCCCAATGAGTTCACCCGCGAGGGTACGCTTAATTATGAGCATTGTAAATGGGACAAGGATACCGATGCGGATCATGACATCCATATGCCTTTTACCCGTTTGTTAGCGGGAGCGACTGATTATCATTTAGGAGGTTTCCGCTCTTTGCCGAGAGATAAGTTCAAGAATCAAGAGCGTAACCCTTACGTAATGAGTACCCGTTGCCATATGTTAGCGATGTACGTGGTATTAGAGAGCTATCTCGGCATGATTTGCGATACGCCGGAGGCTTACGAGGGACAACCGGGATTCGAGTTCCTGAAAGCCGTGCCTACGACTTGGGACCAAACAGTCGTTCCGAACGCTTCCGTCAATGAATACGTAACGATCGCCCGCAAAAAGGGAGAGGATTGGTTTGTCGGTACGATCAATAACAGCCAAGCACGCAGTATCGATGTAGACCTCAAGTTCTTGGATAAGGACAAGAAATATAAGATAACGATCTATAAAGATGCTGAAGATACGAATATAGACTCGAACAAACTCGTAAAAGAGGTTAAGGAGATCACCTACAGGGATAAAATCACCCTTCCGCTGGCCTCCGACGGAGGATCGGTCTTTCATATTCAACCCATCTGACGCAATCCACCCACTGCAACCCGGGTTGCAGTGGTACTGCAAGGCTGATGCAGTAATACTGCAACGCCCATACAGTAACAAGACACAAAGCTTTCGGATAAAAGCAAGTATTGGAGGAACCGGAACAATTGATTACTTTTGTCCTCAAAAGTATATAAATGAGTTACAATTGGAATACACGGACGGAACTTTTGTTTGGAGCCGAGCGTATGGAGCGCTTATCATGTAGCCATGTATTGGTAGTTGGGTTAGGAGGTGTGGGAGCTTATGCCGCCGAGCAGATTTGCCGGGCCGGAATAGGAAAGATGACAATCATAGACGCCGATACGGTAAACGAGAGTAATATCAACCGCCAATTGCCCGCCCTTCATTCCACCCTAGGGATGCCGAAAGCCGAGGTCGTAGCCAAGCGTTTGCTCGATATCAATCCCCAGTTGCAACTAACCGTCCTAAATGAATTCCTGCGAGACGAGCGGACGGAGGAGGTACTCCTATCGGCCCCTCTCGATTTCGTGGTAGATGCCATCGATTCCCTAAGTCCCAAGGTATACCTGATGTACCAAGCATATATCCATAAGATCCCCATCGTGTCCTCCATGGGGGCGGGCGCTAAGGTAGACCCGTCCTTGGTACGGATTGCGGATATCTCCAAGACAATCAATTGCGCCCTCGCGAAAGCGGTGCGGAAACGGTTGCGTCCTCTAGGCGTAAGCAAGGGGATTCCCGTCGTATTTTCCACCGAGTTCGCCGATCCGGACGCCGTGATCGAAGTTGAAAACGAAACATGTAAACGTACGACCACGGGAACGGTCTCTTATATGCCGGCAACGTTCGGTTGTTTCCTTGCCTCGCACGTTCTAAGAAACTTGATATGATACAAACCGAAGGAATAACGAAAAGTTTCGGAGCCTTACAAGTATTGAAAGGCATCGACCTCACAATAAACAAGGGCGAGGTTGTCGCTATCGTAGGCCCTAGCGGGGCGGGTAAGACAACCTTGTTGCAAATCATCGGCACGCTCGACGCACCGGATAGCGGGCGGCTGGTTATCAATGGCACGGAGACAAGACGATTGGGCGATAAGGAATTGGCGGCTTTCCGCAACCGGAATATCGGCTTCGTCTTCCAGTTCCATCAATTATTGCCGGAGTTCACGGCCTTGGAGAACGTGATGATCCCGGCACTGATCGCCAAGGAGAAATCGGCCGTGGCCGAGAAGCGAGCGAAAGAGATGCTGGACTTCCTGAAACTCTCCGATCGCATGGCACACAAGCCTGCCGAGCTATCCGGCGGAGAGAAGCAACGGGTAGCGGTAGCCCGTGCGCTTATCAACAATCCGGCGGTTATCCTAGCCGACGAACCTTCCGGAAGTCTCGATACCAAGAACAAGGAAGAATTGCACGCCCTCTTTTTCGAGTTAAGAGACCAGATGAACCAGACGTTCGTCATCGTGACGCATGACGAACAACTGGCTACAAATACAGACCGTGTAATCCATATTAGAGATGGAGTGGTAGAAGCTGCTTATTGAACCCGCAGCTTCACCGTCTTCTGATCGTGGGCGATCTCCGTACGGATAATGTAGATGCCTCCCGGGAGATCGAACGTATAAGTCGGACGAGCGGGATATAAGGTACGTACCAAACGACCCATCGGTGTAAACACTTGTATCCGCTTCAACGCCTCGCTAGCACTGGCCACTACCCTACCCGATACGGCGGAATAGACAGAGATAGATTCCGCACCGCCTACCCCCTCATTACCAGTAGGCGAGCCCGCACTTAGGAAATAACGTCCATGGCTGCTGCCGTCCAAACGCAAGGTATACGTATCGTCCGACAACTCCGTACTTTTATGAGTTACGGCATCGTACAGGTAAAGCGTCTCCGCCCAATCGCCGATACCCTCTATCGTCAGTGTAACCTCGCCCTTACCCTCGCCGGCATATACGCCAAGGGGCACTTGGTCGATTCGTCGTGCTACGTTCACGCCCACGGCACGAGTCCCGGCGATAGTGTACACCTGCGGGATCTCCTCCAGTTCCGTATCCAGCAAGATTACGGCATCCTTATCTGCCTCATAGCTGTTCGTAGCATCATCCTGCCGCGTCAGCAAGGCCGTGCTGCGATATGCATCTCGCTCCGCTGTCAGCCTCAAGACCGGGTTCTTGGCCGTAGCGGTACGCAAGGAAGAAGAGACCTTCTCCGGCTCTCCTTGCATCATGGAGGGATCGAAATGAACGACCTTCAGATCGGCACCGGTTGTCGTACCTTCCGCTTTCGTTTTGACCGCATCTTTCAGCTCTACAAAGAAGGCCTGCATGGGGGCGATAACGGCTCTGGAAGTAGCATCAGTATCTCCATTTTCCCATGCCACATCAGGCGTACCGACAACAAGACCCTCTCCAATCTTCGTATCCAATGTCCAATATTTTTGCGCTAAGATAGTCTCATTCCCTTTCAAGAAACGAGCGATATCCAACGGATACATATACGGATTACCCAGCAGGAAGTGCTTACCGTCGCCATCAGCAATGACACGGACGGTTCCATTATCCGTATTCCACCATTCTGCCGTTCCATTCGCATCTGTCAATACCACCTCGATAGGCTCGTTATCCGCAAGCTTGCCAGTATTGATCCGTTCCGCTAAAGTCGGGGCTTTGGTCATGGCGGCTCTCAATGTAGCGTTTTTCGTCTCCGGTTTCCACGGTTCATATTCGTAGGAGCCATCCGCTTTCGGCAGGCGTACCAAGACATTTCCATTCAAAGCACCCGCATTCTTCTTTTCCACGCTGGCATAGAATCCCTTTCCTAACGCATAAGGGACGTTCACATCATTGTATTCACGGCTCCAATTGGATTGGACTACCTCGTAATGAGTTGTATCCAAATCACTATACGGAAAAGAAACTGTTTGATCTGCTCCGTCCTTCGGTACGTACATCGTGATCGCCTTGTCCCAGGCTTTCTGGTAGAAGGCAGGGGCCTGACGATCGTTATCAGCCGTGCTGTAGGTGATATCGGCGAAAGCATTGGTGTTCTGACGGCCCGTGTTCTTCACGGTGTACATATCGCCGGCGAATACGCTTTGCAGGGGCGATGCCATCCAATATTTCGCGTTAGGTGTCATTTCGAATTCCACACGGGCGGTGTCATACGTCAGGAGTTGCTGACGGCGTAACTGCGCCTCGGGTTTGAAATAGATAGCCTTTACCTTATTTATATAGTACGGAGCTACGATAAGTCCTTTATCATTCTTATTTACCGCCATATCATATTGGATATATTGGGTAGCCTTTGTTTTAGATGTCGTATCAATTCCTTGCAGTAAATTCTTATCCTCTTTCAAGTCTTCCAATTCCAGCGTCTGCCCTTCCGGGATCGTGATACGGGTGAAATGAAGCGGGGCGAAGGCGGCAGTCACAAGATCATTACCGTTGGCATCCTTTTCGCTTTCTCCCGTTTGATCTATATACAAATCCCCTTCCGTGGACTGCTGCCAGTTCGCATCATTATACCATGCCTCAGCATCCTCACCGGTGTTCTTTCCCGTCCAAGTCAAGTATTCCGGTACGATCTTGACAAGCAATGTGGCATATCCCTCGCAAGAGCCTTTTACGAAAGCTTCGTCCTTATATTCACCAAATGGAATATAGAGTGAATAGATTTGGCCTTCGGCGAATTCTTTATAAGCATCCTTATTAAAGGTCATCGAGAATAATCCGCCGCCATAATCTTTTTCACTTTTAGCTTTCGCAAACAAAGCCGTCAAATCACCTACCTCTGTATAAATCTGCCCTTGCCGCAAGAATATAGTCGTAGCGTCACCGTTGGGCTTACCCAATTGGTTAGATCCTTTCATACCCATTGTCAAGCCTTCTCCTTGAATGGGAATATCCGTTATGCTTCCCTCCATGATATTCGGCAAGCCGATACGCAGAGGTACATGGGGATAATGTTCCATTCCTTCCGGGTACTTCACGTCCGGGAAACCGGCAAGTAGTGTCGGAGCGGGAGCGGCTTCCATTGTTAATTCGTGAGGCTCATTACAAAAGAGCCATATACGTCCCTTTTCATCCTCATGATCATCAGGCAAGTAAGGAATCGCCACCACCTTTTCTGTCCAGCGGAACTCTGCTTTTCCATACTCACCACCAATCACTAATCGTGGCTCGTTGTCTACATCACCTAAAAGCAATTCCTTCAATTGTTGGATTACCTCCTTGTAATTCTCTTCGCAATACAGAATCAAACCATTCGCAGAAGCGTCGGTATTACCAAGTTGTTTTCTATAAGAGCTCAATATATCCGTTAAAGGCAACACATTTGTGTTAAAGTCCTCGAAAGTCAACGAATCTCCCAAGAACCAATCGAATGTATATGGCACATCAGGGAAAACTTTTTCAAACTCATCTGTTACCCCAAGTGAATTATTGTCTTCATCTACTTCTTCCACCAACACGATAGCCTTTTCAATCACGCTGATCCGTCCCTCACAAGCGATCGCGCCCTCCGGGAACTGGGTCTTGGTATTTGCCACGATCGTAACGGATGGGAGTACGGTGAAAGGAGTCGTCAGAAGGCAAGGATCGTCGAAGCCATATCCCGCATAGGCATTCGGGAAATTCACCACTTCATCACTAGTCACTGTTGCGGCCGCACTAAATATCACCACATCATACTTGCCGGAAGCAGGCTCTACCTGCGTCCCGCTTCCGTATGGTTTCTCACCTTTATATTTCAGCTCCGTCTTATTCACATCAATGGCACCCAACTGGATGATATTTGTATTTTCCGCATCCCACCAAGGCACACGAGGACGAGAGATACCCATCACCGAACATACGGCTCGTATCAATTGTTCATATATCTCATAACCGTTCATGACCGCATCTATATTAATATTTTGCGGATCCGGTACGATATAGTCCCAATTTTGTTTTTGACAAAGTGTTTCCAAACCCTCTGTCAAATAGTTGATATAGGCTGCCTTATCCTCGTATGGTCCACCATATTTTTTTGTAACGAGTGTGTCTATATCCGCATTCCAAACGTTGGTCTTGGCATCGTATAAGAAATCATTGATCATACGTAGGTTGACAACAATCTGCCGATGCATTGCGGTCTCATAACTTGTCAGACCTTGAAATCCATCATGATTTAACCCTTTCTCTGTCGGAACGATGATACGATACACTTTGCTTCGATTGTTATAGTTCTCATTCGCATAGTCCTTCAAATCCGTATTCAATGTAATCCAGTCTTCAGGCTTGTCTATCTTCCCGGTTTCTCTTTTATCGGTAGCTCCGATATAAACGTTTCCGATCGTTTTATTGAGATTATTTTCCCTTTGCCTTGGATCACCCCCCATCAAACCATAGCGGTATTTCCATATATGCTTTGAGTCTTCCGTAACACCGTCTTTCATTTTATCTTCAATAGTAGCTAACGAATTCGGTTCAATGCTCCACCCCATATTATTAAGCAAAAGCTCATATTCCGTAGAAACGGTCAGGTTGGCAGAGGAACATACATCTACTCGTTTCACGTCGATCTTGGGCTTGGTGCGGTAGATACGCAGACCATCGATGGCGTAGTCCGCACCGCTAGCATGGATCGTGTTGTTTTGTACTTCCAAATAATAGTTTCCATAACCTGCAAGCGATTGAGATACCGAAAATGTGTACATTAATTGCTGCCATTTACCGATGTTTACATTAGCTGGATTTTTCATAGAAGATTCACCGGTATAACTAGTCAATACATCCCCCGATGTAAAACGGTGTAAGACAACTTCCGTCCCATCTTTCTTCTCTCCAATAAAAAGAAGATTGATATTAGGAGGAAGAGGGCCATCGGTACCTTTATACTCGCACGTTGTCATATCATTTACCCAAAAGTTTACCAAAAGGCTGGTATGCTGACATACTTCACCATCCAGCTTAATTTTCACCAAACGCCCCGGCATGTTTGCCGCATCCACATAAAAGAAATATCCTAATGATTTTTTTCCAGTATTATAATAAGTCCGGTCATAGATTGCCTGTGGATTGGGGTTCTGATCGTTAAAAAACCATTTGTATTGCATATTCCCCCATCCCTCAGTCTTTGTTGATACATTCTTCACCTCTGCCGTACGAAACAATCCATATTGGTTTTGCAGGGTCTGCAAACGATATCCCCCACCCCACAAATTAACTTGCTTATTTATACTATTTTGATAATCAAAAGGCGCATATCCTGTAACTCCATTTTCCAGCCATTTACCTTTATAATCATCCTTGGTTGGAAAACCTATTTCCGCTATATTATTAACGGGATTCAAATCGCCTATATCTATCGTATCATTCCTGTCAAAGTTGATATAACCAATCCTTTCATACAACTCCGGATGGTTATCTGGATCTCGCTTCGGATCCAATGTTCCACGCATCCGTGCTTCCATCATAGCATCATCTTCCAACATAAAACCCGAACCTTCTATCGGAGTTATTATATATCGTGCCAATAGGGGGCTTCGATATTCAACCTTTTCACCATCAATATCTACAGAACCAACAGCCCAAACATCTACCGTGGTGGTTTCCGTAACCAGTAAGGAATCTATCACTTGCACAAAAGGGAACAAAGTATTTTTTACTCTTCCATCGATGCTATGATCTCTTCCATTAACGCTATACCGGAAGTTTTTACCCACTATGATCGGTCCTGAGCTATAGTTTTGATACCATGCGTAATTATTAGCAGTCGCTCCAACTTGCACATTCACGAAGAGACTATCTATCTGTTTATTATATGAAGTCTCTATATTTTGTTCGACAAAGGGCGTATGATCATCTGCTCTTGAAATTTTAATGCGATCCGCAATCTCACTTGCCGGACGGACTACAAACTTATAGCGTACGGATAAGCTTGGCTCTGTTATTGTTATGTTAGTTCCCGTTGGAGCTTCGGTTCCTCCCGGCAGATAATCCACATTCAAACTCAAATCACAAACCACCGTAATGCCCGGTTCCACTTTAGTAGCCGTATACCTAACAGTAGAAGCTCCCACACTACTATTACCTGTTCCCTTACCATCATACAAAGGGAAATACATAAAAAGAGATTTACCATCTGAAGTTTTTCTCAAACAAGCATTCCAGTTAGTACCAGCCCCAACAGAGCCTCCTTTCTGTGGCGGATTTAAATTATTAAACTCAACTTTTATGTTCTCTAAATTATTATTTGTAATAACCAATGTATCGGCTTGTTCATTTACCATATACCAACGGACATACCAGTAATAACGGGGATCCGTATTATACCTCAACTCCGGAATAAACAACTCCCTCGGCACCCCGTCCGCCACATACACCGTATCCACACGTTCTGTAATACCGGTTTGGGGTGAACCATTCTTATAATTAATTGTGTACGTCTTCTGCCCCCACGCCGGCGCAACCGCACCGGCGGACAGGATCAGCAAGCAAGTTAATAACAGGGATTTATATCGTAGGTTGATTGATGGTTTCATCCGTCAGGTCCTCCTTTCTTAGTTTGTTGTTGTTATATTATGGTTGTTGTTGTTTTTCGTAGTTTCTTATTTGAATGGTGTAAGGGATTTGCATCTCTTGCTCCATGTTCTCGCCGTATTTTATCACGAGTGTGAGGACGACCGTGGCATCCGCTTCTCCGCCCAGTTCTTGGGTACGGATCGTGAAAGAGCCGGCTTTCTTCAGACCGCCTTGTCCCGTACCCGGCGTAAGCGCAGTTTCGGGAATATCCAATTCCGCATCCGTCTCAAAGCTCGTTCTGTCTACGTTTATGGCCGTGATTAGCGGTTTATTCACATCGGCATTCTTCCAGCTGACGGAACTGTACTTCTCTGTCGCGACATTTCCCCCCTCCTTTTCCTCATAGCCCTTGATGGAGAAATCTCCTGTCACGCCATCTATGCCGGATATCTCGAAACGGATCGACAAGTCACCGGCGGCTTGCAGGGTGTGTTCTACAGGTGTCAGGATCTGCACGCCCGTCTTCTCACCATAGACCAAGGCCGTCGGGTAGACTCCGATGGGGAGGCGTTGCTCGGCTACTTCCAATTTTGTCGTGATGTTGGTTATCCAGACCGGGATAATCAGCAGGTCGTTGCGGCGCACGAAACCGAAGCTCGTGGTATGCTCCGTGCGAGGACGGCCTTCGATATTGACACCCAGCAGGATCTCTTTCGCCCCCGCGTTGCCTTCGGGGATGTAGCGGGTATAAGTCTTTATGTTGTGGCCTTCCGCACCGTCCTTGATCTTCGCAGGTACCTCTTTATTCGCTTCGGAAGGGATGATCTCCTCTTTAAATAAATCCGTTTCCTCTACCGTCTCTCCAGTCGGAAGATTCGGGGCCAGTCGCTCCGCACCACCTTCTCCGGCAGTCTCCAAATACTTGTTATTTCCCCAAGGCAAGAGCCAGATCGGTAGGCTTCCCTTGCGGAGGTTCATGATGTCCAATTGTTTTACGGTTATAGGTTTGTCTAAGTTGTTAGTTATCTTCACTTGTACCTTGCCGATCATGCGGATCAAGGGAATCTCGAATTCGTTAGCTTTCGGAGCGGGTTCCAGCGTATACTCCTGGACGTAGCTGCTCATGGGGATAAGCTTTCGAGAGGCTTTCTCGTCTCCGAATTTACCCTTTTTCTCCTCATTCCTTGTATCGATACTCGTTCCCGAGTCCAATATCTTCACCTCCGACAGTTCCGCCAAGGAATGTGCCCCGGTAATTTTTTGATACAACGATGTACCATCTTCCAGCGACTGCAAATTGGCGAACGCATAAAAAGAGTATTTGCCGAGAGGCAACTTCATCTCTACCTCCGTACGAGAATCAGAATCAGCGATATCCGGCGTCCACGTACCATTGCTAGATGTATATCCGGCCAATTCAGCGTTCTCATCATCATACGCCACCACCAGCCAGTCCGTGATGTCTCGCTCGTATTGATCCTCTTCCTCTTCCCAAAAATCCGCCTTCGTCATCATCTCGCCGGCTTTCGTTTGCGGCGGTCGTGCCGAGCGGGAAGTCCGCAGGGTGATGGTCACGACACAACTGTTCGGGTCATCGTCGGGGAGATCGCCCCCCCGGTCTTCGCCGCAGGCTACGCAGAGCCAGCAGAGGCAAAGACCGGCGGCGACCGCCATCAATTGGTTATATAGGGTATAACGTCTCATCATTCGCGCTATTTAATAAATCTCAGTTTACAATATACCATCGTTGATACGGATCACCCAGTCTTTCACCTGTATCTTGAAGCAGGCGTACCCCACGATCGTAGGGTCTTCCGGATCAGGCCCATCGGGATTATCCGGGTTGTCAGGGTTGTCGGGATTGTCAGGATTATCCGGGTTGTCAGGATTGTCCGGTCCCGGCGGATCCGGAGGCGTAGGCTTATCCGGGCAATCGGGGCATACCTTCGGCGTAAGGAAGAAGATGATCGAGTACTCATCCTGCCGGTCCAGATACTCCTGCGGGGAGATACGGTGCCCCTCCATCTTGGTGAGAAGGAGGTAATCGTTGAGGTTCACGTTCAGCACATCCTTCTCCCATCCGTGGTGACGGATGATGAGGCGGTAGTTGCGACCCGCCATCAGGCGCATGGTGTTCATCTCGGCCACGGCCACGTATTGCCCGCCCACGGTAGCGCCGGGGGTCGGGTCGGCTCCCAGCTCCACGTTCTCCGTATAATAAGGCAGGTAGTGGATGGTGGGATCTTGCAGCAGGGAATTGTCGTAATCCATATACCCGTTGTCGGCCACGATCCGGAAGGAGAAGTTATTCACGTCCATGTCCTCCCCCATCACGTTTTGCAGCACGACACGTAGCTTGTTGGTATTCTTGGCGAGGCTGATCACCTTCTCCTCGGGCATGTCGCGCGTCACGGTGAAGGTATCGAGGCTATGCCAAAGCGGGTGCAGCTCGTTGGGTTGTGTCGTATCGTCCTCACGCAAGGTACGTACCTTGACGTCTTGCGCCCTCTCGACAGCCCGCGACGCCTCGGCGGGATCGTTCCATGCGTAACTGCCCTTGTCCAGCCCGGCCCAAGAGACTACCTGATAGGTACCCGGCTCCATGTCGAGGGCGATGGAGTTCCGCTCGTCCAGCTCGCTCTTCTCGATCCGCCGCTGGAAGAGGAAGTTCCCTTCTTGGTCGCAGAAGAAGAGCGTAACGAAGTCTACCTCATGCTGGAAAGCGTCGGCGAATTTCATATTATAGTCGTACTTGAAATACAGCCGGAACTCGCAAAGCGGCAGCGAGTCGTCGTGTATCCAATCGCAAGCGTATAGCCCCACGGACAAGGCAGCTACGCCAATCAACTGTTTGCAGGTATGAAATAAACGGTTCATAATCATTTTATTAAGATACACAGTAATCCTCCGCCCGTACTACCGGGGATGGAGGTAAACCATGATGCCCATTATAAGGTTCTTATGATGGGCATCGTAAGGTGGCTTGGATGGGCATCGTAAGGAGCTTACAATGCCCATCGTAGGAATCCCCCGGAGGGGTAGGGTTAAATAATGATGTCTTTGTTCGTGCGTTTCACCCAATCTTTCACGTAGATGGTGACGTCGATGGTAACATCATCCGTCTCATCCGGTTTGTCCGGCGTATCCTTACCCGGCGTGTAAGGCAGCGGGTCACCTAAGCCACGCACACCCGTCACGTACAATTGGTACACGTTGTTACGCACGATACAGAACTCCATCACGCCCATCATACCATCGTTCCCGTTATCGTTATGACGGATCCAGAACTTGTAATAACTCTTTCCGCCTTTGTATAAGGAAACGTTGTAGAATTGGTACAAATTACCGATCTGCTCCGGGGTGAAATTATTCGGATCAGTGTAGGTATCAGGGAGATGACCTTCGTTATTCTCAATTCTAAACACAGTATAGTATAGGCGCTTTTTTAGCCCTTCAGTCCATCTTGTTTCGCCCTTAATCATGTCACTAAGATATTTCTTAAACGCGATCTCAAATCCGTTCTGATCAGACATGGAATTAATCACCTTTTGTACCTCAGCAAAATCCGGTAATGTTGTCATCCCATCCCAGCCATTCATTAAGCCTTTCAATAAATTAGGATTCGAACCCTCTTCCAAATTAAATGCGCAAGCGGCAACAGACGGAAGATCTTTATAGACAGAACGGACAGTCGCACCCTCACTGTTCTTATGGACTGCCAAAAGGAATGTTTTATTGTCATCTAAAGGAACAGACTCAATAGAACCCGTTTCTTGATTATAGAAACTGACTTTAAAATTATCACCATCTGGCATAAACTCAGACTCGAAAATAACGCCGGTAGAATAACCATTTACTTGCGCCTCACGATCCAACGTGTTCTCCTTGGTGTACACGACGGGGTAATATATTCTATCATTCAATCCTTTATAAAAAGCTCCAGTATTAGCATCAGGAATCTTAGCCATATTCTCAACCCTATTTAAGTCTTTGTTTTCCGGATTAAAATAGTTGATATAAGAGTCCTCGAATTGAGCCCAAGGATTTTCGCCTTCCTGCGTAGGTACCTTTTTTTGGCTGATCGACGGATCCAGCACATAATTATAAGAGCCATCCGCATTATTTACCGCCGTCATAGACCATACTTCATCACCCAAATATTTAAAGTCATTACCACTTTTAGTATAACTTCCAGCCATCGCATCCGCTAAACTTGACCCTTCGCCAAAGTTCTTAGCCGCTTTAGGAGAGACCTGCTTAAACACGTAGCTGTTACCCTTCCATTGGTTCACGACCTTGTAACCCGTCAATTTGAATGAGCCTTTATTCTTTACCGGAGAGCTTTCGAGTATTTTATCTGTCGCTAATACAGCAGCATATCCCAAGTCGATACGTGCGGCCATACGCTCCACGAATACGGTTGTTGTCGCCGGTTTCGTCTCATCTGTATTTTCCACGGAAATGCGAACAAGCGAATTCCCTATGCCATCTACGCCTTTCATCTTGTGCGTAGACATAATGAAGTGATCCGCTTTCGAAACCTGATTAGTGCCAGTCCATAAATCCTTTAAAGTTACTCTGTCTCGTAACTCATCCAAAGTAGTAATACCCTCTATTCTAGATCCGGCATTAACTACCGTAAAGACTTGATACGTATGTCCTTCTGCTGTCAGCTCCTCATTCATCGTCACCTTCATCGTCACTTTTCCGGCACTGTCATGATTAGGCTCGCCACCTCCACTCGGATCAATACCGGTCTTAGATTCATACCAACCCTGTCCGGCAATCTCTAAATTTTTATTTGCGTCATCATTAAAGAAGTCCAAGGGTTTAGAGTCAAATGTATTACCGTCATATTTCACCAAGAAGATATTAACATCATACACCTTACCCTCATTAGCGCCATCGAACTCTTCCAAGAAACCGTTGCCGTCCTCGCCCCAGCCGGCACCACCGCCATTAGGATTAGAAGGAGTTCCTCCCGCCTTCGTCAATGCCCCCTTCGACACCGTGGAGACGTTCACTGTCATATAGACTTTGCCGCCATCGTCCTCACCACCGGAATTGCCTCCGTTTTCGATATCATCGGAGCAACCCGTAACCGCCAGCAAGAAAGCGGCGGCCGCGCTTAATAAATAATTCTTTTTCATGTTTCTCATTCGTTTTTATATTTGACACTCATTATTATCATCCTGCGATCACGGCTCTCGCCATCAATCAGCCAGTTCCTCCCGCTTCGCGGCGATCTGCCTCAAGTTCTCCTCCACCTGCGAGGCTACGGAAGGATCGTCGGACAACTTACCCAGCAGAGCCTCCGCCTCGTCCAAGCGGTTCTCCAGCATGGCGATGGCCGCCTCCGCCAAGGTACGCTCCGCGGAATCGGAAGTCTTCGCCAGATAACGGCGAGCCGATTTCAAGCGACCCGCGTCGATCGCCGTAAGGGCGGCGTTCAGGTTCGACACCGGATCCTCCGGATACATGCGCACGGCAATCTCGAACACCTCGCGGTAAGCGTCGCTACCCGGTTCCATCGTCTGCGCCACCCGGAACATCTCGTTTAGACTCAACTGCCTAGGGTCCGAATAGATCAACTCACGGGCCTCCTCTACCGTAAACGAACGGATCGTGTAGCGCACCGCGTAATCCGAATGGCGCAAGGCGGGATAAATATCGCGCAAGAGCACCCGATACGAGGCCCCCCCGTTCAACGCCTTCAGCTTCGCCTCGCGGCGGTCGTAATCCTTCGGCTCGTCCGCACGGATGATGGCCAGCAGCTCCTCCTTGTCCGCAAGCGAGGAGTTCTCCACCCGTTTCTCCAATCCGGCCCAGTCCTCCGGCTCGAAATCCACCGTGAAACGGGCCTGCTCAAAGTGGTAAAGGCCCTTCACATATTCGATCAACGCCTTGGCTCGATGCTCGGCCAAATAAGTGTTATGCTTATAGGTACCTTCCGGCGACGCGAAACCCTTGATATATACCTCCGTGATGGTAGCGTAAGGATCCTCCTTCACCGACGACACGGTCTCAAGGATCTTGCGCAGCTCCGAGGGATTATCGCGATACTCGGGATATATCTCCGTGCGGTTCACCGGGAAGTCGAGGAAGGCGCTTCCTTCCTTCACACGCTCTTTCACACGCTCCGCCTCCGGCGTGACGTAGGCCAAAAGCGGCCGCAATACCACAGGCTCCGCGATCCGGATCGGGAAAAGCGGCGACTTGTCATTGCTCAACGCCTCCCAGCCGCAACCGCAAAAATCGGCTACCAGCGACACCTCCGAACGCTCCATCCACTTGGCGAAAGGAATAGAGGCATGGTAATCGAACGTCTGCTCCTTCCCATTGTAACGGCGTAAGACAAACTCCCCGTTCGCCGCCGCGTCGCGCCCGGACCGGTCGTACTGGATCTGGCGGTTGCGCCCGTTCACGATCACGGGAGGCAAAGCCCTTACGCTATCGCCCCGCTCGACCAGCGGCGTACAGACCAAACTCCGGTTGGCCGGTAGCGACAACTCGTCCAACGCTAGTTTCATATCAATTATCAAACGATCGCCCACATGCTCCACCAACCGCTCCTTCACGACGATGGCGGTAGCCGTCTGCTGCGCCTGTACGGGAATCGTAGTACCCACACAACCGGCCAAACAGGCGATCCCAAGTATCATCCATCCTTGTAGATTCTTCATTTTTCAGTCCTCCATCGATTTAAAATTGGTAAATGAGATTGATCGCCGCCTGCGTAGGCCCGAAGTAATGCTTCTTGATCCCTTCTTGCTTGCGGCCGCAATTCGCGCAGGGATACTTGTCCGACTTCAAGTACAGATAGCCCACGCCCACCGTGGCCTCCAAGTTCCAATGGCGAGACAGCAGCCACGAGTATCCATAACTGATACCGGCTCCCGCGCCCCATCCCTGGTGACGCTCGTCCTCTGTACCCAGCCATTTGATATCGGCTACATTATATAATAGGTACGGAGTATGCACGCCGAGGAAATGGCCGTTAAACGTCTCGCAAAACCAATACCTCAACTCCGGGTGCAGACGCAAATGCTTCAGTGAGCGGCCATAGCTCCCATCATCGTTCTTTCTGCTGAACGGATTCAAGCCTGCCTCCAACTCAAGTGTCCAATGACGGGCGAGATAAACTTCAGCCCCCAAATTAAACGTGGCAGTAGCCCAATAAGGAATATTGCTCTTGATCCCAATCATGGAGCCTTTCCCTTCGACCGGCACCCCCTGCGCTCTCGAAAGAAACGGGACTGCCAACAAGAATAGCATGAAAATCGTCTTCTTCATTCTTTCTTATTCATTATGGTTGTTAATCTTATATCTTTTCACCCTTCTGCCCCTCAAGACCCAACTTCCTAAAATCAACTAACGGCAAGAATGGCCCGTGGACTTATTTATGGAATAAGGTTTAGCGTTTCAAAAACGTCAGCGGAGAATAAACGTTAAACAACATTTTATTGTCGTTTATATAGTATATCAATAGACCACACGGAACGTTTCAGAAAAACATGTACATGTTTTCCTGAAAAGACGTACATGTTTTTTGGAAAACACGTACATGAAATCCAATAAATATTATAGTGTTTCTATACAGCTACCAATCAATGGCTTACATATAGGCCTATCCAAACGAGCTTATTGTATTATTTGTTTTTGATATTCAGGAGGAATTTGTAGAGTATAGAAATTCCTCTTTAGTTGAGAGAGTGAATCAATAAAGGTGAATATGGTTCATTTTAAAGACATAGCTTCCCCTAAATTCCTTATTTGGTGAAAAGAACTTGACAATTTTAATGCAGAAAAGTTGTGATAATAAAATATTTATTATGTATTTTTGTGAACTAATAGGGAGGAAGTTACTATTTTAACGCTAAAACTCCTTATTCCATAAATAAGTTCACAAACCATCCATCCTTTTCTCTAAAATCCGATTTACAGAGCCTATCACCTTCATGTTCGCATGAGCCAAACGTGATATATCCAATTCTTCCAGATAAAAACGAGTCGTTTTCTCCGACGAGTGCCCCAACGCCTGGCTGATCAAGGCCATCGGCATATCGCAACGTAAAGCTTCTGATGCCCAGCTATGGCGAACAACATACGACGTAAACGGATTCGGTAACCGTAAAGTTTGCCCAATCCGTTTCAGCCGGGCATTATGCCGGGCCAAGCTACGCTTATACCTCAAATGGTCCGGATTCCCGGGCGGAAGAATCGGGAACAAATACGGCGATCCGGTCGCTCGCTGCCGATCCGCGTATTTCCGGATCAATTGCAACATACTACTGGTTATCTCCAACCGGATCATACGTCCTGTCTTATGACGGTGATATACCAACTCATTCCCCCGGATATTCTGCCTCGTCAAGTACGCTATATCCACAAAAGGCATCCCGCAAGCCATAAAACTGAATAGGGAAAGATCTATCGATAATTCCACTTGCGGGTCATCCGCCACCTTGATCTGGGCGATTTGCTGGAACAAAGATGCGGGAATCGCACGCCTCGCCGTCATCGCACGCCGGAGTTTCAAATTCTCAAACGGATAATATGACGCAGGAATCAACGCCTCTTGGCAAGCCGTATTATAAAGCGCCCGCAAACTACTGATATACGTATTTACCGTATTAGTAGCTAATCCTTTTCCCTGAAGATACGTGATGAAATCTATCACCAACGCACGATTCAAATCGGCCAAACAGAACCCCGGGTTCTTCACGAATCTTAAAAAATGCCTTACGGCCACCTCATACAACTCAGCTGTCCCTTCTTTCTTTAACTGCCGTTTCATGTCTCTTCGTTTTCCCATATAATCCATCAATGAGATTGCTAACTTTTTCTTACGTCCTCGTTTCATACTCCTTTCACTAAATTATTTATACTTTACACGAACAAATTAATTCAAATTATTACTTTTGTTCCCGAAAATAAGAAAATAGGTAACAATTAAAAGCATAAAAGCAACAATAAATAATATGGCAAACAATCGAGTCACATTCGGTAGTAAATTGGGCGTAGTACTAGCTACCGTAGGATGCGCCGTCGGATTGGGAAGCGTATGGCGCTTCCCGTATATGCTGGGAGCAAACGGAGGTGCGGCCTTCCTACTGGTCTACATACTTTTCATGATATTCTTGGGCATTCCGGTAATGATAACCGAGTTTTTCATCGGCCGGCATTCCCGCAGCAATACGGTGGGTTCTTTCAAGAAAATGGCTCCCGGTACAAAATGGTGCTGGATTGGGTACAACGGTATCTTGGCCGCGTTTTTGATCTTAAGTTATTACTCGGTCGTCTCCGGTTGGACGCTTGAATATGTTTGGCAAACGCTAAGTGGCCGTTTGTATGGACAGCCGGATATAGACTATACGGCCGATTTTCAGGATTTCGCTTCCAATGTCTTCCGTCCGATCTTTTGGATGGGCGCTTTTATCGGGTTGACTCACTTCGTGATTGTCTCGGGCGTAGAGAAAGGCATCGAGCGGGCCTCTAAGATCATGATGCCGCTTTTATTCTTGATCTTGCTGATAATGTGCGTACGTTCCGTGACCTTACCGAACGCTGAGGCCGGATTGCTTTTCCTTTTCAAGCCAGACTTTAGCAAATTGACTTCCTCAGTGGTCTTGAGCGCACTAGGACAGGCTTTCTTCTCTTTGAGTTTGGGTATGGGCTGCCTGATCACTTACTCCTCTTACTTCGGGAAAGATACGAATATGCAGGCCACCGCTTGGCAGGTGACAATCATTAATACGCTTGTCGCCGTATTGGCCGGTATCATGATATTCCCGGCGGTATTCAGTTTCGGCATCACCCCTTCCGCTGGTGCGGAACTCGTGTTTATCACGTTACCGAACGTATTTGGGCAATTACCGCTGAGTGGCTTGTGGTCCTGTATTTTTTATATCTTGCTAGCGATGGCGGCACTGACTTCCACGATCTCTTTACATGAGGTAGCTACGGCCTACGTTCTTGAGGAGTTCCACATGACACGCAAGAAAGCGGCTTTGATCGTTTCCTTAGGGGTATTCTTCTTAGGTATTTTCAGTTCTCTCTCATTCGGGGTGATGAAAGGGTTCACGATCGGAGGCTTGGCCTTTTTCGACGCGCTGGATTACTTGACCGCCAAGATCATGCTACCGCTGGGAGGTATGCTCACTTGTATTTTCGTAGGTACACGTGTCGATAAAAAAGTATTGAAAGCCGAGTTGACCAATGAGAGGACTCTTAAGTTCCGTCTTTTCGGCGCTTACGTATTCTTTATGAAATACGTGGCCCCAATCGCCATCGGTATCGTATTTTTGAACGAATTAGGGATCTTGAAATGGATTACCGGTAAATAATACCGAGAATTCCTTGTCAATAGAAACGGAACTTCTACCTTTGTCGGTGGAAGTTCCACAAATCAAAACATAAGACTATGAAATGGCGTGATTTACTTTATTTCTCCAAGGGGGAAAGGCAGGCTCTTACCCTACTCCTTTCCTTAATAGCGATGGCATGGATCGCAATTATCGGGACGGATTTCTACCGTTCCCAATTTCAAACAGTCCCATTGGCAAACACCGGAATCAAACAAGATTCCTCACGGATCTATTCGAATAAAACACCTTCAAATTCCATTCGGAAAGAAAAAGAATCCCATTCGAACGAAACTAAAATCCCTTCCGAATGGAAATCCAAACGCATCCGAAGGGAATCAAAGCCCCATTTTCCCTCTTATCCCAAGGCAGAAAAATGGCCGCAAGGAACGGTTGTCGAATTAAACTCGGCTGATACCACCGCCCTTAAAATGGTTCCGGGAATTGGTAGCGTTTTTGCCAAGCGGATCATTAAATACAGGGACTTACTAGGAGGATTTTATTCCGTGGAACAGCTAGGAGAAGTATATGGTATTGACGAGGAACGCTATGAAGCGATGAAATCGTGGTTTTCCGTGGACCCGTCAGTTATAAGTCATCTATTTGTCAACCAACTGTCAGCTAAAAAACTGGCCAGTCACCCATATGTCAGTTATAAACAAGCTAGGAGCATCGAAAAGCAAGTCAAAAAAAGAGGTAAGCTATCGGGCTGGGAGCATCTGTCCTTACTGGATGAGTTCACCGAGTACGACAAACAACGATTACTACATTATCTGTCATTCCAATAAGCAAAAAAGAGGCTGTCTTATGGTATCAGACAGCCTCTTTTTTTAATTTTCTATCTAGATTATCGGACACCTAAGACCATATCAAAACCGGATATCTCAAAAATAGAAGTTATCGCCTCATTCATATTCTTGACACACAGATCACCACCACTGGCGATCATGGCTTTCTTCAAGGCAAGCAATACCCTCAATCCCGCACTAGAGATATACTCAAGTTCGCTTAAATCAAAGGTCAACAACGTAATTCCATCCAGCTCTGAAAGAATATCTTTCTCTAATTTAGGCGCAGTCTCTGTATCTAATCTGCCTTCCAAAGCGATAGTTACTTTCGTACCATCCACAACTTTTGTATATTCCATATGAATTTAAATTGTTATCGTTCTTAGTTTTTGCAAAAATAGGTAGAATAAGCGAACCCGACAAAAGAATGCTCCTAAAAAACAGTATATCCATAAATATTTTCGTTATGTTTGTAGCAAAACACATTCCCATGATCTACTTGAAGCAAGTAAAATTACTGGACCCGGACTTGGTAGCCGGCAATCCCGAAGAACTAAAATACCCGTATAAGGCTCCGGCGGTACGTTTTACGGAATCATTCATTTTCCGCAAGCCGGTTACTTTCCTCGTGGGAGAGAACGGGGCGGGAAAATCCACCCTGCTGGAAGCGATGATGAGTAAATATGAGGAAAGGGATGAGGAAGAACCGGGTATGCTCTATGACGGAACCGAGGCCTACAAGATTTACGCCAATGTCTTACCCGAGCATATTAAGCTGATCGAGACCCGAAAACCGGAAAAGCATTTCTTCTTCCGGGCAGAATCCTTTTTTAACCATGCGGCCGAATTGGATAGGCAAGCCCAACTGGAATTACGTAAGTACAGCAAGATCTACGCCTATAAAGCTTACGGTGGCAGGAGTTTATTGGAGCAATCGCACGGCGAGAGCTTTCTCAGCGCTTTCCTGAATTATGCCAGCCGCAATACATTATTTATATTAGACGAGCCGGAAGCCGCACTCTCCCCACAACGGCAGCTGGCCCTTTTGGTGCGTATCCATGAACTGGTGAATAACGGTTGCCAACTGATTATCTCCACGCACTCCCCGATCTTGATGGCTTATCCGAACGCGGACATTTATGCCATCGATGATACCGGAGCGCACATCACCCCGTATGAGGAAACAGAGCATTACCAGCTCACTAAATATTTCCTCACGCATACGGAGCAAATGATGAAAGAACTGCTTGGGTGAGATTACTTCTCCCAAGCATTTACGATCTCGACAATGTAAACGATATGCGCATTGCCGTTCTTCTCATCATACCAACGAGGGAAAACGCTAGGATCTAAAAACTTAGCCTCCTCGATCTCGGACTTATAGACCACTTTGCATTCCAACGTAAGGCGAGCTTCCTCGAATACAGGATTACCAGCCTCCGTAAAGAACGGTGTCAACCCCGTAGCGGCCACTTTATCAATCTCCCGGCCGGATTTAGAGCCACAAATGCTATGGGCTTTCCGGTGCTCCGGTCCTAGGAAAGTAATCGTGAACTCATTTTTAGCGTCGATAAACTCACGGGTATAACGCTCCGGACGAATAAAAGCAAACACCACCGGACGGTTCCATAACACTCCCACGCCGCCCCAACTGGCAGTCATCATATTAAACTTCTCCTTATCACCGGCGCTTACCAGCATCCACTCCTTACCAATCAACTCGATAAAGTTGTCTTTGATCTCATTCGGATTAATCGCTTTCATATCTCATTTTATTTTCCCTCAAAGATATAAAATATTCCCTTATTTACCGGTACTCATTACCCCCGAGTCATTATCGGCATTATTCACTTTCTTCTGACCAGCGCTAAATTTACGGCCGAAAGAGAAGTTATAGGAAATCGTCGCCACAAACAAACGGGAACTTTCCTTGATGTAATTCGAACGGTGGAAAGAGGCGTATTGGTTCCAGTTCTCGGTCTCCTGCTTATAGTTATCCGTAAACGGATTAAAGACACGCAAGCCAACCATCAAGTCTTTATGCCTATAACCGAGCTGGATTCCTTGGATATTCTCACCCCCACTCATCGTCTCGCCCTTAAACCAGTTCCAATTCGTCATCAACATATACATGAGTGACCAATTCTTCCAAGTAACGGAAACATTCGCGTCGCACCACCAGTTCGTATATCGATGCGTGTAGGTATTACCGTTACTCATATAATGGTTCATACCACCATTGACTGAAAATTGCAAGATGTCCTTGATCGGACCGACCCGCAAGTTGACGGAAGCGACAACCCGTTGCCAGTTTTTCTGATTGTCCCAAGTCTGGATGATCTTATTCCCTTCCAGATATTTCTCGTCCATGATAGCGTCCGGCTGATACTCATAAGCGCCCAAGGCATTCACGTAAAACAGACCTTTGCGAAACTCGTAATTCAATTCCGTATAATAACTCATATAAGACTTCAAGTTAGGATTACCCCGCTGTATTTGCAAGGAATCGATCACTTGGTCGATAGCGCTCAGCTCACCCAAAGAAGGAGTCACATTCCCCATCGTTGATTTCAAACGGATGGAAGATTCCCCGGGCAAAGCATAAAACAAGGTCAACCGGGGACTCACCGTATAACGTTCATAATCCGCATCCTCACCCCGTTGGCTATAAGACGATCGATTCACGGTCACACCCAATGAGTAATCCAGTTTTTTCACCTTTCCCTTGAATTCCGCATATACGGAACTCTCCATCTGTTCCATATGCGTCTTATAGTTATGCCCATTGATATAACTGTTATCCGAGAAAGATTGGTTATGGCGTAAACCGCCGCTCAACCGATTACCATTCGTTAATTTCTTCTCATAGATAGCCTCGCCGATAATCGAGTATTTATCACCATCCACCACATTATTCACATCAGTCAACAATTGTTCATGTTTACTCTCTTGATAGATACGGGTCGATTTCGTTTGGTTATAAGTCCCTACCACGTTAAACACCAAGGTCTGGTTATGCTTCAAATCCCGTTGGTAATACAAATCCAGCGCAGGAGCTTGATAGGCTGATCCCGATAGATCGATCATATCCACTTTATCCTCCGGATTCGCCTTATTCATCAAGACTCCTTGATAATCCCAATGCGGTTGATGATTATTCCGGTAGCGGAACGTGGCGTTAAACATATACTTATCCGGCTTTTGATAGCTATAGTTCACATTCAGGTTATGCATGAACAAACGAGCGCGCGAAGGTTCGCCTATTTCCACACGGTTCAAGGTCGTTCCATTCGCTAAATGGAACTCTTCCTCGTTATTCCGTTTCATTCCATAGAAATCACGAGGACCGATCCGATAAGAAGCGCCCCATTCCGAGTTCTTATGATTGATCTTTCCCCAAGCATTATGTTCACCCCACATGGAATTGATACCTTGCGCCATGTCCAGACCGAAACTACCTCCCGTATCCGGCCGGCGAACGATATAATCCAGCACGATATCGGCATTGCCATAACGCAAGCCCGGGTTATCATGATATTCTATACGGATGATATCCGAGGGATTCAAGGCCTTGATCTCATCCTGCTCCACCTTCACACCATTGATACGCACTTGGACTACCCCATTTCCCGTGGCCTTGATCTCACTGTTCAACAAATCCACCTGCACTCTCGGTAGCATCATCTGCTGCAACAAATCCATGCCGTTTCCCGAAGCCTTCATCTGGCGATCCGATGGGAAGACCACTTTTTTATCGGCATGGCTCGTCTGGGCAGAGGCGCTAACCGTCACCCCGTCTAAGGATACCGCATCATCATGTAAGGATATTTCTCCCAAAGAAATATTCTTGGACAAGCCTTCCAAGGAAATATACTCCGTCTTAAAGCCTAGACTAGAGACAGATAGAATATAACTCCCTTTTTTAATCTTATTTAATAAAAAATGCCCCTTCATATCCGTAGTCGTACCCGCCACAAAAGAAGAGTCCATTGTTTGCAATACCACATTCGCAAATTCCAAGATTTCTTTGTTGCGAGCGTCCCGCACCATTCCCTTTATCTCCAAGTTCTGAGCAAAAGCTCCCTGTACCATACCGCCTAGCAGTATGATCCAAATCATCATCCGTTTCATTTTTATCGTATTTTTTCCGAATATAGCAGGGTGGCCTTTCCCGCTTATCATTTGTTTCTAACTATAAGACGACAGCCGTTTGGAAAACGTTACAAGAAAATGATAAAAAAATAATATTTCGATGAATTTGCTTCGTAGATACGTATCTTTGTAACCAAACAACAGATTATAAATCATGGAGCTATTGAATAATTGGATCAACGGAGTCAACGATATATTATGGTCATACATCCTTATTATCATGTTATTGGGATGCGCCGTATGGTTTACGATAAAAAGTAGGTTCGTGCAATTCCGCATGATTGGCGAGATGATCCGATTATTAGGCGATTCTGCCGGGAAAGGAGAAAAAGGGGAAAAGCATATCTCCTCTTTCCAAGCCTTCGCCGTATCTTTAGCCAGCCGTGTAGGAACCGGAAACCTAGCCGGTGTAGCGACAGCCGTAGCGATCGGCGGGCCCGGATCCGTATTCTGGATGTGGCTGATCGCTTTATTGGGTTCTTCCAGCGCATTCGTGGAGTCTACGTTAGCTCAATTATATAAAGAAAAAGGGAAAGACTCGTTCATTGGCGGTCCTGCTTACTATATGCTACATGGTTTGGGGTTACGATGGATGGGCGTATTATTTGCCGTATTGATTTCGATAACCTTCGGTTTTGCCTTTAATTCCGTACAAAGCAATACGATCTGCGCAGCTTGGGAAGGCGCTTTTGGCATCGATCATGCTTGGATCGGAGCGATTCTTACGGTACTTACGTTAATCGTCATATTCGGAGGTATTCAGCGCATCGCGAGAGTAAGCAGTATTGTCGTACCGGTCATGGCATTAGGATATATAGCATTGGCGTTGGGAATCGTACTGTTTAATATCACCCGCCTACCCGCTGTTATAGAAACCATTCTGTCAAACGCTTTTGGTTGGGAACAGGCGATAGGCGGCAGTATCGGAGCGGCGTTGATGCAAGGGATTAAACGAGGTTTGTTCAGCAACGAGGCGGGTATGGGATCGGCACCGAACGTAGCGGCTACGGCGCATGTCTCCCATCCAGTCAAACAAGGATTGATCCAAGCATTAGGCGTATTTACCGACACGCTGATTATCTGTACCTGCACGGCGTTCATCATCTTGTTTAGCGGAGCGCCATTAGACGGCTCCATCAATGGAGTCCAGCTCACGCAACAAGCTTTGAGCAACGAGGTGGGTAGCATCGGCAGTACGTTTGTCGCTTTAGCGATCCTTTTGTTCGCGTTCAGTAGTATTATCGGTAATTACTATTACGGAGAAGCGAATATTCGTTTTATCACGTCCAAGAGAAGTGTCTTATTTATTTATCGTATATTAGTCGGTGGAATGGTCATGTTCGGTGCGTTGGCTAGTTTAGACTTGGCTTGGAGCCTAGCGGACGTGACCATGGGACTGATGACGATCTGCAATTTGATCGCGATCTCATTGTTGAGCCGTCAGGCGTTCCTATTATTACAGGATTACGTAGCCCAAAAGAAAGCGGGTATTAAAAGCCCTGTATTCGATAAGAACAAGATACCCGAGTTGAAAGACAAAGCGCAGTGTTGGTGATCAGACAAACGTATTGAAGTATGATAAAAAGCAAGATGATAAGCTTTTACATAGCGGTCATGATGATATGGACCTGTACGGTAAAAGCTCAAGATGATGATAAATCCATTATCCACAAAATAGGATTCGACGTACGTCCCTCGTATGTCGCCCCGACTAGCAAATTCCTGAAAGATGATGGCTATGGAAACGGGCTTACTTTACGTAAGGCGGCTTCATTCCATTTGAAATACGGGTTCCAACAGAATCCGAACTCTAAGGAGGGTCAGCTCTATCCGCACACTTACCAAGGAATAGGCATCTCTTATAATACCTTTGGCAATCGGCAAGAAGTAGGTAATCCTTGGGCGGCGTATGTTTTCCAAAGTTCCCGCATCGCCAAGATCTCTTCCCGGTTATCCTTCGATTATGAATGGAATTTCGGAGCCTCATTCGGGTGGCATCCGTATGATGAAAACAATAATTACCGTAATAAGATCATCGGTTCTAAAATCAATGCCTATATCAATCTGGGATTTTTCCTCAACGCGAAACTATCCCGTTATTGCAACCTGCTCGTCGGGGCGGATTTAACGCACTACTCAAACGGAAATACTCATCTTCCGAATGCGGGATTAAATACGATTGGCGGCCGGATCGGACTCGTCTACACGCTCAATCCTATCGAGGAAAGCCATCATGAGATAGGTACCGCACGTTCCTTACCGGCAAATCAATTATACCTCTCCAGCTTTTGGCAACGTGTCAGTTACGATGTCATCCTATATGGCGCGACCCGGGCAAAAGGAGTTATGCTTGGTGACGAGGCTCATATCTTTCCAGGTCAGTTCGGCATCCTCGGATTCAACCTCAACCCGATGTACAAATTCAACCGGTTCCTAAAAGCAGGTATCTCCCTAGACGGCCAATATGACGAAAGCGCGAATATTTATTCCGACGAGATCATCCAAGTCGGCGAAGAACCCCGATTCTACCGCCCGCCCCTCCATGAGCAAATCGGTATCGGCCTCTCCGCCCGTGGCGAGTTCACGATGCCATTCTTCTCGATCAATATAGGAGTCGGACATAATTTATTTTACAACAAAGGCGACCTGAAAGGATTATACCAGATCCTAGCCCTCAAGGTATCGGCTACACGAAATTTATTCCTGCATGTCGGATACCAACTGCACAAATTCCATAATCCGAATAACTTGATGCTGGGGGTTGGGTATAGGTTCCATAATAAATAGAGACGGTTCAAGGATTTTATCCGCTTTCTTGATTACGTTTTTCTGGACAGAAAAGAACGTAAATACTAAAATTATCCTCCTAATTATAATGTTCGTATTAATTAGCGATTAAGTCAAAAGAAGAGCGGGAGGAATTACTCATTTACAATCCTCTCCCTGCTTTCACAGTTAAGTTGTTCCGACCACGAACCAAACAGTAGCGTTCCATTCGATGTAACGCCACAAGTGCCACTTCCCGCACAACCTCCTTTTCTTGGAGTTGGAGAATCTGCCTTAGCCTCATCCGTATATGCGATAAAAGCTAAAGCTAAGCCAAACAACACGGCTCCTAACTTAAGTAATTTCAACATAACAGCAATGTTTTAATGATTAAATATTCTGGATTTACTACTCTGACCAGAATTTGCAGAGATATTTAGATCTGAAATATACTAAAAATTATCTGACTGCTGGATTCAAATTCGGCATTTGATCTCTTTGCTTTTCTAATGGATCATCAATAGCACGTTCTGTTCTCCAAATCCATCTTCCTTCTACATATATCCATTCTCCTCCTCGTAGCCGTGATAACTCTGCTACTGTCAATTTATTAAATTCTAAATTTTTCATTATTTTCATATTTTTGTTGACACCACAAAATAAGAGATTCTCAAACAAACTGTTTATAACAAAAACATAATCTTTATGTCATCTTTTTCAAGTTCTTTGGTTATATTTGCGAAGTCTAATAAATTATAAAATGAAGAAATTCTATTATATAACGTTAATAGCTATAATCGCAATCTCATGTATACAAGTGATTTATACGAATAATTTATATAATCATTACAAGGGACAAGAAATAACCAAGATAAAAAATAATTTACATATAACTATTGATGAGGAACTTCATATACGAAATTTAGACTCAGTGCATATTGATAAACGTAGTATAACTTATAAGGCATTAGATGATATGACCCCTCAAGAGAGGGACAGTCTGCTAAAAATAACTAAAACAGGGGATACTATCAATATAGATCAAGCTAGAGAAAAGAACATTGGCAAGACTTTCGATGAGATTTTTAGGCAGTTGGATCAAGACCGTGCCTTAACCAAAGACCGGCCCTTAAATATGGATACCCTTAACCATATCTTCTCTGATTCTATCCCGAAGGACTTAGCTTATCGTATCGTACAATACGATCAAGATACGCTAGCCATAGATTCTGTCGGTTATAGCGAGAGAAAGTCATGGAACTATGTCTCGGAACTGTTTCCAATAGGAACCAAAGGACTCATATTCTTACAGGTCAAAGCGGCTATCCCTTGGTTTGAGTTTGTCTGTAATCAGTTATGGAATTTGATCACATCATTGGGGATCATGCTAATCGCTTTCGCATGTCTGGCTATCCAGTTGATCAAGATTAAACAGCAGAATGAGCTATTACGTAAGCGGGAAGCCACAATAAACGGAACCATCCACGATTTGAAATCTCCGCTGAATAGCGTAGTCACGATGTTAAGCTGGTTTAAGACCGCAGAAAAGGATCCGCAAAAGAGAAAAATGATAGAGACTGCGCTTTCCAGCGTAAAGCATCTGGTATATACGATCGAGTCGTTGCTGGTGATCGCCCGGAAAGACAAACATCAGATCGTCCTCAATAAAACAAAGGTGGATATCCCCAAGCTAGTAGAGAGAAACAAACAGGAATTGGCTTTCCTCTATCCGGAAAAATACGAACATATCCGTATCATAAACCAATTGCCGGAGGGCTTCACCGTACCAGCCGACACGATGTACATAGATAACGTGATACGGAACTTGCTGGAGAATGCCATGAAATACTCGGACGAGGATGTGGAAGTAACAGTGACACTGGAGACAAAAGGGCAGATGCTTTCCGTATCTGTGAAAGATAATGGCTGGGGAATCGCTCCTCAACACCAAAAGAAACTGTTCACGCAATTCTACCAAGTTCCTCGCGATGGGGATAAACTCCGAAGAGGATATGGAATAGGATTGGCACAGGCTAAATATATTATCAATGAACATCAAGGAGAGATCAAAGTAAGCAGCGAGGAAAATAAAGGCAGCCTTTTCTCCTTTACGCTCCCGCTCCAATAAATCAAGAAAAGCGATCAACCATGGGATAAACGGAACTTAGCGCTTAAATACAAATAATTTACCATTCTTATAAAAGAGAATAGAAGAACCTATTTGATATAATTTATCGATATCGCTATTGCCACATGAGAGTTCCGGTATCATAAAACTGTCAATATAATTTCCACCCTCAATAGAATATTTATCAATTATGACATTCTCTTTATTAGTAGAACGATAGGAAAGAACATAAATATAATCATTTTCCACAAAAGTACCCTTGTTAGAATTAAAGGTATTTCCTCTTGTATAAACATAAGTGTCATTAAATAATGATATAACCGGATTGGGTATATTATCTTTAGTCTTGATCGTATTTACATAATTACCATTCAAATCGAATATATATATCAAAGACCTTACCTCACACATATAGACTAAGTAATTATTGTTCTTTTGAAAAGTTCCATTATAGGATAAAAAATTGACATATTTCGATTTCTCATCATCACTTTCCTCTACACCTTTTATTAAACAAGAGGTACCATTCACTAATTTATAAAATCCCGTAACAGTTGTATTGGCATTTGTTTCACATCCAAAACTTAAACAAACGCTATCGTTACAACTGTGGGCAAAGAAGACAGCAACCTCACCTTCATATAATAAATCAATCTTTGAGTCGTATATATTTCTAGATTTCAGAGCATACTTATCTACATAAACATATTTCTCATCATCAATAGACACTATAACACCATCAGAATTTATTGCCTCCTCTATCCTATCTACACTTTCCTTATTAAAATTATAATACTGAAATAAAGCTTTTCCCTCTTTTTGCTCATAGAATATGGCAATCGAGTCATTCAGTAAAAAAGTCTCTTTACCAATACCTTCTTTAATATCAACCTCATTACAAAAATGAAACGTTTCATTCTCAACCATATTTCGTTCAAAGACAAAAGGCATATCATAAGAATCTTTCTTATACTTATAACACATTATAAGACAACTGACAAGTACCCATATCAAAATTATCACACTATTCCTTTTCATTTTTCTCCTTCAATAAATACATCATTATCAATATTATAAAAGCATTAACCAGAAAGTGACTTTCAAAATTCAATCCGTTCATGATTCCACCACATCCACAAACCTCATATCTTCCAATAACATATAAAATAATTATATATATAGTAAATATAAGCATCATGCAGATAGAGAATATCAACCCTGTCCTCTTCTTTAAGATAAGCAATAAAACAGCTATCGCTTCTAACGCAATAGCGCTTACAGAAAGAACATAAACCTGAAAATCACTAAATAATCCCGTCTTCAATATATTCAGTAAAAACGAATCATATATTAGCACCTTATTCATCAATGTATAAGAGAAGAAAGAAATTATCAAGACATATAATATATATTTAACCGTACTCATCTTCTATTTTGTTATAATATCCGAATTATCAATTGTTCTACCTCCAAAACTGTCCTTGAATTTCTTGCCAAATAAGTAACGCACAGAGACAGAGAAATTCATCATCTTATTCTCATTGACCACATATTGCTCAAACGAGTCTCCATGAATAACGGAATGGCTTGTCGTAAACCAACCTCCCAGATCCATACAATAAAGAGCGATCTTCAACTTATCTTTCAGCAAGTTCGTCTCTATATTCAAATTAACCATCGGCCTCATCTTGGTGGTGCTAACAAGCTGATACACCCTTGAGTTATGGCTATAATCCAGATTGACAGACAGGAAGTCCTTGATTTTAGCACCAATAATGAGGTAAGTCATAAATGACCAGCCTCCATTTTCGCGGACAAGAGACTGGCTACCCGGTGATGAATATTCCCGATAGCTAGGACCCACTTGGGCATTCAAGTAAATCTCATAGGGTAAAGGAGCAAACCATCCCATGCTGAAACCACCGACCCTCATTTTCCCGATATTGTCATAGCTATAAATCGTATTATTCCCGCTCTCGCGTATCACCTCTCCTATCACCTTATTATTAAAGATATAATAAGCATTGAGTGACAGATTATGCTGCTTTGGCAAGTTCTTGCTGACTCGAAATGATAATTCATTATTCAACTGCGTATCCAGCCCTGTATTCCCGACCCTTATATAGAGTGGACTAAACGTCTCAGCCTCGGGGTTCAGGTAGTCTATACTAGGACGTGTTATCTTGCGGGAGTAGTTGGCACTCAGATCTACGAGCCTCGGGTTATTATACAAGATCGACACTACCGGCAAGAAGGAATGCTTATCGATCGCTGCACCTCCAAGCTTCTGGTGCATGTAATCATACGAGAGGGAAGCATAACCCGATACATTTCCAAGTGAATAATTGGCCGATGCGTTGAACAGATTTACGGCCTGTGACGATAACCATTTCTTATTCTTCCCCGTATAATATTCCCGGTAGATACTTTTGTAGCCAAAAGTGAGATCCAAGGGATTCTCCCAAAGATTGATCGCCCGCTTCTGATAAAGGATCTCCCCAGTACCCTCCCTTATCTTGGAGTATTTATCCATTTGGCTTCTATACTCCGTGCTATAGTCGAAATATTTAGCCTTAATGTCGAGGAGCGCATTTCCTGAGAAAAGATGACGATAAAGAAGGTTGGCTGAATATTTCCCAAGCCACTCTCGATTAGCGTAGTCCAATGGAGTAGCGCCCACATCCGTACGCAGCTCTCCATTGTATTGATGGTCGAATTTATAATGCATAGCCGAACCGGATAGGAACAACTGATTCGAGGGGTTGAAATCAACACGCATACTTAACGAGGCATAACTCTGCCACCCACGTACCTTTTGGCGATTATCTTGGCTATACATGGAATCTTTCTGAAATCTCTCGGTAAGTGTATGGATATTCTGGTTATTCTTGGTAAAAGAATAAAAAGCTTTTGTCGTTATTTTGTGTGTCTTGAATGAGAAGCTCGGACTAAAAGAATAACGATTTAAACGTACGGACTTAGAGCCCTCTAACTCTCCCATGAAAAAACGTTCTTCCTTTTTCTTCCTTATCACATTGATCACGCCTCCCGTCAACTCGGAGCCATAGATCGCCGATGGATTATTGATCACCTCTACAGACTCGATATCCTCTACATTTATGTGCTTCAACTCCTCCTCATTCGATTCTATTCCATCTATGTAAATAACCGCATTCTTATAATTGTCTATCATGATACCAGACGAGGTAACCGCCACGTTCGGTATACGCTTTAGTACATTATCCGCTTTCGTGTGATGTATGAAATCCTTCTCATTTACCTTATAGATGATTTTATCCGCTTTCTTAATTACGTTCTTCTGGGCAGTCACGGTAATATCAGACAGAGAGACGATCGTATCACTGATAAAAATCGTATCTTGCGACAGAAATTGCGCAAGGGCAGAACGAGTGATCAAATACAAAAACGCAAACAACAAAAATACTCTTCTACTCATATCATGATTTTTTATTAATTTACGATTTAAGTCTAAGGGATGGGGGAGAAAATTACTCATTTATAATCTTCTCCCTTTTTTCAGTTAGGCTATTCCACCCACTTACCAATTAATCTCGTTCCGCCCTCTGTAATACCACAAGCGCCATCACCTACACACCCTCCTGTCGTAACAGGAGGAGCGGTCGCCTTAACGTCATCCACATATGCGATAAAAGCTAACGCCAAACCAAACAAAACGGCTCCTAATTTGAGAAATTTCAACATAACAGTAATGCTTAACGATTAATTATTCTGGATTTATTACTCTGACCAGAATTTACAGAGATATTTAGATCTGAAATATGCCGGTTAAGATAATCACTCCACGAATCCTTGACAACTCATACTCAGTAAGTTTTTCTAACTTCAAATTACCCATGTTCTTTATTTTCTGTTCATAATGTAAAGTAGGAAATTTTTAAACAAATCATTCATAACGAAAATATAATCTTTATATAATAATTTTCAAGATCTTTGGTTATATTTGTGTGGCATAAAGAATTATAAGATGATCGATCATGGGAAAAACAAAAGTCTTATTCATCGATGATGATATAGTGTTGGGAAATATCGTTACGGTAGCATTGGATAGCCTTGGTTATGAGACTTATTACCAGACATCCCTTGTAGCCATCCGATCTGTCATTAAAGAATTATGTCCGGATATCCTCATACTGGATGTAGAGATCGGGCAAAAGAATGGTATCGAAGCTACACCCGAATTGAGGCTTATCTTACCGGATATACCCATCCTTTTCGTATCGTCGCATACCGAAAGCTCTTTTGTGACGCAGGCATTGGATGCCGGAGGGATCGCATATCTGAAGAAACCTTTCGAGATTGATGAGTTAGTGGCTTATATCAAGAGACATACAAATACCTCATCGCATGCTTCCTTCCTACAGATAGGACAGCTCACTCTCTATACGCAAGACTATATCCTGATGAAAGGAGAACAAATCGTAAAGAGGCTCACCCTATCCGAGGGTAAATTATTGACACTCCTCGCCAATCATCCGGATGAAACCATCAGCCGACAAGAAATGGAGCAGGAACTCTGGGAGGATGGCTATACGAACGAACAAAGCTTGAATAATTTCATGGCGAAACTCCGCAAGTACCTGTCCGAAGACGATACCCTGGAACTAACCACTATACCCAAGGTAGGCTACAGGCTGGCAACAAAACATAAGCCCGGGATTTGAGCATAAGTTCCATAATCCTCGCTAGCCACTCATCGGATAATCGGGAGAAAACGCATCATACATTTTGTATGATATTTTCGTTATCTTTGTAAGCAAACAAAAGCGTATAAGACATGGCAACTTCTAAAGTAAATCCATTTCCTACAACAGGTTATATGGGGAGAGAATATTTTTGCGACCGGGAAGAGGAACTTTCATCCTTGAGGAAATTCGTGGAAAACGGAATGATATCTATGCGAGTCAGTCCATAAAGGAATTTACGGAAAGTTTGTCACAAGCCATTTTGCAGCAAATCCCGGAGCAGAAAAGTATTGGGAAACGCTTTCTGGATCTACTGAAAGGTTTCCATCCGATCCTTTCTTACGATGCGCTAACAGGACAACCGGAAATCAGTTTTGAGTTTACCGAACAAAAAGGTGCCGAGAAAACCTTGGCGGCCATTTTCCAGTTTCTGGAAACCCAAGATCGAAGAATATTGATCGCTATCGACGAGTTTCAACAAATAGCCAACTACCCGGAAACCAATACGGAAGCATTATTACGCTCCTATATCCAGCAACTGAAGAATGTACGGTTTATTTTCAGCGGCAGCAACAAGCATATGATGAACGAACTGTTCAACAGTGCCAAACGCCCGTTCTTCTCCAGTACGCAAATGATGCCGCTAGCCGCCATTCCCAATAACTTTTACGCTACTTTCATCAAGAATAAATTTACAGAGTCAAATCGTGAGATTAGTGACGAAGCCATTCATTTTCTTCTCACGTGGACACGCACTCATACTTATGCGAGTGTTCCAGCCCCAGTCTAAAGCCTTTCTCGCCAAATACAAGATCGGCACACCCGCTAATTCCAAGCGGGCGCTAGAGGCTTTGTTGGACAAAGAGATGATCTTCAAGGAAGAGGATTTGCGAAATAGCTGGTATCAAGTGTATGACGTATTCTTGTCCCGATGGCTGCAACTGACGTTTTAATCATAGATTAAGCAAAACAACCGTTCCGGAGCGAACACCTCATTAGCCACGTCAAGAATTTGCCCGGCGGTTATTTTCTCAATCTGGGCGAATACTTCGGGGAGGGTGTCGTAACGGTTGTAATGGAGGTAGCTTTTTCCTAAGCCAAGGAAAAGGCCCTCCCGGTTATCGCCCGACACACCCAGTTGACCGATTACCTGCTTCTTGGCGGCGGCTAATTGAGTGGCGGACAGTTTTACGTCACGTAAACGGGCTAATTCCTTATGCACCAAACGCATCGCTTTCTCACGATTCTTCGGGTCTGTCCCGAAATAGATACTGGCTAGTCCGGTATCGGTATAAGAGGTTATATTGGATTCTACGTTATAGACCAAGCCATGCTTTTCCCGCAAGGAGACATTCAAGCGGTTATTCATGCCCGGACCACCCAAGATATTATTCAACAAAAATAAAGGAATGCGCTTTTTATCGTGCATACTGAAAGCCCGGCCACCGATCAGTACATGGGCTTGATGGGTATCTTTATGGATCTGGCGTACGCAAGCCTCGATGGGGTCCGGAGCTTTCCGGATCCGTTCAGCCATAGGGAAAGAGATATCGCTTAAAGCGGATTCCGCTGATTTCAAGATCTTCTTGAAGTCTTTTCGTCCCATCGAGAAGAACACCATATTCTCCGGGGCGTAGAAACGACGCATGAAAGAACGACCGGACTCGGAGTCAAAGCGAAGAAGAGATTCCTCATCCCCTAAGATATTATGCCCGAGGGCATGACCCTTATAAAGCAAGTTCTCAAACTCGTCGAATATAAGTTCCGAAGGACTATCCTCATACGAATTGATCTCATCCAAGATGACATCTACCTCCTTCTCGATCTCCTGTTTGGGGAATTGGGAATGGAAAACCAGATCGGTCAATAGCTCAAACGCCCGGCCGAAATCCTCCTCCATAAAAATGGAATAAACAAAGGTCTCTTCCTTCGTAGTATAGGCATTCAACTCCCCTCCTACGTTCTCCATACGGTTCAGGATATGCCACGCTTTCCGTTTCTCCGTACCTTTGAAGATCATGTGTTCAACGAAATGCGCCAAGCCAAACTCATCCTCGTTCTCATCCCGTGTACCGGCGTTCACGGCGAAACCGCAGTAAGAAACCGGGGAATTAACCGGGAGATGTACCATGCGAAGACCATTCGGCAATGTATGAGCGATATAATCCATTTTCCTTCTTGTTTGTATCAGCCCGCAAAGGTACGAAAGACTTTCCGGAAAAACATGTACGTCTTTTTCAAAAAACATGTACGTGTTTCCGGAAAAAGACGTACGTGTTTTTTTCGATCTATTTGCCTCCTTGGAAAAAATACCTACATTTGTGTAAATTAAACAGATAAGGCTATGGGAAATATCGTCCGAAAATTACCGATAGGCATACAGAGTTTTGACAAACTACGTACAGAGAACTATTTGTATGTAGACAAGACCGAGTTCATTTATCAAATGGCATACCAAGGTGTCCCTTATTTCCTAAGCCGCCCCCGGCGATTCGGGAAAAGCTTGTTGCTATCGACATTCAAGGCTTATTTCGAGGGGAAGAAAGAATTGTTCCGGGGATTAGCCATAGAGAAACTAGAGACCGAGTGGAAAGAGCATCCGGTACTTCATTTCAGCCTCAACGCCGAGTTGTACGATAGCCGCAAGGCATTGGAGAATATGCTGGAACGCCAGTTGAGGGAATGGGAAAAAATATATGATACCGGAGGAGAGGGTATCACCTATTCCGGACGGTTCATGACCATCATACGAAGGGCGGCGGAGATAACCGGAAGGAAGGTGGTCGTACTGATCGACGAGTACGATAAGCCATTACTTAGGAACCTGCACAACGAAGAGCTACAGAACGAGTTCCGGGAATTATTGACCGCCTTCTATACGGTCCTCAAAGATGCCGATCCTTGGCTGCGCTTCGTATTCATAACCGGTGTCACCAAGTTCGCGCAAGTCGGTATTTTCAGCAACCTGAATCATTTGAACGACATCAGCCTAGCCCCACAATACGCGGCCCTTTGTGGCATGACATTGCCCGAGATCGAGGCGACTTTCCAGCCGGAGCTTCATGCCTTGGCCGAGGCGAATAAGCTTTCATACGAAGGTACCATCGAGAAAATTACACGCCGGTACGACGGCTACCATTTTGATTTCCGCAGCGGTATCGCCCTTTATAACCCGTTTAGCGTATTGAACGTGTTGAGTAAACAGGTCTTTTACGACTATTGGTTTGCTTCCGGTACCCCGACATTCTTGGCGGAGATGTTACGGAAAACGAATTACGATATACGGGAGCTGGACGGGATCGAGGTGTCCGAGGTTTCCCTTTCCGACGATCGGGCGAACATCAATAACCCGGTTCCCATGATTTATCAAAGTGGATATTTGACGATTAAAAGTTACGATGAACGTTTCCGGTTATATACGTTAGGATACCCGAATGAGGAAGTTAAATATGGATTTTTGAATTTTGTCGCCTCCATGTATGCGCATTTACCGGAAACCGAGACTCCTTTTTATATCGGGAAGTTCATCCAAGAGCTGGAGAACGGAAACACCGAGGCTTTCCTCACCCGCCTAAAGGCTTTCTTCGCCGATATCCCTTACGAGTTGAACGACCGGACCGAGCGTCATTACCAAGTGGTCTTCTACATCGTATTCAAGCTACTAGGGCAATTCACCGAGGCCGAGGTACGTTCGGCCCAAGGACGTGCCGATGCCATCGTAAAAACACCTCGCTACATCTACGTATTCGAGTTCAAGCTGAGAGGTACGGCGGAAGAGGCGATCCGGCAAATCGACGATCGAGGCGATCTGATTCCTTATACGGCCGACGAACGGGAAGTAGTCAAAGTGGGTGTCGCTTTCGACGCAGCCACTCGCAACTTAGGTGAATGGCTGATTGAAAAAACATTGTAATTCTATGAGAAACATGAAAATAATAACCTGTTTACTAACAATCACTTCCTTGGTTTTTACCGCTTGTGGAGGAGGAAGTAATGATATAGAGAAAGCGAAAAGCGTAGCGACCACGGAACATTTAAAGCGATACACCGAGGCCATCTCGCATGACTCCTGCCAAGGCCGTAAACCATTCTCGGAAGGGGCCGAACGAGCGGTGAACTATATCGCCCGCCAAATGAAGGAAGTCGGCCTGAAACCCATCAACGGAGATTCTTATCTCCAACAGGTTAATATCATATCCTCACGTACGCAATGCCCGAAGCCGATGGTCTTGAGTACCCCGGAAGAAAAGATCTCATTGGATTGGCTAGAGGGCTATACCGCTTTCTCCGCACGGATCGAGCCGGAGATCGATATAGACAACGCGGAACTGGTATTCGCCGGCTATGGGATCGTAGCCCCCGAGTATGGGAAAAATGATTTCGAGGGAATCGAGAACCCGCGGGATAAAGTAGCGGTCGTTATCGTAAATGACCCGGGACTCGGAAGCGACAACACGGATTATTTTAACGGTGATATCATGACCTATTACGGCCGTTGGATGTATAAATTCGAGGAGGGCGCCCGACAGGGATTAAAAGGAGTCTTGATCATCCATGAAGACCGGGGAGCGGGCTACCCTTGGTCGGTCGTACGAGCTTCCGCCCAATCTAAGATGTATGTGGACAGCGATAGCGATGCCTATCATTGCCCGCTAAACGGCTGGATCCAATTCAATGCCGCCAAGCAATTGCTAGCCGATAATGGCTACGACATTGACCAACTAATCGAGCAATCTAAATCGCCGGACTTCAAGCCCATCTCCTTGAAATCTACGGTAACCGTCTCGATGAGGAACACCTTCGACCGCCAGCAAAGCCCCAACGTAATCGGTTATATTCCCGGTAGCGGGAACACGGATGAGAGTGTTATTTATCTAGGCCATTGGGACCATCTAGGCTATGGAGCACCGATCAACGGCGACAGTATCATCAACGGCGCTACCGATAACGCCGTAGCCATCGCATGGATGCTCGAGATGGCACGTTGTTTCAATGCCTTGAAAGAGAAACCCCGCCGGAATATCGTCTTCCTCTCCCCTACTTGCGAAGAGACCGGATTCCTCGGTACGAAATACTATGTGGAGCACCCGTTGTTCCCGATCGATAAGATAGCCGCCGTAATCAATCTGGATGTCTTCCCGCTATGGGGCGAGAACAACGATGTCACGATCACCGGATACGGCAACTCCGAGCTGGATGATACTCTAGCCGAGCTAGCGAAGAAATACAACCGTTACATCATGCCCGACCCCGACGCTTATAACGGGATGTTCTACCGCTCCGACCATTTCCCTTTCGTACAAAAAGGCATCCCGGCCATGTTCGCCAAAGGTTGGAACGACAACCGCAAACAGGGTAAGGAGTGGGCCAAAGAGCATATCGCACGCTATTGGGCGGAAACTTACCACAAACCGACCGACCAGACCCATCCCGACACGGATGATTACAGTGGTCTGTTACAAGAAGTACAATTATTCTTCGACCTCGGTTATAAACTGGCGCAAGATACCGGATACCCGAAATGGAAGCCGAAGTCCGAATTCGCAAACGTCTTAAAAAGATAAATTGTCTGAAATAGATGATGCCAATATCAGTAAATATAAATACTTTCGCGATCGTTATTCAGGCAGGAATGCCGTAAAACAATCAATCAACAATATGGTAAACGAAAATATCACCTCTTTATTGGAGCAGGAAGCGGAAGCGGTTCGCAACATACCCGTTACGCCCGGATATGAGGAAGCGGTATCGCTTATAGTGAAACATGTACACGACCTAGGTGGAAAACTGATCATGAGTGGAATGGGTAAAGCCGGGCAAATCGCCTTGAATATCGCTACCACCTTTAGCTCGACCGGTACACCTGCTTTTTTCTTACATCCCAGCGAGGCACAACACGGAGATCTGGGAATCGTATGCAAGAACGATATCATGTTATTGATCTCCAATTCAGGAAAGACACGTGAACTGGTGGAATTGGTAGATCTCACGAGGGGTTTGGTGCCAGACATGAAATTTATCGTTATCACCAGTAACCCGGATAGTCCTCTAGCCGCCGAGGCGAACGTATGCCTGTTGACCGGCGCTCCCAAGGAAGTTTGCCCGTTAGGCCTTACGCCGACTACCTCCACGACCGTCATGACGGTAATAGGCGATATCCTCGTGGTCGGAACCATGAAGCGTATCCATTTCACCAACAAGGATTACGCCAAGCGCCATCACGGGGGCTACTTAGGCTCCAAGAGCCGTGAGCTAAGCAAGAATGAATAACAAACCAGTATATAGTCATGAGAAAAGTCTTTGGTATAGGAGAAACCATCCTCGATATCATTTTTAGGAACGACCAGCCACAGAAGGCCGTTCCCGGTGGTTCCGTTTTCAACGGATTGATATCATTAGGTCGATTGAATGTCCCCGTATCCTTTATCAGCGAGCTGGGCAACGACCGGGTTGGCGACATGATTCGGGATTTCATGGAAGATAACCACATCACTACCGAGTTCGTAGACCGTTTCCCCGATGGGAAAAGTCCTATATCACTCGCTTTTCTGGACGACGATAAGAACGCTAATTATATCTTCTACAAGGATTACCCGGCGCAACGGCTGGAGGTGCCCCTGCCTAAGATCGAGAAAGACGATATTTTCGTGTTTGGCTCTTATTATTCCCTGAACCCGGTCTTGCGGACTCGTATGGTAGAATTTCTGCAATACGCCCAAGAACGGAAAGCGATCATCTATTACGATCCCAATTTCCGCAAGGCACACGCTCATGAGGCGATCCGCCTCATGCCTACCGTACTGGAAAATCTGGAATTCGCCGACATCGTCCGGGGCTCGGACGAGGACTTCCAGAACCTTTATGGCAAGAGCGACGCGCAGGAGGTTTACAAAGAGCATATTCAGTTTTATTGTGATCGTTTCTTAACAACTCACGGGGCAAACGGAGTCAATCTCCACACCCGTAATTTCACACGACATTTCGATTCCCCGCAAATCCAGCCGCTTAGTACCATCGGCGCCGGCGACAATTTTAACGCGGGTATTATCTACGGACTTCTAAAGTATGACGTACGCCATGCCGACCTTCCCTCTCTGGATCAGGATACTTGGGGAAAAATCATCCGCTGCGGAATGGACCTCGCCTCCGAGGTTTGCCAAAGCTATGATAATTATATATCCAAGGAGTTCGCGGCGAAGTATGTTAGTCAGTCTTAAATATCATTAATGAAGAAGCGGGAAAAACTTGTTTTACTATCTTTGTAAGGAAAGCTTATTATAATAGAAGACAATGTTAGGAAAGATTCTCTCTCTATTCGCCAGTGTGATCCTGTTAGTGGGTTGTTCCTCTAACGCGCCCGACATACGAGCTATTTGCCTACGTGATGACATCGGAAATTACGTGATAAAATGGGAAACCGATCCGGTAATGGAGGGGATTGTCAAGATGACCGTGTCCGACAACCCGGATCTTTTCACCAACGAGTCCCCGATCATTTACGCCAACATCAAGGATGGCGTGGCTACTTACATCACGAACGATAATATCTCACGTAAGTATTTCCGCCTTTCTTTTAATGATAAATACGCACGGATCATCGGGGCACGCTCGGCGGTTATGGATAGTGTACAGAATTTCCGGGATCTAGGCGGTTATACCTCTACAAACGGGAAGACGGTGAAATGGGGCAAGGTATTTCGCTCCGGCGAGTTAAGCAGCTTGAGCGAATGGGACTCCATCCGATTGGATAATCTAGGGATCAAGACCATCATCGACCTCCGTACGAACCAAGAAACCCTCACCGCCCCTATCAAATATACGAAAGCAAATATCCTGCAAATCCCCATCTCGGTCGGCAAGATCGCCGATGCCCCCCAACGTGTTATCGAGGGACGAATGCGGAAAGGAGACGCCGGGGTATATATGGAAGACGAGTACCTGCAATTCGTGACAGATAATACCGATCAGTTCGCCAAGGTACTGGAACAGTTCCAGAACGAGGATAATTACCCCATTCTCATCAGTTGTTCCTACGGAAAGGATCGTACCGGGTTTCTCACCGCCATGTTACTCGCCGCCTTGGATATTCCCCGGGACGCCATCATGGAAGACTACTTGACATCCAATCAATATATCGATACGAGTCATTTAGCTGATATCGTGAAACATCTCTCCACAGACGCCCAAGAAAGCATTACGGTCTTCCTTACGGCCAACGAGGGACTCATGGACTTGGTTTTTAACAAAATCAAGAAAGAGTATGGCTCTACCGAAAAATATTTATCCAAAGGATTACGTCTTACTGATAAGAAACGTGAAAGGCTAAAAGATATATTACTTTATTGATATGAATCCGAATTATTTACGTACCTTTGCGGCCACTGAATATTATCATATATACACAATCGCATTTTGAAAACATTTGAAGAATTAGGAGTTGCCGCACCGATATTAAAGGCAATTCAAGAGATGGGCTATGAATCGCCCATGCCCGTACAGGAAGAAGTGATTCCTTTCTTACTGGGAGAAGATAACGACGTAATCGCATTGGCACAAACAGGAACCGGCAAGACAGCCGCTTACGGCCTGCCGATCCTGCAAAAGATCAATGTCTCTCAATATCAACCTCAAGCGCTTATCCTTTGTCCGACACGCGAGCTTTGCCTACAGATAGCGGACGATTTGAACGATTATTCTAAATACATCGATAACCTGAAGGTTCTCCCTGTATACGGAGGTTCCAGTATAGAGAGCCAGATCAAGACACTGAAGAGAGGCGTACACGTGGTAGTGGCTACCCCGGGACGTTTGATCGACTTGATGAACCGCAAGACGGTTGACTTAAGCAACGTAAAGAACGTCATCCTCGATGAGGCGGACGAGATGTTGAACATGGGTTTCACCGACAGTATCAACGAGATCTTGGCGGCTATACCGGAAAACCGAAATATGCTGCTCTTCTCCGCTACCATGCCGAAAGAGATCGCCTCTATCACCAAGAAATACATGAAGGATCCGAAAGAGATCGTCATTGGCAGGAAGAACGAGGGAAACAAGAATATCCGCGACATTTATTATATGGTTCGTGCGCAGGATAAATATCTCGCGTTGAAACGTCTAGCCGATTATTACCCGAACATCTACGGTATCATATTCTGCCGCACCCGTAAGGAGACACAGGAGATCGCCGATAAATTGATTCAAGACGGTTATAACGCCGACTCCTTGCACGGCGAGCTGAGCCAAGCGCAACGTGACTACGTGATGCAGAAGTTCCGTATCAAGAATATCCAGTTATTGGTCGCTACGGACGTAGCCGCACGTGGTTTGGACGTGGATGACTTAACCCATGTAATCAATTACGGTCTGCCGGATGAGGTAGAATCTTATACCCACCGCCGCGGACGTACGGGCCGTGCGGGAAAAACGGGTATCGCTATCTCTATCTGCCACGTAAGGGAAAAAGGCAAGATTCGCGAGATCGAACGGATCATCAACAAGAAATTCGACAGGGGCGAGATGCCTACCGGTGAGCAAATCTGTGAGAAGCAATTGTTCAACTTGGTGGACCAGATCGAGAAAGTGAAAGTGAACGAGGAGGAAATCGCCAGTTTGATGCCTTCTATCTACCGTAAATTGGAATGGCTGGATAAGGAAGATATCATCAAACGTGTCGTATCCTTGGAGTTCAACCGGATGATCGACTATTATAAAGATAACGATGATATCGAGGTTGTAGACGAGAACGCTCCCCGAGAGAGAGGTAAACGGGGTGGCAGAGGCGAAGCGGAAGAAGGTTACACCCGTTTCTTTATCAACTTCGGAAAGACAGACGAGCTTACGCCTCCTCAACTTATTGAGTTAGTCAACAAGTGCGTACCGGGCAAGGTTCGTATCGGTCGTATCGACTTACGTGATAATTTCTCATTCTTCGAGGTAGAAGAGGGAGAAGCCAACCGTGTCATGGACTCGATGAACGGCTTCGAGGTAGACGGACGACGTATCTCCGTGGAACCGGCGCAAGCGAAAGGCGAGGGAGGAAAAGGTGGACGTAGTCCTCGTGGAGGCAGTCGTGGAGGCAATGGCTTCCGAGACAGACGGGATAGCGGTAGAGGAGGCAGAGACAGCCGCCGGGAAAGTGACCGTGGAGACCGTGGCGGCAGACGTTCCAGCCGTAGTGACGACAAACCGAAGCGCAAATTCTATGAGGACACTCCTCGTAGCAGGAAGAAACGCAAGTAAATATACATTATATAACTATTTAAGATGAGTCTGGTATTGCACCGGGCTCATTTTTTTTAATTAAGTTATAGACATCTTAAATTATGCGTAAATAGGGAGTTTGTGGGTTAATTCCTTATTTTTGCGAAAAACTGAAAAATAACCCGGAAACATGCAAACAGAACAAGTACGTCAACTTACCATAGAAGACTTATCGCAAAACGCAGAACTTGACTACGTTGATGGAGATATCGCATTTGCCAATAATATCCATCTTCCCCATGCGCCCCATCCCGAGCTGGTCAAGATAGATGCGTTTAAATTACTGGCATGTACAAAAGGTTCCTTGCAAATAGACGTCAATTCCAAGACACGGATTATCCGGGCCAACGAAATTTTATGTTGTCTTCCCCAGACCGTACTTCGTAATCCTATCGGTAGCGATGATCTGGAGTGCAAGGGAATCGCCCTTTCCACGAGTATAGTCAGGAGATTCGTCAGTCAAGGAGGCGGCATACGGGACAAGTTTTTTTACCTTGAACAGAACCCGGTCTTACAGATGGGACAGGAAGGGGGGCAGGTTTTTGAATTATACTATGCCTTAATTGGTTCTAGAATAAAGGCAACAGACAATCCTTACCAGAAAGGAATCATGTCTGCCCTTACCGGCGCTATATTTTACGAGTTGCTGGCCAATCTGGATAAATATTGCGCGCCAAAGAATAACACGATGTTCAAGCAAGGCGACCTCTTATTCATGAGATTTCTGGAATTACTATCCAACTCAAAGATAAAGGTACGTTCCGTTTCCTTTTATGCGGATAAACTCTTTGTCACCACCAAATATCTCTCGGCGGTATGTAAACAGGTCTGTGGAAAGACAGCCTTCGATATAATTAATGAGTTCGTTGTAGAAGATATCACCGAACTACTTAAATACTCTGAAAAATCCATTAAGGAAATAGCCGATTATTTAGAGTTCCCCAATCTCTCATTTTTCGGGAAATATGTAAAGGCGCATACGGGCATGTCGCCCACCAAATACAGAAAGCATCTCATAAACAAGATATAAGAACACACCGTATTTTTCCGGAAAACCACATTACATAGTACAATAAGGACACTTCACTGGTACATTAGATATATAAAGATAGGCTATCTCCTTTTAACTTTGCCCCCGAATTTTAAAAGGATATACAGATGGTTATGAGTTTAAAATGGATGAGACTAATAGGATTAGTCGGTTTTACGGCAGCATTGGTGTCTTGCAAACAAACACCTAAAACTCCAATGAACGCCAATTATGCAACAATGAAAGTAACAGTAAGTGACAAGAATTTCTCGACCTCTTATTCAGCCACGATCCGTGGACGGCAGGATATCGATATCTATCCGCAGGTATCCGGAACTATCGAGCGCCTTTGCGTAACAGAAGGCGAGAAAGTCCGGAAAGGACAGATTCTTTTCGTCATAGACCAAGTACCCTACAAAGCTGCCTTGAACACGGCTATAGCCAACGTTAAATCGGCAAAGGCAGGCTTAGCCACGGCGGAATTGACTTACAACAGCAATAAAGAGTTATATGCCCAGAAGGTAGTATCGGAATTCAGCCTAAAGACGTCCGAGAACAGTTATCTCACCGCACAAGCCGCTCTGGCACAAGCCGAGGCGCAAGAGATAAATGCCCGGAACAACCTTTCCTATACCGAGGTAAAAAGCCCGAGCGACGGAGTGGTAGGAGCGTTACCCTATCGTGTCGGAGCCTTGGTCAGCGCCAATATACCGCAGCCATTGACTACAGTGTCCGACAACTCGGACATGTATGTGTATTTCTCCATGAATGAGAACCAGCTTTTATCCTTGACCCGTGAATATGGTTCCATGGATGACGCACTGAAGAACATGCCGGAAGTGGAACTTAGGCTGAACGACAACTCCATATATAACCAGAAAGGAAAAATCGAATCTATCAGTGGCGTGATCGACCGGCAAACCGGTACGGTAGTGGTGCGTTCCGTATTCCCGAATGAAGCCCGTTTGTTGCACAGCGGGGCATCGGGAACGGTTGTCATACCCAGCACGTACAAGGATTGTATCGCCATTCCACAAGGAGCTACCGTACGCCTACAAGATAAAATAGTAGTCTATAAGGTAGTGGACGGCAAGGCTACATCTACATTGATCACGGTAGCCGATTTAAGCGACGGACGAGAATATGTTGTTCTGGACGGTTTACAAGCCGGTGATGAGATCGTCTCGGAGGGTGCCGGACTGATACGTGAAGGTACACAGGTTAAATAAATAAGGAGAAGATCGTATGAAAGGAAATATATTTATCAAACGGCCTGTCATGGCTATGTCCATCTCCATCCTTATATTGGTGATCGGACTGATTTCACTCTTCACGTTGCCCGTGGAGCAGTATCCCGATATCGCTCCTCCTACGGTATATGTACAGGCCACTTATACCGGGGCCGATGCCAATGCCGTGATGAACAGTGTCATCATGCCACTGGAAGAGAGCATTAATGGCGTGGAGAACATGATGTATATCACTTCTACCGCGACCAATGCGGGTACGGCCACCATCCAAATCTATTTCAAGCAGGGAACGGACCCCGATATGGCGGCAGTCAACGTACAGAACCGGGTGTCCAAGGCTCAAGGATTGCTGCCTGCCGAGGTAACCAAGATCGGAGTCTCCACGCAGAAACGTCAGACCAGTTTCCTACAGATCGACGCATTGGTTGGTACCGATGGCCGTTACGACCAAACGTTCCTTGCCAATTATTTGGATATTAACATCATTCCACAAATCAAACGTATAGAAGGCGTGGGCGACGTGATGATGCTGGGCGACTCCTACAGTATGCGTATCTGGCTGAAACCGGAACGAATGGCGCAATATGGATTGATACCTTCGGATGTGACCGCCGTATTAGGGGAGCAAAACCTTGAGGCACCTACCGGCCAGCTGGGTGAAAATTCAAAAAATGTCTTCCAATACACCATGAAGTATCATGGCCGGTTAAAAAACGTGGACGAGTTCAAAAATATAGTCGTCCGTGCGCAGGAAGATGGTTCTGTCTTGCGATTGAAAGACATCGCCGAAGTGGAATTAGGTACCCTGAGTTATGGTTTCGACAGTAAAATGGATGGTAAAGCTGCCGTTTCATTCCTTATCTACCAGACGGCAGGTTCGAATGCGACAGCTGTAAACGAGGAAATCTCCAACCTATTGGAAAAATTGGAAAAGGATTTACCAAAAGGTATCGAGTTCATGACTATGATGAGCTCCAACGACTTCCTTTTCGCCTCTATCCATAACGTAGTCGAGACATTGATCATCGCTATCATCCTCGTTATCCTAGTGGTTTATTTCTTCCTTCAGGATTTCAAGAGTACGTTGATCCCGTCTATCTCCATTATAGTTTCCCTAATCGGGACCTTTGCCTGCCTTGTGGCGGCGGGATTCAGTATCAATATCCTGACCTTGTTCGCGCTCGTGCTAGCTATCGGTACGGTGGTGGATGATGCCATAGTCGTGGTGGAGGCGGTACAAGCCAAGTTCGATTCCGGTTATAAATCGTCTTATCTGGCAACCAAGGATGCCATGGGCGATGTAACCATGGCGATTGTGTCTTGTACCTGCGTGTTTATGGCGGTGTTCATCCCCGTGACTTTTATGGGAGGTACATCGGGTGTATTCTATACCCAGTTCGGTATTACGATGGCTACCGCCGTAGGTATCTCCATGATCTCGGCCTTGACATTGTGTCCGGCACTTTGTGCCATTATGATGCGCCCTGCAGACGGAAGAAAGAGTGCCAAGAGCATCAACGGCCGTGTACGTGCGGCTTACAACGCCTCATTCAACGCCGTGTTGGGAAAATATAAGAAAGGCGTCATGTTCTTTATCCATCACCGCTGGATGGTATGGACCGCACTTGTGGCTACCGTCCTATTGCTTGTCTGGTTGATGGCAACCACGAAGACGGGACTTGTACCGCAGGAAGACCAAGGTACGATCATGGTAAACGTCTCCATCGCTCCGGGTAGCACATTGGAAGAAAACAAGACCACGATGGCCAAGGTGGAGAAGATCCTAGAGAACACACCGGAAATCGAACACTACGTGCGTGTAGCCGGCTATGGGTTGATCTCGGGACAAGGTACTTCTTACGGAACCGTTATCATCCGCCTGAAAGACTGGAGCGAGCGAAAAGGTAGCGAGCATACCTCCGACGCGATAGTAGGACGGCTTAACGCACAGTTCTACCAGATTAAGGAAGCCCAGATATTCAGCTTCCAACCGGCCATGATCCCCGGCTATGGCATGGGTAACTCCATCGAGCTGAATATGCAGGATAAGACAGGCGGCGACATGACTACTTTTTATAACTCCATCATGCAGTTCCTCGGTGCGCTGAACCAACGCCCGGAAGTGGCTATGGCCTATACATCTTACGCCATGAACTTCCCGCAGATATCCGTGGATGTGGATGCCGCTAAATGCAAACGGGCAGGTATTTCACCTTCTTCTGTGCTCGATGTGCTGGGAACCTATTGCGGCGGCGCGTATATCTCGAACTACAACCAGTTCGGAAAGGTATATCGTGTGATGCTACAAGCCTCACCCGAGTACCGCCTAGATGAGCAAGCGCTGAACAATATGTTCGTACGGAACGGAACGGAAATGGCCCCTATCAGCCAGTTCGTCACTTTGAAGGAGATCATGGGATCTGAGGTGGAAAACCGCTTCAACCTGTTCAGTGCCATTACCGTGAACGTGAACTCGGCTCCGGGTTATTCTACCGGTGAGGTTCAGAAAGTCATTGAAGAAGTGGTAGAGCAGACCTTGCCTTCCGGATACGGATATGAATACGGTGGTATGTCACGTGAGGAATCCGCTTCCGGCGGTGCCCAGACGATATTCATCTATGCGGTTTGTATACTGCTTATCTTCTTGATTCTTTCTTGTTTGTATGAGAGTTTCCTCGTTCCGTTCGCCGTCATCCTTTCCGTACCGTTCGGTTTGATGGGTTCATTCCTTTTCGCCAAGGTATTCGGGCTGGAAAACAATATTTACCTGCAAACAGGTGTGATCATGTTGATCGGTTTATTGGCAAAGACGGCCATCTTGATCACGGAGTACGCCATTGAGCGCCGGCGCAAGGGTATGGGTATCATCGAATCCGCTTATTCTGCCGCCCAAGTTCGTTTGCGTCCTATCTTGATGACCGTTTTAACGATGATCTTCGGTATGCTTCCGTTGATGTTCGCGACCGGAGCCGGTGCCAACGGTAACTCGTCATTGGGCACGGGTGTCGTAGGAGGTATGGCTGTCGGGACACTAGCGTTGCTCTTTGTGGTACCGGTATTCTATATCGTTTTCGAGTATTTGCAGGAAAAGATCCGTAAACCGATGGAGGAAGAGGCCGACTTGCAGGTACAACAAGAACAGGAGAAGAGTGCGATTGAACGCAACCAAGAATAAATTGAGTCAATACCCATTCTAAATTACAGATAAAGGATGAAACAACATATAATAATAACACTAGCTGTATCCAGCTTCATGCTGAGCAGCTGTGGCATATACAGTAAATACAAACCAGCGACCGAGGTGCCCGAGAATTTATACGGGCAGGAAACCGTCGTAACGGAAGATACCGTCACCTTGGGTAGCATGAACTGGCGGGAGGTATTCACCGATCCCCAGCTACAGACGCTTATCGAACAAGGATTGCAAAATAACACGGACTATCTATCTGCCCAACTCAGGGTTGAGGAAGCCGAGGCCACTTTATTGTCCGCCAAGCTAGCGTTCCTCCCTTCTTTCGCCTTTTCCCCGCAAGGAACGGTGAGCAGTTTCGATTCCCATAAGGCAACACAGACCTATTCGGTACCGATAACAGCCGGTTGGGAACTGGATATATTCGGTAAAATGCGTAACGCTAAGAAACAGGCTCAAGCCCTTTACGCACAAAGTCAAGATTATCGGCAAGCGGTACGTACACAACTGATCGCCGGAATAGCTAATACCTATTACACCCTGCTTATGCTGGATGCTCAGTTGGAGATCTCAGAGCAAACCGCTTCCTCATGGAAGGAGACGGTCAATTCCACCCGTGCCCTAATGAATGCGGGCATGGCGGATGAGGCGGCCGTCTCCCAAATGGAAGCTACGTATTACAGCATCTGTACGTCTGTCCTCGACCTGAAAGAACAACTCAATCAGGTAGAGAACAGTCTTGCGCTGTTACTGGCCGAGACACCGCATATCATACAGAGAGGTAAATTAGAAGGTCAGCAGCTACCGGAAGATTTCTCTGTAGGCATACCCGTCCATTTGTTATCGAACCGCCCTGATGTAAGGGTCGCGGAACGTACTCTGGAAAGTGCGTTTTACGCTACCAACCAAGCCCGTTCCGCCTTTTACCCCTCTATTACCCTAAGTGGTTCGGCTGGCTGGACTAACTCGGCAGGTGCGGCCATCACCAATCCGGGTAAGTTCCTTGCCTCGGCGGTAGGCTCACTCACCCAACCGCTTTTCGCCAGAGGGCAACTTCTCGGACAACTAAAAATCACCAAAGCGCAACAGGAAGAGGCGCGGCTGAGTTTTGAGCAAGCTTTACTGAACGCAGGAACTGAGGTAAACGACGCTTTGGTACAATATCATACCGCACGTGACAAAGCCGTGTACTTTGAAAAACAGATAGAGTCTCTCCAAAGAGCCTATAAGAGTACGTCCCTACTCATGCGGCACGGAACGACAACCTATCTAGAAGTACTCACGGCGCAACAAGGACTATTAAACGCCCAACTAACCCAAGTGGCTAATCGTTTCACGGAAATCCAAGGGGTTATCAACCTCTATCAAGCCTTAGGCGGAGGACGTGAATAGGCCATTTGTTTATTCATATTTGAAAACAGCAGAAGGATTGCCCGGAAAGTGATTTTAGGGCAATCCGTTTTTTATTTAGTGCTCTCCTTCTTTTACCCCTATTTACCGTCCTGTAGAGACATAGCGTATCGCATCTCCTACTCTCTTTGTATTGTATTTAAGAATTAACAAATAAATCGTATATTTACAGTCGAAAAATCATGGTTTACGATTAACCTAAATATCTAAATTCAATATGAAAACATTCTTCAAACGCTTCCTGCTCTCCTGTTTCCTGCTTACCGCCGGATTGAGTTACATGGCAGCGCAAAACTACCAACATGATTTTGACCAAGTCGTAAAGAAGGTAGATGACCTCCTATGGTACGAGAAAGTGGGCGACATCGCCCATATCGACAAAGTCTACCTTTGCGGTCCCGCCCGTTGGAAAGAGGCGAATCCTACCGGGATGAGCGCCGGAAACGAACTGAAGTTCTGGACTTATATCTTCATCCCTAAAAGTGTGGATCCCGACAAGAAATATCCTTTGATCGTTCTCCCGCATAGTGGCGTACACGCAGATTTCAACACGTATTACGCCCATATCGTCCGGGAACTGATCGCCCAGGAATACATCGTGGTCTCCGCTGAATACCGGGGTAGCACGGGGTATGGCAAAGCTACTTACGATAATATCGATTACGGAGGATTAGAAAACGAGGATGTCTACGTTAGTCGTAATTATATGGTAGAGAATTTCGATATCGTAGATGCCAATCGTATCGGTATCATGGGATGGAGCCACGGGGGAATGATCACACTGATGAACCTCTTCACCTACCCCGGTAAATATAAATGCGGTTTCGCCGGAGTACCGGTAAGCGACGTGATCATGCGCATGGGATATTCCACCGATGATTATCGGAAAATCTTCTCCGACGAAGGCCATATCGGGAAGACTCCCCGGGAGGATATGGCGGAATACAAACGCCGCTCACCGGTCTGGCACGCGGAAAAACTACAAGATCCCCTGCTCATCCATACCAATACTAGCGACGATGACGTGAACGTAGTGGAAGTAGAGCATATGATACGCGCTCTCAAGGCCGAAGGAAAGAAGTTCGACTACAAAATATTCGACCGTGCTCCCGGTGCCCATAGCTTCGACCGGACCGACACGAAACAAGCTTCCGAGATACGACTCGGCATCTACCAGTTCCTCGCCAAGCATCTAAAACCCAATAAGCCATTCAAATCCGTAAAAGACGTACGAAAAGCGGCCTACAAATTTAATTGATACAAACATCTAAATAACACAAGAAAGATGAAGAAACTTTTTACCTATGTTCTTATGCTTTGCGCCAGCCTATCCGTTTCGGTGGCGCAACAAATCCAGTATCCGGAGCCGATCTTGAACCCGGAGAGTTGTACGAGTATCATGGTCGGCAAAAAAGCCTCGGCGGATGGCTCCGTGATGACTAGCCACACCTGCGATAGCAATTACCGCACTTGGATGGATATCGTACCTTCCGCCTCGTACGATCACGATACGACAACCACGGTCTATACCGGACGTATGCATACCGAATATGCCGAGGGAACCCGGGGGATGATCGCGAAAGGAACGCTGCCCGAAGCGCGGTCTACGTATCAATTCCTCAACACGGCCTATCCTTGCCTGAACGAGAAGCAACTAGGCATCGGGGAAACAACAATCACCGGGCGGAAAGCCCTTGTCAACAAGAAAGGTATGTTCATGATCGAGGAACTTCAGCGAATCGTCTTACAACGTTGCACGACCGCCCGTGATGCCATCCGTGTGATGGGCGAGTTGATCGAGAAATACGGATATGGCGACTGGGGCGAGTGCCTTACGATAGCGGATCCGAAAGAGGTATGGCATTTCGAGGTCTTCGGCGAGGGTCCGGATAAGATCGGTGGCGTATGGGCGGCGATCCGTATCCCCGACGATCATGTAGGCGTATCGGCGAATATCCCGCGTATCTCTAAGGTCGATCCGAAAGATACGGACAATTGCATGGCTTCCGCCAACGTATTCGAGGTAGCCAAGCGCATGGGCTTCTGGGACGGAAAGAAACCGTTCCGTTTCTGGGAAGCATATGCCGGTGGGAACTATGCCGGTGAACTGAAATCATTCAGTATCCGTGAGTTCTTTATATTGAATAAATTAGCGCCTTCCTTACGTTTATCGTATGACGCGGAAGAACTTCCCATCAGCGTAAAGCCGGACCGGCAAGTATCCGTAACGGATGTGATGGCTCTCCTCTCCGAAACGTACGAGGGTACGGAATACGATATGACCCAGAACTTGAAAGTAGCCGTAAAGAAAAAAGATAGTAACGAGACCGATACGGTTATCAGTCCGGTAGCCAATCCTTGGATGACTCGGGATATGGTGAACATGTTGAATGGGTTAAAACCGGACGCCGTAAAAAGCTACCGTTTGGTTGCCGTACCACAATGCTCCTACTCTACCGTGATCCAGTTACGTGACTGGTTACCCAATGCAGTAGGCGGCGTGGTTTGGATGGCCTATGATAATCCCGGACAAAGCCCCCGCATCCCCATCTTCTGTGGGACGAAAGATCTCCCGGCTTGCTTCAAGGTTTGCGGACAGCACCGTTACCGGGAAGATGCCGCCGTATGGGCTTTCCGTCGTGCCAATAAACTCGCTACCGTACGTTGGGGAGCGACTAAAGATCGTATGAAAGCATCTATCGCCCATTTTACGGAGAAAGGGCAGACAGAACTTCCTTTCGTAGAGAGCCGTTACAAAGAGATTCTTACCCAACAAGGTGAGGAGGCCGCAAAAGAATACCTAGCCGGATATACCGCCGATTTCGCCGGAGCCACGATGCTACGCTGGAGAGAAATGGGAGACTCATTCTGGACCCAATTCGAAAGAGGCTTCTAATCACCACATCCGATAGTAGAGACGAGGCACGCCCCGTCTCTACAATAATAATATAAACTTAAATTCATATACAATGAGAACATTCATTCTATCATGCGCCTTAGCGTTAGGTTCCTTGAGCACATTCGCTCAAGGCTACCAATTTACGGATATAGTAAAGGTACCCGCCACGCCAGTCAAGAATCAAGCATCCACGGGAACCTGTTGGTGCTTCGCCACGACCTCTTTCATGGAGTCGGAATTACTCCGTATGGGAAAAGGGACGTACGATCTCTCAGAGATGTTTATCGTCCGCCAGAAATACATGAACCAGTTGCAGGATAATTATGTCCGCCAAGGCAGAGGTAATATCGGTCAAGGAAGTCTCTCCCACACCTTCATGAACGCTTTCAACCAAGTAGGTATCGTTCCGGAAGAGGTGTACTCGGGTATCAACTACGATTCCGACCGGCACAATCATGCCGAGATGGTAAAATACATCAAGGCGATCGCAACGACAGCCGTGGACATGAAGAAACGCAGCCCGGAATATTACAAACTAATCGATAACCTATTCGATACCTACCTAGGCAAGCTTCCGGAGAAATTCACTTATCAAGGCAAGGAATATACCCCGAAGACATTCGCCGCCTCCCTAGGGTTGAATATGGACGATTATATCGAGCTGACAAGCTTCACGCATCATCCGTATTACCAAAGATTCGAGGTAGAGGTTCCCGATAACTGGGAGCATGCGCAAATGTATAACCTCCCGTTGGATGAGCTGATGCAAGTCGCGGATTACGCTTTAAATAATGGTTACACGGTATGTTGGGATGGCGACGTGAGCGAGAAAGGTTTCTCTTTCAAGAACGGTGTAGCTATCAACCCGGAGGTGAAGAAAGTAGATGATTACTCTACTACCGACCGTGCTCGCTTTGAGAAAATGGACGAGAAGGAACGTCTGGAGGAAGTCTACAAATTCGAGAAACCTTTCCCGGAAGTAAACGTCACCCCGCAGGTCCGTCAAGAAGGCTTCGAGGCATTCGTCACCACCGATGACCATTTGATGCACCTTACCGGCATCGCCAAGGATCAGAACGGAACGAAATATTATATCACGAAGAACTCTTGGGGAACCGAGCGTAATACTTTCGGCGGATACTTGAACATGTCCGATAGTTTTGTCCGTGCCAAGACGATTTATATCATGGTACATAAAGACGCAATCCCGAAAGCGATCCAGTCAAAATTGAAGCTAGCTTCATCGCCCAAGTAAGTTAACTTCATCACTCAAGTAAGTTAACTCCGTTGGCCAACGAAGTTAACTTACTTTTTCATGGAAAAAAGACCAAACCTACTTTACTAATACAGCTACGGCTTTTGCCTTGTTTAAAGATACGTAATAGATGCCTTTTACCAAAGAGATCAATTTTCAAATAGAAATAGAATGTCACAAAAGATACACCATATTCAACATTCCTTGTGATATTTTGCCCTACTTGGACAAAGTAATACATCTTATATTACTATTACTTGATCTTCACCTTTAGCGTCTTCATCCCACCAACAGAGATGACATAGATGCCAGAGAAAGGAACAGTAAAGCCCACTTCATTACCCATCGCGATTTCCTTCGTTACCGGAATACCTTGCACATTCACAACCGAAAGCAACTTGCCGGCGATCTGTCCGGAGACAATAACCTGGCGACCATAGACAGATACAGAAAAGTTATCCTCAGCCTTAGGAGCGGCAACAGACTCATTACCTGTCGGACTAGACGATTCAATCAACGTAGGATAGGCACCCTCCACGAACTTCCATATCCGTGTATCGAAACCATCCCACACCTTGCCGGATTTCATCTCGGCGGTAGTAAGCCCTGTAACTCCGATCTCCCCGGGAGCTTCATTTAGCTCTTTATCATAATAACAAGAAATGAGCTGTGCCTCCGTCTTCGTGATATTAAAAGAAGACGCAGCCTTCAAAGTCGAGGCATTATAGCAATTCGTCACTGACTTGGAGAGATTAAGGCAAATACCGACAGCTATAGATTTGTCAGTCCCCTTCGTAACAATAGAACCCGTATTATAACAATCCTCTATCACATCTCCTTTGTAGGTGATACCTACCGCATAAGCAGAAGAAAGTGGAAGGGTGATCGCCGTAATAGTCCCCGCATTAAAACAACGCACGATCTTCGTATCCTTGGCAGCCCAAACCAAACCTGCAGCCCAAACAACATTTGTGACAAGGCCTTTGGAACCATCCACCGTAACATTTGCATTGTTTGAACAATCCACAATAGAAGAGCTAGTTGCCCGGTACAACAAAGCTGCTGCAGCTGTCGTAGCCTGTACATGCCCGTTCTCAATTCGAACCTGCCTCAACGTAGCATTCTCCACATAACCGAACAATCCGGCACTTGCTGAGCCAGATACCATAAGATTATTGATAGCCTTATTATCGCCATCGTAAATACCTTTAAACAAAGACTTTCCATCGTTCCCAATCATAGTCCATTGCTTTGAGCCCAAGTCTAGGTCTTTCGTTTGCTTGAAATACTTACCCTCATAGGTATCCCCTCCATTCACCCGTACGGCCAAATAAGCCAATTGAGCAGGCTCATCGATCAAATACGGCTTATCTGCGGTGCCCTCGCCACTAAATGCTTTAGTAGAGCTTCCATCCCATGCCTGGGCAAAAGTCATCAGGCAAGCGAATAAAAAAGATGAACTTAGTAATAACTTTCTCATAAAAATTAATTTTTTTAATGATATATCTAAAAACAAGAAAAATATTCATCCCTCAGCACGATTTCCACAGTCCAAGTTGATAGTCCCTATACTAGTCCCTTTGTAAGTAAGTTGGGCAGAGGCATTGACCGAATCATGGCCTTCAAAATCAAACGAGACGTTGATGACATATTTCCTGTCGCCCTTCTCGTCTACACCGCTAATTGAAAAGGCACTAGGATCAATCGTTTCTAGGCCATCGATGAAGCATGACCACTCCGTAAACGTAAAATAGCTCTTATCGACAGAAACCTCTGGCTTAGACACCGTGACCGGTATATGTATAGTCCCCTTCATAGTGTCAGCGGCGAAGTCCGTCTGAGCCAGGGTAAAGTCACTTGCCGAGAGGATGGGCTGTTCCGGTTCATTCTCGTCATTGCCGCAGCTTGTTACAGTGAACGCCATAGCTATCGCTAGAGCGATCAATTGTAAAAAACATCTAATTCTCATTGTAATAAATTTTTTATGAGTTCTTACCATATTGCATCCGAAGCTAATAGAACTCGGTCTTAACCACAGAAGATTTTAATAAGTTTGATTAGGCAAAAATAAATAAAATGTCACAAGAGGCACCTTGTTTTTGGCATCCCTTGTGACATTCTTTACTTTTCAGACAAATTGTCACATTGCAAACTATCCTATTCCTCTATCTCACCAATCTCAACTCTTCAATCAACCTTGGGCATTTACCCCATTTATCGATCATGAAAAGGACATAGCGGATATCTACGCCGATGCAACGTTGCAAATCCGGTTCAAAAGCGATATCACCACTCATCGCCTCCCAGTTACCGTCGAAAGCAAGTCCGATCAAACGGGCGTTTTTATCGAATACCGGGCTACCGGAATTACCACCAGTGATATCATTGTTCGAGAGGAAGCACAGCTGCAATTCCCCTTTTTCATTTGCGTAAGGTCCGAAATCACGGCTACGAACCAGATCCAGTATCTCCGGTTGTACCCAGAACTCATCGCTCGTCGGGTCCTCTTTCTCTAGGATACCTTTATCCGTTGAGTAATAATTGTACCATGCGGCATCATAAGGACGATACCCTCCGATAGAACCATAGCTTAAACGCATCGTGAAATTAGCGTCGGAAGACAAAGCTTTCTCCGGATACATCTCCTTCAAGCCCGCGAAATACAACCGTTCTCCCTTAGCGATATCATACTCCGCATCGCCCATCAACTGCTGTAACTGGAAGATAGACACCAATACGGACAAGCTCAGTTCCGCCGCCGGGTCTTTTCTCAATTTCTCATATTGCTTCGGATTTCTCAACATCTCGGCGATCTTGTCGTATGACAATAAGGAAGTCTTCTTAAATACATCCGCCGCATATTTCTCATAATTTCCTTTATACTTCTTATCAATGCTCGTATAAATATCCGGCAAGAACTCCGAAGATACACGTTCTTTCGCGATCTTAATCATCGCGGCCAATACCTTCTGATCCAAAGACGGTTCGTAATCCTTGAAGAACGGTTGGATACGATCCTCTAAAAAGACAGTAATCTCTTCCGGAGTAGCTCCGTTTATATCCACCGATTGCACCATACGAGCCAAACGAATAATCTCCGCTCCACTGGAAAACGCCTCATTCAAATAGGTCAACGCCTCCCTATACTTATTGGTCGAGGTATATCCTTTTTCCAACAAATTCAAGACCTCGCCATATTTAGCGCCCCGGGCTTGATCTTTCGCTACCCAATCAGCAAAAGCCGTCTCTTCCGCACGTTTACGTTCGATCACGTTTAGATTCGCCAATCCTTTATTCATACCGATCGAGTTCTTCCAATAATTGGAGCTTCCCGCATATTTGGAGGCATATTTGATACGTACGGCGTCGCTAGCCGACATAGCCTCTTTCCAGATGCCCTGCTTGATGCCACGCACCTCGATACGGGGCTTATTACTATTCTCGATACGCTGTTGCACGCCCCAAGAACACAAATAACGATCCGTGCTTCCCGGAAAACCGATTGTCATGGCATAATCCTTATCTTGATAACCTTGCATAGACACCTCAGCTACATATCTCGGGGTATAAGGCTTATTATTCGCATTGTATTCCGCCGGTTTATTATCTGCGTTAGCGTACACACGGAACACGGAAAAATCACCGGTATGGCGGGGCCACATCCAGTTGTCCGTATCCCCACCGAACTTACCGATAGAGCTAGGCGGAGCGAACACCATGCGCACGTCACGAAATACGTCATATACGACCAAGAAATACTTGTTATTGTTATAGAAAGGAACCACGTCGGCTGCCTGGAACTCACTATTACCCACAGAGTCACAAATCACACGACCGATAGAATCGGCGGCGGATAAACGCTGGAACTCGTCCTCTATACCGGCGATCTGGCTGTTAATACGATCGCTGACGTCTACCGTCTCTTTCAGATAACGTACCGACAAACCCGGGACCGGCAACTCCTCTTGCTTGCTTTGGGATACAAAACCATCCTTCAAATAATCATGTTCCACGCTGCTCAATTGCTGGATAGAACCGAAACCACAATGGTGGTTCGTAAAGATCAAGCCCTCGTCCGAAACCGTAATACCCGTGCATCCGCCACCGAAGATTACCACGGCGTTCGCCACGCAAGGATCCGTCTCACTATACAACTGATCATAGGATGGGGTAAAACCCAACTCGGCCATTCTCGCCAAATTCTGCTTATTCAATTCCTTCAGCACCCACATGCCCTCATCGGCATATAACTGGCCGGAAGCGGCTAAAAGCAACAAAGCCGCCCACACTCTTTTCATCAACTTCATTCTTCTCTTATTAGTCTAAATTATTCGATTAGTAACTTAATGTTTTTTACCTCGACACGGGCCGACAACCATTCTGTAATCTTTTTACGCTCAACCTCTTTCACCTTCGTCTTACTCTTCAGATAAACCAGCATGACCGTATCTGGTTTCGCCGTCTCCGTATTCACGATATAGGTATGCGAGCAAGAAGCCTCTACCACAAAGGGAAACAACACTTTCATTTCCGGGATCAACTCGGATGTCAGACGCCCATAACTCTGATATTTGTCAACCTGCCGTTTTAAAGAATCGATCTGGATGGTTTGCACACGCAGCACCTCTTCGCTATTCTTATACAAATCCTGCATCAACAGGCTCTTCAGCTCGTTGATATCCGTCGCTTCCTGGCCAAAGCCCTGCTGTACGATCAAATGGACATTTTTCAATCCGTATTTTGGCATCTTGGCTTTTGCGTTCGCGATCATCTCGTCCGGTACGGTTTGTCCGATCAACACCACTTTTACCTCTTTCTTCTCGCTTGTATCCGTAATCGCCTTGCTTAATATCTGCGTATTCGGGAAACTCAGTTCTTCGGTGACGAACGTTCGTACCCTCTCATTAAAATAACTGCTACGGATTAAGTTATAACTCAAGAAAAGACTGGGTACGATCGTAAAGAATACGATAATACCGACATAGCGGGTCACGATCTTTTCCCGTTGTTTATCCAGGAATACTTTCTTCGGATACTTCAATAAACGTACCACCACATAAGTAGCCAAGCTAATAAATACCGTATTGATAAAATACAGATAGAAAGCGCCGAAAAAGTAATATAAATTACCACTCGCCAAACCGAATCCCGCCGTACAAAGCGGAGGCATCAACGCCGTAGCGATAGCCACACCCGGGATCACGTTTCCCTTGCTTTTCGTAGAGCTAGCGACAATTCCCGCCAGACCGCCAAAGAAAGCGATCAACACGTCGTATACCGTGGGCTGCGTACGGGCAAGCAACTCGCTTTGGGCCTCACTGATCGGTGATATAAGAAAATACAAGGTAGACGTTATTACGCTGAAGACCGTAGCCGTGGCAAAATTACGGAACGACCGCTTGATCAACTCGAAATCAGAGATACCCAATCCCAAGCCGAATCCCATGATCGGTCCCATCAGCGGCGAGATCAACATCGCGCCAATGATCACGGCCGTAGAGTTGGTATTTAACCCAAGAGAAGCGACAAACGTAGCGAAAATAAGTACCCATAAGTTCGTCCCCTTAAACTCTATCCCCTTTTTAATGGATTCTATCGTCTCCAGCTCATCTTCCTTTTCCTGCCGGACATCAAAATTACGGACGAAAAAATCCATAATCTGTTTATGTAGCAATCCTTTTTCCATGCGGTATTAATCTTGTCCCATATTTATGCAAAGATATTCCAATTGTTTGTTTTTCTAACTATTTAATAGCTTTTTTATGGTGAGATTACGTATATTTGCATTTACAATACAACAACAAGAGATCCTATTTGTATGAAACGATATCTAATGCTTTTATGCTTATTGTTTACGTCCTTTGTCGTTTCATCTCAAACGACAACGCCAGACTCGCTTAAAAGCGCCTTGCAAAAAGCAACCTCCGAACGCTCTAGACTGGAAATCCTTACCAATTTAATGGATATCTCACGAAACGATGACATATTAGTAAACGCTAAACAACTCTATCAGGAGGCCTTAAAAGCGAATGACAATTACTATAAGGAAGCGGCGTTGACCGAGATTCTCCGACGTTATATCAACACGGACCAAACCGATAGCGCAAATATCTACATCGCCAAGGCCGAGCAGGAGCTAAAAGGAGAAGCCAGAGCCAGCCTCGTGTCGTTCATGAAAATGATACAAGATACGCGCGTCATATTCTACACATCCGGTGAACCGAGAAAGAAAGTCCTCATGAATTGCCTATTCAAGCTGGAAGAACCTGATAAATTGTCTCCCTACGAGAAAATAGCCTGCAATTATATACTTGGTATGGCTGTCAGCAACAGCATTATGGAAGAAAATATGCTTAAGGAGGACTTTAAGCAAGGAAGAGAATATTTCGACAATGTTTTGGCCGAGGCGGAAAAACTGCCCCTACGATATGCGTACAATTTCTTGCCTAACACCTATTTCATGCTATGCGCTTATGCGAGTAACCCTCAAGAACGAGGACAATATGCTACCCGTTACCTAAATACGATCTTAGGTTACTCTAACATCCCGGAGATGAGGAAACGTCCTTACGCAGTCAACAAACGTCAATTATTAAGCGCTTATTCAAACCTTGCCATTAGCGCCGAGGCTATTGGAAAGGATTTGGCGACCTCTTATTACCGTAAGTTCATGAATCTGCTGAAGGCTTATCCGGAATCAGCTAGCGCCGCCCCGGAGTATGAGCTCTACTACACCTCATCGAATTATTACCTAGGTATTAAGGACTATAAGAAATTCATTGAGTTCAGTGACTCTTTGATCAATTTCTCCAAACAGATACCGCTTTACAAGGAACATGTAATCGCCTATGTGTCCGCGAAAGCTGCCGCTTACGACAGCCTCCGGATGTACAAGGAAGCCTATGAGACATCCAAGGAATACGCTGTATTGCTAGACACCTTACGTATGCAAGAACTCAGGAAGAAAATGGAAAATCTGGAGATCGAGAAAGGGGCGAACGAGTTGGTGATCGAAAAGAGATCATTGGAATTGGAATTACAGAAAAGCAAGAAAGAGAATTACCTGTATATATCCTTATTGCTTCTAGCTTTATGCGCCGTGTTCTATATCTTTTTCCGGCTAGGCAAAATGAGATCCCTCTATCGGGCATTGCAGAAGTCTAACGAGCTGGTCTTGATAGCGAACCAGAAAGCACAAGAAAGCGAGGAGATGAAGACCGCCTTCATCCGGAATATGTCGCATGAGATACGGACTCCCTTAAACGCAATCAACGGTTTCTCGGAACTCATCACCAACGACGATATCTCCATGGACGAGAAACAGGCTTTCAGCCGTATTATCTATGAAAACTGTTACCACTTGACTTCCATGCTGAACAATCTCCTTGAGATCGCCCAGCTTGATAGCGGCAATGATTCCCTTCCTCTTGTTCCCACACGTATCCATGAGCTTTGTTTACATGAGATGCAACAGGTAAAGAAATATCAAGAGAAGCCGGAGATCAACTATGTGGTGGAAGGCGATAAGGAGAATGATATGGTCTTGACCAACCGTGCTTATTTCAGTTTGATCATCTCGCATCTGCTGGCAAACGCGAATAAATTCACGGAGAAAGGAAGCATCACGCTTTCATACCATCTGGATAGCGGAGCCAATCTAGTGACCCTATCGGTAACAGATACGGGTTGCGGCATCCCTCAAGACAAACAGGAATGGATATTCGAGCGTTTCACGAAGACCAATGATTTCATTCCCGGCTCTGGCCTGGGGCTTTACCTATGTCGCTTGATCGTTAACCGGCTAAACGGTAAGATAAAGACAGATCCGTCTTATACGAAAGGCTCACGCTTCGTTATCACGATGCCAATCGCCACGCCGTCCAAGCCCTCCGAACTTACCGATTAACGAAAGAAACGTCCTACGTACGGGAGTTCTCGTAAAGGTAAATCCCTTTTAATCATAAATGCGATGAATACGCCTAATAAGATCGTGCGGTATCCCAACCGGAGCCATTCAGACTGTATCGGCAGTGCCATGCCTGCCACGTATAACACCGTCGCCACTCCGAAATAAAGAAACGCGGATTTCAAGTCGTACTCGATCGGGAATTTCTTTTGTCCTACAAAATAGGATAAAAGCATCATCAATAAATTACAAAAGAACGATGCCCACGCACAAGCCATATAACCGTACGAGGGACCGAACAGCAAGATGATAGAGACCGTGGCCACACATCCGATCGTGGAGAAATAGGCGCCCCATCGTGTCTGGTCGATCAGCTTATACCATAAGGAGAGGTTGAAATAAATACCGAAGAACAACTCGCCCAGCATCACGATCGGCACTACCCGTAATCCGGGATAATAGGCCGGCCCGACAAAGTACTTCAAGATATCGATATAGAACATTACCCCGAGGAAGATAAACAAGGCGAATATGATGAAATATTTCATCGCTTCCGAGTAGGCTTTCTTATTATCATCGCTCTTGTTTTTAGCGAAAATAAACGGCTCATAGGCATACCGGAAAGCCTGCGTGAACATCACCATCACCACGGCGATCTTGAAGCATGCGCCGTATATACCCAATTGCTCGTTCGCGTACTCCTTATCATCAAACAAGAATGGAAACAGGATCTTATCTGCCGTCTGGTTAAAGATACCGGCAATACCTAGAATGAGGATCGGGAAGGAATAACGCAAGATTTGTTTCAATACCGTTCCGTCTACTTTCGCCCGTATGCCCGGCAAGATATCCGGGATCAAAAGCAATAAGGTTATCAGTGTCGTAAATACGTTCGCCACGAATACATAGCCTACCCCATAATCCGGACGATAGAACCAGCTTATCGCCTCCGGATAGTGCGAATGCAACCACGGACAAGTGATCAAGAAGAATATATTCAAGATAATATTCAAGAAAATACTCAGCAACTTAATCCCGGCGAAACGCCATGCTTTCCCCTTATACCGAAGATAAGCGAACGGAATGCAACAAAAAGCGTCTACCGCCACGATACCCGCCATCATCCCGATATACTCCGGATGGTCGCCATATCCCAAGCCGGCACTAATAGATGGTAACAAAGCGAAAACCGCTACGCTAAACAGCGCCGAACTTCCCAGCAAGCAATACAGCACGGAAGCATACACCCGCATCGGCTCTTGCTCCTCTTTCTTATTGATGAAACGGAAGAACCCCGTCTCCATGCCATAAGTAAGCAAGACCAGCAACAGGGCTGTCCAACCATATAAATTCGTCACGATCCCATAATCCCCTGTTCCGGCCAACACACGTGTGTACATCGGCACCAACATCCAATTCAGGAAACGCCCCACTATACTACTCAACCCATAAACCGCTGTCTCTTTAGCGAGCCGCTTCATTCCTCCTGCCATATCGTATCTGTCTAATCAAATAAAAAACCTTGTTCCCCCACCCGGCTACGTCCCAGATGGGTATAAGCTAAATCGGTGACCTCACGGCCACGGGGCGTGCGTTTGATAAAGCCCTCTTTGATCAAGAAAGGCTCGTACACTTCTTCTAGCGTTCCGGGGTCCTCGCCCAAAGCCGTGGCGATCGTCGTTAATCCGACCGGGCCTCCCTTGAATTTATCAATGATCGTCGTCAGCAACTTATTATCGATCTGATCCAAGCCATACCGGTCTATATTCAACGCCTCCAAAGAGAAGCAAGCGATCGCCTTATCGATATCTCCGTTCCCCTTCACTTGAGCGAAATCACGCACACGGCGCAATAAAGCGTTGGCGATACGAGGCGTACCCCGGCTACGGGAAGCGATCTCCCTTGCGGCGTTCAACTCACATTTTACATTCAAGATATTAGCACTACGGAGCACGATCTTCGTCAGCGTCTCCATATCATAATACTCCAAGTGCATATTGATACCGAAACGGGCACGCAGCGGACTAGTCAGCAAGCCGCTACGGGTCGTAGCGCCAATCAATGTAAACGGAGCCAAATCGATCTGTATCGAGCGGGCGCTCGGTCCTTTATCGATCACGATATCGATCCGGTAATCCTCCATAGCGGAATACAGGTATTCCTCCACGATCGGGCTCAACCGGTGAATCTCATCGATAAAAAGCACGTCGTTCTTCTCCAGCGAGGTCAATACCCCGGCCAGATCTCCCGGCTTATCCAGCACCGGCCCCGACGTGACCTTGAAACCAACCCCCAACTCGTTCGCTATAATATTCGACAACGTCGTCTTTCCCAACCCGGGAGGTCCATGCAAAAGCACATGATCCAGCGCCTCCTTACGCATGCGGGCAGCCATGACGAACACCTTCAGGTTCTCCACCACCTTCGCCTGCCCGCTGAAGTCACGGAGCGAAAGCGGCCGAAGCACGTTCTCGTACTCTCGTTCGTTTTCCGGCATCCGGGCATCCCTTATATCAAAATCATCTTCCATATTCACGTTCATTGACTTGCAAAGATAATGTTAAACAACACATTCACGAAAATAGATGTATAAAATATTTTTCTAACAGTGAGAAAAGCATATGTTTGCTAAAGGGACACCTTTAAAAACATACTACCATGAAACTTATACTCACAATCTCTGCGATGATCCTGTTCCTGATAACGGGATGCGAAAGTGGTAAGCAACCGGCTAACGACTTTTTAACCGTGGATATCACGGCAAATTATCCGAAGAAGGAACTGATTCTTCAAGACTTTTTGGATGTGGAATACATCCCATTAGAAACGAATGAGGAATTCATAACCTCAGCCAGCATGCAAGCCATCGGCAAAAATCTCATAATCCTTAGAAACAAGAACGGACAAGACGGAGATATATTTATCTTCGACCGGACCGGAAAAGGCCAGAGAAAAATCAACCGCAGCGGCCAAGGTAGCCAAGAATACACGAATATCGGGTCTATTGCCCTCGATGAGGAGAAAGGTGAGCTGTTTATCAACAACTACTATTCGAGCCAGTTTATCGTATACGACCTGTCCGGAAACTTTAAGCGAACTTTAAAGTACGATAAAGATTTTAATTTCAATAGCGGGAAGATATACAATTTCGATCAAGACAACTTAATCTGCTACGATGAGATTGGCAATTATAAAAATCTGAGAAAAAGCGCATTTTGGCTCCTGTCCAAACAAGACGGGAGCATTGTCAAGGAAATCGAACTCCCTTATGAGCATAAGATATCACCGTTTTTATCGTAAGGACTCCACCTATCCGCACTATGGCCCCGGAAGTATTTCTTTATCCAAGTATTCTTACCGACCGGTATTATTTCATGCAAACAACAAAGAAACAATGGGATTTTGAGAAAGAAACCGGATTCCCCAGAACCGACTTGGTATATGATAAACAAGAGGACGCTATCTTTGAGTGTGTCGTATATAATAACGATTTCGTAGATCAGACACCCGTTGATATGTGGTACGAACATGGAATACTAAAGATCATCAATAACGATGGGATCGCTTTCATAAAGAAACTAGAAGCCAATGAGTTGGTGGAAGCCTACGGGAGAGGTAAGCTGAAAGGCCGCTTGAATGAGATCGCAGCGGGATTGAATGAGGAATCCAATCCCGTGATTATGGTGGCCAAGTATAAGGAGTAAAAACTTCTTACTTATTGTCTATTTTTCCAGACTTGTTTTTTATTCGTACATGTTTTTCGGAAAACACGTACGTGAATTCCCAAAAACACGTACGTGAATCCGTGAAAACATGTACGTGTTCTTACGGAAATCCGACAAGCATATTTATCCATCTTACTATCAGCAAGTTATAAATCAACTTCATAGTAAGATATTATTGTTGAAAATTTACTTCTAAAGATACGGTTCCTCTCCTATATTTTATGTAACTTTGCTTATAAGTCGCATAAAATATAGGACGATATGAACCAGACAATTTATCCCATCGGCATACAGAACTTCGAGAGCCTTCGCAAAGATGGTTATCTCTATATTGATAAGACCGCCCTAATCTACCAATTAGTAACAACCGGACGATATTATTTCCTCAGCCGCCCCCGACGCTTCGGGAAAAGCCTGTTGCTGTCCACGCTGGAGGCCTATTTCCAAGGAAAGAAGGAGCTGTTCGAGGGACTGGCAATGGAGAAATTGGAAAAAGACTGGATAAGATACCCCATCTTACATTTGGATTTAAATGCGGAGAGATATTCTGACCCTGGGGCATTAGAGAGTATATTACGACGTTATCTGAACCTTTGGGAAGACCTGTGGGGGAAAGACGAGAGAGAGATAACACCATCCGATCGTTTCACCGGCGTGATACGCCGTGCCTATGAGAGAACAGGACGGAGAGTGGTCATACTGGTAGACGAGTATGACAAGCCTTTGCTACAGGCGATCGGGAATCCGGAGTTACAGGAGGCCTACCGCTCTATACTGAAAGCGTTTTACGGCGTTCTGAAGAGCATGGACGGATATATCCGCCTAGCGTTCCTGACCGGCGTGACCAAGTTCGGCAAGGTAAGCGTATTCAGCGACCTCAACAACCTCATGGACCTGTCGATGGATAATCGGTACGTCGAGATATGCGGCATCACAGAAAAAGAGATACATGCCTATCTGAAAGACGAAGTGAAGGAACTGGCTGATACCCAAATGACGACCTACGAGGAAACCTGCCTAAAACTCAAGCAACGCTATGACGGATACCATTTCACCGCCAAGTCCGAGGGTATATACAATCCATTCAGCCTATTGAATACCTTCGCTAAGATGGAATTCGGTGACTACTGGTTCGAGACCGGAACACCCTCCTACCTCGTGGAGCTGCTCAAGCACACCCATTACGACCTCTACGAGATGGCCAACACGGAGACCGACGCCGATGTGCTGAACAGCATCGACTCCGCCTCGGACAATCCCATACCCGTCATCTACCAAAGCGGGTATCTGACCATCAAGGGCTATGATCCTGAGTTTGGCATTTATCGACTGGGTTTCCCGAACAAGGAGGTGGAAGAAGGTTTCGTCAAATACCTACTTCCTTTCTATACGAGCATACAAGCCTCTAAGACCCCCTTCGAGATCGGACAGTTCGTTCGGGAGATACGGTCTGGCAATTACGACGCCTTCTTCCGCCGCCTCCAAAGCTTCTTCGCCGACACACCCTACGAGGTGATCGCCGGGCAAAAGCCGGAGCGAGACACGGAGCTGCATTACCGGAACGTCCTCTTCATCGTCTTCAAGCTGGTCGGCCTGTACACGCAAGTGGAGTACCATACCTCGAACGGGCGTATAGACCTCGTATTGCAAACCAACCAATACATCTATATCATGGAGTTCAAGCTCAACGGAACCGCCGAGGAGGCCCTGCGGCAGATCGAGGAGAAAGGCTACGCCCTACCCTTCGCCGGAGACGACCGGGAGGTCTTCAAGATCGGCGTGAACTTCTCTGCCGAAACCCGCAATATTGAGAAGTGGCTGGTTGGGTGAAAAAGTCATGTTTTTATCCAGATATACTTACTTTGCCGATACAGTATATATCCTATGCCCGGAGAAGATATACTTCAAGTGGCATCGAAGTATATCTTCTCCCCCAAAAGGCTTCTCAAGTGAATAACTAATCACTTCCCAACTCGTAAGCTTACGGCTACCCCTACTCGTAAGTTATTCATTTGACAAGCCATAAACAGACAGTTTACATCTAGCGTAACAATCTGTTATTCAATGCATTTACAACATAAATAAAAACCGTTCAAAAAAGTCGGACTTTCCAGCCGGAATATCCTCGCCTTTTTGTATTATCTTTATCGCCAACAAATAATACGCAGATGAAGAAAAACATTGTTTTCCTGTTAATTCTAATACCTATTATATGGATCTCTTGCAACGGAATGGGCCATCAAACCATAGACTTCCGAAAAATAGAGAACCTTATGCCCCAACATCCGGATAGCGCCTTAATGCTCCTTGAGCAAATAGAGAACAAAGAAAACCTATCCCGAAAAGATAAGGCACATTATTATTTATTGCTGACGGAAGCGCAAGACAAAACTTTTGTTAAGCATGAAACCGACTCGCTGATCACGATCGCGACGGATTATTATGAGGAAACAGACGATCTGGAACGAAAAGCGAAAGCTTGGTATTACAAAGGGCTGATCAATCAAAGCCTAAATCATCCATTGAAAGCGCAAGAGTGTTTCTTAAATGCCTTACAGAATGAGGAGCAGATTGAAGACCATGCATTACTGGGGAGGATTAATAACGGTATAGGAATGCTTTATACCCAACAAGATGTATATGAACGAGCCTTGCTTTATCAGCAAAAGGCGGTCATGCATTTCAAGGCAATATCGGATTCTACCGGTCAAGTCTATGCACTTCGAGATCTGGGACGCATTTATGAGATAATCCACCAAAAAGACAGCGCTATCGCCTGTTATTCTAAAACTCTCGATTTGATGGTGAGCAGGAAGGTGCTCTCTGTTTATTCCGAATTATCGAGTCTATATGTAGAAACAAAGACATACCCGGAAGCAGAACGTCTACTCCGTGAGATCATGGCAAACAAGCAGGCATTGGGAAATGATATTTATCCGTTCTATTTGACACTAGGCGAATATTATTATCAATGCGGTCAATTAGATTCAGCAAAGATCTATTTAGAACAATGCTTGGAAAAAGCGGTGCGATTGGACACGAGAGCGGGGGCTGTTTATCATCTATCCAAAATAGCCCTATTACGAAAACAATGGATTCTTTACGCAGATTTAAATGAACGATATGAAATGATGCGTGATACACTCGACCAGATAGAAGTCACGAATACGATTAGAGGCAGACAAGTTCTTTATGATGAACAGGATAAACAAAAAGCCCTAGCGGAAGAACGAGTAAAAACGGCCAATGCAAACCTACGGATGGTTGTAACCAGTCTTATTTGCCTTTTGATAGTTTTACCAACCACTTATCTTTTGTTTAAATATAAGAAAAGACAAAAAGAGCTATTGAAAATTCAAGAAAAAGATCGGGAAAAGATTTTCTCTTGCGATAAGACCGTCTTAAAATATAAAGAGCAGATAGAGCATAATAAACAAATCATAGAGGTATTAAACAGATCTTTACAAGAGAAAGATCAGGAACAGCAAGAGCTCAAGAAGAAGCTGCGACAGGATTTCGAACAAAAGAACCAAGCATTGTATGCCCAAAAAGAACATCAGATTGAATTATTACAGAACCTAAAAAATTCATCTGTTTATAAAAACTTTCACGAAAACGAGGAATGGAAACCGTCTACCGAGGATTGGGAAGAGCTGTTTCAGCTTATAAACGCTATTTATCCGTCTTTTGCACAAAAACTTCAAGAAGTTTACCCTAAAATACCGATACAGATGGAACGGTTATGTTATTTAGTGAAAATCCATGTAAAACCTTCACGTCTCTCTGAGTTACTGAACCATAGCAATATGTCTGTCTTACGGAAAAGACTTTATCTGAAGATGAGCGGCAAAACAGGAAAAGCCTCCGATTTCGATCTATATATCAATGACCTATAATCAGTGTTAGAAAATGAACAAAAACGAAAATGCCAATTGTTCACCCATGTTCATTGTTATTAGAGAATAAAGCTTTTCTTTTGCAAAAAGAAAAACAAAATATTATGAAAACAAAATTATTAACCTTATTGATGCTATTTGGCCTCTTTTCGCCACTGTCTGTTTATGGAGATAATGTACCAACTAAAGGCAAATGGCATGATGATCGTTATCGCTCCGCCACTCCTGCTCCTCCAGTATTATCCATCGACGGAACTCTATTGAGCATACATTTTATAGATGCTCTGGATGATTTGACTGTCCAAATTGTAAATGAGCAAGGAGCTATCCTATATAACGAAGTAGTCTCCGGCGAAGCAGGTGAATGTGTATCCATCTCTTTAGATCAGGCTGGCACAGGATGCTTTTATGTAGTGTTAGGACATCGCCTAGGGCAGCTTATGGGAGAATTCATCATACAAAATAATTAGGTATCCTTCTTTGCAAGCACCAGAATTCCGGTATCTGTTGAATTTACACTAACTATCAAGTGTCGTTAGATGTAATATCAAGTATACTGTACAGCCAATAATACGGATATTCTGGATGCTTGCATTGAATTTAGCCTAATGATTTAGCACGATATGAAAACAATCGAGAAATATTTCAGCATATTTTCATCTATCATCACAGGAAGTTTCTATGTATGGGACATACCGCAAAAGCGATTTTGCTATATCAAGTCTAATGATCTTTTTCTATGCGGCCATTCTGTAGAAGAGGCGATGAAGCAGGGTTGCGACTTCTATTCTCAAATAATCCATCCGGAAGATCAATCTTTATGGATAAATATACTTGAGTCCGTTCAGCGATATCTTAAAGATCTCGAAGAAGATAGGGATAAGATAGATTATTTCTCGTGTACATTCCGTTTGCTACGAAAGTATCCTTTCATGCCTTGTCCTTTGTCACAAATGATCTATCTCCGAATGAAACCCGTTTGGGTGGATGCCGAACCGCATTACCTAGTATGTACCCTAGAAAGCTCAGCCCTAAAAGAGGCAGGGAATTTACGCTTACACAGAACAGGCTATATATATAAGGAATACAAACTCACGACCCAACGTTGGCATTCAATCATGCCGCAAGCCCTTACCGAACGAGAGACCGCGATACTCATGCTTGCCGATCAAGGTAAAAATAGCAGGGAAATAGCAAAGACCTTATGTAAAGGACAGAATACCATACAGAATCAAATCAAAGCGTTATTCGCAAAATTAGAGGTTCATTCCATGCAGGAGGCCATGGAGGTAGTAAAGCATTATTACAAGCCACAGCAAGCTACAGATTCTTTAGAGTTTTCAGAGGAGACTAAGCCAAACCCAAGGAAGCGAACCTCGCTTACAAGTAAACAAATACAATATATCCAAGAACTGTTAAACAAAAGCAAAAGCATCCGGCAAATCGCTAAGATGGCAGGTGTCACAGAAAGCGCCATTCGATATTGGATAAACAAAGGTTTATTACACAAAAAGTAAATTAGCGCGCAAAAAGAGTAAAATAGGCCCAGTTGGGTCTATGAACGCACAAAAGGAAGAGGTATATTTGCAATATTAATTTTAAATTATAAATCAATGAAAGAAGAACTAAACAAAAAAGTATTGGGAGAACTCAAATTAAGCTGAGCGAAAATAAGCTTGAAAAATGAGAGATGAAAGCACTTGAGACGAGAATAATAATTAGGATTCTTATTTCAGACTATATATTAGATGTTATCATTTGAGCATCTACTTTTATTAATAATTAATTTATAATAAAATGGAAAAGAGAAATGTTTTAGGAAAAATTAAGCTGACCCAGCTTAGAAAGGCTAATTTAGAGCAACGCGAAATGAACGCTTTAAAAGGAGGTGTTTGTGCGAATTGTGCTTGTGTAAATTATGGTTATCCAACAGGTGGTGGAGGCAATTCAAGTACTGGAACTGTGGCTAATTATTAACTGACAATTAGTTTTTGAAAAATATTGTCAATTGGTATGATGAATATCAATTGGCAACATTTATTAATATCTAATAATTATGATACAATCAATCTTTCATACATCAGAGAATGATAATGTATATCTATATGACAACCAACGAAGATTGTCGATGTTGGAACATCCGAAACTCAAAAATGTTCATGAATCATTAGTGGTTGATTCGTACTATTCTAAAAAGTATGCATATTTGAAAAAACACAGTTTCTTTTCAGAAACTAAACTTAATAATATAGAAGTTGCAATAGATGATTCAATGGTAGAAGAATCTATTAAACAAACTAAACAAATCCTATTTGAAGTTACAACTTCTTGTAATTTAAAGTGCTCGTATTGTATACAAGGTGAATTATATCATGATCCTGACAGTATAATAAGTAATAAAAAAATCAATGTTCATTCTGCGGTTAATTTGTTAAAATATATATTCAAACTCAAAGCTAAAGAAGATAAGATATCTATAGGATTTTATGGAGGAGAGCCACTTTTAAATATTAATTTTATTAAGAATATAGTAGAAATTGTACACCAATTAGATGCTAGGAATGAAAGAGATATTGATTATCTTATGACAACAAACGCAACTTTAATCCATAAACATATTGATTTTTTGGTGGAGAACAAATTCAATATAATGATCAGTTTAGATGGAAATGAAGAAAATGATAGTTATCGTATCATTAAGAAAAATAATAAAAACTCTTTTTTTAAAGTCATTAAAAACATTGATTTCATAAGAGATAAATATCCTGATTACTTTAAAAATAACATATCATTTAATGCTGTTCTACATAATCGAAATTCGGTAAAAGATATCTATGAATTTATCTACAATAGATACGCAAAAAAACCAAGAATTGCTGAATTGAAGATGAATGATATTAATCCTAAAAAGAATGATATTATTAGACAAATGTTTAATAGCAAGAGAAATAGTGAAGCTAAATATAGAAATGATAAATCGAATCTATTGCCTCACGATGAGTTATTATCATATAGTGATTTAACTGGTTTTTTAAAATATCTTTCTATCAATTACTATATATCAAATGTGTATTCTTTGTTTTATAATGAAGAGAAGTTTTTGCCAACAAATACATGTCTTCCTTTTTCTAAAAAAATATTCTTGACTTCTCATAATAAGTTGTTGCCATGTGAAAAAATTAGCGATAAATACTTTTTAGGCGAAGTAAATAAAAATATAGAAATAGATATTCCTAGTATTACACAAAAATACAACTCTTATTATAAACATCTAAAAAAACACTGTCAGTATTGTTATCTTTATAGATATTGCGGATTATGTATGTTTGATATAAAAAACTTACACAAATTGGATACTGAAGAGTTTGTTTGTGATTATTTTCATGATCAAAATGCTTTCCAATCTAGATTACATCATATTTTTTCTTTTTTAGAAAAATACCCAAGTGACTTTTTTGAAATTTTAGAAGATACGGTTATTTTATTATGATAAACAAAAAAACGGAAAAAGACTATTGGTTTACGATTGAGCCTTATGTGTATGTTGGGCTGACTAATCAATGTGTATTATTATACAATACTCTTGATAGAGAAACGATAGAATCAGACCAAGTAGAGGTCATAGAATTGTTAAAAGAAACGCTTCAAAAAGAAAATTATGGAGTAGTTTTATTGACAGGAAAAAGGTATCAGAATAAAAATATTAACGCTTTTATTCAAGAACTTCGCAAAAAATACATGGGAGACATCATTGATATCGCATTATCAAGTGGTAGGCCGGTTCAATTATTGCCTTTTTTTAATTTTACGATTCCTAATAAATTTGAAATATATAAAAAACATAATTTTTATTCATATGGAAATGCGTCAAAAAATATATTTGAAATCAGTATACATGTAGATAATGAGACAGAAATCACAAAACTTATTCCTTTTTTGCAATCATCTCCAGATAAATTGACTTTTAATATTATTGGAAATATTAAAAGCGTTACAAATAGTAGCGAACTGTTGTCTTTTTTTAATCAACATCCTGCTCTCAAAAATATAGAGTGTTCTTATACTGATGTACCGTCTTTGGATTCGATTTTTAATAGCAAATTTTCTTACCGTATTTTAGTTAAATTTCCTATAGATTTAGATTTATGGAAAAAATCGCTACAAATACTACATGCTCAGACATTGCCATATATATATATATTTGAGGTTTCATCAGAAGATGACTGCCAACAAGCGGAGCAATTAATTGAAAAATTTTCAATAAAAAAATACCAAATTCACCCTGTATATACTGGAAAAAATATTGTTTTTTTTAAGAATAATGTTTTTCTTAATAAAGAAGATATTTTGTCCGAATCTATTTCTATAAAAGATATTTTCGTTAATCAAGCGGTGAATTTTCATGACTTCGGGAAAATTAATATCATGCCCAATGGTGATGTGTATGCCAATGTTAATCATCCAGTATTGGGTAATATAGATACACATAGCATTCAAGAAATAGTCCGGAAAGAAATAGATGAAGGTAAATCATGGTTTCGTATCCGTACTCAAGCACCATGCACTGATTGTGTTTATCAGTGGCTTTGTCCTCCTCTTTCTGATTATGAAATTATTATCGGCCGTCCTAATCTTTGCCATGTGAAAAATTAAAACAAACATATCACTATCATGAAAAGAATATTTACAATTGTAGCAATAATTCTGATTGTTCTGTCAGGATGCGGAGAGAACAAACAATCAACAAAAGAACTCATCACAGTTGATGTTACAAAGAATTATCCTGAAAAGGGGTTGATATTACAGGATTTCATGGATGTGGAATACATCCCATTGGAAACGAATGATGAGTTTGTTACCCAAGGCAAAGTAATGGCCATTGGTGCAGACGTTATATTAATAACCAACTGGGCCAACGACGGGAATTTGTTTATTTTTGATAGAAAAACCGGCAAAGCCTTGAAGAAGATAAACAGGAAAGGGCAAGGTGGCGAGGAATATGTAGGTATTACCGAAATTGTTTTGGATGAAGCAAACAAGGAAATATTTGTTATAGCCTACACCGGAAGTAAAATCTCAGTATATGATCTAGACGGAAATTTTAAAAGGAGTTTCAAAGCCGTAGGTACGGATTCTCATGTAAATACGTTTAATTACGACCGGGATAATTTGATCTCTTATGTACCGGATAATAGTCTGGAAAATCCGTCAAACGTCACACCTCCATATTATTTAATCTTTTCCAAGCAGGATGGAAGTATCACCCGGAAAATATCAATTCCTTTTAAGGAAATTAAAAGCCCGGTCGCAAGAGATGGGGAAAACTGGGAGAACTGGGCCGCTCCAGTACCAACCGCCGTGTACCAAATAGTTCCAGATCATACCAATTGGGTACTTATGGAAACATCATCCGATACCATATACAACTATATGCCGGATACTAATACGACAATCCCTCTTATCGTAAGAACCCCCTCCATACACACCATGGATTCTCCCGAGGTTTTTCTTATGCCAAGCGTTTTTACCGACCGTTATTATTTCATGAGCCTGTTGAAAGCGGAATTTAATTTTGAAACAGGGAGAGGGTTTCCAACTTTCGGATTGATGTACGATAGGTTAGAAAATTCTGTATTCATACCTAAAATATACAATGGTGATTATACCAGCAAAAGAGAAGTGTATATGATGTCAAGACCTTTAGATCCGGAATTCGTAATCGGACAGTCATTGCAAGCTCACGAACTTGTCGAGGCTTACGGGAAAGGACTACTGAAAGGCAAACTGAAAGAGATAGCAACTACATTGGATGAAGAGTCCAATCCGGTGATTATGCTCGCAAAATGTAAAAAATGACAATCACGAATTATTATCCCGCCATAGAAAAAGATTTACAGCAAATCGGGGAAATGTTATTGCTTAATGGCACGTTAACAGAAGACCCCGGATTGGTTCATGGGAAAATGGGAATTGCCGTTTTTCTTTTTCATTATGCGCAATACACCGAAAATATGTTGTTTGCAGATTATGCGATGGATTTGATAGGAGAAATGCAGAATCAACTACATGCTAATAGTTGCGCTGATTATGAAAAGGGAGTAGCAGGTATCGGTGTCGGAATTGGATATTTGATCCAGAATGATTATCTGGATGCGGAAGATGATATTTTTGAAGATTTGGATCAAAGAATGTATCGTGCCGTGATGTATGATCCTTGGCAGGATTTCAGTTTATATGAGGGGTTGACAGGATATGGGAGATACTGGATTTCACGATTGCGTCGACAATCCTTATCTGTTCAAGCGCAGGAATGCTTATTAAGCATAGCAGAACAGATTGAAAAGAAATTTCAGGATATACCTCAAAAAGAGCAAACCGATGTATATTGTTTTCTCCATGATTTGCATGAAATATCAAGTTTTGATTTTCCTGTTGGATTATTGGAACGCTACCAGAAACTACCAGTGAGAATTTGCTGGAGCTTTCCCCGTTTGTGTGGTTCTAGCAATATCTTACGGATGCATCAATGTCGAAAGCATTTCAACGATGCGTTACAGGAAGATATTGATATGGTTTTAAAGCAAATTCCTAAATTAGATATGGAGAAACCGCCTGTTAGCATGGGGCTCCTTACCGGTTATGCTGGTGAAGGCATGTTACGACTGACAGCTTTAGGTTCAGCGAATCAGTCATGGATGAACCTTTTGTAACCAATAATTAGTCACTAATAACTTCACAGATCTATGAATCTTTATATTTTCGACGAAACTCGCCGAGGGGCAGTGTTTGGTGTCGGGACTTACATTCAGGAGTTGAACATCGCATTGAAAAATAGTGATATAAATATTTGTGTGGTTCATTTAATATCCACAAAACCTCAGATACAAATAGAGGAAATAGATGGTATAAAACATTGGTATTTTCCTGCGCCTATTCAAGAACAACGGACATTGGATAACCAAAAACAACGGGAATTATATTTTCGTAATGTTGTTTATCTACTCCAGTTGCATATTAAAGATAAAAAAGAACTGGTTTTCCATTTAAATTATCACCAAAGCGGAAGCCTTGTCGATGCGTTGAAACAAGCGTTCGATTGCAAGATAGTCTCAGTTATACACTTTTCCGACTGGGGATTTGCTGTTTTTGACAATCTGCGAAGATTACGACGTATTTTGGGAGAGGAGCATCCGGACAGTTTTGGAGAAACCGTTAAAAAAGCGTTTGAAGAAGAAAAGTCATATTATGCAAAGCCGGATCATATTATTTGTTTGTCAAATTATATGAGGGAAATCCTGTGCCAAGATTATAAATTGGATAATACAAAAATATCCATTATTTCGAACGGTTTAAGCGATATTACCAGTACCTCGGCCAGCAATAAACTTTTGCGGCAGAAATGGCGCATACAGGCCGAAGAAAAGATCATTCTTTTTGCTGGTCGTGTTGATGAAGTCAAGGGGCTGAGGTATTTAATAAAGGCTTTCCGAATGGTGTTGAAAGTGGATCAGAATTGTCGCTTAATGATAGCTGGTAGCGGTAATTACGATCTTTTTTTCCAGGAAATCAATGACATTTGTACAAAAGTAACGTTCACAGGATTATTGCAGAAGAAAGAATTGTATGAAATCTATCAAATAGCGAACGTGGGCGTTACACCTTCGTTATTCGAGCCATTCGGTTATGTACCTGTAGAGATGATGATGCACGAACTGCCCATTGTCGCAACAGCGACATCTGGATTGAACGAGGTTGTGGATGAATCTTGTGGATTAAAAATACCCCTCATCATATCACCCGATAATGTAGAGATAGATGTATCTCTTTTAGCACAAAAAATAGTGTATCTGTTGCAAAACTCGGCAGAAGCGAAAGAACTAGGGAAGAATGGTCGTAAGCGGTATTTGGAAAAATATTCCTCACGTGTGTTCGGCGAAAATATGTTAGCGTTTTATAAGTCTATAATGTAGTGCGGTGTAACTAATTTATAATAATTCTAATACGATATGGATTAGCGTTTTGTTTCTTGTTGAAAAATTCGAGTGCAAAATGTGAACAAATTGTGAAGTGTTGTAGGAATAATTAAAGTTCTAACTATTTTACCTTTATTAATTATCCATCTACTGTTACCACAGAATGTTTTTATGTGCTGGACATATCGCAAAAGCGATTTTTCAATGTAAAGCCAGACGATCTTTTTCTATGTGGTTATTCAGTAGGAGAAGCGATGGAACAGGGATGTGAATTCTATTCCAAAGTCGTATATCCCGAGGATTTACCCTTGTGAATGGAGATTTTGATGATTATTTTTCAGCGGATGGATGAACTTGTGGAAAAGCGAGTGAGTCTGCTTAACCATATCGCATACTATTTGGCAAATGAAAATATTGTGGAGCTGGACGAACAGGGAACTTGAGCAACCTCCCTTAAATGTCCGGCTTCCACTTTTGAGAATGTGATCAATTCTAAGTCATGCAGAATACAAATAATAGTCAATATAATATGAATACTATCGAAAGTGCACAGAATTCCATATGTTTAGTATATGTTTACTTAGGTAAATTCCCTTGGTATTTTGATTTTTTTATAAACTCATGCGAAGACAATGAATCTGTTGATTTTATTATATTTACAGATAACGACATATCAAAATACCAACAAATTAATAATGTAATATTTAAATCTATCACGCTGGATGATATAAACAAGATGTTTACACATAAACTCGGGTTTGATATTCATATAAAAAAAGCGTATAAACTTTGTGATTTTAAGCCAGCCTATGGTTTTTTATTTCAAGAGTATATATCAGATTATCAATTCTGGGGAGTGGGCGACCTAGATGTTATATTCGGAAATATAAGAGATGCACTCACTAGCGAAGTTTTAGAGAACCATGATGTTATATTTGTACGAGATGATTATCCAACGGGATTTTTTATGCTGTATAGGAATACGGAGTACACTCGTTCGTTATTTATGAGAAGCAAAGACTATAAAAAAATATTCACATCAGACAGGCACTACTGCTTTGACGAATGTAATTTTCAACATGTTAAATTAATGCATGGACAATCAATTTTTGATTGTCCTACCGAGATTGATAGCTTCATGCATGTCATAAAACGAGAGCAATCAACGAATGGCTTAAAAGTTCTATTTGATATTCTAGCTGTAGAAGGGATTCCCGGTGGGTTAACTCATACACATGACTTTCTTGCATTTAATAGAAAATATTCAATCATTTTGTATCACCTTATTTCTTTAAAACAAAATATATTATTTATGCCTCCTAAATGGGATAAAATCCCAGACATATATCATATTGGCCGATATACATTCTATAAAAATACTTTTTTTGATACGATAAAGCAGTTTTTTATTGAAAATATTCACTCTCATGTATTGCTTTTTTTTAGAAGAATAAGAGTTAAATTTACGAAAAAAAATATTTCCTGTAAAATCCTTAATAATAAACATATAAATGGAATCTACCAATATAGTACGGATGTCATGTGTAAAGTTGAGATTTGTAATAATGAGGTGATAATCTCTACTGGTTCAACTCAATCGTTTAAATGTGAAAGTTATTTATTCAATAAAAATAAATTAATTATCAAAGAGCTAGGAGTATTTATTGAGTTCGAACCGACAAAAGATGGCGTACAATTCGTACAAGAACTTACTAATGGATTTAGATTTATTTTCAAATCTGTTAAAAAATGATCATTCCCATGGGCTGATCAAAACTAAAATAACTGTTCATTTAGTTGTACTTTAGTCATTCGTAAATGACAGAAACGCCTATCGTACGAATATCTCTTGGGGGTACTGGCCGGAGTCATTGTGGAGGTATTGCCCACCGTGTTGGGGTAGAAGCAGTATGCCTTATATTGTAAGAAATGCGTTTATGGCTTCAAGAAAAGAAAACGCAGGATGGTTGGATATATTGAAGGAGATCTTGCCGGCGGTTCAAATAGATTATCCGATTCATACGGTATTGTATACGACGGGGCCATTGATATAACAACATGGGTCAGCTGGTATCTGGAGTCCGAAAAGGATGATCCGGGAATCAACGACCCGGAAATAAGCGAACTCTTCGACCTCTTGGTAAGTGACCCACAAGATAGCGAGGAGAAACAACATCCATTGGTGAGCCTGTGCCTAAATTATGTAAATAACGGATAGAATTCCATTCACCGCTACAAGTTTTGAGCAAAAAGAAGAGATCACAAGAAAAAATAACCTATTTTTGTCATTAGGTATAATTGAGCGAACGTATCGCCCTAAGTGTTTAACCTTAAATCGTAAGAATAATGAAATGGATAATCACAATTTCAGCGATCCTTCTCTTTGCGTTAGCGGGATGTGGAAAAGATAAGCAATCGACAAATGAACTCATCACAGTTGATGTTACAAAGAATTATCCTAAAAAGGAATTGATATTACAGGATTTCATGGATGTGGAATACATCCCGTTGGAAACAAATGATGAGTTTGTTACCCAGGGTAAAGTAATGGCCATTGGTGCAGAAGTCATATTAATAACAAACTGGGCCAACGATGGGAATTTGTTTGTTTTTGACAGAAAAACCGGCAAAAGCTTGAAAAAGATAAACAGGAAAGGGCAAGGTGGCGAAGAATATGTAGGTATTACGGAGGTTGTTCTGGATGAAGCAAACAAGGAAATATTTGTTATAGCCTACACCGGAAGTAAAATCTCAGTATATGATCTAGACGGAAATTTTAAAAGGAGTTTCAAAGCCGAAGGTACGGATTCTCATATAAATACATTTAATTACGACCGGGAAAATTTGATCTCTTATGTACCGGATAATAGTCTGGAAAACCCGTCAAACGCCATACATCCATATTATCTAATCTTTTCCAAGCAGGATGGAAGTATCACCCGGAAAATATCAATTCCTTTTGATGAAGTTAAAAGCCCGGTCGCAAGAGATGGGGAGGCTTGGGCTGTTCCAGTTCCAACCGCTGTATACCAAATAATTCCAGATCACGCTAATTGGGTACTTATGGAGACATCATCCGATACCATATACCACTATTTGCCAGATGCTAATACGACAATCCCCCTTATCGTAAGAACCCCCTCCATACACACCATGGATCCTCCTGAAGTATTTCTTATACCAAGCGTTTTTACCGACCGTTATTATTTCATGAGCCTGTTGAAAGCGGAATTTAATTTTGAAACAGGGAGAGGGTTTCCAATTTCCGGATTGATGTACGATAGACTGGAAAATTCTTTATTCATACCTAAAATATACAATGGTGATTATACCAGCAAAAGAGAAGTGGATATGACGTCGAGACCTTTAGATCCAGAATACGTAATCGGACAGTCATTGCAAGCCCACGAACTTGTCGAGGCTTACGGGAAAGGACGATTGAAAGGCAAACTGAAAGAGATTGCGGCTAAATTGGATGAAGAGTCCAATCCAGTGATTATGCTGATAAAACATAAGAAAAATAAATACTAGCATGAAAGTAAATTTAATTTCAGCGATCCTCCTCTTTGCGTTAGCGGGATGTGGAAAAGATAAGCAATCGACAGATGATTATATCACGATCAATGTTAGCAAAGATTACCCAAAAAAGGAGCTAATCCTTCAGGATATTATGGATGTGGAATATATTGCTATGGAAACGACTGACGAATTTATCACACATGGTAATGTCATGGATATCGGCGAAAAATTTATAATAGTAAAAAACAACACAAACGACGGGAACATATTCATTTTCGACCGGAAAACGGGGAAAGCTATACGGAAAATAAACCGTTTAGGACAAGGTGTCGAGGAATATCCGGGGATTGCAGGAATTACACTAGATGAGGAAAACAATGAGCTATTTGTTACACATACAGGGAAAATATCAGTATATGATTTAGACGGGGACTTTAAAAGAAGCTTTAATTTCCTAGACCCCGAGAGTGACTACCTTAAGGTTTTTAATTATGACAAGGATAATCTGATCACTTATGATAACAAAGGCTATGGAATGGTGGCAGACCAACAGCCTTATCATTTGATTATCTCAAAGTATGACGGAAGTATTATCCAGAAAATTACAATTCCTTCTAAAGAACAGAAAACACTGGTTATATTCGGAGATAATGATCAAAAAGTAATTCCTACTTTTTTTGCTACAACCGCCACTTCCGATAATTGGATACTTATGAATCTCTCATCCGATACCCTATATTCCTATTCGCCAAACGGTCATATTAAGCCTTTTATCGTGAGGACACCCTCTATATATTCCATGGATACAGAAATATTTCTTTTTGTAGAGGAGGTGACAAGCCGTTATTATTTTATGAGAACCGTAGAAAAAAAACTCGATATTAAAACGAGAAAAATACCGGTGAGTAGGTTGGTATACGACAAACAGGAAGATTCTATATTCAAATATCAAATATATAATACTGATTTTTTATATCAAAGACCGATCTATTGGATTTCATCTATTAATCAAGATATCGCGAACTGGTATCCCTTTGATGCGTCTGAACTGATTGAGGCTTATAAAGAAGGGAAGCTCAAAGGCAGGCTAAACGAAATCGCGACGAAATTGAATGAGGATTCCAATCCCGTCATAATGCTGATCAAGTATAAGAAATAAGAACGAAATCATGTCTATATCCTAATGTTTTAATTTATGCTAAGATCGTTTCCACATTATCAGCAATTGGATTCTATGGACTGTGGTCCTAGCTGCCTCCGTATGATCGCCAAGTTCTATGGTCGTGTGTACTCGATCCAGAACCTGCGGGAGAAAGCCTTCATCACACGGGAAGGAGTCTCCATGCTGGGTATCAGCGAGGCGGCGGAAGCGATCGGGTTCCGAACACAGGGCGTGCGGATCACGGTGGAGGAATTGGAAAAGGAATGTCCCCTACCCTGCATACTACACTGGAACCAATGGCATTTCGTGGTTTGCTACAAGATAAAGAAAGGGAAGTTCTACATAGCGGACCCGGCGGCGGGACTTATCACCTATACGAGGGAGGAGTTCAAGCGGTGCTGGGTCAGCACCA